>Ga0316197_10001567_pt1 | contig 16259 bp, 14 predicted proteins | sample OudBiesiAoxic_MG_FD_204939 | JGI IMG/M metagenome (GOLD analysis project Ga0316197, IMG submission 204939) | Coastal sediment microbial communities from Oude Bieten Haven, Netherlands - site A oxic | ecosystem: Environmental > Aquatic > Marine > Coastal > Sediment | place: Netherlands... | reverse complement strand
GTTGACCAGGAGCTGGGATGGTGCCGCGAGGAGTTCAAGAAAATCGGTGTCGAGTACGATTACTTCCGCCACTCACCCGAGAACAACTGGTACCCCCACTACATCCACAACCTCGACAACCTCATCCGTTTCGGCGGTCTGAATCCCGCGATCCAGGTTCACGCCGACCTTCGCCGCACCGTGCTGTTGGGGGCGACGTGGGTCTACGAGGGTGGGGTTATGCAGGTGCGCTCCCGCGACAAGATCTTCCGGGTGAAGGATCTCAAGGGCAAGAAGATCGGCATCACCAAGAGCCTGAACACCATCAAGAATGACTGGTGGCGCATCCAGGAACACATGGGCATCGAGAACATCCTGATGCTCAACGACATGACCATGGATGACATCGAGCTCGTCGAGTTCCCCTATCCCGACGACTGGTATGACAAGCCGGACATGCTGACCCCGCCGATGAACAACCCGTCCGAGTTGTGGATGAGGCGTGACCATAAGCATGATTACGCATTCCGCCCGTTGGAGAAGTCATTACTCGACGGTACCGTCGATGCTATCTACAACCAGATGGGACAATTGGGACAGCTCTCGGAGGCCACGGGCGAAATCAAAGCCATATTCGACCTGTCCAAGCTCCCGGACTGGACGATTCAGGTCGCCAACACTCCCGCTGTCATCACCTGCACCGACGTGATGGCCGAGAAGCACCCCGAGTTGGTTGTCGCCTACATGAAGGCCATGATCAAGGTCGGGCGCTGGGCAAACCGGAACAAGCACGCTGCCGCAGAAATCCTCAACCACCAGACCTTTTACCTGGACGCCGAGCACACCTACCAGGGCATCAAGCACGTCGACATGGTGCCGAGCCTGAGTGCGCAGAACCTGGAGTGCATCAACATCGGCAAAGATTTTATGTTCAGTCACGGCTACACGAAGAACGACTTCGATGTGAACGAGTGGGCGGCCCCGGAGTTCCTCGAACAGGCAGCGACGGAAGTGTTCAAGGAGGAATGGGAAAAACGGAGCTGGAGCAAGCTTCCTCAAGGCGGCGGGCTCGAAGCGGAAGGCACACGCCTCGGCTAGTCGACAGGAGGCAGCTCAGCAAAGCATTCGAAGCGGATGTCCCCGGCGCGCACAACCGGCGCGCCGGGGTTTGTTCGCAACAACCAAATGCGGGCCGGGGAGCACGGCATGAACGTCACCTGGCGCTGAGAAATCGGAGAAGCCCATGAACGAGGTCAAACCACAGACTCGAATGCAGCGGATCGGCGACCGGGAGCCGACCGATGCTGCGGAGCCGGAACATCCCGTCCTCGTCGAGGGAATCCTCGCCTTCAACGAAGCACGGGAGCCGACGTTTGCGGATCCCGACTTCTGAGGTACGCTCTCTACAGGCTTCACGAACTGTCCAAAGATCGTCCCTCGGCGCGCTGAGGGATTGGGACCCAACCCGAGGACAAAGGAAGATAAGAACATGAAAGTCATCATCGTTGGCGGAGTGGCCGGCGGAGCGTCGTGTGCGGCGCGTCTGCGTCGGCTGGACGAAAAAGCGGAAATCCTCATGGTGGAGCGCGGACCGTACGTCAGTTACGCCAACTGCGGTTTGCCGTACCACATCTCGGGAGTGATCCCGCAGGAGTCGAGTCTCCTGGTCGCCAACGAGCAGGTGTTCCGCGCCCTCTATGGCATCGACGTGCGGACCAGCTGCGAGGCGATCGCCATCGACCCGAAGAAGAAGACCGTCGATCTGAAGAACGTCGAGACCGGCGAGGTGACGACCGAGAGCTACGACAAGCTGGTGCTGTCGCCCGGGGCCGCCTCGGTTCATCCGCCCCTGCCCGGCATCGATCTGCCTGGGATCTTTCACGTGCGGACCGTGCCCGACGCGCGAACCATCAAAGAGTGGGTCGCGGGAGGCACCGACTTTCTGGCGGGGATGTCCAAGTACGCGGGGATTCAGTACGTCAAACCGACGACGCGCGCCGTCGTCATCGGCGGCGGTTTCATCGGTCTCGAGACGGCGGAGAACCTGGTGCATCTGGGGTTCGACGTGACCCTTCTCCAGAAGCTGCCTCAGCTGCTGGGCCCGCTGGACCACGAAGTAGCGCGCCTCGTCGAGGAGCACGTGAAGAGGCACGGCGTCAACGTCGTCCTCAACGACGCCGCGGCGGGATTCGCTGAGCTGGAAGGCGGTGCGATCGAGGTGCAGACGGCTTCCGGCAAGACCTACCCTGCCGACATCGTGATCCTCGCGATCGGCGTGCGGCCGGACACCACGCTGGCCAAGGCGGCCGGGCTCGAGATCGGCGATCGCGGCGGGATCCGAGTCGACGAGCACATGCAGACCTCTGACCCGAACATCTTCGCGGTCGGCGACGTGATCGAGGTCAAGGACACCGTCACCGACGAGTGGAGCCTGATGGCGCTGGCCGGGCCTGCGAACAGGCAGGGCCGGATTGCAGCCGACGTGATCGCCGGGAGAGATTCCAGCTTCCGGGGCGTCCAGGGCACCGCGATCATCGGGCTCTTTGGCGGCGCCGCCGCCTGGACGGGAGTCAACGAGAGGACGCTCAAGCGGCTCGGCGATGACGACTACGAAAAGGTCTACATCTTTCCGAACTCCCACGCCGGCTACTACCCGGACGCCAAGATGATCGGCATGAAGATTATCTTCCGCAAATCCAACGGACTGCTCCTCGGCGCGCAGGCGCTCGGCCACGACGGCCCGGCGGTGGACAAGAGGATCAGCTCGCTGGCCGTGGCGCTTCAAATGGGCGCGACGATCTACGACCTCGAGGAGGCAGAGCTCTGCTACGCGCCCCAGTTCGGCAGCGCCAAGGACCCGGTCAACTACGCCGGGATGGTCGCCGCCGACGTGCTCCGCGGCGACATGCCGATCAAGCACTGGGACGGAATCGGCGACGCCTTCCTGCTCGACGTGCGGCAGCCGGTGGAACTCGTCGTCGAGTCGGTGCCCGGCGCGGTCAATATCCCGCTGCCGGAGCTCCGAGCACGCCTCGGTGAGTTGCCGAAGGATCGTGAGATCCTGATCATCTGCCGATCCGCCCAGCGCGCCTACTACGCGACGCGGATCCTGCTGCAGAACGGGTTCAAGGCCCGGAACCTCTCCGGAGGCACGCTGACGCGGGCGATGTACGCAACGGTCTGATTCGTGGAACGAGAAAGACGCGAACCGGAACAACGTCAACTCGGACGTCGTCGATAGGGGTAACGAATGGACGCCATCTTGGACACGCTCACTCGCACTTTCGAACAGCTCATCGCCCGGGCTGACGGGCCGCTGCACTTCCGGCTGGTGGTCATGCCGACCGTGGTCACCATCCTCGCGATCCGGGCGCATCTGAGGGACGTCAAAGAGGGAAATCCGATCTTCTTCGGGGCCTTCGTTACGAGCCCGACCGAACGGCAGCGGCTCCTCCGCTCCGGGCTCAAGGATTTCGGCAGGGTCTTCATCATCGCGTGCGTGCTCGACACGGTGTATCAGCTGATGGCATTGAAGGCGTTCCACCCCGGGCAGATGCTGATCGTGGCCGTGGTGTGCGCCATTGTCCCGTACTTCCTCGTTCGTGGCCCGATCCTGCGTCTCGCGCACTGGCTCCGCCTGCGCTTGAGCGGCGCAGCCGGCACGTCGACGGCAGCCGCGAAGCCCGATTCCGAAAGCCCCGCGAAAGAGGAGTCAGCCGGTGAGTGAAGAAAATCCCTCCGTGTTTTCCAGGATCAGCTGGCCCCGCCCATTCGTTGGACTGCGAGGCATCACGCTGGCCGACGTGCCCCGCGAGGTCTCGGCGGGCTTCACCCTGGCCGCCCTGATGATCCCCCTCAACATCGGTTACGCGCAGGTGGCCGGCCTGCCCCCCGTGGCCGGGCTCTATGCGGCCATCATTCCACTGGCGATCTTCGCCCTGTTCACCAGTTCGCGGTACCTGGTGACGAGCCCCGATGCCTCGATCGCAGGGTTGGTCGGCGCAGCCCTCGTCGCCTTCGCCGCACCCGGGGACCCGCTGCGTCTGCAGTACGCCCTGGCCATGGCCGTGATCTGCGGTCTCTTGTTCCTCGTCTTCTGGGTCTTCCGGCTGGCGTTCCTCGCCAACTTCCTCTCGCGTGCCGTGATGGTGGGCTTCATCACCGGTCTCGGGATCGAGGTCTTTACCAACCAGGTGCGGAAGATTCTCGCCGCGCCGCACGTGGCCGACGCGGGGTCGGGTGTACTGGCGGCAGCGGAACAGCTCCACGGGGCCATGGCGAGCTCGGTGAACACCGAGGGCTACTTCCTCGAACTCGTGGCCCTGTTTGACTCGATTCCCCGCACCAACCTGTGGTCGGTGGCGATCGGAGTCTCCGCCTTCCTGATCGTCCGTCTGATGAAACGGTATGCGCCTAAGATCCCCGGAGCCTTGGTGGCTCTGGTGCTGCTGACGGTCGTCGTTGCCTACTTCGACCTCGCCGCCAAGGGAGTTGGCGTGCTCGGTGCGATGCCTTCGGGCCCTCCGGCCTTGACCCTCCCGGCCATCCCTCTGGCTGATTACCTGCGGTTGCTGCCGGGAGCCCTGGCGGTGGTGGCCATTTTATTGTGCGAAGGTCTGCTCCTGGTGCGAAGCTACAGCGCCAAGCACGGCGACAAGGCAGATGGCGACCAGATGCTGTTCGCCTACGGCGTGGCCAACCTGGCCGCCGGTTTTACGGGCTCGCTGGTCACCGGCAACAGCCCGTCACGCTCGGCGGCGATGGAGGCCTCGGGCGCGAAGAGCCAGCTGCCCAGCCTGGTGGCGGCCGGGACGATCGCGATCGTGATGCTCTTCTTCACCGACACCCTGGCGTACTTGCCCAATGCGGCGCTGGCCGGGATCGTTGCCAATGCAGTGTTGTCGCTGATCGAGGTCCACGAGCTGCGCGAGCTGTGGCGGATGCGCCGTTCGGACTTCTGGATCGCCGCCGTCTGCCTGCTTGGCGTGCTGGTGGTCGGCCCGCTGCGCGCCGTCGCAATCGCGTTCCTTCTCTCGACCATCGACGTCATCCGGCGTGCCTCCCGTCCGGAAACATCGGCGCTGCTGGAAGCTCCCGACGGCAGCTATTTCGCCCCCGCGGGCGACGGGGAAGGCACCAGTACGTCAGGTCTGGTCATCTATCGATTCGGGGCTCCGCTATACTTCGCCAACGCGACCCTCTTTCTCGACGAGGTCGAGCACCTGGTCACCGGGTCCTCCACACCCGTCCGCTGGTTCGTGCTGGATGCGGAAGCGATGACCGACATCGACACCACCGGCGCGCAGACCCTGCGGCAGGCGATCACGCTGCTGGCAGAACGCGATATCACCTTTGCCATCAGCCGCGCCGACCAGTCCTTCCGCTCGTGGCTCGAAAAATACGACCTGATGGAGCTGATCGACGAAAACCGTTTCTACCCGACCAACCGCCACGCCGCGGAGGCGTATCGCGAGGGTCAGGAGTGAGTGGCTGCACCAGTTGATCTGACTGCCAAATGGCATAGAAGACTGAAGGCCTTCCTGCGGTGTTGGGCGGGATAATTGCCGCAAGGAATGTATCGAATGCTTGCCGATGCGGTGATTGGAGGATATAATCACCGCAGAAAATGCGTCGATTATGACTTATATCTACGAGCGGCCCGGATGGCCGGATTTCAAGTGGGACAGTGAAGCCCTGGCAGGGGCCCTGGCGGCGGTGCGCCACAAGCAGGGCAGGCACCTCGGGAAGATGGAGGCGCTCGGGTTCGACTTCCGGACCGAGGCGAGTCTCACCGCGCTCACCGACGAAGTGGTGAATACCTCCGCCATCGAGGGGCAGAACCTCAACCCTGACGAGGTTCGCTCATCGATCGCCCGCAAGCTCGGGGTCGATATTGCGGGCCTTCCCGAGCCGGGACGGGAAGTCGACGGCATCGTCGAAATGATGCTCGATGCGACGAGGAACTACAACACGCCACTCACCGCGGAACGCCTCTTTGACTGGCATGCCGCGCTCTTTCCAACCGGCCGCAGCGGGATGGGGCGAATCACGGTTGGCGCGTTGCGAACCGTCGAAGCGGGTCCAATGCAGGTCGTCTCGGGACCCATCGGCAAGGAGAGAGTTCATTTCGAGGCGCCTTCGGCAGAATGCCTCGAGAGGGAGATGGAACCCTTTCTGCAGTGGTTCAACATGCGGAGCGCGCTCGACCCGGTGCTCAAGGCCGGTATCGCACACTTCTGGTTTGTGACCCTTCACCCTTTTGAGGATGGCAACGGGCGCATTGCTCGTGCGATCGCTGAAATGGCACTCTCGCAGGCGGACGGCACGACGGAACGCTTCTACAGCATGTCATCGGGCATCGAGGCAGAGAGGAGTGAATACTACTTCCAGCTCGAATCCGCCCAACGCGGATCTCTCGATATCACCGCATGGCTTGCGTGGTTCCTCGCCTGTCTCGATCGCACCATCGAAGGCGCGGATACGGCGCTGTCGTCGGTGCTCTACAAGGCGAGGCTCTGGCAACGGGTCAACCAGACCCCGCTCAACGAGCGCCAGCAAAAGGTCATCAACCGCTTGCTCGACGACTTCAAGGGGCACCTGACGACTTCGAAGTATGCAGTTCTTGCGGGGTGCTCGAACGACACGGCGCTTCGAGATATTCAGGCACTGCTCGAACGAGGCATCATTGTGAAGAACCCGGGCGGGGGACGAAGCACCAGCTATCGCCTGGCTGAGGCTGACCGGATACCGGAGTGAGTTGTCATAGAATCTAACACCGACCGGGAAAACCAGCGTGATGATGGAAACACTTGCGGTTTTTGGTCTCTGGGCTCGACGAGCGCCGTCTCGAGACGTTCGTGGGAAAGGGTGAGACATGAGCCTGCTCGTTCTGTTCATTGCCGCGATCTTCGTCTACAGCCTTGTGTCGGGACGGCTCGAGCGGAGCGTCGTCACTGCACCGATCGTGTTCACTGGGCTCGGCATGGTGGCATTCCTGGTGATCCGGTTGGAGTCGGACGGTGCGGTAGGCGCAGAGCTCTTCCTCACCCTCGCCGAACTCGGTCTTGTCCTGCTGCTCTTCACCGACGCCAGCCGCACCAACCTCTTGGTCCTGAAGGACATCCGCAACCTGCCCTCCCGGCTCCTGAGCATCGGGATGCTCTCGACGATCTTCCTCGGGGCGCTCTGTGCGCTGGTCCTTTTCCGCCAACTCTCGATCTGGGAGGCCGGCATCCTGGCTGCGATCCTCGCCCCGACCGATGCCGGACTGGGGCAGATCATCGTCACCAGCCCCAGGGTGCCGCTGAAGATCCGTGAGGCCCTCAACGTCGAGGCCGGGCTCAACGACGGCCTGTCGGTTCCTTTTCTGCTCTTCTTCATCGCGATGGTGGGACCTGGCGGCGAGAGCAACGATGCCGGGCTGCTGCAGTACGTCGTCGAACAGCTGGGCTTCGGGGTTATGGTCGGGGTCGCGATCGGGCTGGCCGGCGGCGCCCTGATCGGGTTGGCCCACCGCAAGGGATGGATGGCGGAGTCGTGGCAGCGGCTCGGCGTCGTGGCGCTGCCTTTGCTGTGCGCCTTGGCGTCCGAGGCCGTCGGTGCCAGCATGTTCATCGCCGCCTTTGTTGCCGGCCTGGCGGTCCAGATCTACTTCAAGAGGGCAGGAAAACACAGTGTGGAGTTCGCCGAAGAGTCGGGGCAGTTGATCAACCTCTCGGTGTTTTTCCTGTTCGGCCTGCTCGTCGCGCGGGCGTGGGGGCAGTTCGAGCCGTCGCACTTCGTCTACGCTGTCTTGAGCCTGACCGTGGTGCGAATGGCGCCGGTGGCGTTGGCGCTTCTTGGGACCGGGCTGAGTTGGGCCACGGTGCTCTTCATGGGCTGGTTCGGGCCGCGCGGACTGGCATCGATCGTGCTCGGGCTGGTCTACCTCCAGGGGGCGGACAGCGCCGTGGGCGACACCATCCGACTGTCGGTGATGGCGACGGTGCTGTTGAGCATCTTCGCCCACGGTTTGAGCGCCAAACCGGGTATCGGGTTGTATGCCCGCGCCGCCGCGGCTCTGGGCAAAGACGCCCCCGAGAACGAGGTCTAGCCGATGATCTCACGATATCTCGCGACGTTCCCGCCGCGATATGGTCAGAGCGTGTGATCGCCGTGGCACATCAGGCATCCCGGGTGGCACCTTTTCGAAGAGGAGAGACCCAGTCGTCATCTGAGCCTCCTGTAAAATTGCCGCTCTCGTTTGTAGGCACCTCGGGAAGATATGCGGGCTCAACGGCTGCTGGTCTGCTCAGCGAAAGTTCCACTTATTGTATGATCGGGCCATGAATCTCGTTGAATCAGCGAAGCTTGAACGCTCTGTTGTCGTGGTTGAAGCGCTTCACGATCAATCGAGTGAATCCGCCTATTGGCTGATGCGAACACCCACCGAAAGGCTCGCCGCTCTCGAGCTGATGAGGCAGGTTATCTATGGGTACGATCCATCTTCCACCCGACTTCAAAGAGTTCTTTCAGTGGTTTCATCGCCACAACGTTGAGTACCTCCTTGTCGGTGGGTATGCGGTCGGCTATCACGGCTACCCCAGAGCGACCATAGACATCGACATATGGATCGCCTCGACGCCGGAGAATGCGCGGCGAGTCGTGGCCGCACTCGAAGATTTCGGTTTTGGCGGGCAGAAGCTGAGCGAGGCGATGTTTCTCGCAGCTGATCAGATCATCCGCATGGGCCTCCCACCGATGCGCATCGAGATCATGACCTCGATCGACGGCGTCGAGTTCGAAGACGCTTACCAGCAGCGGGTCGAGGACGAATTCGATGGGGTTACGGTGAAGCTGATCGGCCTGCGTCACCTCAAGCGCAACAAGCAAGCCGCAGGTCGGGCAAAAGATATCGCCGATCTCGAAGAACTGCCGTAGACGTTTGCGGCCGCGTCGGTTTTCCGATCCGATCATCATGCCGATCCTGTGCGCGCTGAGGATAGGTGCTTCTCACGTCAAGAACAAATCAGAACGAAAACTGCAGCCCCGCCGTCAGCTCGCCCTGGCCGAAACCGCTGCCGGAGAATGCGACCACGCAGCCGCCGGAGCAGAAGACAGCGCCGCCGGCTTCGGTAAAGGTGAACCACCCGCGGGCCTCGAGCCGGATGCCGACCCGATCGGAGGCGTGGTACAGCAGGCCGACGGCTCCACTGACCGAGAAGCGCACCTCCGACCCCGCGCCGTCGATGCCGGGCAGCATGAAGGTGGCGCCGGCACCGATCGAGAGCAGCACGTCCAGCCTGTCGCTGGAGGTGGCGAAGGGCACCATGCCATTGAGGTGGAGGTAGTGCACGTCGAGGTCGAAGTCGGGATCCCCGGTACCCGTGGCGCCGACGGTCGTGTCCTGCCAACTCCAGAGCAACTCGAGACGGGACCGATGCTGCGTATTCCACGGGATCCCGAGAACCAGGCCGTAGCTGAGCCCGTCGTCCAGGTCGACGCCGGCGCCGGTCGCCAGGTCTTCGAAGCCGCCACCGAATCGATACCCCGCGAACGGCGTGAGCTCAAAACTCTGCGCCACCGCCGTTGACGTAAAGCCGATGGCGAACAAGCAGCCGACGACCGCGGTCACGAGCGTTGTCCTCATACAAAGGCCTCCACTCACCCGGGCTCTGCAAACGCCTCAATCAGTACCATCTTCCGTTCAGACTCCTCTCGGCAAGCGGACCCGGAAGGTCGTGCCGCTGTCTTCAGTGCTTTCGAAGTCGACCGAACCGCCCAGATACCTCGTGACGAGGAGCCGGATGCTGTAGGTACCGATGCCGCGGCCGGACCCCTTCGTGGAGAATGACCGCTTGAAGACCTGCAGTTGGACCTCGCGCGGCATGACTGCCGCGTTGTTCACCCAGAACTCCACCTCGTCGCTGTGGACCTTTGATCCCAGGCTGACGGTCTCGCCCTCCGACGACGCCTCGAGGGCGTTCTTCAGCATGTTGCCCAACACCCGGAGGAGCAGCGTGTGGTCCGATTGGAAGGTCAGGTCGTCGGAATCCGCAGCGACGGTGATGATCTTGCCTTCGGCCACCTCGTGGTGGCGGTAGGCCACCGCCAGCTCTTCGAGAAGCTCCTTCGTCCGGATGGAGGTCAACGCCGGCGACAGCTCGCCGGCTTCCGCAGCCATCAGCGACCGCTGGTTTTGGATCTCGTCAATGAGGCGCTGGGAAATCTCGTTGACCGTCGCCGCGACCTCGGGAAGTTCATCGGGCTCCGACTCCAGGAGCAGCTCTGTATAACCTCGAAGCCCGCCGGCGGTGTTGAGGACATCGTGGAAGAATGTGCGCTCCAGTGCCAGCCGCCGCTTTTCGTGGCTGATGTCCTGCAACGCACAGATGGTGAAGAGCTCACCGTCATACTCAAACGGCACCGTCGAGACCTTGAGATCAACGGCATCGAAGGAGTCGCCGATCGCGATCCGGCACTCCCTGGAATCCGCCCCCCCCTGTTGGGCGGCGAGGATCGCTTGCACCGCACCACAGGTCTGACAGGATTCGGTCGTGCCACAACCTCCCGCCGTCTCCGTTGCGTGGAGGCAACCCAGGGCCTCACCGGGTCGACTCCCGAGCACTTCGGTTGTCGGCTCGATACCCAGGAAGCAGAAGGTCGCGCGATTGGCGAAGACGATCTGCCGGTGTTCGTTGAGGAACAGGAGGACGTCCGGAACCGAACCCAGGATCTCGTCCAGCAGCGGGACGCCCGAAAGCAATTCGAACAGGTTGACGATTTCCAGCTCAGGCGCTCGCTCGGCGGGCGCAAACTTGGTCTCCATGGTTTTCATGACCTCCAGCGACCCAGACCTTAACCTACATATCTCACCATGTCGTGTAGCGAGACCGGTCAGATACGTAGGGTAGTCGGGATTCGAAGGGCTGCAAACTCGGAAAACTACGAGGCCGGTCGTTTAGGGAGGGGATAAACCCCTCCCCTACAAAGAGAAACGTAGGGGAGAGGTTTATCCCCTCCCGGGCTATCTGGAATATTGCATGAGGCTCATGTGACTGAGGTGTGGTCAATTTTCCAAACACCTACCCCGTATTTTTTCGAGTTCCCAGGACGGCGCGCGGCAGCTACCGTATGATTGGCAATCGAAAAGAACTCACGCGTGCTTCTCCGGGAAGACGACCGGCGAATTCTGCGAAAGGGGTTTGCAGTCATGCTAGCAGCGACCAATCTGAACCAACCGGGAAGAAGGGCTGTTGCGGTGATCGCGATTGTCGCCGTGATCCTGCAAATAAGCGGCGCGGCTTTGGTGCGGGCGCAGGAGCCTGCCGCAACCGAGGAGGCCCAGGCCAAAATCCCGCCGGAGCAGCTCGAGTCTTTGGTGGCGCCGATCGCCCTCTACCCCGACGCGCTATTGGCCCAGGTCCTTGTCGCTTCGACCTACCCGCTGGAGATCATGCAGCTCCAGCAGTGGCTCACTAAGAACCCGGACCTCGAGGGTGATGCGTTGGCCGATGCGGTCGCCGAGCAGCCCTGGGACCCGAGCATTCAGTCGATGGCGGCGGTCCCCGATGCGCTCGAACGGCTTGCCAACGACATTCAGTGGACGACGGAGCTTGGCAATGCTTTTCTCGCTCAACAGAGCGACGTCATGGACGCCGTCCAAAGCATGCGCCAAAAGGCTCAGGGAAAAGGCGCGCTGGAGTCCAATGAGCAGCAGAAGGTGGAGACCCAGGTCGTCGAGGAAAAGACGGTCATCATCGTCGCATCCGCCGATCCCGAGGTCATCTACGTACCGTCCTACAACCCGACCTATGTCTACCCCCCACCCGTCTATCCCTACCCACCCGTCTATTACCCTCCCTATCACGCCGGCGGCGCGTTTGTCGCGTTCAGCGTCGGGGTCGCGTGGGGCGCTGCGATTTGGGGTGGTTCGTGTTGCCACTGTGGCTGGGGGCACAACGATATCAACATCGACATCGACAATAACTTCAACCGAAACACGAATATCGACAGAGGCGACCGCGGAGGCGGCAGCTGGCAGCACGATCCGCAGCATCGCGGGGGCGCGCCCTATGCCGACCGGGCAACGGCCGACAAGTTCGGGGGCACGGCCCGCGGCGATTCGATGAGCAGCCGCCAGGCAAGTGCCCGCCAGCAGGGTGGAGCCGGGAATCGGTCCGGGGGCCCCAGCGCCGGCACGGCGAACCGCGCTGCAGGTGGGGGGACCGCAAGCAGATCGGGTGCTCCGAGCGCGGGCGGAATGGATCGCTCGACGGGCGGAGGGGCCGGTGGACGTTCGAGTGCGCCGAGCGCCTCCAGCCTCGGTGGGAGCGGCGGCGGAGACAAGATCGGAAGCCGCAGCATTCCGTCGAGCAGCGGACCCAGCGCCAGCGGCTTCGGGGGCAGCTCGAGCGGGTTCAGCGGTTCGAGCGCCCGGTCGGCAAGCTCACGGGGCGCCTCCAGCATGGGTTCGAGAGGTGGCGGCTCCAGGGGCGGCGGCGGACGTCGGAGGTAAGGCGATGAACTTGATACACCGTGTTCAGAATCTGTTGCACCCTCGCGCGCGCGTCGCGCGTCCCGGGTTCGGTCTCTTGGTCGGGGCCACAATTCTGGTGCTGGCCGCAGGGTGCGGTACCGGTCCCGGCAAGTCACCTGCCGCGGGCCAGGAAGTTTTCAACAGCCCCGAAGAGGCGGCCGAGGCGTTGATTCTCGCCTCCGAGACCTTCGACGTCGCGGCGTTGACCGGAATCCTGGGGCCGGATGGCGTGGACCTCGTGGAGACAGGCGATCCGGTTCAAGACCGCAACCAGAGCGAGGCGTTCGCCGAGGTCGCCCGCCTCAAGACCCAGGTCGTCCGAGACCCCGACAACCCGAAGGTCGCCGTCTTGTCGGTGGGCGTCGAGGACTGGCCGGTACCGATGCCGATCGTCGAGGACGGTGGTCGCTGGTTTTTCGACACCGAGGCTGGACGCGAGGAGCTCCTCTACCGCCGCATCGGAGAGAATGAGCTCGACGCCATCGAAGTGTGTCGAGGGTTCGTCGAGGCACAATACGATTACGCCTTCGAACGACCCGAAGGCGTGCGACCCAGCCAGTTCGCCCAGCGAATCATCAGCACTCCCGGCAAAAAGGACGGGCTTGCTTGGCAGACGGAGGACGGGACCTGGGAGGGTCCAGTGGGGGAGGCCATCGCTCAGATCATCGCAGAGGGTTATACCGAACGGTACAAGCCGTTCCACGGCTACTACTTCAAGGTATTGAAGGGCCAGGGTCCGGAGGCACCACTGGGCGAGATGGACTTCGTCGTAGGCGGCGTCATGATCGGCGGATTCGCGCTGGTTGCTGCACCGGCGGATTACGAGGTGACCGGGGTGATGACCTTCATCGTCAGCCATAAAGGCGTGGTCTATCAAAAGGACCTCGGACCCGAGACGCTCGACCAGTTCCGCGCCATGGAACTCTACAACCCCGACCCGGCGTGGGAGCCGGTCGTGGAGGAGTGACCGCAAACGGTGAGGGGCGTCGGTCGCGGACCGGGGAGTGCGCGGTGCCCCGCGGTCGCCCCGTAATTTTGCGAGTTCCCAAGACCGGGTGGGAGAGGTATCGTGCAGCCGTGGAGGTCAGAAAATGATTCCAAAGTCGTTGCTCACGCTACTCGCCGTAGCCGCCGTGTCCCTGGCTGTACCGCAGGCGGCAGCCCAGTCGGGCTCGAATGGCTGGGAGTTCTCCATCGCACCGTACCTGGTCGCGGCGGGGATGGACGGTTCGATCACGGTCAAGGGCATCGAGGCCGACGTCGACGTCCCTTTCAGCGACATCATTGACAACCTGGACTTTGCCGCCATGGTCCACTTCGATATGCGGAACGAGCGCTGGGTCGTGACCTCGGACCTGTTCTACGTCGACCTCGAGGGGAGCGACGAGGTTGCTCTGGGGACCGCTACGGTGGCCGTTCAGCAGACCCTTTTCGAGGTCGCGGGCGGCTACCGCGTCTCGCCCGTCTTCACCCTGCTCGCCGGTGCGCGTTGGGTGGACCTCGAAAACCAGATCCGGTACACCGGCGAGATCCTCGACGAAGGAGTCAGCGCGGGCAAGAGCTGGATCGACCCCTTTGTCGGCGTCCATCTCATGGCGCCGCTGTCGGAGCGCTGGTGGTTCGGTGCCCGCGGAGATATCGGTGGCTTTGGCGTCGGCTCGGACCTCGCCTGGCAGGCGTACGCCGACATAGGTTTCCGCGCCTCGAAGGTGGTTTCAATCATTCTGGGATATCGCGCCATCGATATGGACTATGAGGACGGCAGCGGGCGCGATCTCTTCCGCTACGACATGCTGATCGCCGGGCCGCAGATCGCTGTGGCCTTCAGTTTCTGAGCCTCGTCAACGGATTGGCGAGAAAGGGAGACAGAATATGAAGATAATATGTGGAATTGCTCTAACGGTGATCTTTGCCTTCGGAGGCCAGGCGCTGTGGGCGGATGACATCACAGGGCAGGATCGATTCCTGTGTTCGATCGGTGACGTCACCATGTGCACCATGGACTGGGAGTGTGAGACCGATACGCCGTCCCGATTCAACATTCCCGATTTCATCGTTTTCGACCTCGAGGCCGGTCTGCTCAAGACCACCGAGGCCAGTCACGAGAATCGGCAGACGCCCATTCTTTCTATCAGCAGGGAGGACGGGCAGATCGTCCTCCAGGGTCTTGAGATGGGGCGCGCCTTCAGCTTCAACATCGATGAGGTGAGCGGGTTGCTGACCGCGTCCGCGTCGAAAGCGGGACAGTTCTCGGGGGCATTTGGCGTCTGCACGCCGTTCGAAGGCGCCGCCAAAGCTGACGACAGATGAAAGGACACGGAACAATGAACTCCAGAATCGTCATCGCGATCGGGCTGATCACTGCCGTCGCCGGAGCGGCCATGGCACAGACCCAACCCGCGCCGCAGAAGACCCTCGCTGCAACCCTTGAAACCTACGTGTTTCCGACCGAGGGGCAAACTCCCGAACAGCAGTCGACCGACGAGGCCGCCTGCTACAACTGGGCGGTTCAGAACACGGGCACCGATCCCTTCCAGCTGCAGAAACAGGCTGAACAGGTGCAGCAGCAGTCCCAGCAGGCGCAGCAGGAAATCGCCGGCGCCGGCCAGGGTGCCGGAGCGAAGGGCGCTGTGGGCGGGGCCGCCATGGGTGCGTTGATCGGCGAGATCGCCAGTGATGACGCCGGCCAGGGTGCCGCCTACGGCGCGGCTGCCGGTGCGGTCGTCGCCCGCCGCAAGACGAAGCGCGCCAAGAAGGAAGTCAGCCAGGATGTTCAGCAGCAGACGCAGCAGGTCCAGCAGGCCACCGCCGAGCAGGTCGAGAACTTCAAAAAGGCCTTCAGCGTTTGCCTCGAGGGGAAGAAATATTTGGTCAAATTCTGATCGCCACGAGCTTCGAGTTTTCCGTCACAGGCGGCGAAGCAAAAATTAACTCATCCGGAATGGCACGAGGTGGGCCCCAGATTCCTCCACTCACTCGCTTCGCGCGCTCGGTCGGAATGACAATTTGTGGAAGACTCACTCTGGATGACAGAACGAGATCGGCTTATCCGTCACCTCACGGGATTCCGAATGAACCAAAAATGAGCGAATTGAGGAAATGCAGACGGTTCTCTTCAACCCTATGTTATTAGCACCGGCCGCGTTGGCCACGAGACTTATGATCAACAAAATAATCTGACAACGGAGGATTCCATGACCAAAACGAATGCGAATCGGATCACCAAGACGATTTCCCTCGCCGCCCTGGCGCTGCTTGCCGGCGCGTCGGTGGCAGACGCCCAGGATCGGGAGGGTCGCTGGGAGTTCACCCTGGGGACCTTTTACCAGCTCGGCACCACGTTGGATGTCGAGCCCCCCTCGACGGCGGAAACCGACAACGATTTCGGCTTTGAACTGGGCGGGGGCTACAACTTCAGCGACAACCTCGCCGCCAACTTCGGGCTGCAGTGGGCGGGGGTCGGCTACGACGCCGTAGTTTTCTCGGACGAAAATATTACCTCCGTTTCGGGCAGCTACGACGCGTTCACCCTGTCGGCCAACGTGGTCTACAATTTCACTGACAATCAGCTGACACCATACGTCGGCGCCGGCATCGGCTGGACGTGGATCGACACCAACATCCCCGACGGTGCGCCGTCGACGGGTTGCTGGTGGGACCCGTGGTGGGGCTACGTCTGCTACACCACCTACCCGACCAAGACGGCCAGCGCCTTCTCCTATCAGGCGACGCTCGGCCTCCGCTACACGTTTGACAGCGACAA
>Ga0316197_10001566_pt1 | contig 16264 bp, 14 predicted proteins | sample OudBiesiAoxic_MG_FD_204939 | JGI IMG/M metagenome (GOLD analysis project Ga0316197, IMG submission 204939) | Coastal sediment microbial communities from Oude Bieten Haven, Netherlands - site A oxic | ecosystem: Environmental > Aquatic > Marine > Coastal > Sediment | place: Netherlands... | reverse complement strand
GAAGTGGATCATCTTCTCTTAAAATAAGAGCATGATCAAAGTTTTTAAGAACTTCCCAAGCAATTTTTTTGATTTCGTTACATGGAAAAACCATATTAACGCCATCATTAATAGTATCTTCAACTTCGATAGTTAAAAGCCCTGAGTGTCCATGTAAATATTGTGCTTCCCCCTTAAACTTATAAAATCTGTGTGCATACTGTAAATCAAGTGTGGTAATACTTCTCATTAATAACTCCTCCTTTATATTTAATTTAATATTTTTTTATACTTGAAAAATATTAATATCCTTTAAATAGATTCATCTTTTTTGTAAATAGAAAAGAGGTTTTTAAGGTTGAGATCGTAAGTTAGGTTGATCATATTTCACTTCCACCAATAAATCCACTACTGCAAATATTCTACAAAAAAAAGAGAAAAACTTAATCTTTAGATCAAGCCTTTCTCTTTTCAAATTTATAAGTATAAACTTCTATTCTTTACACTTCTTATGTCTTACTTCTTACTTCTTACTTCTTACTTCTTACTTCAAGATTTTCTCTTTCCTCTCCCTGCTTTTTAAGTTCCTTATCCATCTTCCTAAAATTTGTTTGAAGAGAATTTAATCTTAGTTCTATGGAGTTTAATATCCAGAACTGAAAATGGTTAACCTTTTGCTGTTCATGGATCATCCACGCTATTTTTATGGAAACTAATAGTACTCCTAACTCTATAGAAAGGTTAAATGGGATATAGTGTAAAACTCCACCTGCAAAGAACGAAAGAATCACAAATACAAGAAAAAGCCCATTAAAAATCTTGTGATTTCTGCTACTGTGAGTGGCTCCTATACTTCCTATGAGCTTTTTTATTTTTTCCTGTTCCTTCTTATAGTTGTCCATTTCATGTTTTAAAAATTTTTCATCCATAGTCTTCCCCCTTTGATCTATATTATAAAAATTATTCTATTTTTTCTTGAAATATCATGTTAAAACTATTTTAACCTTTTTTCCTGATTTTTTCAAAATTTTAACCTTTTTAATTTCAATCGAAATTTCTAGTCATTTTACTTCAACTATAAATTTCTCCAAAAATTATGCTGAAAAGAAAAATAAATATAAAAATTGATCTTCTACAGAGAACTGTATAAAATAAAAGTAGTATGAGCTGATCCCCATGGCATAGATTCACTCTTGGGAATTCTTCCTCCTCTATAAACTCCTTTGACTGCAGTAATATCAGATTCAAAATTAAAAACTACAAAGAAATAAATTCATTGAAATTTAATAAAAAGCAGAGTATGATTATCATATAATATTTGAAAATACAAATAAACTTATGTAGTCGAGAATAAATTATAAAAAGTTTGATTTTAGGAGGGATTTATGAGAAAAATTTTAATAAGAATAATTATGTTTACTGTTTTTATAGTTGCAACTATTGGCTTAGTCGGTATATATAAATTTAATGTTTTACAAGATGATGTATACATAGAAGGAGCATCTCTTACTATCGAAGATCAAAATACATATCTTTTGGGTTCGTGGATAGAACCAATCCCAGGGAATGAAAAGGAATTTCAAGGATTTACTTTAAACAGTGATGGTACAGCTAATTCTATAAATATGGCTACACTTCAATATCAAAAATGGCAATTTAAAGATGGAAAACTTATTCTAACAGCTAAAAGTATTGGAAATAAAACTTCCTCTGTAGGAGAGGAAATCTATACAATAATATCTGTTAATAAAAACTATCTTTATCTAAAAAATAAGGATATTCAACTTGTGTATAAAAAAAGTGAATAATAAAAAATTAAATAGAAAAAGGAGTTAGGCATCTGCCTAACTCCTTTTTAGTAATCTCTATTATTTAATAAATCCCTCTTCTTTTAAAAACTTTTCAACGATTATTCCCAAATCGCCATCAGATTCTGTAGCTTTTAAATTAAGTTCCTGCATCTTTTCATTACTTATTTTACCTACAAGAAGTTTTATAGCATCCATAGCCTCAGGAAACCTTCCCTTGAAATTATTATTTATAATAGGAGCTATATTATATGGTGGGAAGAAATTTTTATCATCTTCAATTATTTTAAATCCTTCTTTTTTTATCCTACCATCAGTACCATATCCAATACCAATATCTGTTTTATCACTTTCAAGAGCTTTGAGGACAAGACCTAGATCCATCCCCTTAGGATCTTTAAATGAAATTCCATATTCTAATTTAATTCCAGGAAGACCATCTTTTCTATCTAAAAATTCATATGGAGCAGCTAAACTAAAGTTATCCTTATATTTTTTTAAATCAGATAATTTTTCAATTCCATATTTTTTTGCAAATTCAGGTTTTGCAAGAAACACATAGGTATTATTGAATTTAAGTGTATTCAACATCTCTACATCATATAGTTCTTTAAGGTCTTTTGCCACTATATTATATGTAGTCTCACTATCAAATACCTCAGTCTTATTTAAAATAGCCGAATAAGCTGATCCTGTATATTCAGGGTATATATCTATTTCATGGTTAGTTAGAGCTTGGAATATTATCTGTGTTCCACCAAATTCCAATACCTTGGTATTATAATCTGTATATTCCTCTATTAATATAGAATACATCTGACCTAATACTCTCTGCTCTGTATAATTTTTATGACCTATAATTATCGTATTTTTCTTTGCTTTCAAGTTATCATATTGTTTCAATCCTGAAAATAATAAAGGAAGAATAAATAAAGATATTCCAAAAGCAATTATTATTTTTTTGAATTTGTGAACTACATCTATATTATGTGAACTTTGAAGAGGTTTTAACGCTCTTTCTATAAGTCCTAATATAAAACTAACAAAAATAGCTAAAAGAGCTGATGGTATAGCACCTTTTAATATAAGGGTATTATTTCCACTTGCTATACCTCTAAAGATAAAAGTTCCTAGCCCTCCTGCACCAATTAGAGCAGCTATTGTAGCTGTACCTATACAAGTAACACTAGATATTTTTATTCCACCCATAATAGTTGGGATAGATAGAGGTAATTCTACCTTAAATAACCTTTGCATCTTACTCATTCCCATACCTTTAGCAGCTTCCAATAGATTTTCATCTATCTCACTTATTCCTATAAACGTATTAGTTATAATAGGTAGAAGACCATATAAAAATAGGACAGCTATAGATGGAATTATTCCTATCCCAAGTAAGGGTATAATAAGTCCAAAAAGTGCTAAACTAGGAACAGTTTGAAATACACCAGCAATTCCTAAAACAGATTTTGCCAAAGATTTCTTTTTAGATATTAGTATCCCAAGAGGGATTCCGAATAATATTGAAGCACCTATAGCAAGAGAAGTAATCTCAAGATGTTCCCATAATGCTATCATTACATCTGAATATTGATTAAAAAAGTTCATTAATATCACCACTCTCTGGTTTGATTTCGTATATCACATTTAAAAGGGCTGTTGGTGTTACCATCCCCTGTAAGTTTTTATGTTCATCCACTACTGCCACCACCTTATTTTTACTCTGCTCCATCGTTGTCAATGCATCCAAAAGATTTTCATCTTTATCTAGAGTCAATAATTTTTTTATCATTATATCTTTAACCTTTATATTAGACGAAGAACCTTGTTGAAAAAGGATACCTTTAGATATTCCTCCCACTAATTTCCCATCTTCTACAACGAAGACAAATTCTTTATCATGTTGTTTCATCTTTTCAAATGCCTTAGAAATACTCATATCTGGCGAAACCTTTGGAAATTTTTTCTTCATAATATCTTTTACTAAGAAAAGTTCCGGTGTCTTCCAAAGTCTATCTTTTCCTATAAAGTACTCTACAAAATCATCTGCTGGATTTTTTAAAATTTCTTCAGGAGAATCAAATTGTATAACCTTCCCATCCTTAATAATAGCTATTTTATCTGCCAATTTTATAGCTTCATCCATATCATGAGTTACAAAAATTATAGTCTTTTTTAATTTTCTTTGTAGATCTAGCAATTCATCCTGTAAATTTTCACGAGTAATTGGATCCAATGCCGAAAAAGGTTCATCCATAAGAAGGATTTGTGGATCTGTAGAAAGTGCTCTTGCAATACCTATTCTTTGCTGTTGCCCTCCTGAAAGTTCACAAGGATATTTATCATAATAATTTTTTTCGATTTCAACTAATTCTAAAAGTTCTAATGCTTTTTCTTTTCTTTTAATCTTGTCTACTTTTAGAAGTTCTAGTATAACTTCTATATTTTCTCCTACAGTCATATGTGGAAATAGACCTACTTTTTGAATAACATACCCTATACTTCTTCTTAATTTCACAGGATTTAATGTAGATACATCTTTATCATCTATAAAAATTTTACCATTAGTCGGTGTAATCAATCTATTGATTAACTTCATAATAGTAGTTTTCCCACTTCCACTTTCACCTATAAGACAGTATATTCCACCTTCATCAAACTGTAAGTTTATGCCAAAAAGAACCTTTTCATTCATATAACTTTTCTCGATATTCTCTATTCTTATCAAAATATTTCACCCCTTTTTTAATTTAAAAAATGTGTTATATCTTTCTAATTTTATTCATAAATTATTGAATAATTATTTTAAAGTAATAAAAAAAACACCCTAATTCAATTATCCTAAGAAAGATAATAGAGTTAGAGTGTTTAAGTTTCGCCTAAAAGACTCACCTTATACCACAAAGCGTAGTATAATTCATTGCCTAAAAAAAGACCCTGAATAAACCCCAGTTCTAAAAAATATTTTTCAGCTAAGTTTTCCATTGTATACAATAAGTTTGAATCAACACTGCCATAAAAACATTATAGACCTTACTTATTAAGTAATCACTTAACTTACTTCACAATCATATATAAAAAACATTATATATATTCACTAAATTAATAATACCATATAAATAAAATAATGTCAATTCTCATACATTTCAAGACCTATTAAGAATCAAATAAAGCAGTATTATATACACTAGATATTCCAAAATCAAACTATTGAGATCCCATTGTAAAACAGAGTATAGTTTAAGATAGAAACCCAATCTTTACTACTCTTTTAATAACTATATTACATTTTTTCTTCCACCAACAAATCAAAAATACTCTAATATAAATAATTAATTTTCTTGACTTTGACATAGTGTCAAAGTTTATACTATTGATAGATAAAATAAAAATATTTAAGTAATCGGAGGAATAAAAATGTATGAGAAAAAGATATTGTCAGAATTTTCAATAATTATTAGTATGATTTTAATACTCTTTGTCAGCTGTTCAAGTACCAAAGGCAGCATGGGTGAAAAAAAAGATGCTGAAAAGGAAAAAATAATGACAGAGGTAGAGAATACAGACGATATGAAATATGCCTTCCCTTTCGAAGATGAGAAGCACGAAGGGACATGGTTACAATGGCCCCATGATTATACCTATGGAAAAGGGTTCAAAGGGGAACTTGATCCGATTTGGATAGAGATGACAAGAGGCTTAACTTCAGGAGAAAATGTTCATATAATCGTGTATAATAATAAAGAAAAGAATCGTGTAAAAAATCTTTTAACTCAAAAAGGTATAGATATGAATAAAATAATTTTTTATATCCATCCTACTGACGATGTCTGGGTTAGAGATAATGGACCAATTTTTGTCTATGACAAAGATGATAATCTTTTGATGGCAGACTGGGGATTTAACGGATGGGGGCAGAAAACTCCTTATAAAAAATGTCTTGAAATACCTAAAAAACTAAGCAAAGGTCTTAATACCCCTAGAATAGATATACATGAAGTTGTTCTCGAAGGTGGTTCAGTTGAATTTGATGGAAATGGTACTTGCATGTCTACACGAAGTGCTGTTATAAATAAAAATAGAAATCCAAATTTAACTGAAAAAGAAATTGAATCCTATATAAAAAGATATTATGGAGCCAGCAATTTTATATGGTTAGACGGAGTAGTCGGTCAAGATATCACAGATTTTCATATAGATGGCTTTGTAAAATTTTATAACAGTTCAACAATAATTACGATGAATGAAGAAGACCTTTCTATAGAATGGGGAGTAAGCAAAAAAGATATTAATACTCTGAGGGAAGCTAAAAATATTGATGGAGCTCCATATGAATATATTTATTTACCCCTATCAAAGAATAACGTTATACTCGAAAGTGGAAAAAAATTAGGATATAAAGGATCTTACATAAATTTTTATATTGGCAATGACGTTGTATTAGTTCCAAATTATAATGATGAGAATGATAAAAAGGCAAATGCTATTTTACAAGAATTATATCCAAATAGGAAAATTATTGGAATTGACGTAAGAAAATTATATCAATATGGCGGGATGATTCACTGTGTTACACAGCAGCAGCCTATTAATAAAAAATAGAAGGTGATTATATGTACTCCATAAGCCAATTTTCAAAACTCACAAGGTTATCTCCACGGATGCTCAGGCACTATGATAAAATAGATTTATTAAAGCCTCAGACTATTGATTCAATTAATAATTACAGGTATTATTCTGAATCTCAAGTAGGAACAGCTGTAGAAATAATAAAACTTAAAAAATATGACTTTTCACTTGAAAAAATCAAAAATATTCTGAGTAATGATGATCTTTTTTTCAGAAAAATGGTGGAAGAACAAATTGATTTAATCAGTGAATCTATGAGAGTTAAAACCAATATCCTTGAAGAAATGGAAATGTATCTTAAAGAAGGAATTGAAAGTATGAATAAGACCAGCACATATAATCTTCTTTATGGCACGATACAGGAACAGTTCATTATAAAAACTAGAAGATCAATTTCAATAGACAAAATGGACTCAGTTATAGATGAGTTGTATGATCATGCTTTGAAAAATAATTTTTTTCCAGTTAATACACCTGGTGCAAGTTTTCTTGAAGAGGAGTATAATGATAAAAAATTGGATGTAAAAATATTTATCCCAATAAGAACAAAGCTTATTGAAAACCTTAATAATAAGGAAAGTATAGCTGAAATTACAAAAGATAAGAATAAAATTGAAATTCATAAAATGCCGTCTCATAAAGTAGTCTCAACTATTCATCTGGGAAATTATGATGAGATCGGTCTTGCCTATCAAGCAATAGAAAAATGGATAGAGGAGTCAAATTTTACTCCTACAGGATTTACTTATGAAGTTTATCTTAGGGGTGCGGAATCGATAGTATCTGAAAAGGATTTTGTAACTCAAATATATTATGAAGTGAACTAATACCAAAAGGCACCCCTTTTAATGGGTGTTTTTTTCATTGAATTTTTCAACTAAGATTTCTCCGTTTGTGGTTATTATATACTTTATGTTAACATTAGAGAAATCAAAGCTCTTTCTACATATTTAGAGAGCCAAACTAAATAGGAAGTGATAAAATTGAAAAAAACAAGAATATATCTTTGGGTTTTGTTAACAGTAACTCTTTGGGGAACATCTTTTGCAATTAGCAAGATAGGAATAGCTGATCTCAGCCCTGTCCACTTCTTATTTTTAAGGGTTCTGTTTTCTAGTATTATTTTTGCTTTCAGCTTAATGGTGATCCCAAAATCAAAAAAAATAATTTCATTACAAGATCTCTATCACTTAGTATTCTTAAGTTTTATTGGAATTAGTGGCTACTTTATTGTTCAATATTCCGCTTTAAAATATACTACTACTATAAATGCATCTTTATTCATAGCTATCTCTCCAATTTTTGTAGCACTATATATGCATTTTTCAAAAAATGAATCTATAAATAAGCTACAAGGTTCTGGAATATTCTTAAGTTTTTTAGGAGTCTGTCTTATCATTACAAATGGTAAAATAGACGGTTTATTTTCTGGAACTTCAATAATCGGTGACGGTTTAATGATTATAAATGCTGCAATGTTAGCTATATTTACAATCAGCACAAAAGATCTTTTAAAAAAATATGATCCCTTCGTTATAATTGCTTATATGAATATCAGTGCATTAATTACTTTAATTCCTATCACTTTTACAAATAACTTCATCTCTAAAACGTCTTTATTTAATGTAATTGGTGGTATCCAAAGTAAAACATATTTAGCAGCCCTATATTTAGCTATTTTTTGTACAGTAATTGGGTATTATGGGTGGTATAGAGGTATCAAGGAATTAGGAGCTTCAAGAACTTCGGTTTTTAATTATCTTAATCCATTAGTAGCTACGATTACTTCTAATATATTATTTCATGAAGGGATGACAACTTATACTTTTTTAGGCTCATTTTTTGCCATATCAGGACTCCTCGTGAATAACAAATTTAAAAGTAATCCTTCTAAAAAGAAATTTTTCAGGCAACAAATTTAGAATTTTATATCAAACTCTTATTTAGATCTCCTTTACAAAAACAAAAAGAACTGCTAAAATACTTCAAGTCAAATTTTGGAGGCTGTAAAATGATATTAAGTGGTGTAATCGTAAATTCCGTTGCAGTGGGATTCGGATCTTTATTAGGAGTTTTTTTCAGAGATAAATTCAATAAAAAAATAATTGATACTGTCATGAGTGGTATGGGACTATGTGTACTATATATTGGAATTTCAGGATCCCTAAAAGGGCAAAATATATTAGTAGCAATAGGTTCAATAGCTTTAGGAGGTATTATCGGTGAATTAATCGATATAGATGATAGACTCAGAAAATTTGGACTGTCTCTAGAAAATAAATTCAAATCAAATACAGATAAAAAAGAATCCTTAGTAGAAGGATTTCTAAATGCTACCATGGTAATTTGTGTAGGAGCAATGGCTATAGTAGGTTCACTTCAAAGCGGACTTGCAGGCAACCATGAAATATTATATGCAAAGGCTTTTATCGACCTTTTTGTAGTCCTTGCAATGTCAGCAACAATGGGAATAGGTGTATTTTTCTCAGCATTTTTAATCTTGTTCTATGAAGGAGCCATAGTTTTATTTGCAGGAATCCTTTCACCATTTCTATCAGCAATTGTAATCGATGAAATAACATGTGTGGGATCACTAGTAATCATGGCAATCGGGTTTAATATTTTAGGGATAACCAAGATAAAAGTCGCAAATCTAAGTCTGGCTCCATTTATTCCTATATTTATATATTTATTTATATGATTTTCTAGAAAAATATAGTTATTATAGTCAATTAATCAGCAGATAGAACCTTCTATCTGCTTTTTTTATCTGCTTAAAAGTCTTCTTACTATTAAATAATCTTTCAATTTTTTAAGATTTTCACATAGAAGTGAATAAAAGCACAAATTTAATATACTTTTTATTTATTTTATGCTAAACTAATAGAATCGTTAAAAACAAGTACAATACTACATAAATATAGCACTACTCAAGGAGGAAACTACAATGAAAAGAAAAAACGATGTATTTATATTTGGATTAGCAATATTTGCTATGTTTTTTGGAGCTGGAAACCTTATTTTTCCACCAGAGATAGGAGTCGTAACCGGTAAAGAGTGGCTCATGTCTTCAGCTGGATTTTTTATTACAGGGATTTGTCTTCCTGTAGGAGGTTTAATAGCTTTCAGTAGAGTCGGAAGTACCGATAATTTTGCAAACAAAGTGTCTAAAAATTTTAACACACTTTACTTTTCACTATTAATACTTGCTATAGGTCCTATGTTAGCTATTCCAAGAACAGCTGCTACTGCCTATGAAATGGGAATTGTCCCAAATTTTGGAGATATTAATCCCTTAATAGTATCAATTGTGTATTTCGTAATAGTTTATATGTTGGTAATTAAGCCATCTCAGTTACTTAATAATATCGGAAAATATATGACTCCTATTATCCTAATCATCCTTTCAATGGTGATAGTTAAGGGAATATTCTCAGGTTTTGGAGTACCTGGAGAAAAAACTATAATTCAAAATTCTTTTTCCTATGGTTTCTTCGGTGGATACCAAACAATGGATGCAATAGCTTCTGTTATATTTGGCTCTGTAATCGTAGAGAGTTTAAAGGGAAATGGGTATACAGATGATAGAGAACAGAGTTCTATGATCATTAAATCGGGTATCATAGCAGCTATAGGATTAGCATTAGTATACGGAGGACTATTATATCTAGGTGCCATGGCAAATGGGAATAATTTAAACCTTAGTAAAGCTGAACTTGTTATGTATCTTGCTAAAAATTCTTTAGGATCATTTGGTGTAATGGCCTTTGGAATATGTGCAATAGTAGCATGTCTTACAACATCTATAGCTTTAGTAGCTACAGTGGCTAATTTCTTTGCTGCAAAAACTAAGTTTTCCTACAAAAGTATAGCAATAGTAACCTGTGTTATCTCTAGTATTTTAGGTGCCACTGGATTAGGATTTATAATCGATATAGCAGTTCCAATACTTATCATTTTATATCCTGTAACTATTATCCTTATAATTTTAAATATTCTTAAAATAAAAAATACCAGAGTTTTTAAAGTCAGTGTTAGTATTGGACTCGTTTTTAGTATCTTTGAGGTTCTAGCTGGCTTTCATATTTCACCTTTATTAACAGATATATTTAATTCTTTACCTATGGCTTCAGAAGGTTTTGCATGGTTAGCTCCAACATTAATTGGATCAGTCGCGGCAGCCATAATAAGTAATGAACCTAAAGCAGTAGTTAAAACTAATTAATAGCAAAGAGGGATTAGGCAATTGTCTAATTCCTTTTTTTATTGAAAAATTATATGTTATAATACCTATTAATAACTATATAAAGGAGATAATTTTAGAGATGAATATTCTAGACCAAATAAAAAAATATGAGCCATATAATGAACAAGAAAGATATGATAAAGTAGGAATATTAAACTATTTAGAAAAAGAAGAGAATATTTTTACCAGAGACAATAAAATAGCACATATGACAGCATCTGCATGGGTTGTAAATAAAGAGAGAGATAAAGTAGTCATGATATATCATAATATCTATAATTCATGGTCTTGGATGGGAGGTCATGCTGATGGAGAAGAAGATCTATTCGCAGTAGCTATAAAGGAAGTCCAGGAGGAGAGTGGTCTCAATAAGATTATACCTATATCAAAAGATATATTTTCTCTTGAAATACTAACAGTTGATGGACACATAAAAAAAGAAAAGTACGTATCTTCTCATCTGCATTTAAATATAACATACTTATTTGAAGCCGATGAAAAAGAAAACTTAACTATAAAAGAAGATGAAAATAGCGGAGTAGAATGGTTTGGATTAGATGAATCTATAGAAAAATCTACAGAACCATGGTTTAAAGAAAGAATCTATACAAAACTCAATAAGAAATTAAAGGAGTTGTAAAAAGCTAATATTGGAGGTCTAGTATGATAAAATTTAAAGAAGATAAACTTATAACCCGTATCTGTGAGGTCTGTGGAGTGAAATTTACAACATCTGATATTAATGAATATTATTGTTGTGAAGGCTGTCATATTCAGGCTAATAAAGAAAAATCTATGAAGAAACCTTCTAATAGTATTATAGGAAAGTTGAAGATGCATTCTTGTAAAAGCTGTGGTAAAAAATTTATGTCTATCAATGTAGACGAAAGCTATTGCAGCGACTGTGAGAAAGCTTAAAATACCCTAGATTATAACAAAATTAATATTTTAAAGACTAAAAAATTCAAAAAAATTTAGTCTTTAAAATTTTTTCTGATTTTCAACAATAACTTCATCAAAACTTCTTTTTCTTCCTCTGTAAAACCAGCATAGGTTTTTTCCAAAAGCTCAGCACTAACCTCTTTAAATGTCTCCCTAAAAATCCAACCTTTTTCTGTCAGGGTAACCTCTATTACTCTAGCATCTCTTTCACTTTTTTGACGGCTTATATAGCCTAATTTTTCTAATTTTCTTACCATATCAGTAACTGTAGATTTTCTCTTTCCTATAAATTTAGCTATTTCATTCATTGTCATTACACCATCATTATCATACATTGCAGATAAGATAGTCCCATGACTATTGATAAGACCAGAAACTTCTTTTTTCTTTAACTCTCCATTTATAAACTGAGCACTCTTCTCTCGAATATTTGATATTATTCCAATAACTATATCTGTTCTCATAGGCACCTCCTTGTATAATGAAATAGAGCTATATAAGCACTATTTCTAGTTTATTTAATTTTTAGTATATAATTAACATAGACGCTGTGGATTAGTGTGACCTCCTATAGCTTCGACTATTTTTTTTAGGCTCTAACCATAGTTCTATGTTTAATTGTTAATTAGTTAGATAACGCTCGACGTTTTATATGTAGCAAGGATACGTTAACATAGTTTTTATGGAGCACAACGTCAAATATTTTATTCAAGGAGTGATAACTATGATTTTTGTTGGTATCGATGTTGCTAAAAATAAACACGATTGCTATATTTTTGATTCTTCTAAAGAGATGATTGAAACAAAGTTTTCTTTTCTAAATTCTTTAGAAGGTTTTACAACTTTTAAAAATATTTTATCCTCATACTCAGATGATTTTTCCAATATAAAAGTAGGAATAGAATCTACTGGGCATTATAGCAATAACATTATCAATTTTATTTGTAAAAACAGTCTGGAGTTAAAAATATTTAACCCACTTGCCGTAAATCTTTATCGTAAAGCTATGACACTTCGAAAGACTAAAACTGATAAAATTGATGCACAAATTATAGCTCAAATGCTTTTCAGCGATGATTCTAATTCCTACCTACCTATAGATTACAACATAAATGAACTAAAGTCACTAGCAAGGCATAGATATAGATTGATAAGTCATCGCGGAAAATATAAAATATCTGTCACAAGAATATTAGATATTGCTTTTCCTGAGCTAAGCAGTGTAGTTTGGTCAATACATCAAAAATCTTCTTATGCTTTATTATTAGAGTTTCCTACAGTAGAAGATATTTTAAAAGCTCATTTAACAAAATTAACAAATATCTTATCTAAAAATTCTAAAGGACATTATACTAAAGAAAAAGCTAAAGAAATTAAATTACTTGCAACTAATTCTATTGATACAAGTGAGTGGTCAGTTGGTTTCGAACTACAGCAAACCATAAGATTAGTTCAAAATATTCAATATGAAATAGATCTCTTAGATAAGAAAATCAAAGAAGCTGTAATAGCAACAAAAACACCATTAATAACAATTCCAGGAATATCATATGTTTTAGCCAGTATTATCTTATCCGAAATTGGAAATATTAAAAACTTTTCAAACTCTGGAAAATTATTAGCTTTTGCAGGGTTAGAACCTTCAACTCATCAATCAGGAAACTACACTGCAAATATGGCTAGAATGGTTAAGAGAGGTTCAAAATACCTCCGCTGGGCTCTACTACAAGCAGCTAGAACAGTAAGTGCAAGAGTTCCTGTGTTCAAAGAATATCTGTCTTTAAAGAAATCTCAAGGAAAACATCATTTAGTAGCTATGAGTCATACAGCTAAAAAATTGCTAAGAGTCATTTTTCATTTATTAAAAGCAGAAGAAGAATTCATCTGTAGTTAATTAAAAAAATTGAAAAGTCCTACTTTTTTTTGTAATGCAGTTTTTTAGGTTCCTAGATTAAAAAAATATCAACTACTTTTACTTGACTTCATATAGTTAGTCTAAAAATTATTGTTTAGTATGTATATATAATAACCTAAATATTAAATTAAGTACAGGATCTCAAGTCATAAACCACATAAAAAATGATTGACTTATTTTACTTATTAGGATACTATATTAAACATAGTACGATATCGTACTATATTATTGTAAGTAGAAAATAAATTAATTTAAGGGGTAAATAATATGAAAATATATAAAGATGGTTCATTTAAAGGTATTGGTATTGGGTATGCCGGAGAGATAGAGGCTTTAATAACAATTGTTCAAGGTAAAATTAAAAGTATTGAATTTTTATCACATAATGAAACACCAGTAATATCAGAACCTGCTTTTAATCATGTTCCTTCTAATATCATAGAGAAAAATACTATAATGGTTCCCAATGTAAAAGGGTGTTCTATGAGTTCTCGTGGTATAAAGGAAGCTGTTATGAACGCTCTTATCCTCTCGGGAGAAAACAAGGAAGAATTATTCAAGGAATTTAAAAATTCTGAAAATTTAGATAAAATCGTAGTAAGTAAAAATAAATCCAAATTTAAACCTGTTGAAAATTTTGATATAGTTATTATTGGTGGAGGTGGAGCAGGTCTCAGTGCAGCAATTTCTGCATCGAACTTAGGAGCTAAGGTTGTTCTCCTTGAAAAAATGGCCGCTGTTGGTGGAAATACATTAGTATCTATGGGTGGAATAAATATTCCTGGAAGTGACGCTCAGAAATCTAAAAAAATAGAAGATAGCCCTGAACTTTACTATAATGATGCTCTTGTTGGAGGGGATGGTGAGAACAACAAGGAGTTATTTAAGATCTTGTCTGAAAATGCTTTAGACACATATAACTGGCTCAAAGAAGAGATCGGAGTAGAGTTTAAAAAAGATGAACTTATTCATTTTGGCGGTCATACTGTTCCAAGAGCAGCAGTATTTAAAGGTAAATATGCCGTAGAATTGATCTCTAAATTAAAAGAAAAGGCTGAAAATCTAGGTGTAGATATAAGAACTGGAGTGGAAGCTAAGGAGATAATAACAAAAGATAAAGAAGTCCTTGGTATTAAAGCTACCACAGAAGGAAATATAGTAGAATTTTTCGGTAGTAAAGGAGTTATATTTGCTACTGGAGGGTTCTCTGGAAATATAGAGATGAGAAAAAAATACAATCCTGAGTTAGATGAAAGATACAAAACAACTAATCAAAGCGGGATAACTGGAGACGGTCATCTAATGTGTGAAAAATTAGGAGTAGATTTTGTCCATATGTCATATATACAAACCTTCCCTATTGCTAACCCTCTAACTGGTGCATTATCCCATGTAGGTGGTTCTAGATTTGATGGTGCAATCTTAGTCAATAAATCAGGTAAAAGATTTGTAGAAGAATTAGAGAGAAGAGATGTAGTTTCTCAAGCTATCTTGGCTCAAGATGGTGGCGTAGGTTATCTAGTATGGGCTCAAGAAGTAGAAGCAGTTGCAAATAGAACGACTGATAATAAAGCAGAAGTAAATAGTTTAATAAGATCTAATCTATTTATAGAAGGTAATATAGAGGAATGTAGTAAAAAAATGGATATAAATTTAACTACATTAAAGGATACTCTAAATATATATAATTCATATGTAGAAAATGGAAAAGATCAAGAATTTAATCGAAGAGGAAACCTTATAAATATAAAAAAAGGTCCTTTCTATATCCAAACTGTTGCACCAGCAGTCCATCATACTATGGGTGGAATAAGAATAAATAATGAGAATGAGGTTTTAGATATTGAAGGAAATATAATAAAAGGTCTCTATGCTGCAGGGGAAATTGTAGGTGGTATTCATGGAACAAATAGATTAGGAGGAAATGCAATAACCGATATTTTAGTTTTTGGAAAGAGAACTGGAGAAAAAATAATGAAATAATTTATAAAACTTTAAGAGTTAAGCCTTTGGCTTAGCTCTTTTTTAAGATAAATATTTCACTTTAATGAACATAAAAAATATTCTATGAAAAAATATTTTAAAAACAGTAATAACAAAATGGTATTTTTTTTAATTAAGTCATATTTAACCACTACCAAAACACCGAAAACAAAGTTTTTGTATTTTTATCGCACTAAAAAACCTTTTTTGTTACGTTTTGACTTTAAAATAAAATGAAAGTATGGTATTATATTATCAAATAAAAAAGTGTCCTACAGATTAACGTTTCAAAATCAATTTAAGGAAATCAATTAACTGATTAGGATACATAAATAAATTTATAAGGTGGTAAAATTATGTTTAGTAAATGGAATCAATTAAGTTTAGTAAAAAGAATCATTATAGGTCTAATCGTCGGTATTATATTAGCAATGGTTGCACCAGAAGCAGCAAAACCAGTTGGATTATTGGGATCATTATTTGTAGGAGCATTAAAAGCAGTAGCACCTATCTTAGTATTCTTCTTAGTAATGTCAGCAGTATCACAACATAAACCTGGTCAAAAAACAAATATGAAATCAGTTATCAGTCTTTACCTTATCGGAACATTCTTAGCCGGTGTAGTTGCAGTAGTTGGAAGTTTCATATTCCCAGTAACTATCGCTTTAGGAAAAGGAGTAGAAAATGTATCTCCTCCAAGTGGTGTAAGTGAAGTATTAAAAACATTATTAATGAACGTTGTAGATAATCCAATCAATGCAT
>Ga0316197_10001565_pt1 | contig 16272 bp, 14 predicted proteins | sample OudBiesiAoxic_MG_FD_204939 | JGI IMG/M metagenome (GOLD analysis project Ga0316197, IMG submission 204939) | Coastal sediment microbial communities from Oude Bieten Haven, Netherlands - site A oxic | ecosystem: Environmental > Aquatic > Marine > Coastal > Sediment | place: Netherlands... | reverse complement strand
CTCTTTTCAAAGAAATTAATAAAGAGGTTTGATTATAGAAATCACCTGTTAGGCAATAACTACAGAATTGATGACAGTTTTCACCGAGTAACTTGTACTGACTTATACGACCTACTTCAGCCTCTGCTACAAGTGCGATATCTTCACCTCCTATCGCTTGACCGTCACTATCACAGCTGACATAAATAGTGATTGCAGTTGTGTTGTCTATAAATTGCCTAGATGAAACGATCTCAACTTTTCCTGTTCCTGTCTTATGTACAATCTTGTCGTTCCCAATATAGATACCAGAATGTTCTGCACACCCAAAGGCAAGATCGCAATACACGAGACTGCCACGTATAGGCCCATTGGTTTTTCTAAATAGATTACTGGATAGGCTTTGTGCAAGACCAAACAATGGGGAAAACAATAATAACGATGAAGTATTCATTTTATTTCCTGTAGATAAATGTGTTAGACAGGGTCACTTGTTTAAAGGTGATTTTACTTGACCACTACAATGCCGTTGCATATTAGATTTGAATAACCGTCATGCAGATAAGTGATTAGGTTATAGGCGTGCATAGATGGCTTCTTAGCTGGTGATTGGGTTATCCACACAGATAAAATATATCTAAGCCTTTTTATAATCAGGGCCAATTCCGGTTATTTTTCACAGAGGAAGTCATCTTGTACTAAACACAGGAGATACAAAATGAAACAAGATAAACTAGCGATAACAGAGCCTTTAATCTGCTTTACTCCAGAGGAGTATCAAAGTGCATTGCAGCAACAAGTGCAACTAGCACACGTACAGTTTGACCAAACGTTATTGATACACTTAGACTTATCATCCACTAACGGAATAAATGACATTAATAACGATATAGCAACTCAGTTTTATAAAGCGTTTCAAGAAGTGGTGAATAAAGAACACGTGAATGAGCTAGCACTCACCTACCATCAACAAGTGTGGAATAAAAAGAAGAATAGAGTGACACTCTTACTCAACAGAGCTGCGTATCCTGATATCAGTAATCACGGTACAACAGGATTGAGCCTCATTTCAAATATAGAAAAAGCATGGGCCACCGCAATAGACGGTAATGCTAATAAACTAATAGGGAAAGTAATCTTTCCAACGAATCCAATTCATGTATTGAATAATAAAATTAGAGACGTTCATCCATTAACGAGTTACCAATAAGCTAAACTAGAGCAAGAAAGAAATTACTCCATAACAGAGCAATCAGCTAAATAGCATCATTGTATAGATTCAGCATAATAATCATTTAATAAGCATCAACCATTAAGATACATATCCAAACTGGCAGAAAAATAGATAGCCTAAAATAAAATTGAGAAAATAGATAAATAGTGCAACTAATCGAAAAAAAGAAATGAAGAAAGAAAAGTAAAAGGACCTTCGACCTATTAACAAATTCCAAAACTCCATAAAAGAGAAATATAGCTAGACTCCTTAACAAAAAAGCACACTAACAAAAGAACCCGGTTAATTTACGCCATAAAGTAAAGCAAGGAGCCAGCGCAATGCGCTGGCTCCTTAGGGGGGTATAGTCTAAACACAAAAATATCGACTCACATTAAAATGACACTATCAAATTTCCAACTCAACAAAATCCTTATCAACATCATCTTGTGTAATACCGATATAACGTAATGTGACACCTTCAGAAGAGTGACGAAGCATCTTCATTACTCGCGCAATATCTTTGGTGTTTTTATATAAGTGATAGCCTCGTGTCTTACGCATTGAGTGTGTACCTAACGAGACCTGTACTTCAATACCAATCATTGCGAACGCTTGACTTACGGCCCTCCTTGATAAGGGCCTAGGCATACTATTGAGTGCTTGTTGATTTCGATACGATTGAAATAAGTAAATATGGTCAGGATGCTCGGCTTGTATTTGCCTAATAGTAGATAAGGCTTTTTGATTAAGCTTTATATTCGCTAACTTTCCAGTTTTAGATTCTTTAACCATTAACCTATCATCATGAATATCTTCAAATCGAATCGCTAATAAGTCAGATATTCGTAGAGCTAGATTTAACCCTATATTCCAAACATCGGACATTTGCTTGCTATAGGTCCTTTCTAACAGGTGGCTAATTAACTTAACGGTATCAAGGTTTTTAACTGCTTGAACTTCTGACATTGTCAGCTTCCTTTTTAACGGTAGGGTGTCATTTTGGGAACTTCAGAGGGGATTTAAAAGGTAGAGTCCTATTTAATAGGCTTCGCAACTTCCCAAAAGACTAATTTGGGAACCTGGGCTTATACTTATATCAACAAACACTGACCTCTATTTGATCAAAAGCACCAATCTCAAAGTAAGTAAGGAAATTACTTTCCCAGGTACGATAAAAACTTTTAACAGTTGAACGCCTTATAAACATTGAAGGTGAATTCAATAGATAAAGTGTTCCTGCACTAAAATCAAAGTCGACCTCTTTAACCAGCTCAGCATAAGGTGAGCCGTAATAACAAAAGTCAGTAATGTAGAGTAAGGACCACGTTCCATTTTCCCCATCCTTTTGGAATGCAATTTCAACTGGATGATATCCACCAGCTAATACACTGTAAGAACTATCACGAAAGTTAACGGTAATATGATTTGCCTCTACATCAATGGATTCATTCTCAAGGACTTTATTTAATTGAGCATAAAGCTTAGGCGATATGTTTAAACAACAACGATTAAATACTAAGTTCATTAGATTAGCCCTCTCTCAGCGAATGATACAGGCGTACGACCCACTACAACATGATCTAATACTCTAACGTCAATTAACCCTAAAGCGTCCGTGAGGCGCTTTGTTATGCGCTTATCAGACTCAGAGGGCTCTGCTATACCTGATGGATGGTTATGAGCAAAGATAATGGCACTCGCATTAACTTCAAGTGCGACTTTAACCACTTCACGAGGATGAACAGAAGCACTGTCAATAGTGCCGAAGAACAGCTCTCTATATTCAATTAGTTGGTGTTGTGTATTCAACAACATCACAGCAAACACCTCTCTCTCATAGTTAGCTAATTTAAACGATAAAAAATCCTTAGTGTTCCCTACATTAGTAAATGCATCGCCCTCGCTACTAATAAACTTAGTAGCGACAATCTCAGCGGCTTTTTCAAGTATCTGATGCTCAGTCATAGGTTTTGAGAATCGATAGTCCTGGTTTGTTCTAATGTGCATAAAGAGCTCCTTTTAGCTGGTGGTTTGGTTATGCACATAAATGAAATATATCTGAAAAGTTTTTAAATAAGGAATGGAGATTATAGAAAGAACAAGTCCAGTTTGGGTAAAAAATAACACACACAGCTTTGTTATGACGAATCTAACGTAACAAGGAATTATCAACATGAGATTTTTAAAACTACAACAAGTAATCGACAAAACAACTCTATGCCGTTCTAGTATCTATAACCTTATTAATGCGGGAGAATTCCCTAATAGCGTAGCGGTGATGGGCAAACGTAAAGCCTGGCTAGAAAGTGATATTGAAGATTGGATGATGGAGAGAATGCAGTCATCCGAGCGAGATTAAAATTCAAAACTAAACATATAAAACAATAATCACATAAACATAGACTTAATTATTGTCACTTCCTCAAATTTCCCATATTCTCTCTATTTTCAACACTAAAAATACATAGCTGAGAGTACAAGTAGATGGTTGATCAAATCCTAACTCTAAAAGAAGTCGCCGCCTATCTAAAGCTGGCAGAGAAAACTACGTATCGACTTGCAAGTGAAAGTAAGCTACCAGGCTTTAAAGTCGGTGGTTCATGGCGTTTTAAACGTGAAGATATAGAAGCATGGATAGAAGCAAATAAAAATGACAAGTGAAAAAATAACACTCTCCCAACTAGAGCAATACCTATCAAAAGCAGCTTGGATTTTAAAAGGTCCAGTAGATGCTTCTGACTTTAAAGTTTACATATTCCCGCTACTTTTCTTTAAGCGTATTTCAGATGTTTACGATGAAGAATACCGCGGAGCACTTGAAGAGTCAGATGGTGATGAAGAATATGCAGCATTACCTGAAATGCACCGTTTTGAAATTCCTAAAGGCTGTCATTGGCAAGATATACGTGAAACTACTACAAATGTAGGTACAGCAATTGAAGCCGCCTTACGTGGTATAGAGCAAGCTAACCAAGAGTTCCTTTACGGTATATTTGGTGATGCACAGTGGAGCAATAAAAATAAGCTGTCTGACGCTTTACTCATTGACTTAGTGGAACACTTTTCACAATACATATTAGGCAACCAAAACGTTGACCCTGATATGCTAGGTAATGCTTACGAATACCTCATAAAACACTTTGCCGATTTAACCAATAAAAAAGCCGGTGAATTTTATACGCCTCGCTCAGTAGTGCATTTACTTGGGATGATATTAGACCCACACGAAGGCGAAACGGTTTACGACCCAGCATGTGGTACGGGCGGCATGTTGCTTGAGTGTGTAGATAACCTAAAACACAACAACGAAGATTACCGAACGCTAAAACTTTACGGCCAAGAAAAAAACCTAACCTCAAGCTCTATTGCCCGTATGAACATGTTTTTACATGGCATAGAAGACTTTGAAATATTACGTGGCGATACGCTGCGTAACCCGGCTTTTTTTGAAGCCGACGGCCTTAAAACCTTTGATTGCGTAATAGCCAACCCACCGTTCTCATTAAAAGACTGGGGCGCTGAAAATTGGGCTAATGATCCATATGGCCGCAACATTGCCGGTGTACCACCAAAAGGCAATGGTGATATGGCGTGGGTGCAGCATATGGTTAAATCTATGAACAGCACTGGCCGTATGACAGTTGTATTGCCGCATGGTGCATTATTCAGGAAAGCAGCCGAAGGTAAAATTCGTAAGCAGTTACTTGAACAAGACATGCTTGAAGCCGTTATCGGTTTAGGCCCTAACGTATTCTACGGCACGCAATTAGCTGCTTGTGTTATGGTATTTAAGCAAAACAAACCGGCTAATAAGAAAGGAAAAGTGCTATTCATTGATGCCTCTAGTCAAATTCGCGTAGGTCGAGCACAAAACTTCCTAGAGCCTAATCACGTTCAACAAATTTACGATTGGTATCACAACTACCAAGATGTCGAAAACTACGTAAAAGTAGCCTCTAAAACTGATTTAGAAGAAAACGATTACAACTTAAACATTCCGCTATACGTTGAAAAAATCATTGAAGATAACCTGCCGTCAGTAGAAGAAGCGATGAGTGATTTAAAACAAGCATGGCAAGCAAGTCTTAATGCCGAAGACAAATTTAAACAAGTTTTGGCGAGGTTTATCTAATGACGACTCAACCTTCTTTTGATCAAAAAGCCCTAGAAAAATACCTATGGGAAGCTGCGGTTATCCTTAGGGGCACCATAGATGCGGGTGATTACAAGCAATACATTTTCCCGCTTATGTTCTTTAAACGCATATCAGATGTATACGACGAAGAGTTTGAAAACGCACTAGCAGAAAGTGATGGCGATTTAGAATATGCAGCCTTTGCTGAAAACCATAACTTTTTAATCCCTGAAGGCGCGCACTGGAACGATGTACGCGAAACCACAACTAACATTGGTTTAGCCCTACAAAATGCCATGCGCGCCATTGAAAAAGCCAATCCTGATACCTTAGACGGTATTTTTGGTGATGCCAGTTGGACCAATAAAGACCGCCTTACCGATGCCATGCTCACTAACATTATTGAGCATTATTCACAGCACAAACTTAACTTAAAAAATGTCCCTGACGACAAGCTAGGTAATGCTTACGAGTATTTAATTAAAGAATTTGCTGACGACAGCGGCCATACCGCAGCCGAGTTTTACACCAACCGTACCGTGGTTAAATTAATGACCATGATAATGGACCCACAACCAGGTGAGTCAGTGTACGACCCTACTTGTGGTTCAGGAGGGCTATTACTTAACTGTGCACTGCACCTTAAAGATGAAGGTAAAGAATACCGCACCCTTAAATTATACGGACAAGAAATTAACCTATTAACTTCAGCCATCGCCCGTATGAACATGTTTATGCATGGCATTGAAGAGTTCGATATTGTTCGTGGCAATACCTTAAGTAATCCAGGCTTGATTGAAAATGATGAGCTGAAAAAATTCAACGTAATTTTAGCTAACCCGCCGTATTCAATAAAATCATGGGACCGCAAAGCGTTTGAAAGCGACCCTTATGGCCGAAATTTATGGGGCACGCCACCACAAGGTTGTGCAGATTATGCTTTTCAGCAACATATCCATAAAAGTTTAGATCTAGATAACGGACGCTTTGCCATACTCTGGCCCCATGGCATTTTGTTTAGAGATGCAGAAGCTGCCATGCGCAGAAAAATGATTGAATCAGATCAAATAGAAGCAGTGATTGGTGTAGGTGCAAACCTTTTTTATAACTCACCAATGGAAGCAATGATTTTAGTGGGTAATACAAATAAACCTGCTGACCGCAAAGGTAAGGTTTTATTTATTAATGGTAAAGATGATGTAATCGATAATAAAGGACTCGCTTACTTAACAACTGAACACATCAATAAGCTATATCAAGCATATAAAGACTTTACTGATATACCACATTACTCAACTGTAGCCACTAATGAAGAAATCTTAGCGTTAGATGGCAATATGAATATTAATTTCTACGTTAAAAAAGATAACTCCGATAGTGACATCTGCTTTTCTACGGCGCTTTCTGATTGGCAAAAATCAGGTGATGACTTAAAGGCATCGATGAATAGATTATTTGAGGCGACTGAATAAAATGACCGATGTATTTGAAAAAGCAGTTGCTGAGCTAAATATAGATAGAAGTGACTGGCAGTTAGTTAAGTTTGGCGATGTAGCCATACAACAAAAGCAAACAGTAGACCGTGAGAATACTGAACTAACTTGCTATGTTAAGGGCGAGCATATGTATTCTGAAGATATTCATCTACGTGAATGGGGTGAGTTAACAGATGAATATTTAGGGCCCGCATTTATTCGCAAGTTTGAAGAAGGCGATATCCTTTATGGTTCACGCCGTACTTATTTGCGTAAGGTTGTTATAGCGCCATTTGAAGGTATTACATCTAATACAACATTTGTAATTAAGGCTAATGAAGAAAAAATTGATAAGCGATTATTGCCATTCATCATGCTTTCAGAGGGGTTTAGTCAGCACTCAATTAAGAACTCGAAAGGTTCAGTAAACCCTTATGTTAATTGGAAAGATTTAGCTGGATATGAATTTTTATTGCCTCCATTGAGGACACAAGCCGAATTATCTGAATTATTGTGGACGCTTGATAATGGTCGTCAAACTGATATTGGTCTTGTGTCTACACTAAAAAGAGCATACAAAACATTACTGAATCAAATGATGATACATGGAACTGAGTCACTCGATGGAAAAGTAACTAAAACAAAATGCGGATTACTCGATGAGAGATTGAATGTCATTCAACTCAAAGATTGTTTGTTAGAAAAACCTTCATATGGTGCGAATGCTTCCTCAAAAATATATGAAGAAGGTCGTCCTCGATACATTCGAATTACTGATATTGATGATGATGGAAAGCTAATTGATGATGAGCTAGTTACTATTGATTCCGAAAGTTATGATGATTACATGCTAAAAGACAACGATTTTTTATTCGCAAGAACCGGTAACACCGTTGGTAAAACGCATTTATATCGTTCTAAATACGGTCCTGCCGTTTATGCTGGGTACTTAATTAGATTCAGACTTAATCAACAACTATTGAGACCGAAATTTTTGTTTTTTTTCACAAAATCACTGAAATTTGAATCTTTTAAGAGAAAAATGATGAAAGTTGGTGCTCAACCGAATATTAATTCAGAAGAATATCAATCGATGCACTTGCCTGATTTACCAATAAAGGTCCAAGACGAGTTAATTGCAAAACTGGATAATTATTGCGAAATAATTAAATTGGCAGAGCAAAAGTTAAAACATGCAAAGTCATTACAAACAAGTCTTATAAATAAGGTGTTTTAGGTATGGGATTTACCGAATTAAATAGTGTGGAACACTACATCATCCATCAAATGACGGGCGTTAATTTAAACGATTCTCATAATAAGAATCAGGTTTCAGAACCTAAGCCAAAAACGTTTGGCGTGCAATGGCAATTCCAATCGCCAGAGCAATTAGGTCGTGGCGTTAACGAGGTGTTAGTTGAATCTGAGTTGCTTAAAGCATTAGTTCGCCTTAACCCTGAGATTGAAGCTAACTCTAAGTTGGCTGATGAAGTAATACATAAGCTCCGTGCTATTTTAATTTCGGTAAATCAAGTGGGCTTAGTAAAAGCTAATGAAGAGTTTTTCGCTTGGATGACAGGTGAAAAAACTATGCCGTTTGGCGAAAATAATCGCCATGTGCCTGTTAAGTTAATCGACTTTGAAGATTTAACCCGTAATGATTATGTGGTGACTAATCAATTTCGTATTCATCACCGAGAAACCAAAATACCTGATGTGGTATTAATGATTAACGGTATTCCGGTTGTGGTAGGTGAAGCGAAAACACCTATACGCCCATCAGTAACCTGGTTAGATGGCGCCCACGAAGTACACAGCATTTACGAAAACGCCGTACCGCAGCTATTTGTACCTAATATTTTATCGTTTGCTACTGAAGGACGTGAGCTGTTTTATGGTGCAATACGTTGCCCATTAGAGTTTTGGGCCCCATGGCGTGTTGAAGATGCACAGCTAACCCGTGCTGTTGGTTTGTCGGGTGTTGGTGCAGAGCTAACCGATTTATTAAGCCCAGCACGCTTACTCGATATCATGCGTAACTTCTCGCTGTTTACCACTAACAAAAAGAAACAGCGCATTAAAGTAATACCGCGTTTTCAGCAATATGAGGGTGCCAATAAAATTGTTCAGCGTGTGATTGAGGGCAAAGTTAAAAAAGGCTTAATTTGGCACTTTCAAGGCTCTGGTAAATCATTACTTATGGTGTTTGCCGCACAAAAGCTCCGCCGTGCTGCACAGCTTAAAAGCCCAACGGTAATTGTGCTGGTTGATAGAACCGATCTGGATACGCAAATTAGCGGCACCTTTAATGCCGCTGATGTGGCTAATGTGGAATCAACCGATAGCATTAAAGAATTACAGCAAATGCTAGAGCGTGATACTCGTAAGATCATTATTTCAATGATCCATAAGTTCCGTGATGCCAAACCTAATATGAATGAACGTGAAAACATCATTGTATTAGTGGATGAGGCACACAGAACTCAAGAAGGTGACTTAGGCCGCCAAATGCGCGCCGCTTTACCTAATGCCTTTTTATTTGGCTTAACCGGTACGCCAGTAAACAAAGCCGATAAAAATACCTTTTGGGCCTTTGGCGCTGAAGAAGACAAAGGCGGCTATATGAGCCGTTATACCTTCCATGACTCTATTCGTGATGAAGCCACCTTACCACTGCATTTTGAACCACGTTTGGTAGATGTGCACGTAGATAAAGAAGCACTCGATAAAGCGTTTAAAGACTTTAAAGATAGCGCCGCGCTAACAGATGAAGAAGCCGATGCGCTTAATCAAAAGTCTGCAAAAATGTCTGCGTTTTTAAAATCCCCTGAGCGTGTAGAAAAAATAGTTGAAGACATTGCCATTCACTTTATGGATAAAGTGGAGCCTCATGGTTTTAAAGCCATGATAGTTACACCAGACCGTTATGCCTGTGTGCAATATAAAGAAGAACTCGATAAACACTTTAATGAAGCAGCCAGTAAGGTGGTTATATCCACCAGCGCGAACGATGACTATGAATTTAAGCAAAAATGGGGCGTAGATAAAAGCCAGCAAGAACAGCTGGTGGATGAATTTAACGATGCAAAATCAGAGCTTAAATTTATTATTGTTACTGCAAAGCTACTAACCGGGTTTGATGCACCTATATGCCAAACCATGTACTTAGATAAGTCGATTAAAGACCACACTTTATTACAAGCAATATGTCGTACAAACCGTTTATACCCTAATAAAACCTTCGGCTGTATTGTTGACTACTTTGGCGTATTTGACGATGCCGCAAAAGCATTAGAGTTTGACGAAGAAAGCGTACAGCAAGTTATCTCCAATCTGAGTGAACTGCGTGCCAAGCTACCAAAAGCAATGGTTGATACATTAGCTCACTTTGCTGGTGTAGACAGAGCTATTGAAGGTTTTGAAGGCCTAGAGGCCGCACAGAACGCTATTAGTACGGATGATAAAAAAGATGCCTTTGCACTGGACTTTAAATACCTAGCCAAGCTTTGGGAGTCGCTTTCACCCGATAGTGTACTTGATGAATACAACGAAGATTACAAATGGCTAGCCCAGGTTTATGAGTCGGTAAAACCAGCCTCAGATAACATTGGTAAGTTGTTATGGCTAACACTTGGCGCACAAACAACACAACTCATACACGACAACGTGCACGTAGGTAATGTGCATAACCTAGAAGAGTTTGTACTCGATGCTGACGTTATCGAAAACATATTTAATAACCCAGACCCACGTAAAACAAAACAGCTTGAAAAAGAGCTAGCAAAGCGTTTTAAAGACCGTGGTGACTTACCTGTATTTAAATCGTTAAGTGAACGACTAGAAGCCCTGCGCGACAAAGCCGAAAAAGGCCTAATAGCCTCAATCGACTTTGTTAAAGAGCTTTGTAAAATAGCCAAAGAAACCGTTCAGGCAGAGAAAGAACTAGACGACGAGCTACAAGAGAAAACACCTAAAGCTGCATTAACAGACCTGTTTTTAGAGCTTAAAAACGATCAAACCCCAGCGGTAGTAGAGCGTATAGTAACCGACATAGACGCTATTGTACGTATTGTACGCTTCCCTGGCTGGCAAGATACAACCGGCGGCGAGCGCGAAGTACAAAAGTCACTACGTAAAGCCTTACTTAAATATAAGCTCCACACAGACCAAATACTGTTTGATAGAGCGTACGGATATATAAAGGAATATTATTAAAAGGACCTTGTTATATGAGTTATTCAGTAACATATGAAGATGATTTTTTACTGCGAGAAATCGGTTCTATAGCCACCAAGGCAGATGTGGCTATTACTGAGCTAATTGCTAATGCACATGATGCAGGTGCATCTGAAGTTAGAGTTACATTTCCTAAAGAAGTCGGCAACTTAATCACTGTGGAAGATAACGGTATTGGAATGACTAACGAACAGTTTCAGCAACGCTGGTTGAAGTTAAGATACGATAGACGTAAACACCAAGGTTCATTTGTGGAGATCCCTACTGATAATGAACTTTCAAAGAAAAGGCTCGCTTTTGGTCGTAATGGTGTTGGTCGCCATGCTGGTCTTTGCTTTAGTGATACTTATACTGTCGAAACATGGAAAGACGCAAAAAAGAACAAATATGTATTAATTCTGTCTTCAGGTGCGCAGCCTATTAAAGTTGATTCTCATAATGAAGATGAGACGACAGGGCATGGCACTAGAATAAGTGTAGTAGCAGAGCGTAATTTGATAGATTTAGACCAATTAAAGGAAATTATTTCTGCTCGCTTCTTGTTTAATCCCGAATTCAAAGTTTACATAAATAGAAGTTTAATTACTTTATCTGAGCACCCAGGGCTTATAAAAGAAACAGAAATAAACCCTGTTGGTGATATTAAGCTAAAGCTTTCGCTTGTGGATTCAACTTCTGTATTCAAAAGTGCTAGCCAACATGGTGTAGCTTTTTGGCTTGGAGGACGACTTTTAGGCTCTCCAAGTTGGTCTATTCAAGGCCAACAAGTTTTAGATGGCCGTAAAACCTTTGCCAAGCGTTACACCTTAATCGCTCAGTCAGATGATCTGTTAGACTATGTTGAGGCCGATTGGTCTGGGTTTAAAAATGATTTTTCAGCGATAGAGTTAATAACCGAACAAATATCTTCTTTCGTGAAAGCTTGTTATTTTGAGCTATCTAAGACAGAGGTTGATTCAGCTAAACGACATGTATTTAGCAATCATAAATCTGATTTAAGAGAGCTTCCAAAACTTGCTCAGAAAGAGCTGTATGAGTTTGTAGATTCAATTTTATCTGAAAATCCCGATATCAAGATAGAATTATTAGAGTTAGCTTTTAAAGCAGCAATTAATCTAGAAAAATCTAGAGCGGGTATATCTCTACTTCATAAACTCACAGATATAAATGCTTCAGATGTAGAAGCACTTGATCAATTTCTTGACGACTGGAATGTAAGTGATGCGATGGTAATTCTTGCTGAAATTGATGCTCGAATTAAAGTGATCGAAGCCATTCAACGTTTGAGTGATGATCATACTGTAGATGAATTACATACATTGCACCCCTTAATTGAAAGAGCTAGGTGGGTTTTTGGACCTGAATTTGATACTCCTGAGTATGCGAGCAATAAAGGTTTAAGAAAAACAATGGAAATTGTTTTTAAAAAAAGCTTTAAAAAAGAACAATTTTTAAATTCAGCTAAAAGGCCAGATATTGTTGTCGGTGAAAACTCATCAGTTAGTTTAGTGGGCCTTGAGCAATTTGTAGGTGAATTGAAGAAAACCCAAAAAGTACTGCTTATTGAGTTAAAAAAAGGTGGTTTTCAAATAGGCAGAGATGAAACCGACCAAGCGAAGCGTTATGTTGAAGATATTTGGCATGCTGGGGTTGATTCGTCGCAGCCATATATAAAAGCCTATGTTGTAGGTGACTCTATTTGCCCTAAGGCAAGTAAGTTTCAAAAAATTGGAGCCTCAGAGTCACAACAGTTTGGAGAAGTGCATGCTATTACATTTAATGAAATGGTTCGTACTGCTGAAGCAAGATTATTTTTACTAAAAGAAAACATTGAAAACAGGTATGAAAACTTAGAAAGAAATGAGCTGCTAAGTGAATTGTTAGGTGAGCCAGAACAAAGCAAGCTTGATTTTGTATCCGGACAGAATTAGGACTTTAAAATGACAGTTAAAGTTTCACATATTACACATATTGATAATTTATCCAGCATCCTAAAACAATCTTGCTTATGGTCAGATTCCAAACGTATAGAGCTGGGCTTAGTTAATCAGAACATCGGTTATAGCCACATTAAGCAACGACGTCTTCTACGACCTGTAAACGTTGCAGCGGGTGGTACAATAGGTCAGTATGTTCCATTTAATTTTTGTCCTCGTTCAGTTATGCTGTTTGTTATACATAAAGGGCATGCTGACTTTCAAGATGGGCAAGAACGAGTGCTACACTTAATTAGCGATACTGATACAATCAGATTGAGTAATCAGCATTGTTTTTTCACTGATATTCATGCTGATTTAGATTACGCCGAGCAGATCGATGAATTTGGTAGGATTACAGAATTAGATATTCAAAGAATTATTAATGAAAAGTACTGGCAAGATTTTAAAGAAGAGAAACAGGCTGAGTTTTTAGCCTTTGAATCGGTGCAATGGGCGACAATTCAGCAAATTGGTGTTAAGACACAAGCTATTGCAGATGAAGTGAAAACTTCGCTTCGAAATGCAAAACATAAACCTGAGGTCATAGTAAGACCAGGATGGTACTACTGAGGTTAAGATGATTACTTATCAAACGGGCAATATTTTACATGATCAAGCTGATGCTATTATCAACACAGTCAATACTGTAGGGGTAATGGGTAAAGGGCTTGCTTTGCAATTTAAAAAGGCCTTTCCTGATAACTTTAAAGTATACAAAAAAGCCTGTGATGATAAAGAGCTGGTAACAGGTGAGGTTTTATCGGTTTCTCTTAACTCTATTCATGCGCCATTTTATATTATTAACTTTCCTACTAAAGCACACTGGAAAGGTAGTTCTAAGCTTGAATATATAGAACAAGGGCTGAACAACCTAAAAGTTGAAGTAAAGCGATTAGGGCTTAAATCAGTCGCTTTACCAGCGCTGGGAAGCGGCCTGGGAGGCTTAGGTTGGCATGCTGTTGATTCACTTATACAGAACTCTTTAAGTGAATTACCAGATGTTGAATGGCGTGTATACCCGCCACAAAGTGCACCAAGTGCCCAAACTATGCCTAATAAAACTAAAAGACCCGATATGACCTTGGGAAGAGCCGCAGTATTGGGCTTAATTAAGCGTTATGTGTCTACAGGATTTGGTTATCGTTTATCGTTATTAGAAGTACAAAAACTCGTTTATTTTTTAACTGTGGCAGGTGAGCCTTTAAATAAAGTGATATTTAAAAAGCATCATTATGGTCCTTATGCCGATGTATTACGCCATGTGCTAGATAAAATGGAAGGCCACTTTATTACTGGTTACGCAGATGGCATAAATAAGCCTGACACTCCTATAGAGTTAAAAGATGATGCAGCAAGCGAAGCACTTAACTATTTGCAAGCATGCCCAGAGACAAAACAACGATTTGATAACGTAGCGAAACTAATAGAAGGCTTTGAGTCACAAAACGGTATGGAACTACTTTCGACGGTTCATTGGGTTGCCACAAATGAGTTAGAAGGCATCGACATCACTGATGACGTACTTATCAATACAATACATAGCTGGAATGCTAGAAAGTCAAAAATGAAGCCAGCTCATATTTTGGCTGCTTGGGAACGCTTAAAGGGGCAGGATTGGCTAAAAAGTAAAGCGCCAACCCATTAATATAAAAGCAGAGCGTACACCTTATTTTATTAAATAAGGTTATTGGCCATTTTTTCAATAGTTTTAGCTAATGTTCCAAGCGCAGCTTTTCTCTCTTCCAAATAATCATACTGATCATAAATACCTTCTACACCTTTTAACTTGTGATTTAAGCATCTCTCGGCCACATGGCCGGGAGTGCCTTGTTTTGCTAGTAACGTACGACAAGTACGGCGCAGATCATGGACAGTAAAGTGCTTCATATCTCCCATCAAATTAGGCGGCTGCTTCTTCTTGCCAGCTTCGTGGCCAAACAACTTAGTAATAGCTCTATTAAGCGTATCAGAGCCCATATGAGGGCTTTTGCTTACTCTCCTGCTAGGAAATACATAACCAGAACCAAAACCTCTTATTTTCAACTCATTAAGCCATTTCAATACTTCTACTGCTAATGGAATTGTAAAACCTACATTGGTTTTACTTCGTTCTTTAGGCAAATGCCATAGACCTTTCTCTAGTTCAAACTCCTCCCACTTTGCTTCACACAACTCCGACTTTCTTACCCCTAAACAAACTAATAACGCACAAGCTAAGTAATTATCTCGACTAAAGCTAGTACTATGTTCTTGCGCTATAGCAAAGAACTTCTTAAGTTCGTCTTCCGTAAGTGCCCTATCTTTACTCAACTCAATACCACCAGCATCTCTAACAGTAAATGCGGAGGCTGGGTTACCCTGAATAAGGTCTAACTTCACGCCATGATTAAATAGCTGCTTACAATGGCCAAGTGCATCATTAGCAATCGTTGGTCTTCCAGATTCATTAATAGCATTGATAGTAGTGCGAATATCACGAGCACTAATTTGATCTAACCTTATTTCGCCAATATGAGGGGCAATGTCTTTGATATAAACACGTTTAGGAATATTTGGATGCTTAAGACGCTTAACTAAAGTTGGATACCAATCATTAAATAGATCATTAACCGTTTTAATGCTTTCTTGTTCGGCCCGTTTGCGTTGCAAAAGAGGGTCCGCACCTTCCCGAACTTGTTTCATTTTAGTCGCAGCTTCAAGGCGAGCATCATGTAAGGAGAGATCTTGTACTTTACCTAACGTCATTTCTCTACGTTTTTTATTGGAAGTAAAACGAAGCATCCAACTTGGCTTACCTGATGCAGGTACTACAAGGTACAAACCATCACCATCGGCATGGCGTTGGGTTTTCTTTCTATCTGATTTAATAAGTGCCTGTACTTTTTTAGGATTTAATTGGCCCATCAATAATTTACTCCCGATGCTGAATATTGATGGGCATCAAATCACCCACCACACTGCAATTAGAATAAACTACAAAACCCACCATAACAACCACCACTTAATGGTGGTTTATAACAAACAACAATGAATAGCGGTGGAAAACAAAACGACATAAAACATTGATTTTAATTAATAAAAAAACAAAAATAAACAGTAGTGAACATTATTCGATATTCTGTACCTGCTCGCGCATTTGCTCAATCAAAACTTTACATTCAACCGCTGCTGCAGTGATGTCTGTGTTGATTGCTTTTGAACCTAGCGTATTGGCTTCACGGTTAAACTCTTGCATCATGAAGTCTAAACGAC
>Ga0316197_10001564_pt1 | contig 16277 bp, 14 predicted proteins | sample OudBiesiAoxic_MG_FD_204939 | JGI IMG/M metagenome (GOLD analysis project Ga0316197, IMG submission 204939) | Coastal sediment microbial communities from Oude Bieten Haven, Netherlands - site A oxic | ecosystem: Environmental > Aquatic > Marine > Coastal > Sediment | place: Netherlands... | reverse complement strand
GATCAAAATCAGACATGATTAACTCCATAAATTAAAAAAAAATAGATGATATTGGTTAGGTAACAATAAATTCTAAAAACACTTGTGGGTTGCGGTTATTGCACCCATATAACAGACGAACTGTAATAATCGCCTGTATAATAGCCGTTTTTCAAACACATATATAAATATTTACTAATGTATCTATCAGATGAAACAATTCAACCACATATGATAATTCATTGCGCCTGTGAATTACAAATAATTCATTCATGGTAATTTAATAATATTAATATATAGAGGGTCTCCTAAAGTCTCATGCCAAAAAATACTGCTATGCGTGAATGTCGTTATCCGCGGTAAGGTAATGTGCTGAAAGAAATTATGTATAAAGCACACCCCCATTCCCCTCAACCAGAATTACGCATTTTTCACTGCTGTATTCTTCATATATAATTTCAACAAAATGTACCGCGAATTCATAAAAACCACTCTTCAGATACTGACTCTCTTTTTGCTGGCGACTCCTGCCCAGAGTCAGAACTCAGACTTTAACTTGCCAGACCTGGGCGATTCGTCTCACCAGGTCATGTCCCCGCTTGAGCAGAAACAACTTGGTGAGGGATTTTATCGCCAGGCACGCATCTACATGAACTTTGTCGATGACCCGACAGTCAACGAATATCTGGATAAACTGGGAAACCGTTTAGTTGAAAGCCTCGGCCTGCCAAAAGACAGCTTCACCTTTTTCATGGTCAATGACAACACGGTTAACGCCTTCGCTGTACCGGGCGGATATGTAGGCGTGCATACCGGCTTGCTGATGACAGCGGCAAATGAGGCTGAAGTCGCATCAGTGCTGGGCCATGAAATAGCACATGTGACACAGCAGCACATCCCGCGCATGATCAGTGCACAAAAACAGAACATGTTGCCAAACCTCGCTACATTACTTGCCGGCATTCTGTTAGGCGGGCAAGCGACAGAGGCCGCAATAGCCATTACTCAGGCACGCTCTATCGATAGCCAGCTGACGTTTACACGCACTTTTGAACGTGAAGCAGATCGCATTGGCATCAATGTCCTGGCCAATTCAGGCTATGATACCGACGCCATGGCTGCATTTTTTCAACGCATGCAACAGGCAAACACCTTATATGAGACCAATGCACCGCAATTCCTGCTGACCCACCCGATAACCACCGACCGAATTGCTGAGGCAAAAGCCAGGGCTGCAAATTTCCCGCATACGGCAAAAAATGACAATACCCAGTTCACACTGATGCATGCGAAACTGACTGTAAACAATGCACCGGCAAAAAACGCCATCATCCAGTACAGGAAAAAAGTTCACAACAAGGATTCTGCTTCACTTGCAGACCGTTACGGCTACGCACTCGCACTGTTAAAGGGAGATGAATACAACGCTGCACGAGAACAGACCTCTATGTTGCTTGAAAAAGCACCAGGCCAGATCTTGTTCAAAATATTACAGGCTCAAATCGAAGCACAGCAGGGAAACCATAAATTGAGCGTTGAATTATTTCGCGACATTTATGAAACTGACAAATCCTCGCTTTCTGCCATCACGTACTATGCGGAAGAGCTCGCTCAACAATCTAATTTTACCGAGGCGCGCAAGGTTCTTCGCAAGGGCGTCAGGAAACACCCAAAAAATCTCCGGTTTTACGAGATGCTGTCACATGCGGAAAGCGAATCAGGTTCACAACTTGAGTCCCATCGTGCGCTTGCCGAAGCCTATGCACTGTTAGGTAATTACCAGTCCGCTGTACAACAGTTGAACATCGCCCGTTCACTGGCGAAAAAGGATGACTTCTATGTACATGCCAGCATCACGGCAAAAATAAAAGAACTAAAAGCGCTGGACGCACTGGAGAAGCAAAAATAATCACACAATTGCTGGGCCAATTAATTTTCAAACGGGATTAAAACGGATAATAAGGTGCATGCTCAAAAAAACCCCTTATTTTTCTTTGCGATCACTTAAACATATATGTATGCTATGTATGCAAAATAATCGCCATAGCGCATTGACAACTTGTCAAACGTATATACGGCACAATCTAAAATTGTTAATTAATTTGTAGTTTAAAACCAAGTGCTTGAGGAGGCCAAAAAATATGAGGAAAACTTTCTCTATAGTCACTACTGCTGGTGCGGCATTATTAGCGGGTAATCTCGCTATGATGCCTGTTGCTATAGCAGGTGACAGTCTGCCAACCGACAAAGGTTGCAAAAAGCTGGAATCAGCTGATGCAGCGACTAAAGGCTGGTGTACCATGATTAACCGCAAAAAAGGCAACTGCCTGGCCTGTCACGACGTTGTGACAAAGAAGTGGCCATCAGGTCTGCCTGCGGCTGGCAATATTGGCCCACCACTGGTCAGCATGAAAGCACGCTTCCCCGAAAAAGCGAAACTTCGCGCTCAAATCTGGGATGCCACTGTAGCCAATCCTAACTCGTCCATGTTACCTTTCGGTCGTCATAAGGTTATTTCTGAAAGTGATATCGACAATATCGTAACATTTCTATACACCATCTAGTTTGGGATGGTATCAATTCAATATCAGGAGAGCTTGGAAACATGAAGCGTAGAACATTTCTGAAAGGAACGGTCGCCAGCAGTGCATTAGCTGTAGCAGCAGGCGCCGGTTTACTTAGATCAGGCCAGGTACTGGCAGCAGATTGGGCAACTGACGCATTCAATGCAAAAGACGTGGCCTCTGCAAGCAAAGCAGCATTTGGCTCTGATGGAGCAGCAGATAGCCAGGACATCAAGATCAAAGCCCCATTGCAGGCTGAAAACGGTGCAGTTGTGCCTGTCAAGGTTGAGTCAACACTTGCAGACATCAAAAGTATGGCGATTATGGTCGCAAAAAACCCAACGCCACTGGCAACAAAGGTGGACTTCAGCGGTGACAGCGTAGGCTACTACAGCACACGCGTGAAAATGGGCAAGACCTCTGACATCCTTGTTTATGTCAATTCGGGCGGAAAAATTCTTAAGGCTTCCGCAATGGTCAAAGTAACCGTCGGCGGATGTGGTGGTTAATTCCATCGCCCACCTGTTCAAATTAGCTAAGGTACTGAAATAATGGCAACGAAAATCAAGGCTCGTCAAAAGGGCGATGCAACAGAAATCCTCGTACTGGTTCAGCATCCAATGGAGACTGGATCACGCAAGGACAAGAAAACAAAAAAGGAAATCCCTGCTCACTTCATTCAGACACTGAACTTTACCGTCAACGGTAAAAGTGTTGCAGACGTCTCAATGGGTACGGGTGTTTCCAAAAACCCACTGGTCGGCATCCGTGTAAAAGGTGCAAAATCCGGTGATAAAATCAGTGTTACCTGGAAGGATAACAAAGGTGAAACAGGCGGCGCTGAATCAGCAATAAAATAAGCACACTTATATGGAAATGACCAGGCCAACAGTAGATCGGTCTGGTCATTGCTACCAGGAGGAGTATTATGAATAAAAAACTTATATTAATGCTGGCAGGACTAGGGATAGCATTCGGTGCCCCGATGACTGCTTCAGCAAGCCCTGAGGGTGACCTGAAAGAATTTCAGGGATATTTCAAGCAACGTTTCCCGACTGTACCACTGGAAGCATACAATGACGGTGTTAACGCACTGCCACAGTATGCCGATCGCGTAGAGAACTGGAAACTGCTGATGGATTTCCCACCATTCGAAGATGACGTCGAGAAAGGTGAGAAAATGTGGAACACACCCTTTAAAAACGGTAAAACCTATGCCAGCTGCTTCGAGAATGGCGGCGTTGGTCTTGCGGTAGGCTATCCGTGGTACGACACGAAAGACAAAAAGATGCGCACCATCGAGGCGGACATCAATGAATGCCGTGTTGACAATGGCGAAGAACCCATCAAAAACCTGAAGAACGGTAAGATGGCTCAACTCGTTATCGCCTTCAAACGCCTGTCGAATGGTAAAAAGATGGCTATCAACCTAAACACTCCTGAAGAGATTGCTGCCTATGAAAAAGGCAAGCAATATTACTGGGCACGCCGTGGTCAATTAAACTTCTCATGTGCCAACTGCCACGTACAGAATTCGGGCAACAAGATCCGCGGTGACGTTCTCAGCGCAGCTCTCGGCCACGGTACAGGCTTCCCGGTTTATCGTACGAAATGGGCACAGTCAAATAAGCCGCTGGGTACAATCCACCGTCGTTACGGTGGCTGTAATAAACAGGTACGTGCCAAGCCATTGAAGCCTCAAAGCGATGCTTATGTTGCACTTGAACTCTACCAGGCATACATGAATACCGGTATTCCTCTGAAGGTACCAAGTCAACGCCAGTAATTATTATTACTGCACGATTAAAAAGCCCGGCATAGCCGGGCTTTTTTTGTCCTCATTTCAAACAGCTTATTAAATTCAGTGCTTAACCCCCCGGCACTTTCAAACCTGGTAGCTACGCAATACCTGTAAATAATTACACCGTTCAAAAGCCGCCGGTTCAACTGCATTGAGTTTGCTGGCACTGCCAATTAACTGTGACACCGACTCATACTCATGTTCCTCCATCCAGCTTTCCATCTCTGCCAGGATCTTAGCAAGGTAGCCAGGACCATTTTTAAGCAGAGCACTGCATAGATGGCACACATTGGCGCCGGACATCAGCATTCTCAGTGCATCTTCAGCAGTATGGATACCGCCAGTTGCGGCCAGTGAAATGTCTACATTGCCGTAAAGCAGACCCACCCAACGCATTGCGAGAAGGCTCTCCTGCGAAGAAGAAAGACTCAATTCTGGAATAATGTTCAACGTTTCAAGATCGATACCAGGCTGATAAAAACGGTTAAATAATGACACACCGTCGACACCGTGCTTCTGCAATTCACGAACCATGTAAGCGACAGAACTGAAGTAGGGAGAAAGTTTCATCACCAGGGGAATGTTGATGTGTTTTCGCATTTCAACTAATAAATCAACATAAAGGCTCTCAACTTCTCTTCCTGATTTATCGGGTTCCGCTGCAATGTAGTAAACATTCAACTCCAGTGCATCTGCCCCTGCCTGCTGAATTTCCAGTGCGTGATCAACCCATCCACCGACAGTTACGCCATTCAGACTGGCAATAACAGGAATATCCAGTGCGTGCTTTAGTGAAAAAATCTGTGCCAGGTATTCATCCGTTTTTGTCTGGTAGTTATCTGAGACCGGCAAGTATCCATGGGCTTCGTTATGCCCAATATCCTGGCTGTAGAGATAATTGTCCATTAAATCATCTTCTTCCCTTACCTCTTCTTCGAATAGTGAATACATCACCAGTGCAGATGCTCCCGCATCCTCCAGCTTTTTTGCTGTATCCAGGTTTTTCGATAACGGTGAGGCGGATGGAACAAGGGGGTTTTTAAGTTTCAGTCCGAGGTATTCAGTTGACATATCCATATCAATTCTCCTTCGAGGTTATAGCAGCGTCTTCATTTTCATAGGTAATTTCCGACAGCTTTTTATAGTGTTCATAACGTTCATGCGCATCCTTTTCAGCCTGGCCAAACAATTCCCTGGATCTATCCGGCTGACTGCGTTGCAGCATACTGAAGCGCATTTCAGTTTTAGCAAAGTCAACATATGGAATTGACGGTTTGGCTGAGTCTAGCTGCAATGGGTTCTTGCCTTGCTCTGTGCGGCGAGGATCGTATCTAAATAGGTTCCAGTGACCACTCTTCAATGCCAATTCCTGTTGCTGCAGGTTGTACGCAAGATCAACACCATGGGCGATGCAGGGACTGTAGGCAATGATAACGGATGGTCCCGGGTAAGACTCAGCCTCCATAAATGCCTTCAGCGTCTGCATATCTTTAGCACCAAAGGCAACCTGAGCGACATAGACATTCTCGTAGGCCATGGCGATCATTGACAGGTCCTTCTTCTTCATCGTCTTGCCACCAGCAGCAAACTTTGCCACGGCCCCTTTGGGTGTCGCCTTCGACATCTGGCCACCGGTATTCGAATACACCTCCGTATCAAGCACCAGTATGTTGACATCACGACCGGAGGCCATAACATGGTCTACCCCGCCAAAACCGATATCATACGCCCAGCCGTCACCACCAATTATCCAGACACTTTTCTTGACCAGGTAATCGGCAACCCCTTCCAGTGCGCGTGCCTCATGTCCGGTCATTGACTGCAACTGCTCTCTCAGTCTTTCTACACGCTGGCGCTGATCATAAATACCCGCTTCATCACTCTGATCTGCCTGTTTAAACCCTGTCACCAGGTCCTCGTCAAGATCATCGCTCAGCGTATCAATTAAATTATTGGCGTGATCTTTCTGTGCATTTATTGCCAGGCGAAAACCAAGACCAAATTCAGCATTATCCTCAAATAGTGAGTTTGACCAGGTCGGACCTCGACCCTGCGGGTCTTTTGAATATGGCGTGGTCGGTAAATTACCGCCATAGATAGACGAGCACCCTGTAGCATTAGCTACTATCATGCGGTCACCAAAAAGCTGGGTCGCCAGCTTGATATAAGGTGTTTCTCCACAACCCACGCAAGCACCAGAGAACTCGAATAAAGGCTGACTTATCATTGCCCCTTTCATGGTTCTCCAGCGAATATCGCTGCGTTTATACTCTGGCAGGGTCAGGAAATAATCCCAGTTGACACTTTCCTGTTCTTTCAAGGGTACTTGCTTGCGCATATTCAGGGCTTTATGACTCGAGCGTGATTTATCTCTTACCGGGCAAATCTCGACACATATACCACAGCCAGTGCAATCTTCGGGCGCTACCTGGTAACTGATTTGCATTCCTTCTGGAAATTCCTTTCCTTTTACAGGAACATATTTAAACGAAACAGGAGGATCTTCAAGCACATCTACAGGGAACACTTTGCTGCGTATCGCCGCGTGCGGACAAACAAAAGGGCACTTACCACAATGTATGCAAAGCTCTTCATCCCAGACAGGGATCTCCGGTCCGATATTGCGCTTTTCCCAGATAGCTGTGCCCGTCGGCCAGGTACCATCGTTAGGCAGCATGCTCACCGGCAGCAGGTCACCCTTACCTTCAATAAGCCTTGCTGTAACTTCTCTTACAAACTCAGGCGCACTATCAGGGATCAATTGCTGCTTCTCTATCTTGCCTGTTGTGCGCTCTGGCACCTTAACCTCGTACATAGCTGTAAGCGTATTATCGATGGCCCGGAAATTCATATCGACAATTCGCCTGCCCTTGCGACCGTACGACTTTTCGACTGCCGATTTTATCTTTTCGATCGCCTCATCACCCGGAAGAATCCCTGATACAGCAAAGAAGCAGGTCTGCATAATGGTGTTGATTCTCCTGCCCATGCCGCTATCTGAAGCGACCTGGTATGCATCAATGGCATAGAATTTCAGTTTCTTCTCTATCACCTGCTGTTGCAGGTTGGGCGGCAGTGAATCCCATACCGCTTCTTGTTCTGCTGAGCTGTTGAGCAGAAAGACTGCACCTGGTGCTGCCATTTCAAGCATATCGAAACGATCCAGCAGCATATCCTGGTGACAGGCGACGAATTGCGCCTGCCCAGTGCCAATAAGGTAACTGGAACGTATTTGCTCTGCGCCGAAGCGCAAATGCGAAATTGTGACAGCACCCGCCTTTTTCGAATCATAGACAAAGTATCCCTGCGCCTGCAGGTCTGTTTCCTCTCCAATGATCTTGATTGTATTCTTATTGGCACTGACTGTGCCGTCACTTCCCAGTCCATAGAAAACACACTGCGTGGTCTTTTTAACTGCGCTCGTTTCGAAAGAGGCATCCCACTCCAAATGGGTATGGCTAACATCATCAATGATGCCTATGGTAAAAGGCGATTTTGGTGATTCACTTTTTAGCTCATCAAAAATCGCTTTTATCATACCCGGGGTAAATTCTTTCGATGACAGGCCATAGCGGCCGCCTGCCATCCTGGGTAAAACTTTATAGTCAGAATCGCCGCGGATGATGGCTTCCGCCATAGCGGTCATCACATCTTTATATAAAGGTTCACCGTCCGCACCAGGCTCCTTCGTTCGATCCAGTACGGCAATAGCCTGGCATGACCTGGGAATCAGTTTTAGCAGGCGTTGCGCAGTGAATGGTCTGTAAAGTCGAATCTTGATAATGCCGACTTTTTCTCCAGCCTCCAGCAGACTCTCAACTGTCTCGTCTGCAGCTTCAGCCCCTGAACCCATCAGTAGGATCACCTGTTCTGCATCCTCTGCACCAACATAGTCAAATAGGCGATATTGGCGACCGGTAAGTTCAGCAAATTTGTCCATAGTCTGCTGCACGATATCTGGCATCGCTTCATAGAATGGATTGACACTTTCTCTGGCCTGAAAATAGACGTCAGGATTTTGTGATGTTCCACGAATGACAGGCCGGTCTGGTGACATAGCGCGAGCCCTGAATTGAACAACATCTTCTTCATCGATCATTGCACGGATGACAGAATCATCGATATCTATAACGCGAGCCAACTCATGCGAGGTACGAAAACCATCAAAGAAATGAACAATGGGAATCCATGTTTTCAACGTAGCCGCCTGGGAAATCAGTGCCATATCCATGGCTTCCTGGACCGAACCTGATGCCAGCATTCCATAACCCGTCTGCCTGATGGCCATCACATCTGAATGATCACCAAAAATAGACAGGGCCTGGGCGGCAAGCGACCTCGCAGCGACATGAATAACGGCCGGCGTCAGTTCCCCCGCGATCTTGTACATATTAGGGATCATCAGCAGAAGTCCCTGCGAAGAGGTAAATGTCGTGGTCAGTGCACCGGCTTGCAGTGAGCCATGAACGGCGCCTGCTGCGCCGCCTTCGCTCTGCATTTCGATTACTTCGGGAATATTTCCCCAGATATTCTTCTGCCCTGCTGATGACCAGTCATCAGATAGTTCGCCCATGGGTGAAGAAGGCGTGATGGGATAAATTGCAATGACTTCATTGGTCTTATGTGCAATTCTTGCAACAGCTTCGTTCCCATCAATAATGAGTGACTTATCCTGACCCATGTATGCCTCCATAGTAGACTTTTTAATGGTAAAAAAAGCATATTACCCCAAGGTTTTCATTAAAAACTTTGCGCTGGATCAGATTATTTAAAAAAACTTCCAAATACTTGAGAATGAAAGTAAATATTCACAATTTATTGAACTTATGCAGCGTACAATTACTGTAGTGTAAAGCCAATTTTTTTATCCTGTAAAATAACCTGTCCCTGGTAACTGATGCCGGCAACTGATCCTGTTACAAATGAACTATCCAAAAAGCTGGACAAACAGCGTAAACAACACTCCATTACAGCCATGGTTAGACGAACAGGTCATACAAGCAGGCCCAACCTGCGAAGCTCATGGTGACTATTCAAAATGGCGCGAGACCCTGGAGCAACTTTCAGATTTCAACACAGATAAGATTGACCTAAGCCTTGCCCATGTTCAAATCGGTGAAAGTGAACAGATTGATAGCAAACAGGCAAAACAAATCCGAAACTTATTGCTATCGCTACATCCATGGCGCAAAGGTCCTTTTAATATCTTTGGCATAAAAGTGAACAGCGAATGGTGCTCAGACAATAAATGGCAGAGACTGAATAACAGCATCTCCCCCCTGCAGGGAAGACGAGTGCTGGATATCGGCTGTGGTAATGGCTATTACATGCTGCGCATGCTCGGTGCCGGTGCCGCATGGGTGGTAGGCATTGACCCTACTATACTTTTTAACATGCAGTTCAAGGCCCTGTCGCAATTCATCAGTCACGACATTGCAGCAGATATTTTACCGTTAGGCATCGATCAGCTTCCCGATAGACTTGGATGTTTTGATACTGTTTTTTCAATGGGTGTGCTTTACCACCGCCGTTCTCCTATCGATCACCTTTACAAGCTTTTTTCCTGCCTCAGGCCTGGTGGTGAACTCGTGCTTGAAACACTGGTCATCGATGATGGCGTTGAAGATCGACTTCTGCTGCCAGAAGACCGCTATGCCAAGATGCGCAATATCTGGTTCATTCCTGCGCCTCAGGTCTTAAAGTCCTGGTTATATCGCTGTGGATACAGAGACATACGAATTGTAGATATTTCGATCACAGGACTTGACGAACAGAGATCAACAGAATGGATGAAATTTGAATCACTTAAAGACTTTCTCGATCCCGACGATTTCAGTAAAACAGTAGAAGGCCTTCCAGCCCCTACCCGTGCCATCCTGGTTGCTCAGCGACCTGCCTGAAGCTGGCTTTGATATAAAATATTATAAATCATTAATACCTGACTAAATTAGTTTGTTATTCTTCGCGCATTGCTGTATAAAATATTTATGGGCATCACGATGCTGAACTTATTAAATAATAACAACAGCTATCAAGCTGACATACTTAATATTTAAAAACGTCAAGGGAGTTTATATATGGACTATCAACCATCGCACTTAATAACGGAAAGTAACAAAATACCGAAAAATTTTGAGGACTGGAATAAAGACAAGGCCGTCCTGCTTGCAGAAGAGGAAGGTATTGCACTGACAGATAATCACTGGGAAATCCTGTATTTTTTACGTGATCACTGCAGAGAGAATGGCACCGGATGCAGTGCCCGCATGGTGCTGAGAGCAATGTCCAGCCATGTCAAAAAGCTTGGCGGGAAAAGGTACCTCTATTCCCTGTTCCCGCATGGCCCGGTTGTACAGGCCTGCAAGATAGCAGGTATCCCACTGCCGCCATATGCACTGGATTTATCATTCGGAAGTGTACACTGAGCTTTAAAGAGCACAGAATATATCACTCCCTGCAGTTCTGAACTGTTACAGTAAAATCATAAAAAGGCCCGGAAAATCCGGGCCTTTTTATTTATAGATGGCAGGTTTTGCAGGGATCAAATTTACGATCACCTTATTAAAAGACTGTTGAATAGCCTTGTTTTATTATCTCATACAGCCATGGCCTGGTTATCTGGACAGTATTTTGGACACTTTTTTAAAAGGTGCGGATAAGGGAATGACCACGTACCTGGGTGCCGGCTACTAGCCAGCAGCAGAAAATTGGTAATTACAAATATCACTCCAAAGAACAGCTCGATATACCACTTTGTAACGATTACAAAGCAGTTTCACCATCTTTTACAGATAAAAGGTCCCTCAAAGTGGGACGGGTGGACATCAAATTTGGGTTGACGGTAAAGTTTCCATTCTGCTCAATCATACCGATACGCGTATCCACGTTATTGTTCATGACTACGGTAGGACTTCCTGAAACCGGTCTGCGGATAAAATACATTTTCCAGCCGATTTCAGTCAAGCGAATATATGTTTTCATCTGAGCCACATTGAGGTACATCGTGAAGTCGGGTTGGGTCAATGGTTTACGTTTACGTCTTTCAATAATTCTCATCATATCCTTAACCTGATAGTGACAACATTCAAATATTTTTTGATTAAAACCGATATACTAAAATCAAGCAAAAGATATGCCATACTAATAACTTATTGATATAATTGAAATAATAAAATTATTAGTCTTGCAAGTGTAAAATGATCTGACATGCTTGCTGTTGTGTTTTAAATGAAGGCAATCTATTTTCTGACTATTCTTTCCGCTAGATTATAAAATCAGTGATCCTTAAATCGTCGTTTTCTTCGGCGCTCTCACCCGGTCGATGCAACACAAGTATTAAACCTTTCTGCTGATGTCTCATGCTGTAAGGTCTTTTTATTGGCTGATTGACCGCGCCACCCAGCGGAGACCTTCAGGACTTCCATTCATGCAGAAAGGCGCAGAATTATAAATAAAAAGGAACCATATGATTTTTTTGCCTACAAATTGTTTTGTGGCCGCTTTCAAGTCTTTTGTTGTTTTATTCAGATATTTCACGAGTTTCTCTAGAATGCGAATAGCTATCCTCGGTCGGGTTGCGATCAGCTTCATCGCCTTTGCCAGCATGTCTAAAAGGTTAAGTCACTTTCGCGTCTTTTAAGTTCGGTCCACCGACAAAAACACTGCTCCATTTGGAGAACCTGACCCAGCCACTGCGCAACTCACCGCTCTCGCGTCGTTCTTTGATATTGCGTCGCTGGGTTTCGGCGTCTATGTGTCGATCCAGGTCATGCGTCTGGCGACGATCCATGCCGGAGCGGCGATCAATACCACTGCGACGCTCAGTGCTGCCTTGAAAATAGCAGTCGACTTTCTCGTCCCCTACACTTTTCTTCTTTGGCGAGTCTTCTTCCTCACTCTTCAAGCTATTGGTCATGTCTTCAGTCCCCGGGTTATGGATAATGATTCTTCATGCCAGAGTGGTACATGGTTGAACTCAGATACTCACGAATAGTATCTTATTGTGCGGTCATATGATCAATATTAATTATTTAAGACCATGAAGCCTAAGGACAGATGTACCACTATGAATGGCTGTTGTCGACAACCAAGATCGGACTTTCGTGTGATTTTATTTGTGGTTCTGTATGATGTTATTCAATCGATTTGTACGACTTGTGCCTGAAAGACAACGGACAACTGAGGATTGAGAAGGCATTGTTTCTCAGCCAGGATTTGAGACAGTAAGCCATTGACAAAAATGCAGATGAACCATGATGAAAACCCTTCCACATTTATCTGACGTAATACATTGATAGAATCCCTGATACTTGTTCTTGTAGCAAACGGAACACCAGTAATCGCTAGCCGGATTTTGGGCAAACGTTTTGCATATCCAATTGACTTGAATAGATCCGCTGCTGATGGCCATCGCTGGCTGGGCGAATCAAAAACTATCCGAGGCGTTGTCCTGGCGGTCATTACTACAGCACTGGCAGCCTTCGTATTGGGGTACGCCTGGAAACTGGGTGCGATGGTCGGCGCACTTGCTATGGCAGGTGACATAATTTCAAGCTTTATCAAACGGCGTATAGGAATGGCTGTCAGCAGCCAGGCACGTGGGCTAGATCAGGTGCCTGAATCATTACTTCCGCTTGCTGTCTGTGCAGAACCGCTTGGCTTGCAATGGTATGAGGTGTTGATTCTTGTTGGTGTTTTCTGGCTACTGGAGTTGCTGTTGTCTCGTGTACTCTATGCCCTGCATATACGCAAACAGCCGTATTAATCTTTTCTACGCAGACGATGCAATGTAACCTCTGGCGGGCAGTTAAGTCGAACATCGACAATGCTCGTCCCGGAGCCAACCGAGGTATACCCCGTCATCGAATGGTAACGCCAATTACCTGATCCCATATAGCGCGGGCAGTTTGCATCCAGCGTTAATGGATAGCCGCCCGGCAGACAAATCTGGCCACCATGTGTATGTCCACATAATAAAACATCGAAGCCTGTATGTGCGGCCTGGCGGTAGATTTCTGGTGTGTGGGAAAGCAGTATGGAAACACTGTCGCCGGGGATATCGTGAGCAGACTTTTCCAGGTTATCAACGCGATAGTAATGTGCATCATCTATTCCAGCGAGATGGATAGTTTCATCTTCGCGTTCCAGGGTAACGGATTCATTCAACAGTATCCTGATGCCCATATCCTCGAGATGAGGCACCATGTGGATACTGTCATGGTTGCCTAAAACGGCATAAACCGGTTGTTTCAATACCATGCTCAGCGAGCGCATACCTGCCATTGCCCGGTCGATGGGCCCCATGGTCCAGGCACGGTAATCGCCGGTGATGACACAGATATCGTAGTCGAGCTTTTCGATGCGTCTAATTAGTGCCTCGGTGGCTTCCGTGTTCATATCGACATGCAGGTCGCTAAGGTGCAACAGCGTAAACCCATCGAATGCAGCGGGTAGGTGGGATATCGCGATCTCGTTCTCTGTAAGCTGTATATCCAGTGCCTTGCGTCGGCCGTACCAGTAAACGCCCGTCAGTTTCAGGATATAGCGAATCAGCGCATGCGAGGAGTACCAGTTCTCCGGATGAAAGAAATTCAGCCCTTTGCCGAAGACCCTAGGAGATTCATTTTCAATACCGATGCGCTGCCGGGCATGCACCTCACCCAGCCTGTCAGAGAGTTTTTCACCAACATCAGCATCCATTATCTAAGTATACGCCTTCAGACTGAGAAAACGACACGAGCTTGTTTAACTTGACGGACACGCTGGTCTGTAGCTTTGGCAATATAGAACAGGGAACAATAAACATGTTTTTGTCGTGCGAAAATATCGAAATCAGTCCTGGTGATTAATCTGCACAGAGGAGCCTGCAAACAATCGGGAGTCAACTAAAAACGCTCATATTCAAACCTTCTGAAAGTTCTCCAGCTTTTGTATGATTAAAGTAATACTATTGTCCATATGTGGACTCCTCCTCGTTTGCAAACAAACTGCTTTTTTGATTTTAAGATCGACTGTGCACGTATATCCGGTCTCAAATGTTGGCATGCATTGATGCAGGGCATTATGGGCAATGGTTCTATCCCGAAAAACCGGGACCTCAACAAGAGTGGTGGACTTTCCCGAGTTTAACGGACGATTCTGAGCTATTCTACGAGCATTGGAGAATACTTATGAACAACCGACGTTATACCCCAGAGTTTAAAGATGAAGCCATTCGCCAGGTAATAGAATGGGGATATTCAGTTACAGAAATCTCACAAAGATTAGGTGTCGCGAGGTATCACAGATATTGGCCTTGAAACCCAGTGCCATCTTGCAGGCAATACGGATGGTGAGAGCCTGATAACAAAGGTTATGAAGATGCGATACGATGACTTTTACCGTTGGATGTCCAGCATGAAGATTTCCCCTGCTACTGTCTTCCTCTTTTTCAATAGCAGTGCCGATTATGATTGAAGTCCGGGCACAGGCAGAGGAGGCTACAATTAATTACTTTTCCAACACCTATCAGGAAGCGCGCACCAAATTTCTCACGGCTGCGAAAACGGCGGATGGCAATCTCGAACACTATCGCAATCCCTACCTGGGTGCCGAAAATGAGGAACTCTACATCGATGTAGCAACATTCAATCTGCCGGGTGCCAAGAGTGTCTTAGTAGTGAGCTCTGGGACGCATGGGATTGAGGGCTTCGCTGGTTCAGCGATACAGATAGGCTTATTGCACGAAGGTATTACAAAGAATCTACCCGAGGGCGTTGGCGTACTCTTCTGCCACGCACTCAATCCTTACGGTTTTTCGCACCTGCGCCGTTTCAACGAGAATAATGTCGACCTTAACCGCAACTTTTTCGATCACAGTAAACCCTATCCCATAAACGAGGGTTATGGCGAACTTGCTTGGCTGATTGAACCAAACTCCCTTTCAAGCTGGCAAGACCTCAAGGCTAAGCTTGTGATTGCCTGGTATCGAGTCACCAAAGGTAAACTGTGGCTGCAAAAAGCTATTAGCCAGGGACAATTTAGCCACCCTGGAGGGATCTTTTTTGGTGGTCACACTGAGACATGGTCAAACCTTACCTTGCAGAAAATCATTGAACGGCACCTCTTCCATGCATCTCAGGTTGTTCTAATCGATATCCACACTGGCTTGGGTGAATACGGCGCTGCCGAAGTAATAGCCGAAGTTAGGCCTGAAACTCCGGCATATGAGCGCATGCTTAAATGGTGGGGAAATAAAGTGAAGATTCCTCTTTCAGGAGGCTCCGTTTCACCCCCTGTCAGGGGCTCCCTCAAATATGGATTTACCCGGTTGCTGCCACATACTGATGTGACCGCTGTGAGCCTGGAATTTGGTACTTCCCCCCTACCCGATGCACTCTGGGCATTGAGGGCCGAAAACTACTTGCACCACCACATTGGTGATGAGCAGCTGGATGCACTGGCGATCAAAGCTGAATTAAAGCGGGTATTCTATCCTGATCAAAACAACTGGAGGAACAAGGTATGGCTGCAAGGGAGTGAGATAGTGCTACAAGCGCTAGTCAACATTCGCTAATGTCTGCTACCAACAGCGGCCTCAACTGGTCGACGCAACACTTTATAAATACGTTCTAATATTGATCCGTATGACATCGTATTTGCAACAAATTACAGCAATAGGGTCTCGTAATCAATCATAGTATAACGAGACACTGAGCAACTGCTTTGGGTTGCGGTTTCAATCGGTCGATGCAACATCTAATCTCTAAGTACATTGAGGAGGATGTTGGACATGAAGTATCGACAAATGATCTATTACACCGAAGAACAGAAGGAATTGATGTGGGATCGCTGGCAGAAAGGTGAGTCCCTGAATGCAATTGCTCGACTCTTTGACCGACACCATTCCTCGATTCAGCGCATTCTGGCAGAGACCGGTGGAATCAGGCCGGTTC
>Ga0316197_10001563_pt1 | contig 16278 bp, 14 predicted proteins | sample OudBiesiAoxic_MG_FD_204939 | JGI IMG/M metagenome (GOLD analysis project Ga0316197, IMG submission 204939) | Coastal sediment microbial communities from Oude Bieten Haven, Netherlands - site A oxic | ecosystem: Environmental > Aquatic > Marine > Coastal > Sediment | place: Netherlands... | reverse complement strand
TATTAATTAGGCCAGGTCAGACGATGCCCGAAATACGCAACTACACACTGAACTTCGGCCCCCAGCATCCCGCGGCACACGGTGTGTTGCGCATGGTGCTGGAACTGGATGGCGAAACGGTGCAACGCGCCGACCCGCATATCGGCCTGTTGCATCGCGCTACAGAAAAGCTGGTTGAAAGCAAGCCCTATAACCAGAGCATCGGTTACATGGACCGGCTCGATTATGTCTCCATGATGTGCAATGAACACGGTTACGTCATGGCCATCGAGAAGCTGTTGGGTGTCGAGGTGCCGGTTCGTGCCCAGTATATTCGTGTGATGTTCGATGAGATCACCCGCATTCTGAATCACCTGTTGTGGCTGGGAGCGCACGGGCTCGACATCGGTGCGATGACGATTTTCCTGTATACCTTCCGTGAGCGCGAAGACCTGATGGATGTCTACGAGGCGGTATCCGGCGCGCGCCTGCATGCGACTTACTATCGCCCCGGTGGTGTGTACCGTGATCTGCCGGACCGCATGCCTCAATACCAGGTGTCCAGGTGGCACGGCCAGAAAGACGTGGATCGGCTGAACAGCAACCGTCACGGTTCTGTGCTGGATTTCATAGAGGATTTCAGCGAGCGTTTCCCGGCCTGTGTCGATGAATACGAAACCCTGCTGACCGACAATCGTATCTGGAAGCAGCGTACCGTGGGCATCGGTGTGGTGACGCCTGAGCGCGCTAAACAGCTCGGATTGACCGGACCCATGATCCGCGGTTCCGGTATTGCCTGGGATCTGCGCAAGAAGCAGCCCTATGAAGTTTATGACAAGCTGGATTTCGATATCCCGGTTGGTGTAAACGGTGATAGCTATGACCGTTACCTGGTGCGCGTTGAGGAAATGCGCCAGTCCAACCGCATCATCAAACAGTGCGTCGACTGGCTGCGCAAGAATCCCGGCCCGGTGATGGTAGGCGACTACAAGGTGGCGCCTCCGGCACGCGAAGAAATGAAAGCGGACATGGAAGCGATGATCCACCACTTCAAATTATTTACCGAGGGTTATTGTGTCCCGGAAGGCGAAGTTTATACCGCGCTGGAACACCCCAAGGGCGAATTCGGTGTCTACCTGATTTCCGATGGCGCCAACAAACCGTATCGCGTAAAGATCCGTGCACCGGGTTTTGCCCACATGGCGGCCATGGACGAAATGGCGCGTGGCCACATGCTGGCCGATGTGGTGACCATCATCGGCACCATGGACATCGTGTTTGGTGAGGTTGATCGTTGAGAGCAAGCGCAGTGGTGAAATTGATAGAGTGCAAAAGATGACAGCGGCAGAACAGAAAACAGAGCGCTATGAAATACCCGCCGAGATCAGGTCCGAGATTGATCACTGGCTGGCCAAGTATCCGGTCGACCAGAAGCAGTCGGCGGTATTGTCGGCGCTGCACGCTATCCAGCACCGTGAAGGTTATGTGACGCTGCCGCAGATGAACGCGGTCGCCGCGTACCTCGACATGCCGCCGGTATCGGTTTATGAGGTGTCGTCGTTCTATTCGATGATCGAGACTCAGCCGGTAGGCCGCAACACGGTGGCTTTCTGCAACAATATTTCCTGCATGCTGTGCGGTGCCGATGAACTCATCGATTACGTGGAAAGCAAACTGGGCATCAAGCTGGGCGAGAGCACGCCGGATGGCCGCATTTTTCTCAAAGCCGAAGAGGAATGCCTGGCGGCGTGCGTAGGTGCACCCATGATGGCGGTAAACGGCCACTATCACGAGAATCTGACCATCGAAAAGCTGGATCGGATTCTGGACGGTCTGGAGTAAGGCATGACAAACCAGGTCTGTTTTACAACACTGCAATTTGATGAACCCTGGACACTTGAGAACTATCTCAAGACCGGGGGTTATGATGCCTGGAAGAAGATCCTCGCGGAGAAGACCTCACCCGAAGAGATCATCGCAGAAGTCAAGAGTTCCGCCCTGCGTGGCCGCGGCGGTGCAGGCTTTCCGACCGGCCTGAAGTGGAGTTTCATGCCGCGTACCGCACCGGGCCAGAAGTACATAGTCTGTAATTCAGATGAATCCGAACCAGGCACCTGCAAGGACCGCGATATTATCCGTTACAATCCGCACGCACTGATCGAAGGCATGGCGATTGCCGGTTATTCCATGGGTGCGACAGTGGGTTATAACTACATGCGTGGCGAATTTCATCACGAGCCTTACGAGCGTTTTGAACAGGCTTTGCAGGAAGCTTATCAGGCCGGTTTGCTGGGCAGGAATCTGCAAGGTTCGGGTATCGATTTCGATTTATACAGTCACCTGGGTGCGGGCGCCTATATCTGCGGTGAGGAAACCGCCTTGTTGAATTCGCTGGAAGGGAAAAAGGGCCAGCCACGTTTCAAACCGCCGTTCCCGGCCAACTTCGGTTTATACGGCAAGCCTACCACTGTCAATAACACCGAAAGCCTGGCATCGGTCCCCGCTATTATGCGTAACGGTGGCGAGTGGTTCCTGAACCTGGGCAGACCCAACAACGGCGGTGAGAAAATCTGGTGTGTATCCGGTCATGTCAACAAGCCGGGTAACTATGAGATACCGCTCGGTGCACCGTTCAAGGACCTGCTGGAACTGGCCGGCGGTGTGCGTGACGGTCATCAACTCAAGGCGGTGATCCCCGGTGGTTGTTCCATGCCGGTGATGCCCGCTGATGTCATCATGGCAACCGACCTGGATTACGATTCTCTGTCCAAGGCAGGTTCAGCACTCGGTTCGGCGGGTATGATCGTCATGGACGATTCCACCTGCATGGTGAAGGCCCTGATGCGCATTTCGCGATTCTATTATGCTGAATCCTGCGGTCAGTGTACGCCGTGCCGCGAAGGTTGTGGCTGGATGTACCGCGTGATCAAACGCATCGAAGAAGGGCGGGGCAGCATGGAAGACATCGATCTTCTGGAGAGCGCGGCGGGCCAGATTGAAGGGTACACCATCTGCGCATTCGGCGATGCCGCCGCCTGGCCGGTGCAGAGTTTCCTCAAGCATTTCCGTCACGAGTTTGAATATCACGTCGAACACAAGAACTGTATGCCCGGCACCAGCAGCCACCGTGCCGGTGGATCGACGGGAGCCGCCGCATGAGTGCCAAGCCGGACACCGTGGCTGATGACATGCTGACTGTCGAAATTGACGGAACAGAGTATCAGGCGCGCAAAGGCTCGATGATTATCGAGGTGACCGATGAGCACGGTATCACTGTACCGCGCTTCTGCTATCACAAGAAACTGCCGGTAGCCGCCAACTGCCGCATGTGCATGGTGGAAGTGGAAAAGGCGCCCAAGCCCATGCCGGCCTGCGCGACGCCGGTGATGGATGGCATGAAGATCAGCACCCGTTCCGACTATGCGAAAAATGCGCAGCGTGCGGTGATGGAATTCCTGCTCATCAACCACCCGCTGGATTGCCCGATCTGCGACCAGGGCGGAGAATGTGAATTACAGGATGTCGCGCTGGAATACGGCCGCGGTGTCTCCCGCTTCAGCGAAAAGAAAAGGGTCGTCAGGGACAAGGATTTCGGCGCCCTGATTGCCTCCGATATGACGCGTTGTATTCATTGCACGCGTTGTGTGCGTTTCCTGCAGCACATTGCCGGTTTCAAGGAAATGGGTGGCATGGGCCGTGGTGAGAATGTTGAGATCGGCACCTACATCCAGCACAACATCGAATCCGAACTGTCCGGTAACATCATCGATGTCTGCCCGGTCGGCGCGCTGACCTCCAAGCCGTTCCGCTTTACCGCACGCGCCTGGGAAATGGAGCAGACCGCCTCGATAGCGGCGCATGATTGTGTCGGTTCCAACCTGTATCTTCACACGCGCCGTGGCAAGCTGATGCGTGCCGTTCCCAGGGAAAATGAGGCTATCAATGAAGTCTGGTTATCGGACCGTGACCGTTTCGCCTACCTGGGTGTGAACAGCGCCGATCGCCTCGAACAGCCGATGATCAAGAAAGTCAGCGGCTGGCAGGCGGTCGAATGGGAAGAAGCCCTGCACGTTGTGGCGCAGGCCTTCCGCGATCGCGTCGAAACTCAGGGCGCTGATCAGTTGGGGGTTCTGGTGTCGCCCAGTGCCACACTGGAAGAACAGGTCCTGGTGAACCGGCTTGCCGAGGGCCTTGGTGTCAGCAATATCGATCATCGTCTGCGCCAGACCGATTTCAGTGGCCAGCAGGATCAGCCGTTGTTCCCGTTCCTGGGGCAAAGCATCGCGGAGCTTGAAAACGTCGATGCCGCCCTGATCGTTGGCGGAAACCCGCGCAAGGACCAGCCAATCATCGGGCACCGTTTGCGCAAGGCGGCCAAGGCGGGCGCCAGCGTGATGTTTATCAATTCCGTCGATTTCGCTTGCACGTTCAAAGCAGCACACAAAGCCATTGTGGCTCCGAACCGGCTGGTTCAGTCGCTGGCCGGTGTGGCGGCAGCGCTGCTGCAGAGCAAAAAGGCGCGTGCCCCGCAGGCGCTGCAATCGGTGATCGATCAGACATTGCCCGATGCCACCGAGCAGGCCATGGCGTCTGCCTTGAGTGAAGCGGGGCAGGCCACCGTACTTCTCGGTCTGGGGGCCGGCATGCATCCGGCTTTTTCCACCATGCGTGCGCTGGCGGTACTGATTGCCGAGCTGAGTGGTGCGAAACTGGGTTTTCTGTCTGATGGTGCCAACAGTGCCGGTGCCAGCCTGGCCGGCGTATTACCCCATCGTACGGCCAGTGCTCAGACCCGAGAAAACCCCGGCTTGAATGCTGCACAGATGATCGATCAGCCACTGAAAAACTATCTGTTGCTTGGTATCGAGCCGGAATTTGATTGTGCCAATGGCGCCCGGGCACTGGCCGCGATGCAGCAGGCCGAGCTGGTCGTCGCCTTGACGCCTTATATAACGGAGCGCATGCGCGAGTACGCTGATGTATTGCTGCCGATGAACTGTTTCTCCGAAACTTCGGGCACCTTTGTGAACTGCGAAGGCCGCTGGCAGAGCTTTGCCGCCGTATCGCGTGCACCGGCCGGCAGCCGGCCCGGCTGGAAGGTGTTACGCGTTCTGGGTAATCTGCTCGAGCTGGACGGATTCGACCAGACCTCTTCGCAACAGGTTCGTGATTCTCTGAGCCAGATGATCGGTGATGTAACCGTTAATAATACGCACTGTGGTGAGTTTGTCGGTTACCTGGAAAGCGGCGGCGGTTTGCAGCGCATCGATTATTTGCCCATGTACGCCGTCGACAGCATGGTTCGCCGCGCCACCGCTCTGCAGAAGACGCCCGATGCCGATGTCGCCAGTGTCAGTCTGAATCCTGCCGATGCTTCCCGACTGGGCCTGTCGGACGGTGACAAGGCGGTGGTGCTGCAGGGTGACGAGGATGCAGATATGGATGTCGTTGTGACTGACAGTATCGCCGAAGGTTCGGCGCTGATCTCGCAGGCCATCGAAACAACACTTGAACTCGGCGCACCGTTCGGTTCGGTACAGATTAAGAAGGCATCATGACTGAGACCACCTCACTCATCGACTGGATTATTACCGGCGGGATTATTCTGGCCAAGATTCTCATCATCGTAGTGCCGTTGATGCTCTGTGTCGCCTACCTGACGTATGCCGAGCGCAAGATCATCGGTTATATGCAGCTACGGATCGGTCCCAACCGGGTAGGGCCGCGAGGCTGGTTGCAGCCCATTGCGGACGCGGTCAAGTTGATGTTCAAGGAAGTCATCATTCCCGCCAAGTCCAATCATTACCTGTTTGTCATCGCCCCCACCCTGGCGATTGGACCAGCGTTGGCGGCGTGGGCGGTTATCCCCTTTGATGACGGTTTGGTGCTGGCTGATGTGGATGCCAGCCTGTTGTATATCCTGGCGCTGACTTCTGTCGGGGTCTACGGTGTCATCATTGCCGGTTGGGCGTCTAACTCCAAATATGCCTTCATCAGTACCATGCGCAGCGCTGCGCAGATCGTGTCCTATGAGATCGCCATGGGTTTCGCTCTGGTCGGTGTGCTGATGGCAGCAGGCAGCATCAACCTCGGCGATATCGTGTTGGCACAGCAGGGTAGTCTGCTGCACTGGTACTGGCTGCCCTTGCTGCCCCTGTTCGTGATCTATTTTATATCCGGCGTGGCTGAAACCAACCGTGCGCCATTTGACGTGGCGGAGGGTGAATCCGAGATCGTCGCCGGTTTTCACGTGGAGTATTCGGGCATGGCGTTTGCCGTGTTCTTCCTCGCTGAATACGCCAATATGATTTTGATCGCAACCCTGGCGGCGCTGCTGTTCATGGGCGGCTGGCTTTCGCCGTTTGAGGGCATCCCGCTGCTGGAGCCGATGTTTGACTGGGTACCGGGCATGCTGTGGCTGATCGCGAAAACGGCCTTGTTCCTGTTGCTTTTCCTCTGGTTTCGCGCCACCTTCCCGCGTTACCGCTATGACCAGATCATGCGTCTGGGCTGGAAGGTGTTTATTCCGCTGACCATTGTCTGGCTGGTGGTGGAAGGTGCTGCCGTCGTGGGTGGCCTCGGTCCCTGGTTCGATTGAGCGTAATAGCATGCAAGCGATAAAGCACTATGTAAAAAGTCTGCTGCTCTGGGAACTGCTCAAGGGCATGCAGCTGACCGGGAAACACCTGTTTTCGAAAAAGATCACCGTGCAGTACCCGGAAGAAAAAACACCGCAGTCGCCCCGTTTTCGTGGTCTGCATGCCTTGCGCCGTTATCCGAATGGTGAAGAACGCTGCATCGCCTGTAAACTGTGCGAGGCTGTCTGTCCGGCGCTGGCGATCACCATCGAAGCCGAACCGCGCGACGACGGCACGCGTCGTACCACGCGTTACGACATCGATCTGTTTAAATGTATCTACTGTGGATTCTGTGAGGAGTCCTGCCCGGTGGATTCCATCGTGGAAACGCGCGTGTACGAATATCACTTCGAAAACCGTGGTGAGAACATCATGACCAAGGAAAAACTGCTGGCCATCGGTGACAAGTACGAAGAGCAGATTGCAGCCGATCGGGCAGCAGATGCACCTTACAGGTAGTGTTAACAGGCCCTAAATAGAATGGCATTTGATAAGCTTGTTTTTTATGTGTTAGCGGCAATCCTGGTGTTTGCCGCCACGCGGGTCATTACCGTACGCAACCCGGTGCACGCTGCACTTCACCTGGTGCTGGCCTTCTTCACCTGCGCCGGGCTGTGGCTGTTGCTGGAAGCCGAGTTCCTGGCGATCACGCTGGTGCTGGTCTACGTGGGTGCCGTCATGGTGCTGTTCCTGTTCGTGGTGATGATGCTGGATATCAACACCGCACCACTCAGGGAAGGTTTTATGCGCTACCTGCCGGTGGGGTTGACGGTAGCAGCCCTGATGATTCTTGAAATGTACCTGGTGCTGCGCAGCAAGTACTTCGATGCCGAGAGCATGCCCGCGCCGGCACGGCATGCCGCGGATTACAGTAACACCCGCGAGCTGGGCCGTGTGCTGTACACCGATTATGTCTATGCATTCGAAATTGCCTCCGTCATTCTTGTCGTGGCAATTATTGCGGCTATTGCCCTGACGCTGCGCAAGCGGCCGGAGACCAAAATGCAGAACCCCGCCGAGCAGGTCAAGGTGCGGAGTACCGATCGTGTACGGCTTGTGAAAATGAAGGCGGAGAAACGTCCAGATAGTTAACCACATGCCCCAGGGCACCCTCTCTCGCCTGACGGTGATTCACCTTGAAGGACACGAAGGGCACGAAGGAGATCAAGGGAATGATCGAAGAGAAAAGGGTAGGGAAGCTGGTACTGGGGTGTGCTATGAGAGTGCACAGCCAGTTAGGGCCTGGTTTGCTGGAAAGCGCATATGAAGCTTGCCTTTTCTACGAACTTGTAAAGGAAAGGCTCTCGGTCAAAAGGCAGCTTAAAATGCCGGTTCGATACGGTGAGCTGGAGATATAAGCAGGATACAGACTGGATTTGTTGATAAATGAATGTGTTGTGATTGAGTTAAAAGCTGTTGAAAGTTGTAAACCATTACATTTCGCTCAGCTGCTCAGTTACCTGAGACTTGGTGGGTATAGATTAGGTTACTTATTAAATTTTAACGTCGAACACATGCGTAATGGCATAAAGAGAATCGTAAATTGAATTTCCTTCGTGCCCTTTGTGTGCTTCGTGGTGAATGCTAATGGTTTTATCTGATTTTCTGATTTTGGGTGCGGTGTTGTTCGGGCTGAGTGTGGCCGGGATTTTCATTAACCGCAAGAACGTGATCATTCTGTTGATGGCCATCGAACTGATGTTGCTGGCCGTCAATATGAACTTCATCGCGTTTTCATATTTTCTCGGCGATATCTCCGGTCAGGTGTTCGTGTTCTTTATCCTGACGGTGGCAGCGGCCGAAGCGGCAATCGGGCTGGCGATTCTGGTCGTGCTGTTCCGTAACCGCCAGACGATCAATGTCGATGATCTGGATGGATTGAAAGGATAAACGCTGTGGAGAATGTCTATCTCGCCATCGTTCTTGCGCCGTTGCTGGGCGCCATTTTAGCCGGTCTGTTCGGTAAGGTGATAGGACGCGCCGGCGCACACTGGGTGACCATACTCGGTGTGGCAACATCGTTTGTGCTGTCGCTGGTGGTGTTCAATCACATTGTCATCAACGGCGCGGAGACCTTCAACGGCCCCGTTTATACCTGGATGGTAGCGGACGGGATCGACATGCAGATCGGCTTCCTGGTCGACAAGCTGACCACCCTGATGCTGCTGGTGGTGACCTTTGTTTCCCTGATGGTGCACATCTATACCATTGGTTACATGAGCGATGACCCCGGTTACCAGCGCTTCTTCAGCTACATCGCGCTGTTTACCTTTTCGATGCTGATGCTGGTCATGTCCAATAACTTCCTGCAGCTGTTCTTTGGCTGGGAAGCGGTGGGCCTGGTGTCGTACCTGTTGATCGGTTTCTGGTACAAGCGTCCGTCGGCAATTTTCGCCAACCTGAAGGCATTCCTGGTGAACCGCGTCGGCGACTTCGGTTTCCTGCTCGGTATCGCCGCCATCGTCATGTTTTTCAATACGCTGGATTATGCCGAAGTGTTTGCCGCGGCACCGTCGATGGCCGATGCCTCAATCGAAGTCTTTGCGGGTACGCAGTGGTCGGCCATGACGGTGATCTGCATACTGCTGTTTATCGGCGCCATGGGTAAATCGGCCCAGGTTCCGCTGCACGTCTGGCTGCCCGATTCCATGGAAGGCCCGACACCGATCTCCGCACTGATCCACGCCGCCACCATGGTGACGGCCGGTATCTTCATGGTGGCGCGTATGTCACCGCTGTTCGAACTGTCGGAGACCGCGTTGAGCTTTGTGCTGGTGATCGGTTCCATTACCGCGCTGTTCATGGGGTTCCTCGGGCTGGTGCAGAACGACATCAAGCGGGTAGTCGCTTATTCCACACTGTCGCAGCTGGGTTATATGACGGTGGCACTGGGCGCCTCCGCCTATGCCGCCGGGATTTTCCACCTCATGACCCACGCCTTCTTCAAGGCCCTGCTGTTCCTCGCTGCGGGATCGGTGATTATCGCCATGCACCACGACCAGGATATGCGCAACATGGGCGGCTTGCGCAAGTACATGCCCATCACCTGGATTACCTCCCTGATCGGTTCCCTGGCGCTGATCGGCACGCCGTTCTTTGCCGGTTTTTATTCCAAGGACACCATCATCGAAGCGGTGCACCACTCGCAGCTGCCCGGTGCCGGTATTGCCTACTGGGCGGTGTTGCTGGGTGTGTTTGTGACTGCGCTGTACAGTTTTCGTATGTACTTTATGGTGTTCCATGGAAAACCGCGCATGGACGATCACACCAGGGAGCACCTGCATGAGCCCCCCTGGGTCGTTACCGTGCCGCTGATCCTGTTGGCCATCCCTTCGGTTCTCGCCGGCTACCTGATTGATCCGGTCGTATTTGGGAATTATTTCGATGGTGTCATCCACGTACTGCCCGGGCACGATGTGATTGGCGAGATGGCCGCGCACTTCCACGGTCCGATTGCTTTCGTCGGGCATGCGCTGGGCGGCCCCGCCGTCTATCTGGCGGCGGCGGGCGTATTCACAGCCTGGTATATCTATATGAAGAATCCCGCTATCGCCGACCAGGCCGCGCGGCGTTTCTCGCATGTCTACAAAACGCTGGTCAACAAGTACTACGCGGATGATTTCAATCAGACCGTGTTTGCCGGCGGTGCCAGAGGCGCGGGTTGGACGCTGTGGAAGCTGGGTGACGTATTGCTGATCGATGGCTTGCTCGTCAATGGCAGTGCAAAGGTGGTGGGCTGGCTATCCGGTATTGTGCGTCAGTTACAGACGGGCTACCTGTATACCTATGCGTTCAGCATGATTATCGGTTTATTGCTGTTACTGAGCTGGTTCATCTGGTTTGCGCCGGCTACTTGAAAGGTTTTTAGTAATGAAATTATCCGCACGCGGTTTTATTAGCAGGATTCGGTTGAAAGGGGCAGTTTGATGACTGAACTGCCGATTTTAAGCCTTGTGATCTGGTTGCCAATCGTCGGCGGCCTGCTGGTGCTTGCCAGCGGTGACCGGGTGAATCCGCGTCCGCTGTCACTGGCCGTTGCCATGATCACTTTCCTGACCAGTCTTTTGTTGTACAGCGGTTTTGACAGCAGCACGGCGGACATGCAGTTCGAGGAAAAAGCCGCCTGGATACCGGTATTCAAGATTTTCTATCACCTGGGCATCGACGGTATTTCCATGCCGCTGATCATCCTCACCACCTTCACCACGGTACTGGTGGTGCTGGCCGGCTGGGAAGTGATCAAGGATCGCCCGGCGCAGTACATGGCGGCGTTCCTGATCATGGAAGGCCTGATGAACGGTGTGTTTGCCGCACTCGACGCCATGCTGTTCTACGTGTTCTGGGAAGGCATGCTGATCCCGATGTTCCTGATTATCGGCGTGTGGGGTGGGCCGAACCGGGTGTACGCGACCATCAAGTTCTTCCTGTATACCTTCCTCGGCTCGGTGTTCATGCTGGTGGCATTGATCTATATGTACACCCAGGGCGACAGTTTTGCCATTCTTGATTTTCATGTCCTGAAACTGGGGCTTACCGAACAGATCCTGATCTTCCTGGCCTTCCTGCTGGCTTTTGCGGTCAAGGTCCCCATGTGGCCGGTTCATACCTGGTTGCCGGACGCACACGTCGAAGCACCGACTGGCGGCTCGGTGGTCCTGGCCGCTATCATGCTGAAGATCGGTGGTTATGGCTTCCTGCGTTTCAGCCTGCCGATTACCCCGGATGCCAGCCATGAACTGGACTGGCTGATTATCTTCATGTCGCTGACGGCGGTTGTGTATATCGGTTTTGTTGCACTGGTGCAGCAGGATATGAAAAAGCTGATTGCCTATTCGTCTATTGCACACATGGGCTTTGTCACCCTGGGTTTCTTCCTGGTGTTTACGCTGATGGATAACAATGCCGGCGACACGTCGGGTGCTGTCATGGGTATGGAAGGCGGCATGGTGCAAATGGTCTCACACGGTTTCATTTCCGGTGCTCTGTTCCTGTGCGTGGGTGTCCTGTATGACCGCATGCACAGCCGGCAGATTGCCGATTACGGCGGTGTAGTGAATACCATGCCGGTGTTTGGCGCCTTCATGGTGTTGTTCGCCATGTCCAACGCCGGGCTTCCCGGGACCTCGGGTTTCGTCGGCGAGTTCCTGGTTATTATCGCCAGCTTCAAGGCGAACTTCTGGTTTGCGTTCCTGGCGGCGACCACCCTGATTCTGGGTGCGGCCTACAGCCTGTGGCTGGTCAAGCGCGTGGTGTTTGGTGAAGTCGGCAACGAGCAGGTCGCTCAATTGCAGGACATCAACGGACGCGAAGCCCTGATCCTGGGGAGCCTGGCCGCTGTGGTGCTGTTGTTCGGAATCTGGCCGGCGCCGCTGGTCGAAGTGATGCAGACGACCCTGGAAAACCTGGTCGCACACGTGACGGTATCGAAGTTATAAGGAATATGCATGACGCTTGATCCCAGTGAATTTATCGTGATTCTGCCCGAGATCTTCGTGCTCTCGATGGCGTGTGTGATCCTGGTGCTGGACCTGTTCCTGAGTGATAAGGAGCGGTTTATCAGTTACTGGCTGACGCAGATTACCCTGGTTTTTGCCGCTGTCATTACACTTTCCGTGTCGAACGGGCAGACCGAACTGGTGTTTTTCGGGACTTATATTGCCGATGCCATGGGCTCGACCCTCAAGGTGTTCATTTACCTGGTCACGGCTCTGGCATTCCTGTATTCACGTCACTATCTGACTGAGCGAGACCTGTTCAAGGGTGAATTCTATGTGCTCGGTCTGTTCGGCATGCTGGGCATGATGGTCATGGTTTCAGCGCACAGCATGTTGACCGTTTACCTGGGGCTGGAACTGTTGTCGCTGTCCCTGTATGCCATGGTTGCCTTTAACCGCGATGCCTATCCCTGTTCAGAAGCGGCCATGAAGTACTTCGTACTGGGTGCACTGGCATCCGGTATGCTGCTCTACGGTATGTCCATTCTGTACGGCTTGACCGGAACGCTGGATCTTACCGATATTGCAAACGCCCTGGGCGAGCAGGAGGCGACTGCTCCGCTGGTCTTCGCGACGACGTTTATCGTGGTTGGCCTGGCGTTCAAACTCGGTGCCGTTCCCTTCCATATGTGGGTTCCCGATGTCTACCAGGGTGCGCCGACACCCGTCACCCTCTACCTGGGCAGCGCGTCGAAGATCGCCGCTTTTGCCATGGTCATGCGCCTGCTGGTTGAATCGATGGGAGCATTGCAGTCAGAGTGGCAGGGTATGCTGATTGCCCTGGCCGTATTGTCGCTGGCCATCGGCAACGTCGTCGCTGTTGCACAGACCAACCTGAAACGCATGCTGGCCTATTCGACGATTTCACACGTCGGCTTCCTGCTGCTGGGTATTCTGTCGGGCAACCAGCAAGGCTATGCGGCCTCGATGTTTTACATTATCACTTATGCGCTGATGGCAGCCGGGGCCTTCGGCATGATTATTCTGCTGAGCCGGGCCGGATTTGAAGCCGATGAAATCGACGATTTCAAGGGACTCAATCAACGTAATTCCTGGTTCGCATTCATGATGCTGATCCTGATGTTCTCCATGGCCGGTGTGCCGCCCACCGTCGGCTTCTACGCTAAACTGTCCGTGCTTAAAGCGGTGATTGATATCGACCTGATCTGGTTGGCGGGGGTCGCTGTGTTTTTCTCGGTCATCGGTGCCTTCTATTACATTCGCATGATCAAGGTGATGTATTTCGACAAGGCAGAGGATGAGCAGCCGCTGGCTCCGCAATTCGATTTGCGTCTGGGCCTGACAGCCAATGGTCTGGCTGTTCTGCTGCTGGGCATCTTCCCCGGTAGCCTCATGGCCCTCTGTTATCAGGCCATTACCTGATTTATTTTATTGCCTGAAAACCGAACAACGCCGGTAGGAGCGGCCCCCTGGCCGCGATCAGGCAAGGGGTAACGGGTTGCAACGATCGTCTATCGCGGCCAGGAGGCCGCTCCTACACCTGACCGTCACAAACAGCCCTTATCCGCACAGTCTGTAATGACCGGGAGTGCAGCATGAACATCAATCAGCAACAGGAAATAAAAATCTACAAAGTGTGGGACTTGCCCGTACGCCTGTTCCACTGGGTCAATTTCCTCTGCATCATGTCACTCCTGTTCATGGGCTTTATCATGCTCTACAAAAAGGAACTGGGCATCACCAGTCTTGACGCCAAGATTGGCCTCAAGCAGGTTCACGTTCTCATCGGCTACGTGTTTGTGGTGAACCTCCTGATCCGTTTTGCATGGGCGTTTATTGGTAATCGTTATGCACGCTGGTCCGCGCTCCTGCCGTATCGGGGTGGGTTGTCCGATGCCCGCCGCTATGCTGAAGGTATGCGGCAAGGACAGCCGCAGGCTTATCTTGGACATAATCCGCTCGGGCGGCTGGCGGTCGCGCTGCTTCTGCTACTGATGACGACGATGGCTGTTACCGGACTGGTACGCGCCGGCACCGATATCTATTTCCCACCCTTTGGCAGCTGGGTACAGGAATATATCGCTGCCGATAAGGTGCCGCCATCGAGCCTGAAGCCCTATGATGAAACCCAGGTCGATGCAGAGAGGTTTCAGGCAATGAAAGCCTTCAAGTCGCCGTTCGGCAAGGTACACCTGTACACAGCTTATACATTGCTGGGCATGCTCCTGCTGCATATCGCCGCGGTCATAGTGGCTGATCAAAGAGAGGGCGGGGCAATAATTTCGGCCATGTTCACAGGTAAAAAGTACCTGAGCGGGCGTCCCCGGGATGCCACTGATCAGGAATAACAGAATAACCCCTCAAGCCCCTTGCAGGACTGATGCCAACCCTTTAAAATGCCCGGTTCCTGATGCGGGGTGGAGCAGTCTGGTAGCTCGTCGGGCTCATAACCCGAAGGTCGTAGGTTCAAATCCTGCCCCCGCTACCAATATTTAAGCAATGCAAATAACAGGTTAGAGGCTCATGCCCTAACCTGTTTTTCGTTTCAGAATTGTCAGTGCGGGACTTTTGCGGGAGCTAACCGTGAAACCCCGTCACGTCGTTAACCACAAACTCTCGATCTCGGACGCACAGCGTTGGGAGCTGATGTCCCGGTTTCTTCCTCCAAACAATACCTTCCGGATATTGTCGACGCTTTGCTAGCTCGCAGCGACCTATCGAAACATTGCTTCATTTCGTGTGAGGCGGGTAGACAACCCGACGGTCAGTAGTTTGCACCTCCATGGGCGTATACCGCTTTATAAATAGCAAGTTAGATTCAGTTTTTGAAATACGAGTTGGTTCCCAATTTAATTTTTTAATAACATATACCCATAAAGACAAACGCTTGCAATTTCATCCGACTGGCGGGCTAGTAACCCGAGGGTATAGCGGTGCCGTTTTCAAACGCATGGTTAGGTAATAGGGCCATTGCAATGTATTCTTCCAGCGAAATTAACAATTCGCCACGGACAGCAGGGCCGGTCTAGTGCAGACGCTGCTGGCGACGGTACTCGCGCGGGCTGATGCCGGCGGTGCGTTTGAAAGCCCGGCTGAAGTGCGATGGGTCTTCGTAGCCGACTTCCAGGGCAATCTCCAGTGCCGTTGCGTCGGTTTCCCTTAACAGCCGGGCAGCGGCCTCGAATCGAATCTCACCAATCAGGTCGGAGTAAGACAGCGTGCTTTCCTTCAGCCGCCGCTGCAGTGTGCGGACGCTGGTCGCAGCCATTTCGGCAGCAAACTCTATGCTTGGCAGTTGCTCAGGCAGATAGGCGGACAACACAGCCTTCAGCGAACTACTGACATTGGTCTTTAAATCAACAGTGATTGGGGGCGCGGCGGCCAGGCTGGCGTATGATCGACCGACATCGGGTGTGACGCGAAGCGGCAAGCTCAACAGCTCGCGTGGCACGCTAATCCAGGCAGCTTTCTGTCCAGTGAGGAAGCGTGTGTTCGGGAACTGTTCCGAGATATACCTGCCGGGCCGAACGCTTGAACGAAATGCCATTTCCTTTGGTTGCCAGGAAGGTTCTCCGAACGCACGGACGATGGCCACCAGTACCAGTAGGTTACCCCAGTCGTCGAAATACTGGTCCTGTGGGTTAAGGAAAGTATGAGCCGACATGCACAGTTTGACCGCCGTTTCCCCGTAGCTGATCCCGAACGCTGCATTCGTGTCCTCAACAGCCACCAGCTCACGGAAGCTCCCCAGGGCAGCCTTCAGGGTTGGTGCATAGCTCACCCTGGCGAGGAACTGCTCGCCGAGATCGGCAATTTCAAATTGACCCAGCGCCCGCAAAGGGGCCTCGTCGATGCCCTCTCGTCTGACCATGTTATTGAGGAATATAAGGGTGGGAAACAGGGGCAGGTAGATGTCGTCTCCAGCGGTAAGTAGTGTGGGTAGTCCGGCCTGGCGCAAGCCGCGCTCCACCGGCGCACCGGTGTCGCGCAGCAGGTCAAGATAGGGGTGCAGGTGCTCTGCGCGGTAACAAGGTACGAGACTCATTTTTCTATCACCTTTGCGTAAGTTGCCTGAACCGCTGTCTGTTATTTATCAGCACAATACAGGTGAGCGTGTCCGACACGGTTCATCAGCTGTCAGTAAAAACGTCACATATCGTGCCAGGCTATTCTGACCATTTCACGCCAGCTTCATACACAACACC
>Ga0316197_10001562_pt1 | contig 16282 bp, 15 predicted proteins | sample OudBiesiAoxic_MG_FD_204939 | JGI IMG/M metagenome (GOLD analysis project Ga0316197, IMG submission 204939) | Coastal sediment microbial communities from Oude Bieten Haven, Netherlands - site A oxic | ecosystem: Environmental > Aquatic > Marine > Coastal > Sediment | place: Netherlands... | reverse complement strand
GGCTGCTGCGCGATTCGGTCCGACGGTTCTCCTTGCATTTGAAGCGGTGGGACGTGACGGATTCGATCGTCCGGGCGGTGATCAGACCTGGGAGCTTTCTCTCCGCCTCAATCGCCGGATCGCCGCCCTCGAGCAGGCGCTTCTCAAGAAAATCCGCGACCTCGCGCTTCATCCGCAGCAGTTGAAACTCGAGGGTCAGTTCTTGGGCAGCGAGCTGTGGTAGGAGGAGCCAGAGGGTTACGATCGGGGCTAAGGGCAGAAGAGGTCGGCTGAGAGTCATGTCGGGCGGGCGGTGGAATTTCAATGGGCTCGTGCGGAGCCCGGTCGTGGATTCTGGCGGGAATCAGCGCAGGATGGCAATCCCGATACGCGGCAGGGGAGGGGAAAAATCTGCTTTCGCCCCGGGTGCGGGCGACTATAGTGGCCGTCCACGAGATCCCCCAATTTCCCAGCTTCGCAGATGCCGAAAGTCTACATCAAAACCTATGGCTGCCAGATGAACGAGCGCGACTCCGAACAGGTCGCGCAGATGTTCGTCGAGCGCGGTTACACGGTTACAGATGAGAAGGAGGACGCGGATGTGGTCTTGGTGAACACCTGCTCGGTGCGCGACATGGCGGAGCAGAAGGCGATCAACAAGATGGACTCGATGGGCTACCTGCGGAAGTCGAAACGCGAGGTGGTCTTCGGGTTCCTCGGCTGCATGGCCCAGAGCCGCGGCGCTGAACTCCTCGAAAATGTGCCACACGTCGACCTGGTGGTGGGGACGCAGAAGTATCACAAAGTCGCAGACCACGTGGATTCCATCTTCAAGGGGCGCGCCGAGAAGCAGATGGACGATCCGCGATACTCGATCGTCGATATCGAGGAGGAAGAAGATTCTCAGAACACGATCCGTGACCACGCCCTAGAGGAGCACCAGGCGAAGGCATTCGTATCGATCATGCAGGGCTGCAACATGAAGTGCACGTTCTGCATCGTGCCCTACACGCGGGGCGGTGAGCGCGCGCGGCCGATCGATGAGGTCGTCGGCGAGGTCAGGCACCTCGTCGCGCGCGGTGTCAAGGAGGTGACCCTGCTCGGCCAGATCGTCAATCTCTACGGTCGGCACGAATTCCCAAGCGTTGGGGGCAAGAGCCCATTTGTGCAATTGTTAGAGAAAGTGGATGCGATCGACGGGCTGGAGAGGATCCGCTTCACCTCACCACACCCGATCGGCTACAAGCAGGATCTGATCGATGCCTTCACCTATCTCCCCAAGCTGGCGGAACATGTGCACCTGCCCGTCCAGTCCGGATCAGACCGGATCCTGAAAGCGATGCACCGGCCATACAAGTCTGCAAAATTCATCGATCTGTGCGATCGGATCCGAGCGGCGCGACCGGGGATCGCGATCACGACCGACGTGATCGTCGGCTTCCCGGGCGAGACCGAGGGCGACTACGCCGCCACGCGGGCGCTGTGCGAGGAGGTGAAGTTCGACAACGCGTTCATCTTCCGCTACTCGAAACGCCGCAATACTCCGGCGGCAGAGATCGAGGACGGGCTGCAGATCTCGGAGCGGGTCAAGGAGGAGCGCAACCAGGATCTGCTGGCGCTGGTCGACAAGTATGCCACCGAGCGCAACGCAGGACTGGTCGGGCAGCGGGTCGAGATTCTGTGCGAGGGGCCGAGCCGGCGCAACGTCGAGAAGCTGGTGGGGCGGACGAGGACGAACAAGATCGTGATCTTCGATGGGGATCGCGAGCGCTTGACGGGCGAGATCTTCGATGTGGGGATCAAACAATCAACCGGGCACACGCTCTATGGCGATGCATTGCTAGCCGTGTGAGAAAGCCAAACGAATTTTCAGAATGACAAGGCACCTATACGAGCAAATTTTCAGCCTGCAGGGGCTCGGCATCGCGCTGGGGCTGATGCTGGTGGCAACCCATCTATTCGCGCTGTTGCGGCCAGCCGCGACACAGGAGTTTTTGAAGACCTTCCCTCGCCACAAGGAGATCGGGATCGCATTGATGGCGGTTAATTTCGCCTGGTGGTTCTGGATCATCAGCAACGTCGACCTCGGGGAGTTTTACACGGTTCGCCGACCCTTGCAGATGTTGCTGCCGGTGATGTTCGTGCTGGTCATCGTCTTCGTGGACGAGTTCTTGGCCGCGCGTGCGCTCGGGTTTTTCCTCCTGCTGCTGGCTTGCCCGCTGCTGGATGTCGCTTTCCAGAAGCCACCGACGGGGAGGCTCCTGATCCCGATCATCTGCTACCTCTGGATCGGCTTCGCGCTATTTTGGGTGGGGATGCCTTACCTGCTGCGCGACCAGATCGCCTGGGTCTCAGCTTCGGCACAGCGCTGGCGCGGCTTAGCGATGGCCGGGCTTGTCTACGGCGCTGCGGTGCTCCTGTGCGCGCTGGTATTCTGGAAGGGCTACTAGCCGGGCGGCGCTCGAGTTCCGGTGGCTAGCTCTGGAAAAATCCTCGTGATCCGGGGCGGGGCGATCGGCGATTTCGTGCTCACGCTCCCGGCTCTGAGACTGATCCGTGAGACGCTCCCTGAGGCACATCTCGAGGTGCTCGGATACCGGCCGATGATCGATCTGGCACTGATGGCAGGGTATGCGGATGCTGTTCGATCGATCGAGTACTCCGCGATGGCCGGCTTTTTTGCGCCGGGATCGAAACTCGACCCAGAACTCGAAGCCTATTTTGCGAGCTTCAGCGTCGTGGTGAGTTTCCTGTTTGATCCCGACGGCTATTTCAGAGGGAACCTGGAGCGGGCCGGGGTCGAGACGATCATCCAGTGTCCCTATAAGATCGATCCGGCTGGAGGGCACGCATCGCGGCAGCTGGCGGCACCGCTGGAGGGGCTCGCGATGTTCTTGGAGGAGGCGGCGGCGGTGATCCCGTGCGACGTCGGTGTCGGAGATCTGGTGGCTTTGCACCCCGGGAGCGGCAGCCCGAGCAAGAACTGGAGCGCCGAGAGATGGGCAGAAGTCTTCGCGGCGCTGGATGTCAGGGAAGTGATGCTCGTTACGGGAGAGGCCGAGGAAGATCGGCTGTTGGAGATCGGGGCTGCGCTGGCCGCGAGAGGCGTGAATACGGTGCCGGCCCACAGTTTGGGATTCGAGGATCTCATTGGGCTCCTGTCCCAGTGCCGGCTTTTTTTCGGGCACGACAGTGGAATCTCACATTTGGCAGCGGCTTGCGGTTTGCCCTGCGTACTGTTGTTCGGACCGACTGACCCGGAGATTTGGGCGCCGCCGAATGAGGGGGTCATCGTCGTGCGTGCGCCGCAAGGGGAGCTGGCCGCGCTGGCCGCCGCCGATGTCGTCGGGCTTGTGGAGTCGTGCGGCCTGCTTTAGCGCTTAGGCATGTCTGAAGCTCGGATCCCGATCGAAGCCCGCGATGGCGGGATCTACTTGCCGGAGGCTGACCTCTGGCTTGACCCATCGAGGAAGAAGCCGCTGGCGTTTGTTTCCCATGCACATGGTGACCACTTCGCCCCACACGATGAGACAATATGTTCCCGGCCGACGAGGGCCCTAGTGAGGGAACGGTTTCGCAAGAAGGGGGCCTATCACGAGCTGGAGTACGGGCAGGTGATGGAGAGGGCTGGCCACGAGCTCAAACTCTTCCCAGCTGGACATACCTTGGGATCTGCACAGATCCTTGTCACCCGTCATGCGGATGGCGCCTCTCTGATCTACACTGGAGATTTCAAGACGCGAGATGGGCTGACCGCTGAGGCGACCGAGATCCGACATGCTGAAACCTTGATCATGGAGACGACTTTCGGCCTGCCGAAGTATGAGTTCCCAGAGCTGGAGGTGGTCAGATCGAAGGTTTTGGAATTCTGTGAAGGTGCCCTGGCCGCCAAGGAGATTCCGGTGTTGCTAGGTTACTCATTTGGCAAAGCCCAGGAGATCATGGCCATGCTGAACGGGACAGATTTCGAACTGGTGATCTATCCGACTGTCGAGAAGCTGATGCAGGTCTATCGGGACTTCGGATTCGATTTCCCACCCTACGAAGTATTCGAACTCGGGATGGAGTTGGGCGGGAAGGTGGTGGTGATGCCGCCGATGGGGCGGAAGCATGACCCGCTGGTAGATGCGCAACAGATCCGCCGGGCGATGTTCTCAGGTTGGGGAATCGACCCGAGCGCGAAGTATCGCTACCGGGTTGACGAAGTTTTTCCGCTGTCGGATCACGCCGGCTACACGGATCTAGTGGAGTTTGTGAAGGCGGTCAATCCGCGGCGGGTGCTCACGACGCACGGCTACGTCGGGGAGTTCGCACGGGATCTGCGCAGATTGGGATATGAGGCGTGGTCGCTCAAAGGAAAGGATCAGTTGGAGCTAGGACTCTCGTTCGACTCTTAACGCGCTTCCCGAACATAGCGACTCCGCTCCCGCTCAGCCATCTCCCCCGGGCGAGATCGGATTGACCCTCAGATCCCGGGCGGTACGCAGCTCGCCCCAATCTCCACCCTTCATCCTGCGCGCACCCGTTTCGCGAGACTGGCTGAAGAAGTCGCGTTTGGAGTGGAAGACAGCTTCGATGAAACCCGCAGTGCCGATCACTAGCCCGTCGCTGAAATAGCGCAGACGGCACCGCAGCAGCTGCGCCACCGACAATTTTCCGCCCTCCCGCCAGATCTTGGCCACCGCTTGTGCCGTGAGGCCGCGCCGGTCGGAATTCTCCTCTCCGATCCCGAACAGGATCTTCCGGTAGCGCGAGCCAACCTCACGCCAGTCCGCGTCTGCCTTCAGATCGAAGAGTGCCAGAGCCAAGCCCTTGCGCGCCTTGCGATCGCCGGCCACGGCTTCGCTGTATCCGCACCATCGATAGTCCTTGGGATCCGCCGCAAGCCCGGCCCGCACGGCGTTGAGATCGATGTAGGCGGCAACCCGCAGCAAACAGGCCCACGAGCCTTCGACGATGACACTCTTGAACCGGGATTCCCAGAGCGTCCCCACCCGCTCGTGCTTGCGGTTGAACCAGGCCGTGAACTTCTGTTTGAGAGTCTTCATGAACTCGCTCAGATCCCACATGCGCCCAAGATACTTCGCCCGCACCCGTTCGACGGTAGCTCCCCCAGCACGCTGGGCTTCCTCAAATTCCGCCAACACCGGAACCATCCCGCGCACGGAGTAGAGCTCGCCGCAGCGCCGCAGGATTTCCTCATTTGAGAGCGGGGTCGACGGGCGACGCGGGACTTCGACGAGGACATGGAAATGGTTCGATAGGATCGTCCAGGTAAGAACTCGAACTCCAGTGAATGCCTCGACCTGACGCAGGATCTTGCGGAAAACATCCCGCTCGTGAACCCCGAAGACAAAATTGCGATCAACGACCCGGCTGATACAATGGTAATGCGCTCGCTGGGTGGCGCTAGAGAAAACAATACGGCGGGCAGGCATCTCGTAGTATACATAAGGCCTGGCAATATGCATGTACTATCTGTATGTTTTTTACTGGGTGAGGAGGGTTCGGATTGCTAGTGCGATGAGGAGGAGGCCGAAGGTGGCGTTGATCGGGTGTCTCCAGCGGAGGAACTGTTTTTTGGCCTGTTTGGTCTGGAGGAGGATGGCGATGATGATCCAGACAGTGACTCCTTCGACGACTAGGATGATCCCGTAGCTGAGCCGCTGGTGGAGTGTGGCGTCGGGCCCGACGAAATTAATCAGGATGGAGGAGATGATGATGATGATTTTAGGGTTGAGGATATTGGTGGCGAACCCTTGGTTGAAGGCGGCAGCGTCGGAGAGCTGTGGAGGGGCGGCGCCATCAACGGTGTCATCGTTGGCACGACCAGCTTTCACGGAGAGCAGGAGTCGGATCCCGAGGTAGGCGAGGTAGCCGGCGCCGGTGTAGCGCAAGAGGAGGTAGGCGGTTGTTGATTCTCTGATCAGGAAGGTGAGGCCGGTAAGAGCGATCGTGGTGTGGATGATGATACCGGTGGTGATCCCTGCGATGGTGAGCAGAGCGGCGCGCAGGTTGTGATTGAGAGAGTTTTTCAGGACTAGCAACATGTCCGGTCCCGGGGAAAGTTGGCCGAGGAACATCAGGAACGCGAAGTAGAAATAGTCGGCCATCTGCGGTCGGTGCGGCCAGGTCAGGCGATCAGCTGTTGGGCAAGAGCCACCGCCCCGAGGATCCCCGCCCGGTTGCCGAGCGCTGGGGGAACGATTTCGGGTGGATTGAGGTAGCCGTTGAGCTGTTGATCGAGTTCTTGGCGGACGAGTGGAAAAAGTTGGATCTGCTCCATGACCCCACCACCCAGGATGATCATCTGTGGCGAGAGCGTCAGGCTGAGATTGGCGACGGCGAGGCCGAGGTAGTGGGCCTGCAGATGCCAGGCTTCGTGATCGGGCGGGAGCTCGCGCGGGTCGCAGCCCCAGCGTTTTTCGATCGCTGGACCACAGGCGAGCCCCTCGAGGCAGTCGCCGTGGAACGGGCAGCAGCCGGCAAATGGGTCGCGCTGGAGGTTGTGTGGGATCCGCAGGTGACCGATCTCCGGGTGGAGTGCGCCGTGGAGGATGCGGCCGCCGATGATCGCCCCACCGCCAATGCCGGTACCGACCGTGAGGTAGATGAAGGTGTGCAGACCCATGGCGGCACCCCACTTGCCCTCGCCGAACGCGGCGGCGTTGACGTCGGTATCGAAGTGGATTGGGACACCGAGTGACTCGCGCAAGGGCGTGACGAGATCCGAGTTTTTCCAGCCGGGCTTCGGGGTGTTGAGGATTCGCCCATAGGTATCGGGCTGTGCTGGGTCGACGCCGGCAGGGCCGAAGGTGCCGATGCCGACCGCTCCGATGTCCCCGGCGGATTGGAAGAATTCGCAGATGCGGCCGATTGTGCTCGCGGGGTCTTCCGTTGAGAAGCGGACTTCCTCTAGGTCCGCCGGGTCGCTGCCGACGGCGCAGACGATCTTTGTCCCCCCTGCTTCGATGGCTCCAACCCGATCGCCCACCGTCTCCTCGCTATGAAGCTTTGGGTTGGGCTGCGTCGGAGTCGCGGATGCCGAGGTTCGCGTAGATCTGGCGAGTGGCGTCGCTCTGGTTGAGCGTGTAGAAATGGATTCCCCTCACGCCGTTATCGAGGAGGTCGGCACATTGTTCGGACGCGTAGTGGATGCCGACACGGCGCACGGCCTCGACCTCATCTCCGCAGCGGGCGATCTGCTTTAGTAGCTTGGCTGGAAACTTTGCGCCGGCGGCGAGTTCTGCCATCCGGCGCATGCCAGTGGCTGAAGTGATCGGCATGATCCCTGCGATGATTGGGACATCGATCCCTGCTAGGAGGCAGCGGTCGCGGAAGTCGTAGAAGTCATGGTTGCTGAAGAACAGCTGGGTGCAGATGTAGTCAGCGCCGGAGTCGACTTTGGCTTTGAGGTAGTCCATCTCCAGGAGGCGGTTGGGCGTAGCCGGGTGGCCCTCAGGAAATCCGGCGACGCCGATCCCGAAGCCGCGCTCGTCGGGGTGGGTGCCGGCATCGTTGAATTTCTTGATGAAGGAGACGAGGTCGGCGGCGTGTTGGAAGGCGTCATCTTCCTTGCGATAGCCGGCTAGATCGCGCGGCGGGTCGCCGCCGAGCGCGAGGATATTGGAGACTCCCGAGGCCGCGTAGCGCTCCAAGATCTGTTGGATATCGGCCTCGCTGTGGCAGACGCAGGTGAGGTGTGGGATCGGTGTGGTCGGGGTCGTCTCCTTGATGCGGACGACGAGGTCGTGGGTCAGCTCGCGGGTCGAGCCGCCGGCGCCGTAGGTGACGCTGACGAAGCTTGGCTTGTAGGTTTCGAGCTCGGTGATCGCCTGGTAGAGTTTCTCCGATGCTGCCTTCGTCTTCGGGGGGAAGAATTCGAACGAGAGTGTGGTCGGGTGCTTGGCGAAGATGTCAGCGATATGCATGGCGGGAGGCAGTCTGTACCGGGTGGTGGGAGCTATGGCAAGTAATTGGATCTGGAGGCGAGCGGTGTCGGAGCGGAGCGTTCGAGCCCGGATGGACTGCGGTTCGATCCTATTCTGCCGCCGGTTTGCGTGCGGCGGCGTCCTCGATAATTCTGGTGGCGATCTCCTGGACGAGTTCAGATGGGAGGGCGAATGTGGTGACGCGGTCGGAGCGGGCGATGTTCACCCCCACCGCGCGGCCCTCGAGATCGACGAGCGGTCCTCCCATTGCGTCTGGCGGCAGCGGCAGTTCGTGTTGGATTGCGTCGGTGAAGCCGGTCTTGCGGACTGAGGTCCTACCGCTCATTTGCTGGTTGCGGTCATACATGTCGAAGATCTTCGAGCGGCTGCCGAGGATGAGCTCGATCTTCGTGCGTTCGCTGCCGCGCTGGATCACGAGTCGGATGGTGTCGCCGGGATCGAAATCGCCGACAATCCGGCTCAGCTGGCGGCGCGAGCGGATCTCGCGATCTTCGATTTCGACAATGAGGTCGTCGGCTTTGATCCCGGCGCGGCGGGCGGGAGTATTGGGATGGACATTGACAATGCCGACCCCGATCTCATCGGCATCGTCGTTGCCGTCCAGCCCGACGCCGAGCACGCCTCCGCGGCGGTCGATCTGCCTGCGGTTGGCGCTGATCACGCCGGTGTTGAGGTTCTTCATCTGCCGGCCCATCCCAGCGACCCACTGGCCCTGGAAGAGCCCGCTCGAACTCGTCCACTCGACCGGCTGCAGTTTCCCTGCTGCGACGCGGATGATGGCGATGTCATCGGTGCGCTCGTAGCCGATGAGCTCGCCCATGAGCTTCTCCCCGCCTGGTGTTTCGACCTGGATGATGACCGCCCTGTCCTCTCCCTCTTTCCGCGTGAGGTCGGGCAGGACGCCATTGCGATCGGCGAGCTCGGTGGCCTTGGTGGCGATATAGCCATCGGCGGAGAGGGCGGTCCCTAGCGCGAACACTTTACCCTCGCGCAGGAGTTTGACGGTGGACGCCCGTGCGCTCTCCCCAGCCAGCCTGAACGCTGTGGTGGTGTGTCTGCCGTTGAGGTAGTCCTCCTCCTCCAGTTTGCCCCCGCGCTGCGCGCTGGCGTGTGTTGCAGCTAGGGTGGCGACGATTAGGGTCGCGGCGGTCGCTTTTAGGTTCATGTTAGGAATTCGGGCGCTGGCCGAGAGTCACTTGGATCTGCATCTCTCTGCCGCGCCTGAGGATGGTGAAATTGAGCTGGTCCTGTGGGGATCTGCTAGCGATCGCATTGCTGAATGCGGCGCGGGTCGAGATTTTCTCGCCATCGATGTGGGTGACGATGTCACCGGCTTTCAATCCGGCGGCATAGGCTGGGGAGTTGCGCTCGACGCGCGAGATCGTGACACCGCGTGAGGTTGAGGTGCTCTGGACGCCGAGGAACCCGCCCTTGCGGACAACGCTCGGTTCCTTCTGCTGCATGAAGTCGCCAGCGACCATTCTCTCCCAGTCGCGGTGGAACGCCCGCACGGTCACGTGGAAATTTTCGTCCTCGCTGGCACCGATGCGGCTATGGATCCCGATCACCCGGCCCTGCATGTCGAAGAGCGGGCCGCCAGAATCTCCACCGAGCAGCTTGCAGTCCGATTGGATCGTATCGGTGCGGCGACGGATGATCCGCCCGACGCGTAGCACGACGCCACGATCCTCGTCGAAGCCGCCGGGATGGCCGAGCGAGAAACACCAGTCGCCAGGCATCGATTTTCCGGGTTCCGCCATCTCCGCGATGGGGTAGTTTTCGCCCTCGAGGATCTTGATGAGCCCGGCATCGGCGAAGGCCTTGTTGCCTAGCGATCTCCCCTTTACCCGTGTGCCATCTGGCAGGACGACGAACAGTTCGGCGCCTGGTTTCCCGCTGACGTGGGCTGCGGTGAGGACGTAGCCATCTTTTGAGATGATCACCCCGCTGCCCGAGCCTTCGCTCTCGATCCCGACTGTGGCCGCCTTGGCGCCGTCGAGAACCTCGAGCAGCTGGGCTTGGATCGCGATCAGATCGCGTTCGTCCTTGGGTGATTGGATCGGCGTCGGGTTGGATCGGGGGACCGCCGTGGCCGGTGCGGCGTGGCTGCCGGTGATGGTTGGCAAAGCCAGCGCCAGCGCTAGGAGCCGAGCTGGGAAAATGGATCGATTCGTCATATCTGCTTACCTTGGAGAGTAGTATAGGGTGGAGGCGCGGCAGGTAAACTGAGAATCTTAGGGGGTGTTGGGAGGGGAACCAGGGCTTGGTTCGCGGGTAGCGCGTCGCTGCTCGACTCCATCTTTGTAGAGAATTTGTGTCATTTCACCCGAGCTGTCCCATTCGAACCCGATCCCGTTGGCGACTCCTTTTTCGTACTGCGTGTCGGATTTGGTTCTGCCGTCCTCGTAGAATTCACGCACGGGGCCATCGAGATAGCCTTCGAAGTAGTGGTGTTCCCTCGAGACCGCACCGTTTGCACCCCGTTCGATGGCACGACCGCTGAATAGATCGCCCTTGTAGGTGACGGCTCCGGAGTCGTGCTTGACCAAGTCCGCTAGTTTGGCGGTGGTGATGGGAGCCTGTTGGTGGCTCGCTTGTGCTTCTCCAACCTCACCCGTGCCAGATTTTGATCCGTCATCGCATGAGGAAAAAAAGGGTAGGGCGAGCGTGGCGACTGCGATCGAGAGTGTTCGAAGCGGTGGAAAGAAAGTCATTGGAGAAGTTAGCTCATCTCTGGCAATTCTCGACCCTTCTCTGCTTTCTACTTCTTTACGGCATTCTCATATTTAATAGAGTTTAAAACAAATCTTGAAATAAATGAATTTAACCATAATTTCCAAAACGATCTGGACGTGGTAATTAAGGCGTCGAAGGTCGATGAAGGCGGGATCGAGATGCGTTCACGCCGTTTCAAATTTGCGAAATCCATCCCTATGCGCCTGCAGAATTCGGCTCGTCCGATCATCGATTCAATTGTGCTTTCGGTCGCCTTGGCGGTCGCCAATCTGATCTTTGGGGCAGGGGATCGCGGCTGGATGGGTTTGAACCCATCTCCCTACCTGTTGTTGCCGCTACTGATCGGAGGGAAGTATGGATTGCGGGCTGGACTGCTGGCTGGGCTTGGTGCGCTGTTGTTGAGTGCAGCGATGGCGTGCACGGAGGGGCGCGGGCTGATGGAGGTTCTCTCTGCGACGCCGCTGGTTTTTCTAGCGATGCCTGTGGTCGGTCTATTGAGCGGTGAACTGCAGCGCCAATCCTCTGGCCGGCGCCGGCAGCTCGAGGCGCAGAGCTCGGATCTAGGGCAGGCCAAACAGCTTCTTGAGAAAGATCTCGAACTCTCCCGCGAGTCGCAGTACGTCTTGCAGAAGGAGCTCTCGCTGCTGGGGGCGGATGTGTGTTCGTTAGACATCGAGCTGCGGAAGATCTTTGAAGAGGGTGCGCCGCCAGTGTTGCACGGGACGCTGCTCGCACTGTCCGAGGTGAGCGGGCTGACCGATGCCGCGTTCTACCTGCTCGATGATACGGGTGAATCGCTCAGCCGCGCCGAGTATGTCGGGGATGGTGCCTACTTCCCCGATGAGATTGGAGCGAAGCACACCAAGATGGCATGGGCCGCGATCGAATCGGGCGAGCTCGTGACCTGCCGGGGGCTCGGAGAGGGCTTGGGTGGTGATATCGGAAAGGCACGTTTTCTCGCAGCTCTCCCCTGGAAGCGTGGTGCGGAGGTGGTCGGTGTCCTCCTAGTCCACGACATGCCATTCCTCTCGATGAACTGGCAGACGCTGGCGAGGATCGAGCTGGTGTGCGAGTGGGTTGCGGCGATTGACGGGTTGCGGGCGCGAGGGGGAGTTGGGATTGGTGTCGGGGTTGATGAACCGGACGAGTTCAAAGTCTTGTTGGGGATGGCTGGCAGAAGTTTCGATGCGCAGGGTTTGGCGTCGAGTGTGATTCTGCTGACGGCTGCGGGGGTGATGGCGGGTGGTGAGATCCGCGCAGCGATCGCAGCTGCTCTGCGTCCGACGGACGTGGCGATCGAAGTGGGAGAAGCGGGACTAGCAGTGTTGTCGCCGCTGGAGGCCGGACGTGATGCTGAGGCGGCGGCGGCGAGCATGGTAGAGGCGGCGGGGGAGCTCGGGAAGGGCTTGTCGGTGCAACGCTTCGACACTGGGGCGGGTGGTAGAGCGGGAGCGATCTGGGAAGAGCTTGAGAATGCGAGCGGAAGGGTATGAGGCGCGGTGGAGCAGTGGCATTGATGCTGGTGGGCTTTGCCCTCGGGATGGCTGGATTCGCCCTCTGGTGGCCGCATTTTGGGCGTGGGTTGTCTGGCGCGGTCGAGGAGCAACCGCTGGCCTTGCTATTGCATCTGTTAGGCGCCGGCCTGTTTGCGACAGGAGCAGCGGGCCGGAGCTCGAGATCGATCGCCCTCTACTATTTTTTGCTCGCGGCCGTGTTGCCCCTGCTGGGCATGCTGACGGCTCTGGGTGTGACCGCGCTGCTGTCGCGGAGTTCAGAGGCCGGGCCGGCGGGCGACGAATTTGTGATCGGGAACCCGATCACGGCCAAGCGTGAGCAGGAGGCGGCAGAACTCTCGCTGACGCCGATCGCGCGATTGATGCGCGAGCTAGACAGCCGGTCGATCGGGCGGATGATCCTAGGATTGAGCAAGTCTGGGGAGGCCGAGCGCGGCTACCAGATCCTGCGGCGCTTCCAGCAGGACCAGGATGTCGAATTGCAGTTCTATGCGCAGAACGCGCAGCGCGGTGCGAGCGAGGGGCTCGAGAGGCGGCTGAAGAGCCTGCACGAGCGCCTCGCCGCGGCGCCTGGCGACCCGGCGTTGAGCGGCGCGCTCGCCGAGGTTCTGATCGGCCTGGCGGGCATGAGGACGACGTCTGGTTCGGATGCGAATTCGTATGTCCGCCGCGCCCTCGAGCATCTCGGGCAACTGCCGCAGGGGGCGAAGCGGGCGGCGATGGAAGTCCGTGGCTATCTGCTAGTGCGCGAGCCAGCGGCTGCAAGGGCGGCACTGGGGAGGCTACCCGAAGGCGACTTGCGCAGGCAGCGGCTGACGGCGGAGGTGCTCTATGCGGAGCGTGATTGGGGGAGCCTGGTGGAGTGTGCACAGAGGCTTGAGGTCACCGATATCCCGCTGCGGACCGCGCGGGCCTTCTGGAGGGGGGAATCATGATCAGGCCGGGGCAGAAGCAGGATGGGGTAGCGGATGTCTGCCTGGTGCTCGAGGGGACCTACCCCTACATCTCTGGTGGTGTTTCGACCTGGGTCCACCAGATCATCAGCGCCATGCCGGATCTGAACTTCGCGCTCTTCTACATCGGCGCGCAGCATGAACCCGATGCGGAACTGCGCTACGAGATTCCGGCCAATGTGATCGGCTTCGAGGAGGTCTACCTCTTCGATGAGCTCCCCAAGTCGGACCGGGTACCGAGCAAGCTCGGCAGCAAGGCGAAGGCGGAGATCTATGCGTCGCTGGGGAGCTTCCTCGAGGGGGTGCAGCAGGAGGGCGAGCGCGAGCGCTTCATCCGCTTCGTGGCCGAGGTGCACGGGCGCGGCAAGGCGTTTTCCTGTGCGAACCTCTGGAGCGACCGCGAGTCGTGGGAGATGTTGACCTCGATCTACCGCCACTACATGGAGGGGGAGTCATTTCTCAATTACTTCTGGAGTTCGCGTTTCCTCGTCCAGCCGGCGTGGCAACTGATCCGCGCGGTCGAGCGGATGCCTGAGGCAAAAGTCTACCACAGCCTGTGCACCGGCTACGCTGGACTCGCCGCGGCGATGGGGGCCGCCTCGAAAGGGTCGCGCTTCCTGTTGAGCGAGCACGGGATCTACGTCAAGGAGCGCGTTGCTGAAGTGCAGAATGCGGCATGGATCACCGAGTTGCCGAAGCGCCGCCCTGGAGTGTTCGAGGATCTCGGCTCCTTCAAGCGCCTGTGGGTCGAGTTTTTCAAACTGCTCGGGCGTATCAGCTATGATTCGGCGGATCACATCACCTCGCTGTTCGGGAACAACAAGAAGCTCCAGGTGCTCTACGGGGCCGACCCCGAGAAGATTGAAGTGATCCCCAACGGGATCCGTCCAGCAGATTTCGAGGCAGTCGTCGCGCGGCGCGAGGCGAACATCGACCCGGAGCGGAGGGTAGTCGGGTTCCTCGGCAGAGTCGTCGCGATCAAAGACGTGAAGACGCTCCTGCGTGCTGCACGCCTAGTAGTCGATCGCTGCCGTGGGGCGCAGTTCCTCATCGCCGGCCCGATGGATGAGGATGAAGACTATGCCGAGGCTTGCGTGCAGCTGGCCGAACAGCTCGACCTCGATCGGCACGTGAAATTTGTCGGGCCGAGGCAGCGCGATGAGTTTCTGGAGGAGATCGACGTGATGGTGCTGACGAGTGTCAGCGAGGGGCTCCCATTCGTGATCATCGAATCGTTCGCCGCCGGGGTTCCGGTGGTGAGTACCGATGTAGGTTCCTGCCGCGAGCTGATCGAGGGCAAGGGTGACGGTTTTGGCCCGGCGGGTCGGGTGACGCCGATCGGTGATCCGCAGGCAATCGCGGCGGCGCTGCTACCGCTGCTCGAGGATTCGGAATTGCGCCGATCGGCGGGCGATGCTGGGCGAGCGCGCGTCGCGGCGAGCTATGATCAGGAAGATGTGGTGCGGCGCTACAAGGAACTCTATCAGGCGAACTGAGCAGAAGAACGAGAGACGCGATGGCTGGAATCGGATTCGAATTACGCAAGATCCTGTCGAAGGACAGCTACAGCAGTCTGCTGCGTGCCTATGGCTACTCTGCGATTATTGGTAGCGGGCCGTGGATCATCTCGATTGTCTCGATCGTCATCGTCAGCTACCTCCTGAGCGGGGCTTTCGGGAGTGGTGAGGTGCAGCTATTCACGGCATCGATCACGCACGTGTATGCGTTCTCGCTGATCCTGGTCGGCCCGCTGCAACTGGTATTGACACGCTTTGCGGCGGACAAGCTGTCGGCGCGCGAGCCAGAGGCGATCTTCCCCTCGTTCCTGGCGGCGCTGACCGTCGCCGGTTTCGTCGGCGGAATAGGTGGGATCGTATTTTTCGGGTTTGGGACCGAGGCGTCGCTTCTTTACCAGCTTTCGGCGGCGGGGTTGATGATCTACGTCTGCTGCATCTTCATTGCGTCGAACTACCTGACGGCACTGCTCGATTACCGCGAGGTCGTCTGGGCCTTCTTCGTCGGGTACGTGCTGAGCGGATTGGCAGCCTACGGGCTCGGGATCACCTGGGGGGTGCCAGCGGCGATGTTCGGCTTTGCGGCGGGGCATGCGGTGTTGTTCCTCCTGCTGTTCCGGGCGCTGAGGCGCGGGCTCGGCGGCGAGGCGCAGACCAGCTGGGAGGTGCTCAAGTATTTCAAGAAGTTTCCCAGCCTGATGCTGTGCGGGCTGATGTATAACCTCGGTATCTGGGTGGACAAGCTGCTGTTCTGGTGGTTCTCGGACCAGCACGAGCAGGTCAACGGTCTGATCTTCTCCGCGCGGCACTACGATGTCGGGATCTACCTCAGCCTCCTCTCGATCGTCCCAGGAATGGCGGTGTTCTTCCTGAAGATTGAAACGGATTTCGCGGAACGCTTCCAGGCCTTCTTCGACCTGGTGGAGAAGGGTGGAACATTGCAACAACTGGTCGATACCCGGGACGAGATCGCGGACTCGCTCGGTCGGGGATTCCTGAACCTGTTCGCCGTCCAGGGTGTGGTGACGGCCTTCCTTGTCGTTTTCGCCGATCGGATTCCGGCGATCATATCGATCAGTGCCATCCAATTGGGCATCTTTCGCGTGACCTTGTTCGGTGCCTTCCTGCTGGTGATCTTCCTGTCGCTGCTGACGATCCTGTTCTACTTCGACGACCGGCGCGGAGCCCTACTCTGCACCAGCGTGTTCGTCGTCGCGAATATCATCGGTAGCTGGGCGACGCTGCAGGCAAACGAGGCCTGGTATGGATTCGGATTCGTCATCGCTGCGGGATTGGCGATGGTGATCGCGGGCTGGCGGGTCAACTCCAGGCTCGGCAGTTTGGAGTACCACGTGTTTACATCTTCGCAGGGGTGACCGAGGCTGCGGGTGATGGGGTTCAAAGACCATTTCTCAGGACACGCGGCCGACTACGGATCGCACCGGCCGACTTACCCACGCGCGCTCTTCGAGTTCCTCGCCAGCCAGGTGTCACAGCGCTCGCTCGCGTGGGATTGTGCGACTGGGAACGGCCAAGCGGCCAGCGGGCTGGCTGAGTTCTTTGACCGTGTCATCGCCAGCGATGCGAGCGAGCAGCAGGTGACGAGCGCGTGCGGGTTGCCCTCGAATGTCGAC
>Ga0316197_10001561_pt1 | contig 16288 bp, 12 predicted proteins | sample OudBiesiAoxic_MG_FD_204939 | JGI IMG/M metagenome (GOLD analysis project Ga0316197, IMG submission 204939) | Coastal sediment microbial communities from Oude Bieten Haven, Netherlands - site A oxic | ecosystem: Environmental > Aquatic > Marine > Coastal > Sediment | place: Netherlands... | reverse complement strand
TTCGTACGCTTCGCCTGCAGGTCACCGACGAGCCGATGTTCCGACTCGTGGCCGGGGCCGGTTGCTATCGGGGGCCGGTTCCGGCTGACCCGGGTTACCACCACCACTATCATGTGCTGGGCACCCGTGCCCCCGCCGAGATCCTCGTGCTGCCGATCTACCTGAACGACCACCTGGTGGCGCTGTTCTACGGCGACTGCGGGGACTACGAGGGCATCCGGGGCGAGACCGAGGACTATCGCCGGGCGATGGTCAAACTCGCCTACGCCTTCACGCTGCTCCAGACGAAGCAAAAAATCCGGTCGATCTGAGTCCGGCCCCGCTCCCGCGACAGGTCCCGCCATCCGGTCGATCTTGAATTCCTACCGGCCCAGGTCTATGGTTTTGATATGTCAAAATTCTTACCGAGGACTGTCGGGATCCTGGCGCTGACCTGTCTGGCCGCCTGTGGCGGCGAGGCCGAAGCGCCATCGGGGACCCGTCCCGTACGGGTCGTGACCACGACCGGGATGATCGCCGACCTGGCAGCACGTATCGCCGGGCCGCACGCGACGGTCGTGGCGCTGATGGGCCCCGGCGTCGATCCACACCTCTACAAGGCCAGCGAGAGCGACGTACGCAAGATCGCCGAGGCCGACCTCGTTCTCTACAACGGACTGCACCTCGAAGGGAAGATGGGTGACATCCTGGTCAAGATGGCCCGCAACCGTCCGGTCGTGGCGGTCAGCGAGAGCGTGCCCACCGAACGCCTTCGAGAACCGCCGGAATTCGCCGGTCAGTACGATCCACACATCTGGTTCGACGTAGCGTTGTGGGCGGAGACGATCGATCCGATGCTCGCCGCGCTCACCGACCTGGACCCGGCCAACGCCGACGCGTACACCCGCAACGCGGCCGAACTGCGGTCCGAGCTGGACGAGCTGGACGCGTGGGTAGCACGGCGCATCGCCGAGTTGCCGGAGGAGCGGCGGATCCTGGTGACGGCCCACGACGCCTTCGGTTATTTCGGAGAGCGCTACGGTGTCCACGTCGTCGGCCTGCAGGGAATCAGTACGTTGGCGGAAGCCGGCTTGCAGGACGTCGAGCGAGTCGTCGACCTCGTGGTCGATCGACAGGTCAGGGCCGTCTTCATCGAATCCAGCGTGCCCCAACGTTCCGTCGAGGCCGTCCAGGTCGCCTGCCGTGAACGCGGGCACGAGGTATCGATCGGTGGCCAGTTGTTCTCCGATGCCATGGGAGCGCCGGGAACTCCCGAGGGAACGTACGCCGGCATGGTGCGGCACAACGTCAACACGATCGTCAACGCCCTCGACTGAGGGCCCGCGTGCCTGGTGAACCGATGAACGAAGACCCCAATCCCCTGCCCGTCTCGGCGATCGAAGTTCACGACCTGACGGTGGCCTACCGCACCCAGCCGGTACTGTGGGACATCGATCTCAAGTTGCCAGAGGGTCAACTGATCGCGATCGTGGGTCCCAACGGCGCCGGCAAGAGCACACTGCTCAAAGCGATTCTGGGGCTGGTCAAACCGGTCACCGGATGGGTCCGGGTCTTCGACGCCCCGTACGCGCAACGCCGATCGTGGGTCGGCTACGTGCCCCAGCGCGAAAGCGTCGACTGGGATTTCCCGACGAACGCACTGGACGTCGTGACCATGGGCCTGTACGGAAGACTCGGTTGGCTGCGTCGCCCCGGCCGCCGCGAGCGCGAGACCGCTCTGTCTTGCCTCGAGCAAGTAGGCATTCGCGATTTGGCCGGACGTCAGATCAGCCAGTTGTCCGGCGGGCAACAGCAGCGCGTCTTCCTGGCCAGAGCGCTGGCTCAGCAAGCCCGGCTCTACCTGATGGACGAGCCGTTCGCCGGAGTGGACGCCACGACCGAGCGAGCCATCCTCACCCTGCTCAACGAACTGAAACGTGAAGGACGAACCGTGGTCGCCGTGCACCACGATCTGCAGACCGTGGCCGAATACTTCGATCACGTCGTCTTGCTCAACATGCGCCTGGTCGCGGCGGGACCGGTTCGCGAAGTATTCACTCCCGAGAACTTGCACAAGACTTACGGCGGGCGTTTGACCGTGCTGACCCAGGCGACCGAGAGTCTGCTGCGCTCGCGCGCGGCCGACCCCGCGAAGCACCAGTATCGGGGCGGAAAGCGCTGATGGATCTGTCGTTCACGGCGCGCAACGTGCTGATCGGGGCGAGCTTGCTCGGTCTGACGGGGGGCGTGCTGGGCTGCTTCGCCGTGCTGCGCCGGCAGAGTTTGCTCGGTGACGCCCTCGCACACGCGGCGCTGCCCGGAATCTGCGTTGGTTACCTGCTGACTCACAGCAAAGAACCGGCTCCACTGTTTGCCGGGGCCCTGGTGGCCGGGCTGATCGGGTCGATGACCATCCAGCTGATCATCCGAAACAGTCGAATCAAGCAGGACACCGCGATCGGAATGGTGCTGTCCGTCTTCTTCGGCGTGGGGATCGTCCTGCTGACCTACATCCAGAAGTTGCCACTGGGGAACCAGAGCGGCCTCGATCACTTTCTGTTCGGTCAGGCGGCAACGCTTCTTCCCCGCGACATCCGGATCATGGGCGTGATGGCGGTGGTCGTGGTCCTGGTGACCACCCTGCTCTTCAAGGAGTTGAAACTGCTTTGCTTCGACCGCGATTTCGCGGACGCGACCGGCCAGCCAACTCGGTGGCTGGAGTTTCTGCTGACCACGTTGCTGGTGGTGGTCGTGGTCGTGGGGCTTCAAACGGTGGGCGTGGTCTTGATCGTGGCGACACTGATCACACCGGCTGCGGCCGCGCGGCAGTGGACCGAGCGCCTCGGCGTGATGCTGGTGCTGGCCGCACTGATCGGCGGCGGATCGGGGGCCGTGGGCGCGTTACTCAGCGCCAGCGTCCCGAACCTGCCAACCGGACCGGTGATCGTACTGTGCGCTAGCGCGGTGTTGATCGTATCGTTGCTCGTCGCTCCACGCCGCGGCCTGGTTTGGGCGTTCCTTGAAGAACGACGTGTGACCCGCCGCATTCGGCGCGAAAACCTGCTCAAGGATCTCTACACCTGGGGCGAGCGAAACAACGGAAGGTGGACCGATCCCGTTCCGGCAACGTTCATCATGGGGCTTCGAGGCCAGAGCGGCACGCAATTGACACAAACCGCAGGTCGTCTGCGCTCACGCGGCTTGCTGACGCCGGTTGCCGACGGCATGCTCTTGACCGACCGAGGTCTGAGCGCTGCCGAGGGTGTGGTCCGCAAGCACCGCCTCTGGGAACTTTATCTGACGCGGCGGCTCGAGTTGCCTTCGGACCACGTGCATCGTGATGCCGAGACCATGGAACACGCCCTGACCGAGGAGGACGTCGCCGCGCTCGAGAAGGTCCTGGGCCACCCGCAAGCCGATCCTCACGGCCGGCCGATACCGCCGCGGAGGGCCGCGTGAACCCCACCGTGGCAATCCTCCTGGTCGGCAGTTGTGTGGCGACCTCGTGTGCGCTGGTCGGGACGTTTCTCGTCCTACGGCGGATGGCGCTGCTCGGTGATGCGATCAGCCACGCCGTGGTACCCGGCATCGTCATCGCGTTCCTGGTAACCGGCACCCGCGCTCCCGTTCCGATGATCATTGGCGCCGGGTTGCTCGGCGTGCTCACCGTCTTCCTCGTCGAGTTGTTCAACCGCACCCAACGGCTCAAGGAGGACGCCTCGATCGGCGTGGTCTTCCCGGCACTGTTCTCGATCGGCGTCTTGCTGGTCAGCCGCTACGCCGCCGACGTCGACCTGGACCTCGACTGCGTGCTGTACGGAGAGATCGCCTACACGCCGTGGGACGTCCTGATCGTCCGGGGGTCGGAGTTCGGACCCAAGGCTCTTTGGGTCAACGGTTCGGTGCTGCTGCTCGATCTCGCTCTGGTGCTGCTGCTGTTCAAGGAACTGAAGCTCACGACCTTCGATCCCCAGTTGGCCGCGGCGCTCGGGTTCTCGCCCGTCCTCATGCACTACGTTCTGATGAGCGCGGTTTCGGTGACCGTGGTCGGGGCGTTCGAGTCGGTCGGGGCAATCCTGGTCGTCGCCATGCTGGTCGTACCGCCGGCCGCGGCCTACCTGTTGACCGACCGGCTGGGCTTCATGCTGGCCATATCCGTCGTTCTCGGCGTGATCTCTGCCGTGGGGGGATACGGTCTCGCGCGCGTTCTCGACGTCTCGATCGCGGGCGCGATCGCCACGGTGGCCGGAGGCATCTTCCTGCTCGTCTTCCTGCTGTCGCCGAGGTACGGTCTGTTGGCCCGTATGGTTCGTGAACGCCGGCTCGGTGCCGTTCTGGCCGAGCAACTACTGCTGGCGCACCTGCAGCACGGGGATCGTGCCGTCCCGATGGACGAACTGGCCTCGCGCTTTTCGTGGAGCGGCGAGCGCCTGCGCCGGACCGTCGACGGTCTGGTGACGCGCGGATGGGTCGAAGCGGGCGCCCAGGGACTGTCGCTGACCCGCGATGGCCTCGACGCCGTCGAACGCGCCGGGCAGCAACCCCTTCGCCACCAGGACGCCCCGGCCTGACCTGAACGAGGGGGCCTGACAAAAAGAAACCCGGGCCCTAAATCCTGGTTCTCGGCGACTCGTTGAGACCGGAATACAATGGGCCCGGGTAACTTCACCTTCAGAAGGAAGCAATCGGCGTACCATTCTCGGAAGGGCGTTTGGCGGCCCGGATGAAGGACGCCGGGAACAGATGCGTCATCCGGAACACGGGCCGTGTCCCCCAATCAACAGTAACGACAATCGGGAAGGCCGGTCAGAGGAGTGCCAGTAGGGCCTGACGCTCGGTCTCGGAAAGCTCCCGCTGATGCGACAGAAGCGAGACACACCAGCGTCTCGTCGCTCGAGACTCGAGTGATCCGATCAGATCGATGGCCTGCGACGTGTCCGGGACGAGGCCACGCTTCAGCGCCTCGACCAGAACCCGGCGGCGGGCCCAGTCCTGGGGAAAGACGTCGAGCAGGGCTCGAATTCGGATCGCAGTCCATCCGGGCGTGTCGTCCATCGCTCGACGAGCCAGAGCCAGTCGTCGCCCGAGTGTCGGTGCACCTCGGACCTCTTCGAACCTGAGTTCCCCATCCGGCGCCACTACGGACGTGACTGGCGTGTCGGGAACAGGAACGGGCGGTGGAGGGACAGCGGCAACCTCGATGGGGGGCGGTGCTAACGGAGGAGGCGGTGGGACGGGCTCGACCTGGCGTCCATCCGCGCTCTCCAGAAGAGATGCGGCTTCGGCTTCGGCTTCGACTTCGACCTCGACCTCGGCTTCGAGGTCCTCCTGATCTTCGATCGCTGGTTCGGTTTCCGGCTCTTCGGTGGGCTCCTCGATCAGCACGTCCCCGACGGCCGAAGCGCTCTTCTCCAGAACCTGGCGACGCCGTTCGGGGTCACGCAGCGCTTCGATCAGCCGACCCAGGGCGTCCGGGTCCATGCCCCTGAACTTCTCGAGTGAAGGCACAAGGAATGACGCACCGACTCGTCCCTTGTGCGCGGCGATCCGGTCCAGCACCCCCTCGGCTCCGTCGGCCCCGACCGCCTTCGCCAGTTGCTTGCGTTCCGAAGGGCTGAGTTGGCGCACGCTGCGCCACGAACGGGCCAGCATCTTCATGCGCTGTAGGGGAGAGGTGGCCGCTGCCAGTTCCCGCCTCAGGTTCAGCAGTTCGTCTGCGAGGGACACGGTCTACTTCTCCGACGCGTCCGCGTCCTTCGGGGGACCCAGTTTGCTGCCGAGGTTCCTTCCGACTGCGCCCGGCAGTTTGGAGATGTCCTGCAGGAAGCTCTCGATATCCACGCCCGCCAGTTGCTGCATGATCGGCCTGAGTTGGCTGATCACCTGGACGACGTCCTCGGTCATCTTGGCCGTACCCGTGCCCTTGCCGTCGGCCCCGCCGTTGCTGATGATCGTCGTCTGCCCGGCGCGGGAGAGCGGTTCGGAAATGGCGGCGGCGATCTCGGGCAGCACCTTGAGCGCCTCGATCGAAAGGCCCGCCTCGTTGTACAGCTTCAACGCCTCGGCGAGCAGATGGCGAGCCTTGGCCTCGGCTTCACCCTTGGCCTGGATCGCCTCGGCTTCGGCGAGACCGATATCGCGACGCATCGCCGATTCCGCTTCGGCCTTGGCCAGACCCTCTGCGGTGAGCGCGTTGGCAGCCTCCTCGCGCCGCTTGCGGTCTGCCGAGGCCTCTCGTTCGACACGATATTGCGCCGCGTCGGCCAAGCGTTCCGTCTGATACTTCTGGGCGTCGGCCTTCTCGCGTACGGTCGCGTTGAGTTCCAGCTTCTGACGCTCGACTTCCTTCTCGGCGATCTTGATGTTCTGGACCTTCAACTCCATCTCACCGGCCTTCTGGGCATCGGCGTTGGCGACGTCGACGTCGCGCTTGATCGAGGCCTTCTTCATTTCCAGTTCGCGATCGGCAATGGCGATCTCGGTATCGACGGAGATGCGCTTCTGCTCCTTCTGCTGGCGCGCGGCCTCCTCCTCGACCTTGGCTTCTCGATCGGCCTCGGCCGTGGCGATGCGGGCCTCTTTCAGGGCCTGCTGGATCTTCGGCTGGCCCAGCGCATCGAGGTAGCCCTGGTCGTCCTGAATTTCCTGGAAGACGAATGAGCGGAATTCGAAACCCATGCCGTCAAGATCGTTGTGCGCCTCTTCGCGTACGCTGTCCTGGAAGCGCTTCTGATCCCGGTAGAGTTCCTCGATCGTCAGCGTACCGATGATGCCGCGCAGGTGGCCGGCCAGCGTCTCCTTGATCGTCGACTGGATCTGCGGGACCGGCATTCCGAGAAAACCCTCGGCGGCGGCGCGGATGTGATTGATGTCCCCTCGGACCTTGACCTGGGCCACGGCCTTGACGTTGATCGGAATGCCACGGACGGTGTAAACGTGTCCGAGATCGATTTCGAGGGTCATCATCTTCAGCGAAAGAAGCTCGGAACTTTCCCAACCGGGCAAGACGAACGTGCCGCCGCCGCGGACGATACGGAACGACTCGACCGCCCCGGACGCGTCGCGGACCTTCTTGCCCATCAATTTGCGCCGGCCAAAGACGATCAACGCCTCGTCGGGACCGGCTTTCTTGTAGCGCATCTTGACGACGAGATAGACGAAAAAGAAGAGCACGGAGAAGACCGCACCAACGGTGATCAGCACTCCGATCGGACCTAGAATAGACATCGCCTCGCTCCCGCATGAGCGTCTCGGGGGACGCGTGATTAACTGTTCGGGCCCATGATACACGTGGAAACGGACCGCTATTCAATTTCGATTGCGGGTCATCGCCGTCATCTCGTGCGACATCGACGGAGCGACCGACAGCACGGGCGGGCACGCGTGCTAGAATCCCGCCGTTCGACCGACCGTGCTTCACCGACAGGACTTCGACAAGATCATGGCCAAAAGACGATTTCTCGTGACCTCGGGGCTCCCTTATTCCAATGGCCTGCTTCACGTGGGACACGTCGCCGGCGCCTACCTTCCCGCCGACACCTACGTCCGCTACCTCCGGGCGCGCGGGGACGAAGTCCTGTTCATCTGTGGCTCTGACGACAACGGCGTGGCGGCGCTGATCTCGGCCGAGAAGGAGCACAAGTCGGTCGAGGAACTGACGGCCTTCTACAACGCCCGCCAGCGCGAGGACTTCGAGAGTCTCGGCATCCGATTCGACATCTACGGTGGCACGCACCAGCCGGACTACGTCGCACGTCACGAGCGACTCAGCCAGGATTTCTTCCGCAAGATCCACGAGAAGGGCTACTTCACGAAGCGGAGCACCGAGCAACTCTACGACCCGGTCAGGAAGAGGTTTCTTCCCGACCGCTACGTGACGGGAACTTGCTATCACGTGTTGCCCGACGGCTCACCTTGCGGCTACGCAAAGGCGTACGGGGATCAATGCGAGCAGTGCGGCAACGCGATCGACCCCATTCGCCTGATCGACCCGGTCAGCGAGTTGACCGGAACACGACCCGAACCGCGCGAGACCACGCACTGGTATCTCGACCTTTCCCGCTTCGAGGGTCCGCTTCGAGAGTGGCTGGAGAGCAAACGGGAAGGCAGCCCGGGCCACCCCGCCTGGCGGGATGGGGTCCTCAATTTCACCCTGGGGCAGATCAAGGAAGGCCTGCCCGAGCGTCCGATGACGCGGGACCTGCACTGGGGCGTCCCGGTTCCTCTCGACGATCCGGATGCGGCGGGCAAGGTCCTGTACGTCTGGTTCGACGCCCCGATCGGCTACGTTTCGTTCACGGAAACCCTGTGCGAGAAGGACGGGGCGGGCGATCACGGCTACGAGCGTTGGTGGAAGGATCCCGACTGCCGCATCGTTCACTTCATCGGCGAGGACAACACCGTCTTCCACGCCTTGATCTGGCCGGCGATGCTGATGGCCGAAGGAACCTACGAACTACCCTGGCAGGTCGTCGCCAACAAGTTCCTGAACATCCGCTCCCCCGGCAAGGAAGAAGAGAAGATCAGCAAGAGCCGCGGGACCGCGATGTGGATCTCGGCCTACTCGAAAGCATTCGACCCTGACCCGTTGCGGTACTACCTGACGGCGATCGCCCCGGAAGCGACCCGCACGGCGTTCGACATCAACGACTTCGTCGCGCGCAACAACGGGGAGTTGCTGAACGCCCTGGGGAATTTCATCAACCGGACCTTGACCTTCGCGCATCGTTACCACGACGGGAGGGTCCCCGAGCCAGGCCGACGCGAAGAGGTGGACCTCGCACACCTGGCCTTGATCGCCGAGCAGCACGCCAAGGTGACGGACTGCATCGAGGCCTTTCGATTCAAGGCTGGCCTGGGAGAAATCATGGCGCTGGCTCGCGCCTCCAACGTCTATTTCGATCGCAAACAACCCTGGAAGCAGCGCAAGGAAGACATGCCGGCCTGCGGCACGACCGTCAACATCTGCGTCCAGACGGTTCGCGCGCTTGCGACGATGATGGCCCCGTTCCTCCCCTTCTCCGCCGACAGGTGTGCGGAGATGCTCCAGTTGCCGGAAAGGCCCTTGCCGTGGGACGACGCCACGAACGAGATCCCGGCTGGCCACGCCCTCGCGGAACCGGTGATTCTCTACAAGAAACTGGATGCTGCCGAGCTGGTTTGAACAGAACAGGGATCAGAATCGGGCGCGGTAATACAACCCGTACCAGGCGTCCTCGGCATCGTACTGGATCGCGATGCGGGTGTAGACCACGGACGAGCGGCTGAAACCGACGTCGACCGAACCGTGCCCGTCGATCTCGAACTCCGTCGTGGTTTCCCCGTGCCGGTAGCGCAACCCGACCTGGGGCATCAAGCTGGAGACTCCGACGGAGAAACCCAGATCACGGTGCGACCGACGCCCAGACTCCGCCCCGGTTCCCTTTCCCATCTCCGAAACGGCGGACGACAGCTTCTTGGACAACGGCATCGACAGCAGCCGGCGCTCGATATCGGTCCACTCGAGGACAAATTCTTTCAGTGCGCGGGTCGTCGCACGCTCGAGAGTCCGTCGGGCCGAATCGGTGACCGCTGCGTGCATCGTGTCGCGTTCGAGTTCGACACCGACCCCCGGGAGGTTCTGGTACACACTACCCATCCCTCTGAACTGGTTTCGCAGTTCCGGCATCAGGTGCGTGTCGTAGAACCGCACCGAAGCCCGCCGGGACCGATCGATCTGGAGTCCTGCCGGACGAAACCCGTTCACCTCGGCCCGACCCGAGCCGGGGGCGAGTCGCATCGTCTGCATCCGGATTTCGGGGAGACTGGCCGTTCTCAGGCGCTCCGGTTCGGCGGCACTGGCGGCGGCGCAGCACACCAGTCCCGCGATGGCGATCATCACCGCTTTGAGAAACGCCGCTTCGATCCCGGTGGTCTCGCGGCCGCATGGGCGTATCGACCTCAACGGGTACATTCCCTCCTGCAATCTTTGTACGCCCTTCTGAGTGCCGGAACAAGTGACAAACGATTACACCGCGGTAACGAGATCCGCAGCCGCGAAAGCCTGGAATTCCGCAACGGAATATCGAATGGGTATCGACACGCAAGCCCTGTCTTTTCAAGAGTTATGCACCGTCGTCGTTTTCTGGATCGTCCGCCGTTTTCCTGATTGGAGCGGGCCGGCCGCTCCGATGCGACGCGGGCGCGATAGAATCACGCCATGACCAGCCTCGCCAACGGCCGAAGGGCCCACAAAACGGAAGGCCCACCCGAGTGACACTTCTCGTACTTTACGTCGTCTTCGCTCTGGGGATCTCGTTCCTCTGCTCCCTGCTCGAAGCCACCCTGCTGTCGGTACGCATCGTGTGGCTCACTGAGAAGCAGGCGGAGGGAAATCGTGGCGCAGGCCTTCTGCTGGATCTCAAACAGTCACGGATCGACGACGCACTCAGTGCGATCCTGACTCTGAATACCGTGGCGAACACTCTCGGCGCGACCCTGGCCGGGGCCCAGGCCGCGCACGTGTTCGGAAGCGCCTGGGTCGGAGTCTTCTCGGGTGTGCTGACCCTGCTGATTCTCGTCGTCTCTGAGATCATCCCCAAGACGCTCGGAGCGGTCTACGCCGGACCACTGTCGGGAATGGTGGGCTGGATCCTCTCGTTCCTCGTGCGGATGATGGGGCCCGTACTGTTCCTCTCGCGAGCCATCACGGGGCTGCTCACGCGAGGCGGCGCACAGGGATTGTCACGGCGCGAACTGGCCGCCGTGATCGGGATGGCCAGCCGGGAAGGCGTGATCTCGCCTGAAGAGTCGGCGATGTTCACCAACCTGCTGCGATTCAACACCGTCCAGGTCGAGGACGTGATGACCCCGCGCACGGTGACGTTCATGCTGTCGGCCGACGCAACGATCGCAGAGATGCTCGCCGAACCCGAGGCCGAGGTGTTCAGCCGAATCCCGCTGTATCGCGAGGACCGCGACAACGTGGTGGGTTACGTGCTGCAACGAGACGTGCTGAGGGCCGTCGCGGAGCACTGCGACCGCGAGCTTCCGCTCAGTCGATTCATGCGCCCGATCTCGTACATCCCGGAACTGGCCCGGGTCGGAGCCGCGATGCGGCAGATCCTGGACAAACGAGAGCCGATCGCGATGGCCACCGACGAACATGGCGGGGTGGCCGGTCTCGTCACCCTCGAAGACCTGACGGAGACGATGCTCGGCGTCGAGATCGTGGACGAGTCCGACCAGATCGCCGACCTGCGCGCGGCCGCGGTGCGGTTGCGCGATGGGCGTCTCGAGCGTTTGAAGCGACTGCGCCAGTTGAGCCTGGGACAGACGGACGACGAGGAGACCTGACGGTCACTGATCGTTCAGTCGTCTTTCGACGCTGTCGACCTTGTCCTGCATCGACTGGCTCCGATCCGTCCGCGTGCCCAGCTTGATCGTGGTCGAGATGCGCGGCGCACCCATCTCGTGGACGACCTCGTGGCAGCGCTTGATGGCAGCGAAGACCTCGTCCCATTCTCCTTCGATGTTGGTCCCGTAGGCGTGCAGCACGTTGTGGAGTCCGGCTTGCTTCAGGACTTTCTGGCAGGCCGCCACCTCGCGCGACACCGACAGTCCCACGCCCAGGGGAACGACGCACAGATCGACGATCACTTTCACGATCTTGACCTCCTGGTTGCCGCGAGCGGCATTCCTGCCGCACGTGGCATTCTAGCGCGGCCGGCCGGCCAGACCCTCGGGATCGACGATCACCAGATAGTGACCGTGGTCGGCCGTGACGACCAGCAAGGATTCGTTCCAATCGCTGTTGGCCTCGACCCAATCGGTGATGACCTCGACCGCCCGGTCGCCGCTGATCACGGCTCCGATCACATTGTCGATGTTCGCGTCGTGGGCAGCCCAGTCCACGTCTCCGGCCTCGACCATCAACCAGAAGCTCCGCCCCCGGGCCGAGAGCACCTCCAGTGCGGCGCCGGTCATCCCGGCCAGCGTCGGGTTCTCCAACAGATCTGCGTCGGTGTATTGCTCTTCCGGCAACTCGAAGCTCGGAACGGGAAGAAAGTCCCCGTCGGCCGTGCGGTACGGCAGGTGCCCGCCATCGAACGAGCTACCGTAGATTCCGAGCAACCGCCTCCCACTGCGCGCGGCCTCCGACGCGGCCTCGGCGAGGCCGCTCGCACCATCGACTCCCGCCTCTCGCCGCGCGACGACGTAGTTCCCGCCCTGCTCCGCATCGATCTGTCGCAGGTCCTCGGCCGCAACGTAGCGATTTCCCGGCACGAAGTTCTTCCCCTGCCGGCGATCCTCCCCGCGTACGACGCCATGACCGCAGCCGATCAGGACGTCAACGCCGGGTAGCGGATCGTCGGGGTGCGCGGCCGACGGCAGCCCCAACAGATCACGCGTCAGATCCTGATAGTCATAGCGCGAAACCCCGTGCGCATACGCGGCCGCCGGGGTGGCGTGGCTGATCGGCACGGTGGTGACCAGGCCGACCGCGAATCCGGCTGCCTGCATCTCGTGGGCCACCGTGGTCACCTGGCGTCCATCGACATCGACGTTGACCGCACCGTTGAAGGTCTTGACGCCGGAAAACATCGAAGTGGCCGAGGCGGCAGAGTCGGTGACGGCGTGCCCGACCGTCCCGTCGCGATTCTCCCCGGTCAGGTACTCCCCCTGGGTCCCGGCCGACCATGGGGTGGTCCCGCCGCTCCGACCGTCGTATCCGCCGAATGGCCCGTCCCCGGTCTCGACGACTTCCTGGGTTTCCACCCGGCCCTCGTGGCGATCGTCCGTGGGTGACGTCACCGCGTAGGAAAACTGCGTCGTGCCCGCCCCGTCGTAGCGCTGAAAGTGGAGCGAGTCTCCCCGCCCGGATCCAGAGTCCACACGCGCCTCGCTGTAGATCGCCGCGGCGCGCACCGTGTGCCAGTCCATGCCGTCGAACACGACGACGAACACATGACGTCGTCCCGCCGCGACGGCAGCGCGCTGGAGCGCCGCGACGTCGGTCAGGTCCATGTAGTCGGCCTGAGGGCCGATCGAATTCTCGGGTAACCTGCCGTACAACGCGGTCAATCGATCGGCGTCTCGGTAGACGCTGTTCGCGCCGGTGTAGCTCGACAGGTCAACACCGGGGCCACCTCCGGCCGTCCCGAAGGCGTACACCGGCACCAACCGGTTGGTGTGGGAATCCCACGAGACGAAGGTCGTGGGATCAGGCCCCCATCGCACCAGGTCGTGCCGACCGTCCTGTATCGCCTCGACCTGCAGATCGCGAATCCAGTCGCGGGCCGGTGGCTCGCGCCGAACACAACCTACGGCCAGCAACGCAATGGCCAGGAAGCACGGTGCGACTCTCGTGAATCCGCGGGAGAGCAAGGCTCACTCCCCGTCTCGAGGAATCGACTGGTCCAGCAGCAGCGCTCGAACGAACTGGACCGGCGGCGACCCGAACGACAGCAGTCGATCGTGGTACGCCTTGAGGTCGAAGTCGTCTCCGGCACGACTCTCGAACTCCGCCCTCAGATCGGCGTGTTCCTGGTAGCCGACGAAGTAGGTGGACAGCTGCGACGAGGTCAGTTGAGCCCGCACCCACTTCAGCGCCGCCTCACGCTCTTCCTGGAATGCTCCCTCGACCATCAGTCTCATGGCCTCGTCGCGCGACATGCCGTCCACGTGAATCGCCTGGTCCAGAATCGAGTTGGTGACGGCGCGCAGGTACCACTTGAGCATGATCAGCCGCTGCAGAGGGTCGCTGTCCCTGTAGCCCGCATCGACCATCAACCTCTCGGCGTAGACCGCCCAGCCTTCGATGAACGGTCCCGACGCAAGCATCGCCCGAAGGGTCGACGGATAGCGATTGGAATGGGCCAGTTGCAGGTAGTGGCCCGGCATGGCCTCGTGCATCGTCAGGTCTTCGAGCGAGAACACGTTGTACTCGCGCAGAAACGTTCGCACCTGCTCGTCGGTCCACTCCTTCGGCATCGGAGCCACCGCGTAGAAGGTCTTCTGCCCGACGTCGAGCGCCCCCGGCGAATCGCAGTAGGCCACCGACACTCCCCGCTGAAACTCCGGCATCACGATGATCTCGACCGGGTCGTCGGGCACGGTGACCAGGCCCTGTTCGCGAACGAAGCTTGTCGCGCGATCGAGTTGCTGCCTGGCCGTATCCACGATCTCGTCGCGGGCCGGCAGCTGCCGATACGCCACCTCGAGCGCCGCACGGATGACGGCCTGGCGGTAGTTGTCGTCGGGAGATTCGGGAAGATCGGTGTAGGGATAGGCCTCGGTGTAGACCTTCTGTGCCACCGCATACATCTCGTCCCTGACGTGATGAAATTCTCGCTGGGCGCGTTCGCGAACCTGCTCGCGCGTCATCGGTGTGTGCAGCGCGTAGGCCAGCTTGCGGTCGAACAGCTCGGCGCCGATCCGGAAGTCGCCCTTGGCGTTGGGCAGCAGCTGTTGCTCCAGCCAGGCCTGGTGAATCTCGATGGTGTTGGTAGCCGTATCGATGGCCTGTTCGAGAGTTTCGCGCTGTCCGGCGGTCACCGATCCCATGGCCGGCCGCACCATGTTGTCGAGGATGGAGAGTACCCCACGGTTCTGACGCACCGCGGTCTCGGCGTGGACCTGCGGCACCCGTTCCGGCTGCAAGGTCTCGCGGGCCTGCTCGAGAAGACGCGGCAGTTGCTCGAGGCGTGCGGCGACGCTGTCGAGCCGCTGCGGAAGCGGGGCGAACTCTCGGGCCATCAGACCATAAATCGCACCGCCTGCCAGGTTCGTGTAGACCAGCGGATTCCAGGCCCATTCCTCGAGGTCGGTGAGTTCCCACAGGCGGGAGTCGAGATGATGGCGCAGGAGTTCGGCGTCGATCTGGTTGGCCCGCGACAGGCGCGAGCGGTCGATCGCGGCGAGTTGATTCAGGTATTGTCGGTAGAATGCGGCCTCTCGCTCGCGTGCCGCGGCGCTGACTTCGTCCAGTCGGTCGTCGAAGCGATGGTCGCCGAGCTGCGTCGCCCCGACTGGCCCAAGTCCCGGATAGGCATCGGCGAAACCGTCGGCCAGTTTCTCGAACCGCTCGTCGGCGTCCGACCCCGCGGCGGCCGAGGAAGAAAGTAGAGCCACGATGAACAAGCCGATCAGCAGAGTGATTTTGAACATTTCCTTCCTCTCGCCATGCAGGCGTGGCCTCGAGTCACTCGCTCGATGCTGATTCGACGTGAGCACGCAGAATGCGATCACCGACCTCGATCCGGTCCACGATCTCGATCCCGGAGGTGACCCTGGCGAAGACGGTGTAGTTCCCGTCGAGATGAGGCGTCGGCACGTGCGTGATGAACAGCTGCCCGCCACCGGTGTCCTTGCCTGCCTTGGGCATGCCCACGGTGCCCCGCTCGTAACGGACCCGGTTGATCTCGTCGCGCAGCAGGTAGCCCGCGCCGCCCCAGCCGTCGCCCCGAGGATCTCCCCCCTGGATCACGAAGTTCGGGACCACCCGGTGCCACGGCAGGTCGTCGTAGTGCCCCTGCTCCACCAGCTTGACGAAGCTGGCAACGTGGATCGGGGCCTGTTCGGCGAGACATCGCAAGCGTAACGTTCCCTTGTCCGTTTCGATCACGACGACCGGGTCGTCTTTGAAGCGTCGGTCAAGAAACGGGGAAGGCTCGAGATGATCCTCCCCGACGTCGGCTGGCTCCAGACCCTTCTCACGCAGAGCGACGCTCGCGCGACGGCGAACGGAATACTCCGCGTCCCCCGCCGCGATTCGCCCCAGCAGGGCTTCCGCGTCCGCGCCGGCATCCGACGCGGCCACAGCGTCGACGATCGACTCGCGGACTTCGACCCACTCGATGCCTGCCGACGCGTCGTAGGCGGAACTCAGCAGTTGCAAGGCCGTGGCGGGGTCGTCTTCGGAGGCCAGCAGCAGTCCGACCGCCGTACCCCGCACGGCCAGGTCGTCCTCCGCCAGGGCCTGCTGGACGAACGGCCCACCGTCGGGCGTCCGGGCCAGACCGCCGAGCGCCGCCAGTCGCACCGAGTTGTTCGAATCGGCCCAGGCGACGTCGAGCAGCGAGCGCGCTCCGGCCTCGAGGAGCGCCGCCCCGTCGGCCGCGGCCACGCGAATGACCCAGCGTGAATCTTCCAGGTGTGCCGCGAGCGCTTCGGCGTACGCGCCTCCGAGGCGACGGGCCAGAGAGCCGATGGCGGCTGCCGCGACCGTGGGCGAGGTGTCTTGCTCCAGCGTTCGCAGCGTCGTGATCTCTCGATCGTCCTGGCCGTCGGCCAGCGCGTACGCCAGGGCCGCCCTGACGTGGTGAGACGC
>Ga0316197_10001560_pt1 | contig 16289 bp, 10 predicted proteins | sample OudBiesiAoxic_MG_FD_204939 | JGI IMG/M metagenome (GOLD analysis project Ga0316197, IMG submission 204939) | Coastal sediment microbial communities from Oude Bieten Haven, Netherlands - site A oxic | ecosystem: Environmental > Aquatic > Marine > Coastal > Sediment | place: Netherlands... | reverse complement strand
CGTCGTGGAACGTTGCGAACGTCTTCTTGTCGCGGATGAAGAACGAGGGGGAACCGTGGCTCAATCGTTCGCTTGTTTCGGGGAGGGCCAGGCAGATCCGCCGGATCTCGATCAGTGGGTCGTGCGTACTCGCCGCCATGCCATCCACTGTAGGAGAGCGAACACGTCGACGATCGCGGCCATCGCGAGCACGGTGCCGTGCTGCTCCTGACGAAGGGCCGCCCGCTGTCGGACGCTGGGTGGCGTCGGGGCCGGAGAATCAGATGCCGTCGGCAGCGGTCGCGCCGGCTTCGTCCTCGATCAACTCCGCACCCGCTGCGACACGGCGTCGCAGCTCAGCGAAGATCGGTGGCGGCTCCGTCCACGGGTCGCGCAATGTGCCGTCCTCCGCATCTCGGATCGCAGACCACACCCGCTCAGGCGTGCACGGCAGGTCGATGTGGCGCACACCAAGGTGTGACACCGCGTCGATGATCGCGTTCTGCACCGCCGGGGTCGAGCCGATGGTCGCGGCCTCGCCGATCCCCTTGGCGCCGAGCGGGTTCAGCGGTGTCGGAGTCTCGGTCGACACGACCTCGAACATCGGCAGCTCGGCCGCGGTCGGGATGCCGTAGTCGGCCATGTTCGACGTGACGGGGTTGCCGTCCTCGTCGTATGCGACGCACTCCCACAGCGCCTGTCCGATTCCGGCGGCAACGCCTCCGTGCTGCTGGCCCTCGACCAACAGCGGGTTGATCACGGTGCCACAGTCGTCGACGGCGACGTGACGGTCCACCCGGACATGGCCCGTGTCGCGGTCCACCTCGACGACGGCGATGTGCGCACCGAACGGAAACGTCGCGCCGTCCTGTACGAAGTCGAACTCACCGTGCAGCTGCTCGCCGTCGGCCTCGGCAGTTGCTGCCACGTCGGCCCACGCCAGCGCTTGGGCAGGCACCCCGGCGACGCCGATCGTGCCCGATGCGACGTCCACCACAATGTCGGCCTCGTCGGCTTCCAGCATCCGGGCCGCGATCGACCTTGCCTGCTCGACCATCAGCTCGGTCGCACCGCGAACTGCCGACCCGCCGAGCTGGAGCGAACGTGATCCGCCGGTCCCGCCGCCGGTCCGGACAGCGTCGGTGTCGCCGTCGACCAGTCGGATCTGGTCGACCGGGATCCCCGTCTGATCCGACACGAGCATTGCGTACGCAGTCTGGTGACCCTGTCCGTGCGATTGCGTGCCTGCGAACACGGTCGCGGACCCATCGGCATGGACGTCGATCGCCCCGAACTCGGTCGGGCCACCGCCCGCGGTGATCTCGACGTATGACGCGACGCCGAGGCCCAGCAGCATCCGATCGCCGGCCTCGCGCCGCGTGGCCTGCTCCGAGCGCAGCCGCTCGTAGCCGACCGCCTCTGCGGCCCGATCGAGGGGGAGCGCATAGCGACCCGAGTCGTACGTGTTGCCGGCGAACGATGTGTACGGGAAGACGTCGTCGCCGAGCAGGTTCCGCTTGCGGATCTCGATCGGATCGATGCCGAGCTCGAGCGCCGCCTGGTCGACCGCGCGCTCCAACATGGCGGTCGCCTCGGGTCTGCCGGCCCCGCGGTATGCGCCCATCGACGTCGTGTTGGTGGCCGCCACTGCGATGTCACACCCGATGGCGTCGAACGCGTAGGTGCCCTGGGCCATCCGGCGGGTTCCTCCCGGAAGGTACGCACCGATGGTCGGGTAGGCCCCTGCGTCGCCGACGAGCCGGATCCGCATGCTCGTGAACGTCCCGTCGTCGCGACACCCCAGCTCGACGTGCTGCACCTGGCCGCGGCTGTGCGGGAGGCTCACCATGTCCTCCGAGCGCGTCGGCACCCACTGCACCGGACGACCGGTTCGGAGCGCGCACGCGCCCACGACCACGTACTCGGAGTGCAGCCCCGCCTTGCCGCCGAAGCCGCCACCGACCTGTGGTGTCACGACGCGCACGTGTTCCTTCTCGAGGCTCAGTGCCGAGCAGAACTGTCCGTGGACGAGATGGGGCATCTGGTTCGAGACCCACAACGTCAGCCGTCCCGTCTCGGCGTCGACAGCGGCTGCTGCGCAGTCCGGTTCCATCGGCACCACCGCCATGCGCTGGTTGATATAGGTGCCGCGCATCACGTGCTCGTCGCCGAACTCGACCGGCTCGTCGTCGACGAAGACCTGGGCCTCGTTCGATCCGTGCGCCTCGAACACGAGCGGTGCACCGTCCCGAAAGGCTTGCTCGGCGGTGATGACGACGTCGAGCGGTTCGATGTCGGCCCAGATCGCCTGCGCGGCGTCGACGCCCGCCGGGAAGGACTCGGCGAGCACGACGGCGAACGGTTCGCCGACGAAGCGAACTCGGTCGACAGCCAGCGGAGGCCGCTTGAAGTCCTCGTGGACCGGTGCGAACCCGTGGTGCGCCGGTACGTCGAGGTCGGCCGCGGTCAAGACCGCGACCACACCGGGCATGCCGATGGCGTCCTCGACATGGATCCTTCCGAGGACGCCGTGTGCGATCTCGGAACGAACGAAGACCGCGTGCAGCCGGTCGTTCAGCGGCAGGTCGGCGAGGTAATCGGCTGCGCCGGTGAGCAGAGCGGCATCCTCGGTACGGGTGACACGGGTCCCGAGGATCGAGCCGGGGCGCGGTGCGGATTCGGTGATCGTCATCACCGGCGACCCTATGTCAGCGGGGAACGAGGTGGACCACGAGAGCATCGGCGACTGCTTCGAAACCAAGCCGTCGATACATCCGGTTCGTTGCGGCGTTCGAGGCCGGCTGGTCGAGCACGATCTCGTCGACCTTCTGACGAGCGACCTGCTCCGCTGAGACGGCTGCGGTGATGGCGCCGGAGTGGCCATCCTTGCGGAGTGCAGGCAGGGTGTACACGCCGTTGATCCGGACCACGCCGAAGCGGACGGGCGATACCACCAGTTGGCTGACGACGTCGTCGCCGACCCGCCACTCCATGAGCCGGCCCTCGTTGATCGCATCGCCGATCCGGGTTGCTGCGGTGTCGTGGGCGAGCGGCAGCCCGACGTCGTCGGCGAACGCTGTCATCCACTCGACAGCCCGCTCGATGCTGTCGCTCGAGGCGACCTCGAGGCGGCCTTTGCGGCGGCGGCCATCGTCGAGCGCTCGAAGGCGGTACCACCGGAAGAGGCCCCCGGTGTCGATCGCTCCGTTGCAGCGGTCGGACCAGCGGCCCGCCACCTGTGCGACATCGCTCGGTCGCCCGGCGAGTCGGATTCGGCAATCGATGGGCAGTTGATCCGCGAGTGCGACGGCCGCGCCCTGATCAAGTGGGGTGAGCGTGTAGGACGCGGTGTCGGTGCCCGTCGCTTCCGACACTGCGGCGCCGATCGTACGACCGTTGTCATGAACCCGGAGCAACTCGCTCGAGCGACCGGGATACAGCGTGATCGTGACCGGACTCGACCCGATGGGGTCGGCACGGAACAGGTCACCGCAGGCGTCAAGCCCCCGCGATGCGTCGTCGATGGCCTCGACCCGCGCGGTGGACGACTCGGTCGGCGGGTGGCCGTCTGGCGCGATGTCGTCGATCTCGCTCAATGGTTCAGCCGAAGTCGTCGACCGGCTTGTACACCTCGACCTCGGCCCAGTCGACCTCGTCGAACTGGTCGGCGCCACCGCCGAGGGTGCCGCTCGCAGCGCATGGTCGGTTTCCGTACAGCTCGTGCAGGCCGCGCTGGTCGCCCTCGTCGAACACGTCGAAGTCGCCGATCTGGTTGAGTGCCGGGAACATCAGCTGATCGCGGATCACCGTGGACGGGAAGTCGCCGCCGAGGCCGCCACCGTTCGTGGACGTGTCGACGTGGCCGAGTCCCATCATGTGTCCGATCTCGTGGGTGGTCGTGGCCTTGATGTTGCGTAGCGTCGCCTCGGTCTCCGGTCCACCGGTGTACAGGTCGGTCAGGTCGATCACGGCGAACCCCCGCAACGCCTCGGCCCTCCCGCTCGCGTCGGCGGCGTTACGGAGTGAACCACCGACGCCGATCACGCCGCCGGCCAACTCAGGTGTGTCGTCGGCGCTGGAGAAGCCGATGACGAGATCGACCTCGCCGCCACCGGTCATCGGCGGCAGGTACTTGTGGGGCGGTTGAGGGAAGAACGATTCCGGCAGCAGGATCTGATCGTCGATGTTCATGCCCGCAGACGTGACCCCGCCGTAGCGGAAATCGATGCCCGTGTAGAGCTCCATCTCCTCGATCGAGTCGATCAACACTTGGACCTGTGCGTCGTTCTCCGCGAGATCGACGTTGAGTGCGTAGTCGATCGGTTGGCAGCTGTCCCATGCCGCCTTGATCGTCGGGTCCGGCCGCGTGCCGGTCGCGAAGAAGGCGCCGCGGTCGAACAGAAAGTCGTACGGACCCGACGTCGGTGCCACGGACGGAAGCTCCGCAGGCACGTAATTGCCCGGCGTGACCACCTTGTCGACGGGCTTGCTGCCGGCCGGCGGCGTCGCATCTGCATCGAGGAAGTAGCCGCTGGCGTCGACGACGACGTGGGACTGGCGGAGTGATTGCAGCGTGATCTGACCGTTGGTCGTGTTGATCGACGTGATCGCATGGTTCGGGACGGTCTGGCCAGCCGCCGTGTAGTTGAGTGACGACGTCTCGGGCTCGGGAACGCCGTTCGCGTAGGCCTTGAGGTAGCCGCGGTCCTCGGCCTGAACGCTCGTGAGGTTCAGCGCCACGGCCTTGGCGCCGGTGTCGGGGATGTCCAGACGTCCGGCGACCTGCAACGCGAACTTCTCGTTCGCGTCGACCTCTTTGCCGCCGTTCAGGCCGATCGAGGTGTTGTTCTGGCGCGTGTCGAGCAGGCGCCCGGGGGTGAAGGGGACGAACAGACCGTCGGAGGTCGAGCTGTCACTGTTGCCGGTGAAGTAGCCGGTGACGTCGATGGTCATCCCACCACCCGAGGTCGAATAGACCTGGATTCGACCGTTGGTCACGCCGGAGATGACCTGGTTGCCGGCGTTGTAGTTCGCAGCCAGCACGTTGACGTTGGAGTGTTCCGGCCGTGGCTGGCCGGCGGCCCAGACCCGGTAGTTGCCGCGGGCGAGCGATCTGATCGCGGTCACGTTCAGCACGACGCCGGTTGCGTCGGCCGGAACGCCGGCCGAGGTCAGATCGATGGTCTGTGTCTGATCGGCGGCGAATTCGGGATCGTCGGGCTTGCGCGTATCGAAGGCACGGACGGGACCGAGTGGCTCGAAGCGTCCGGCCGTTGTTGGGCCGCTCGTGACGAAGACGCCGAGCACGTCGAGCACCACGTCGGCCGTGGTGGAGCCGTAGACCGAGATCTTGTTGTCGAGCCCGAGGGGGGCGATCACCAGGTTGGGTCGCGTGTGGCGTTGGAACTCGACGTTGTTGATCGACGTGACGAGGCGCTCCGAGCCGGTCGGCCACACGGTGCCGAACCCGCGACTGCCGGCGTTGACCATCGTCATGTTCACGATCACCGCCGTGATCTGATCGGGGTCGACTCCTGCGGCTGCTGCGACACCGGTGTTGGTCACCGGGTCGATCGAGAACGCCGACTCGATCCAGAGCCGTTTGATGCCGGCGTCGGTGCGCGTGTCGAGGATGCGGATCGGCGTGATCGCTTTGTACGCGGATGCAGCGCCGACGACCTCTGCCGACCCTGCGGTGAGGTCGCTGTCGGCCTGGGCGGTGACCGGGTTGGAGATGGCCTGGGGAACCACGAGTGCGCCGATGGCGAGTGCCGCAGCGAGGAGCAGGCGACGCACGGCATCCAGTCGTGGTGAGATCGGTGACGACCTGTGCATTCGAACCACCCTACGGGGCCAGGGGCGCCACTTTCCCGCAGTTGTCGGGTCTTGCCGGGCGTTTGACGGTTGTGGTTCTGGTGGCCCGGGCCGGTGATCGTCGGTGGTGGTGCCTCCCCTGGGGCTCGAACCCAGAACCAATGGATTAAAAGTCCACTGCTCTACCATTGAGCTAGAGAGGCGGGACCGGCGCGATTCGCGGGAGAAAACCCCGTTGAACCGGTTGCGCCGGGTTGCGAGGCGACATCGTAGGGGCCACAGGCGAAAGCGACGACCTCCGATCGACCGCGTCAGTTTCTGCGCGCGGATACGGACTTCCCGGACCGTGTGACGGTGCGGGTGGGAACTTTCTCCTGCGTCACACACCGTGTCACACGCCGGTCGGGGAAGGTGTCGTCATGACCTTCAACACGATCGCCACACACCCCGGTGTCGACCTCTCACTCCACATCGACCAGATCGGCCGGCACATCGCCGACTACGGAACCGACGCCGAGTCTCGGCGACTGGCCGACCTCGCCGACGCCGTTCGCGGCATCGCCCCCGGCGCGGCAGCTGCGCTCACCGACGAGGAGGCGAGCGAGATCAGCCGGTTGCGTGCGTTCGCCGTGGCGGCCACCGCCGCCCTCCGACTCACCGGCGCCGATCAGACCGTGCTCCTGAGCATCTTCGACGGCACTTCGTCGACGTCGGCGCCGCTGGCCGCGGCATGATCGGCCCGGTCATGTGCACCGATCGGCGATCCGGTCCGACGAAGTAACGTCACCCCGATGCTGACGATCCGTCTGATCGGTCGCCCCGGCCTCGAGGCCGAGGGTGAGCCGGCCACCGGTCCGAGGGGCCAGAAGGCGTGGGCGCTGCTCGGCATGCTCGTACGAGAGCGCGAGCCGATCTCTCGGCGCCGGCTGGCCGGCGAGTTGTTTGCCGATGCGGACGACCCGATGGGAGCGCTCCGGTGGACGCTCGCAGAACTCCGTCGCCGGACGGCGCAGTCGGACGGCTTCCGCTCGGATCCCGTCCAACTGGGCCTCGGTTGCGACGTCGAGGTTGATGTCCTCGGGCTCTCGTCGGGCCGCCTCCCGGAACGGGTTCCCGAGGGGGAGTTCCTCGAGGGCGTCAACGTGCAGGGCTGTCCCCAGTTCGAGTCGTGGCTGTTGGTCGAGCGGCAACGCGTCGACAGCGAGCTGCTCACGCTGCTCCGTCAGACCGCGTTGCAGGCGATGGCGGGCCGTGATGCCCGTCGAGCGGTCGATTGCGCGACCGCGATGACGCGCCGGGCGCCCTGGGAGGAAGGAAGCCACGTGCTGCTGGTCAAGGCGCTCGTGGCGGCCGGTGATCAGGAGGCCGCGGAAGCCCATGTTGCACTCGCCGAGGAACGATTCCGTGACGAGCTCGGAGTCGAGCCTTCGATGGCGATCCGCAGCGCAGCCAGGCCCCAGGTCGCCGCCCCGGTCCCCGGCGTGTCGGCGTCGGCGTCGGCTCGCTCGTTGCTCGACGCGGGTCTCGCTGCCGTTTCGGCCGGTGCGGTCGACGCCGGCATCGAGTGTCTCCGTCGCGCTGCGTCCGATGCCGAATCGGCGGGTGACGACGAGTTGGTCAGTCGTTGCCTGGCCGAACTCGGGACGACGCTCGTTCATGCGATCCGCGGCTTCGACGACGAAGGTGCGGTGATGCTCGAGAACGCGGCATCTCTCGCGGCAGAGGTCGGCGCGACGACGATCGCGGCGAAGGCGAGATCGGAACTGGCATATGTCGATCTGCTCGCCGGTCGCCGTGCCAGCGTGGTCGCCAACCTCGACTCGGCGAGGGAACTTGCGGGGTCGGACGTGGCGATGCACGCCACGATCGCGGGCTTCGACGCGATGAACGAGAGCGACTGGGGACGCAACGACGAAGCCGTGCAGCGCTGGACGGAAGCCGTCGAACTCGCGCGATCCGGCGGGTCCCGTCGTCGATTGACTTGGAGCCTCGGCATCGGGGCCCGGACGATGTTCCTCCAGGGTCGCTTCGACGAAGCGTTGGCCTGGGCCGGCGAGTGCATCAGGCTCGCCGAAGAGGAGCGCTGGACCTCGTTCCGCCCTTGGCCCGAAGCCTGGATCGCCAAGACGCGTCTCGCGATCGGGGAAGAACCCGGTGCGGTCAGGCGGGACGTCGAGACGACGTTCGCACTGGCGAAGCAGTTGCAGGATCCGTGCTGGGAAGGGGTGTCGGCGACGGCGTTGGGGCTCACCTACGTTGCCGAGGGCGACTACGAGACTGGGCTCTCGTGGATCTCGAACGCGGGGATGTGGTGCACCAGGGTGTCGGACGCGTACTACTGGGTCGAAGTCGACGCTCTGTGCGCGGAGTCGCAGGCAGCCAACGAAGTCGGCGACAGCGAACGTGCAGCATCGGTCGCCCGCCGGGCGATCGTCGGCGCCGCCCGCGGCCAGATGGACGAACTCCTGGGCGTGGCCACCGATGCGCTCCGAGCCACGTCCTGAGCCGAGAGGCGAGAGAGGCTCTCCGGGATATCGGAGCAGGACCGAGCGATGGCGTCGGTGACGATGGTTCCCCAGCGGCCGAGCTCTACATCCGGCGCCACATCGACAGGTGAGCGCGGGGTGACCATGTTCGACAGCTGTCATCGGTTCCCGATGCGGTGGGCCCGACGCAACCAGAGGGTGTCATCGAGGATGAACCGGCTGTATGAGGGTGGCCGACGGACTACGGTTCGGCGATGCGGGGCGAGCAGCGGGCTGGTGAACGATCCATATCCGACGTCGCACGCACGACGGCGGTGGCGGCGATCTCGTCGGTTATGCAGATCGCGCTGACGATCGCCTACACCTCGCTGCTGTTCCGCGACGAACTCGTCGACGACCTGCCGCTCGGGTTGACGGCAATGTTCCTGGGCCTCGCCGTCGTCGCAGTCGTGGTCGCGACGCGGAGCGGGCTCGCCGGCCACCTGGCCGGTCCACAGGACAGCGGTCCCGTCGTCATCTCGGCGATGGTGCCGGCGGTCGTCGTAGGCGCCGACCAACCGGCCGCGACCGTCCTGGTACTCATGGCGCTTTCGGCGATCACGGTCGGTGTCACGATGTACGGGCTCGGCGCCTTGGGCCTCGGACGGCTCGTCCGTTATGTGCCGTTTCCCGTGATGGCAGGGTTCCTCGCCGGTACCGGCATCGTGATGGGACGTTCGACGATCGAGCTGCTCGATGTTGGGATCGCCGGAGACGCCACGGGCGGGAGCGACCGGGTGTTCCGGTTCGCAGTGGGCGCGGCTGTCAGCATCGCACTCGTGGTGATCGCGCGCAGCCGGCTGCCGACCGAGCGGGTCCTCCCGGTCGTCGTCATCGGTGCGATCGGTGCCAGTCACATCGGACTCGCGATCGCCGGCATCGCACGAGCCGAAGGAGCGGCGAGGGGTTTCCTCCTGCCGGAGATCCCCGGGGGATCGATGGCGAGATCGGAGTCGTTCACGTTCTTCGTCGACGCGGACTGGGGAGTCGTCGCCGAGCAGGTCGTCGGCATCGTGCCGCTCCTCGTGCTCGCTCCGCTGACTCTTCTGCTCTATCTCGGGTCGCTGGAAGCGATCGTCGACGTCGACCTCGACATCGACCACGAGTTTCGCACCACCGGCGCAGTCAACGTAGTCAGCGCTGCCGCAGGGGCGTCACCGTCGTACACGCAATTCGCAGCGACCAATCTCATCCAGCAGATGGCCGGGGCACGGCGTGCGATCCCTGTGGTGGTGGGTCTCGCCGGTCTCGCGGCGATTGCGCTCGGCGACCGCGTCGTCGCGCTCGTTCCTCAGCCGGTCGTCGCCGGGCTGCTCGGCTTCATCGCGCTGTCCTTCGTCGTCGACTGGCTCTGGGACACCTGGCGACGGATGACTCGCGTCGAGTGGCTGCTCGCCGCCGGTATCGCGCTGTCGATCACCGTGTTCGGCTTCCTGCCCGGTGTCGGACTGGGAATTGCCCTGACCGCCGGATGGTTCATCGTCCAGTACAGCCGGGTGAGTGGACTTCGCCGGCTCCGCGATGCGACGTATCTGCGTAGCAATGTCGAGCTCAGCGACGACGAGGTCGCGCAACTCGAACGGACCGGGCGGCAGGTGGTGATCGCCGAACCCGAAGGGTTCTTGTTCTTCGGGACCGGTGACTCGATCGTCCGCCAGGTGGCCGAGCGGGTCGACGCGGTGGGTGCCCGGTTCGTGATCCTCGACTTCACGATGGTCACCGGTGCCGACAGCTCGGCTGCCGCGGCGCTCGGTCAGCTCGTCCGGCGGGCACGACGTGGCGATGTCGAGGTGATCTGGTGCGGCGTTCGACCACCGGTCCGCCGCGCACTCGCCGAACTGCTCGTAGAGGACGGCAGCGCCGAGGAGATCGACCTCGATCGTGCGCTGGAGGTTACCGAACGGGCTCGGCTTGCCGGCTCGGAGGGTGACGCCCACGGGGGGTCGGACCTCCTCGCGGACCTTCCCCAGTTGTCGACGTACGCACGGCAGGAATCGTTCGTGTCCGGCGAAGCCCTGTTCCGGGCTGGTGAGACCGGACCGGGCCTCATGATCATCGTCGACGGCTGGGCGGAGGTGGTCGGAGCGCCGGGGGCCCGTCGCCGTCGGGTCGGACCCGGCTCGACGCTCGGTGAGATCGGCCTCGTCCACGACGGTGCGGCGACCGCCACGGTCATGGCCGACACCGACGTCGAGGTGCTGCTTCTCGATCGCGCCGCTTCGGCGCGGATGGCCGACGAAGCACCCCGTTCGGCAGCGTTACTCTTTCGGCACCTCGCTCGGACGTTGTCGCGCCGTCTCTTGAGTTCGGACGCTGAGATCGCCGGCTTCCGAACCCTCTCGTCCGAGCGAGCAGCCGATTCCGGTCAGACGCCACGAGTCGTTCCGCCGCCGGAGTCGGCGTCGGCTCGCTGACCGCAACGGCATCGACGGGGCTGGCGAGTCGACATCGTGTGGTCTGCATGCGGCTGTGCCGCCCTGGCACCCGAGTTGGATATTGTGCCTGGCGGGCACGACGGCCCACACCCCTTATCACCAGGAGCAAAGCGTGAAGCTCGCCGGCATTCTTGAACTGGTCGCCGAGAGCCCGCTCCTCACCGTGGCCGACGGCAGTGCGATCTTGGTGGACGGTGAGCGTTCGTCGTCGATCTACGTCCTCGTCAGCGGTGAACTCGAAGTGCAACGGCGGGGCCGTGGCGTGGTCCGGATCTCCGAGCCGGGAGCGATCGTCGGTGAACTCGGACTGCTGCTCGATCAGCCCGCAAATGCCGACGTCGTCGCGATCGGCTCGACCGTTGTGCACGAACTCGAGGGTTCGGACGAGCTCTTCGAGCGATACCCGCAGTTCATGGGGTACCTGGCGACGATGCTGGCCAAGCGGCTGTCCCAGGTCTCGACATACCTCAGCGATCTGCAGGAGCAATTCGCCGACAGCAGCGCCACCTTGGGTCTCGTTCCAACCGTCCTTCGTGAGCTCCTCGACACGTCGGGGAGCGACATCGATGCTGGATCCGAGCGGGAGCCGGACAGCCCCTATTGAACGAACGCTCAGAGCGTCAACGTCTCCTCGCCCTCGAACGACCACCACGTCACTGTCCCTGCGGTCGTGTCGAGCAGCAGATGCGCCGGGATCGGTCCGGGCTGCCGACCGGCGTTCAAGACGATCGTTTCGCCGATTCGGTCGTGCCACGAACCCTCGCTTCGAAACGGGGCCTCGTGCACGTGGCCGGTGAGCACGATGTCGGGTCGATGTCGCTCGATCAGTTCGTTGAGCGTGTCGTCACCGTAGAACCGACGACCCGACCACGCGGTGGGTGACACGTCCGGGGGTGAGTGATACACCCAGATCCAGCGCCCAGGACGAGCGCTGCCCGCGTCGTGCGCAAGCTGGTCGTCGAGCTCAGCGCGCGAGATCGGCCCTTCCCACCAGGCGCACACCGATACGAGATCATCACCGACCCTCGCCCCCGCTCCGTCCACCATGACGCGATCGTCGACGCGTTCCAGCCAGGTCGCAGACTTCTCGCCGTCATCGCGCCTGCTGGTCAGGTCATGGTTGCCAGAGTTGGCGATCACCGTGGTCGAATCAGCAAGACGACCGAGGTACGCCGTGGTCAACGCGATCTGAGCCTTCAGATCGGCATGTCCAGCAGCGTCGAGATGGTCGCCGGCGAGCACCACGGCATCGAACTCGTCGGCCTGATCGGCAATCCAATCGAGCTGCGGCAACGAGTAGTGGAGATCGGAGGCGACGAGATACCGCACGGCCTCGAGAGTAGACCTCGGGATGCGGCGGCAGCTCACCGCCACCGTCGTGTCTCCTTGCGGACCGTCGGAGCACGGACACGTAGGGTGCAACCGAGTCACAAAGGAGGGACGTGGCGGCGCAGGACAACACCAACGCGACAAGTTCAGATCGAGCGGAGTTGACACTCGCCGCCGAGGTGGCTTCGGCGCTGGCAAGCGGTCGGGCCACACCTGATCAGACGGCCGGAGTCCTCCGCTCGATCGCCGACGCCACCGAGGCCCTCGGCGCGGCTCCGTGGTGCCGCATCGAACCGTTCGTCCCCGGTCGACGGTCCAACGTCGAGGAGTTCTACCCGGGACTCGGCTCGAGCGACTGCATCGCCATCCAGACAGGCGGTGACGCCGACGCAAACCGCTGCATCGTGCTGTTCGACGTCGGCCCAGCCGATCCCCGCCTCGGACTCGATGCAACGATGCGTTGGGTTGATCCGGCCGACGGTGCCTGCGGAGCTCCACTTGCGGGTTGGGATCGTCGACCGATTCCTCTCGGAGAGCACCGCGGGGGAGCCCTTCGCTCGGTGCTGATTCACCCCGAAGTCGACTTCGATCCTGCCGACCTCGGATTCGAGCACGGCTTCCTTCGGCAGGTGGTCATCGATCTGCATCTCACCTGGGAAGGCCGTGCGGTCGCTGGGGACTCCACGATCATCGACGTCTGCGACATTCGCAATCTCGGCTCGCTGTATGACCGAGTCGTCGATCACGTCGTGGCACCGGACGTCGCTCAACAGGCAGTTGCGTGGCCCCTGGCGGGGCCGCTTCCCGAGCCCATCCACCACCCCTGGTCGCCGGTGCTCGTCATCGGGACGGAGAAGGCGAGGCTCTACACGCGCGCGCTCGTGGACGACATCGTCGGCAAGTTCGACCATCTCGCGGACCCGTCGTGGCTGTTGCGCGTCGGCGTCTACCTGGAGCTGCTGACCTGTTTGGGGATCTTCGAGGCCGTCAATGGTGACCTCGGCGATCCCCTCTCCACGGAAGAACGTCACCATGTGGACCACGGCTCCGCATGGAGCGCGATCAGAGACCGCATCAGCGTGGACAGATGGTCGGAGGTGTGGGGGCTACGGAGTATCTCGGCCCCGCGGATCGGAGTTCCGCGTGCCGGACCGGTCTCAGCGCTCAACCTGATCCAGAAGAAGCGTGCCACACTGGCATTCCTCCACGTGCACCACGACGACCTCAGACAGGCCATCGAACTGGCGGGCCCCAACCTCCACGATTCGCAAGAGACATGGCAGCGCGTCTTCCGCGATGCCGAGCGAGCGGTGCTGCGCACGACCGCACAGGTCTTCCCGGAACTCGCGTCGCTCCCCGGACCCATGCGCGAGGTTGCGTTGTGGCAGCAGCAGGGCGTCGCCGGGCAGCAGGGGCTGTATCCCACGGCATGCAGGCAGTACCGCGCATCGATGAACGCAGTGGCGGCGTGGGCGAAAAGCAACAGCCTGATGGACTACACCGACGTCGAGTGCATCCCCCTGCGAGTGAGTCTGCTCGAGGCGATCATGAACGACCCGGACCGGGTGGAGGTACTCGAACGAGGTGACGGGTACGCCGACGCTGCCGACATCCGCATCCCCGCCGCCCGAACGGGCGATGGCGTGGAGGCCGAACGCATGCTCAGAGAATTCGAAGAGTTGTTCTCGGGGGTCTCGATCCTCGGGCTCCTGTCGCCGGATGAACTGCGGGCGCTCGCAGCCGGCGCGCTGCCGCTGCTCGCGGTCCCGGGCGAGCGCATCGTCGTGGAAGGAGCGGAGGGTGATTCGCTGTTCGTCGTCGCCGACGGAGAGGTCGAGGTACTGATCAAGCACGAGGGGCGCGACCGCTCGGTCGACACGATGGGCCGCGGTGCCGTGATCGGGGAGATGGCGTTGCTCACGGGCGAGCGCCGCAACGCCACCGTGCGCGCAATCGACACTGCGCTGATTCTCCAGATCGGGGCGCGCCAGTACGAGCCTGTTCTCCGGGCCCACCCCGAGTGGATCGATGTCCTTGCCGCGATGATGGAGGACCGTTTGGCCGCTCGTCGACGGCGCCTCCTCGGAAGGGAGTCGCTCATCCGGCGCCCGGCGAGGAAGAAAGCGACCAGAACCATTCGCGAGCAGATCTCCGAACGGTTCTTCGTCGACCACTGAGGCCTCGGGCCACCGCGGTCGGCCGCCGGTCAGATGTCGACGATGGAACCTTCGACGGCGACGTCGACCCGTACCCGTGCCCGGCCGGCCACGTCGGCGTGCAGCACTGACAGTTGGGCGTCGGTGCGAAACGGGTCGTGGTGGAACAGGACGACCCGACGAGCGCCGCACCGCTCCGCCAGCTCGACCGGGTAGTCCGCCGCAGCATGCCCCCTATCTGCACGCGCAGGGAGCTCTTCCTTCGTGTACTGGGCATCGTGGACGAGCACGTCGACATCTGTCGCCAGGTCGCGCGCAGCGTCGTGCAGCTCCCCAACTCCGCGTTCGCCCGGTCCGATCTGGTGCGGTGCATGGTCCGGGACGTAGGCCATCGCACCGCTCGCGTCCGCGACGCGGACACCCATGGTGCGACCGCCGGTGTGCGGAACCTCCCGAGCTGTCACGTCGAACCCCTCGACCTCGAAGTCTTCTGCGTCATAGGTTTCGAAGCTCCAACGTCCACGAAGCAGACTCGGCGTGATCGGAAAGCTCGGCGGAGACATCGCTCGTGACAGCAACGCCTCGGCCCCGATCCCCTGCTCGGGAACGAGTACGCGAACGTCCGCATCCGGACGGTCGCCGGCCGCAAAGAATGGGAGGCCCATCATGTGATCCCAGTGCAGATGAGAGATCACGATCGTCCCCCGGAAGGGTCGGTCCCCGAGGACGTCGGTGAGTACACGGAGCCCGGTCCCTGCATCGAGGACGAGCTGGGGTGCCTCGCCGTCGTGGGCAAGCGCAACACACGACGTGTGGCCGCCGGTCTGGGCGTATTCTGCGCCCGGTGACGGCGACGAGCCTCTGACACCGCACAGGTAGAGGCGCACGAGGCCATGTTAGCCACCCACATTCGCGGGCAATCGGGATCCCGACCGACGAGAGTAGGGTCCACCTCGGACACCGATCCGCGACGTTGATCTGACATCCTGAGACATCCCTCGAACGAAAGGTCGGACCCGGAGCCGTGGGATCCAGCGACACCGAGTTGAGCAGTCGGCTCGAGCGCCTCGCACCGCGGCTGCTCCTCGACTGGGTCACCGACGAGCCCGAGCGGAGGTGGCGGGTCGTCGAGGGCACGATGATGTTCGCCGACATCTCCGGGTTCACCGCACTCTCCGAACGTCTGGCCACGCGCGGTCGGGTCGGCACGGAAGAGTTGGTGGAGATGCTCAGCCGTGTGTTCGGTGGCATGCTCGACATCACCGTGCGTCGTGGCGGTCAACTCCTCAAGTTCGGTGGCGACGCGCTGCTCTTGTTGTTCACTGGACCCGACCATGCTCGACAGGCGGCATCGGCGGCGGTCGAGGTGCGCCGAGAACTGCGACGGGCCAGCCAGATCAGGACGTCGGTCGGCAAGCTCAAGCTGACCATCTCCATCGGCGCTCACTCGGGCGCATTTCACTGCTTCCTCGTCGGCGAGCGCTACCGCCAGCTCATCATGGCGGGGTCCGATGCGACGATCGCGATGAACGCCGAGTCGGCGGCCGAGGCCGGCCAGATCGTCGTCAGCCCCGAGACGGCCAACCTGCTCGGGCCTGCGAGCACGAAACCACGCGAGGACGGCCAGCTCGTCGTGACGTGGCGCAAGGGCGTCGGTGAACTCACCGCGATACCTCCGACGCGGCCCACCGATTTCGATGCCGCGAAGCGCTTGATGGCGCCGAACGTCGCGTCGTTTCTCGGACACGGAGCGCCCGACCCCATTCATCGAATCGCGACGATTGCGTTCTTCAAGTTCACCGGCACCGACGAACGCCTGAGAGACGCAGGGCCCGACGGCCTCGCTGACGACTTGAGCGCGACGCTGGACATCGCGCAGGCCGCGTTCGAAGCCGAGGACATCGCACTGCTCCAGGTCGACACGAACGCCGACGGCGGGGCCTTTTTCTGTAGCGCGGGGGTGCTCAGCACCAGCGAGGATGACGAAGGTCGAATGCTCCGTGCAGCGCGCTCGGTCATCGATGCCGACCCTCCACTCTCACTCCAGATCG
>Ga0316197_10001559_pt1 | contig 16292 bp, 10 predicted proteins | sample OudBiesiAoxic_MG_FD_204939 | JGI IMG/M metagenome (GOLD analysis project Ga0316197, IMG submission 204939) | Coastal sediment microbial communities from Oude Bieten Haven, Netherlands - site A oxic | ecosystem: Environmental > Aquatic > Marine > Coastal > Sediment | place: Netherlands... | reverse complement strand
AACCTCAAGTTTCTCCACGGCACCTTCTACCAGGGCTATTCGTTCGTGCTCGACCTGTTCGCCGTCGTCTTCCTCGTCGGCATTGTCTGGGCGGCGGTACGTCGCTACGGAATGAAGCCGTGGCGGTTGCGCTCCAAGACGAAGCCCGAAGATGCCGGCATCCTCATCACCCTCGGGCTCATCGGCGTCACCGGGCTGCTGGTCGAGGCCGCCCGCATCGCCGAGGTGGGACGGCCCGACTTCGAGATGTGGTCGTTCGTCGGCTATCCGCTGAGCTATCTCGTCCCCGAAAGCTCAGCCGCCGGCATCCACCAGGTGTTCTGGATCTCCCACGTCGTGGTGTTTATCGCATTCCTGGTGATGCTGCCGACCACCAAGCTGCGGCACATGGTGTCGTCGCCGGTGAACATGTACCTCTCGCCCCACGAGCGACCCAAAGGCGCGATGCGGGCAGTGCCGAACCTGATGGAAGCGACGGACATCGAAACCATCGGCGCCGCCACCGTCGGCGAGTTCACCTGGAAGCAGCTGTTCGATACCGACGCCTGCACCATCTGCGGGCGCTGCACCTCGGTGTGTCCCGCCAACACCACCGGTAAGTCTCTCGACCCGCGCGAGATCGTCATCAAACTTGGTGAGGTGGCCGACCGCACCGCAGCCGATCCTGTCTCGCCGCCGGTGTCCGTCGACAAGGCAATCACGGTGACATCGGACAATGTCTTCGAGCGAATCACGGCCGAGGAGCTTTGGGCGTGCACGACGTGCCGGGCCTGCGACGAGGTCTGCCCGGTCAATATCGAGATCGTCGACAAGATCCTCGACATGCGCCGCTACCTGTCACTGATGGAAGCCGACTTCCCCAGCGAACTCGGCAAGGCCTACGTCTCGATGGAGAACTCGTCGAACGTGTACGGCATGGACCAGAGCTCGCGAGGTGACTGGACCGACGAACTCGGCTTCCCGGTCAAGGTCCTCGGCGAGCCCGGGGTCGAGGCCGAGTACCTCTACTGGGTGGGGTGTGCCGGATCGTTCGACGATCGCAACCGGAAGGTCACCCTCTCGACCGCCCGCCTCCTCAACGAGGCCGGAGTCGACTTCGCCATCCTGGGGCCCCGTGAACTGTGCACCGGCGACCCGGCTCGCCGCACCGGCAACGAATACGTGTTCCAGGGGCTGGCGTTGCAGAACATCGAGACGCTCAATGACCTCGGGGTGACCAAGATCATCACGCAGTGTCCCCACTGCTTCAACACGCTCGGCAACGAGTACCCGCAATTCGGTGGCGACTACGAGGTGGTGCACCACAGTGAACTGCTGATGCATCTCGTCGACACCGGCAAGATCACCCCCAAGTCGAATGGTCAGTCCATCACCTATCACGACCCCTGCTACTTGGGCCGCTACAACGATGTGTTCATGGCGCCGCGCCAGGCGCTCGACAGCATGGGCACTCGGGTCGAGATGCCGCGCAACGGCACCGACTCGTTCTGTTGTGGGGCCGGTGGCGGCAGGATGTGGATGGAGGAACAGACCGGCAAGAAGGTCAACATCGAACGCAGCGAAGAGGCGATCGCCACCGGTGCCGACGTGGTTGCGGTCGGGTGCCCGTTCTGTTTTGTGATGATCGACGATGGGGTCAAGGAGCTCGGCAAGGACGAGGACGTCGAGGTGAAGGACCTGTCGATGCTGCTCGCCGAACGCTCGCTCGACTGAGTCTGCACCCATGACCGAGCCCATCAGCGTTGCCGGGGCGATCGCCTCGGTCACCCTGGTCTTGCTCGCCGCAGGCCTGTCGTGGTGGCGTGGCGTCGGGGTCGAGAAGTCGGTGCTCTGGGCGGCGTTTCGAGCTGCCGTGCAGCTGCTTGCCGTCGGTGCGGTGCTGGCCGTCATCTTCACCTCGCCCGGGGCGATGGTCTTCGCCTGGCTGTGGGTGGTCTTCATGGTCGTTATCGCTGCCGAGACCGCTAAGCGCCGCGCCCCCGAGGTGCCGGGGCTGCGGTTGACGGTGTTCCTTGCCATCGGCGGGTCGGCTGCGGTGGCGCTGGCGGTGGTGTTCGGGTTCCAGATCCTCGAACTGACCCCGGTGACTGTGGTGGTGACGGCGGGGATCACCATCGGCAACACGATGCCATCAACGGTGCTCGCCAGCGACCTGGTGGTGTCCTACCTGCAGGACAACCGCCTCCAGATCGAGGGTCTGCTCTCCCTCGGGTTCGATGAGCGGGGTGCCTCGCAGTTCTTGGTCCGCACCACCGCCCGCACGGCATTGATCCCCCAGATCGAGCGGACCAAGGTGGTGGGTCTCATTGCGCTTCCCGGCGCCATGACCGGCTTGCTCCTCGCAGGCGTCGAACCCATCGATGCGGTGATCGTGCAACTCGTCGTGATGTATCTGGTGCTGGCCGCCGTCGTGGTCGCCGTGCTGGTCGTGGTGACCACGATCTCGCGGAGGGCCTTCACCCCTGATCTGCGCTTGGAACCCTGGACGGTGCGGACGTAGCGCAGCCGCCCGGCTCGTGCCGAGCCGCAAGTAGAGGTTGGTGAGCCTGTTCGGCGTCTTCGGGATGCAGGGTGCTGGTGCCCCCTCCGCCTCGTCGAGGACTCCTCGGCACCTCCCCCGCCTCCGGCGAGGGAGGGCACAGACAGCGCGGGGACTCTCTCCTCTGTGGGGGGGTGCCCGAGGGGCTGGGTGCACAACTCCGCGGCTCGCCGGACGGTCAGGTTGGGCGTGCCTGAGGGGGCGGGCCTTGTCCCGGCCCCCTCGGTTCGGGTCGGCCCGGCTGGGCCGGGTTGACCCGCAATGAGGGCGGCCGCAGGGCCGCACGAATACGAGCCGTAGGCCCCTCAGGGGCGAAGGCGAGAACTCGGGGGACAACCGTAGGTTGTCCCCCGAAACCTGCTACCCCTTGACCGCGCCTGAGGTGAGGCCACCCACGAGCTGGTCTTGCATGGGGACGTAGACGGCGATGACGGGGAGCGACGCCAGCACCGACGCCGCGGCCAGGCCGCCCCAGTTGGCTGTGTAGCTGTCCGAGATCATCAGGAACAGACCGCGCGGCAGCGTGTAGAGGTTGGTGTCCGACAGCAGCACCGAGGCGAGGATGTACTCGCCGTAGATCATGACGAAGGTAATGATGAATACCACGCCGAGTATCGGTCGCGTCAGCGGCAGGATCACGCGGGAGAAGATGTCGAAGTGGCTGGCACCGTCGACGACCGCGGCCTCGTCGAGTGAGAACGGGATGGTGTCCATGAAGCCCTTGATCAGCCACGTGTTGATCCCGATCGAGCCGCCGAGGTAGACGAGAATCAGCCCGAGGTGAGTGTTCAGTCCCGCCATCGGGAAGACGTCGCCGATGCCTCGCACCAGCAAGAGGATCGCGACGAACGCCAGATACTGCGGGAACACCTGGATCAGCAGGACGATCAGCAGCCCAGCGCGGCGGCCACGCCACTCCAACCGGGAGAAAGCGAAGGCAGCAGACGCCGACATCACGACCTGGACGGTGGCCACCACGAAGGCGATGTAGAAGCTGTTCCACAGCCACCGGCCCACGGGCAGCAAGGGGTTGGTGAACAACTCCTTGAAGTTGTCCAGCGTCACTGAGGTCGGAATGAGGTTCGACGAGCCGAGTGTGTTGAAGGTATTGAACGCGGCCGAGATCATCCAGAGCACGGGGTAGATGGCGAACGCCATCGCCACCCACATCACGGCATGGCGCCAGCCCTTGTCGCGCCACCACACCTTGAAGCTGGTTTTGTTCTTCGTGCCGAGCGTTGTCTGCCCGGCGACGACCTTGCTGTCGGTCGGCTTAGAGGTTGCCATAGAGTCTCTCCAGGCGCTTGGTGAAACGGAAGCTGAAGGCTGAGATCAGAGCCACGATGATGAAGATCAGGATGGCGAACGTGGCGGCAAGGGCAAAGCGTCCGGCATTCTGAGACAGCGAGAAGGTGAAGGTGATCAGAAGATCCGTCTCGCCGACCGGCACGTCATAGGTGAGCAACTGTGGGCCACCGTTGGTCAGCAGGAAGATGTTGATGAAGTTGTTGAAGTTGAAGGCAAACGACGCGATCAGCAGCGGGGCGATGATCACCATCAGCATTGGGAAGGTGACCTTGCGGAAGGTCTGCCAGCCGTTGGCGCCGTCGACCTTGGCCGCTTCGATCAGCGACGTTGGGATCGACTGGAGCGCTCCCATCGAGATCAGCATCATGTAGGGGAAGCCCTGCCACACCGTGACGAGGATTACGGACACCTTCGCCCAGAACCCATTGGTCAGCCACGGCACGGCATACCCGGTCCACGCCAGCAGGTCGTTGTTGATCGGGCCGAAATTGGTGTCCATCAAGCCCCGCCAAATCAGTACCGAGATGAAGGCGGGGATGGCGTACGGCAGGATCAGGATCGAGCGGTAGAACTTGATCCCTCGCAGTTGCACGTTGTGGAGTGTCAGCGCCAGGCCGAGGCCGAGCGCCAACTGGAGGAACACCACGGAGACGGCGAAGATGACATTCCAGGTGAACACTCGCAACAGCGGCCCACCGACCCGTTGGTCGGTGAGGGCGTCGACGTAGTTGTCGGCTCCGATGAAGATGCGCCACCCCGGCGTGAGCGTCCGGCCGTCTGCGCAGACGTAGTTGCCGTCTGTCGGGACACATTCCGTTTCCTCGATGTTGTCGACCAGCACATCGCGTGCCGCGTCGTATGTGTAGCGCTGGATCTGGCCGGACTGAGCCGTGCTCGCCGTTACCACGACGGCCTCGCCGACCGGCGTATCGATCGCAGACGCCAGCAACTCACCCTCGACGGCGACCAGGTCGATCAGTCTGAGCTTGGTTGAGCCGTCGATTTCGTCGGGGGGATTGGCCGGATCGTCGAGCGGAATGGACTCACAGGTGGTGTCGCTGGGCGGGTCCGTCTTGAGGCGTGGTTCCCCGAAGCAGGTGGCGCCGTCGTCATCCACGAGGAGGAAGCGGAGTTCGCCGTCCGGTGCCTCATAGACCGTGAGGGCAAACTCCGCCGGGTCGTCGGAGATGACCTTGATGCTCTCGAGCGACGCCGTCGCCTGCTCCTTGTTGACGTTGTTCGCCTGGTCGAAGTTCGTCATCGAGAGGTAGATGGTGTACCCGATGGGGTAGATGATGAACACTGCCAGGAACACGAGGCCGGGAGCGATGTATCGCAACGGGATGGTCTTGCTCGAGAAGTAGATGAAGTTGAGCCCGATGGCGCCGACCGCCAGCGCGGCCATGACCAGCCACTGCTCCTGGTCGATGAGGCTGTACATGGCCCACAGGGCCATGGCGTCGATGATCGCCATCGACCCGAAACGGAACCAGAAGCCCGGTCCCAAGCTTCCAAATCGTCCGGAACGCGCAGAGGACGGGGCCGTCATTTCGACCCCGTCCTCTGGTGTCCTCCAAACATGAGTCGGAGGTTAGTCGGTTGTTGCGTCAGGCTCCGATGAGACCGTTGATCTGTTCGCCGGCCGCGGTGAGCGCGGTCGTCGGGTCGGATTCGCCGTTGCGGACCTGGAGCATGGCTGCGCCCCACGAGTCCCAGACGTCACCCGTCATCTGCGGGATGTTGGGCATCGGCTGACCGTTGGCGATCGACTGCGTGAAGGCGGCAACGATCGGGTCGCTCGAAACGACCTCGGCCACGGTCTTGTTGGCCGGAAGGCGCGGGTCGGCTTCGTACAGTGCCTGCTGCACCTCGGGCGTGGCCAAATAGTCGTAGATGAACGTCTTGGCGACGAGTTCCTGGGTGGTCTGCGAGCTCAGGTAGATGCCCTGTGCGCCGAAGAACGGGCGGGGCGTGTTGCCCTCCATCGTCGGGATACTGATCACCTGGAATTCGAAGCCGCTGTTGGCAGCACCGGTCTCGGCATCACCACGGGCCCACGGGCCGGTCATCCAGAACAGCGCGTCGCCCTGCTGGAAAGCTTCCTGGGCATTGCCGTAGTTGTAGGACGGGATGTACCCGGCTTCGACCAGTCCGGCCATGAAGTCGACGCCCGCGATGGACTCGGCTTCATCGATGCCGGCGGTGTCGGCGGTGTAGCCCGCAGCCGGATCGAACGTGAAGATCGATCCACCAAAGGCGGACTGGAACGGGAACATGTGGTAGGCGTCGGCTGCGTCGGCGCCACCGGGCAGCGCGATGCAGGCCTGGTCACCGCTGAGCACGCTGTCGCACAGCGTTGTCAGGTCCTCGAACGTTGCCGGGGCGTCGGTGGTGGCAGCCAGCGTGGTGTTCATCCACATGGCGATGCCCTCCATCTGGAACGGCAAGGCGTAGAGCGAGCCACCCAGGGTGAAGGCGGTGAGTGAAGGATCGAAGAAATCCCCGGCTGTGCCTGCCGGGAGATCGTTCATTGGGGCGACGACACCGGCATCCGACAGCGGACCGGTCCAGTCGTGGGCTCCGATGAAGACGTCGGGGCCTTCGCCGGTTGGGATCAGCTGGATCGCCTCGTCGCGGATCGCGCCGAAGTCCTTTTGGACGACCTCGATGGCCACGCCGGTTGCCTCTTCGAACGCAGGTGCGATCGCAATGATGGCAGGGGAGCGGCTCTCGTCGGCCCACACCACGAGGGCGTCGGATGCGGCGGCCTCGGTCGTCGTCGTCTCAGCGGCAGCCGTGGTCGTTGTCTCTTCCATGGCTTCGGTCGTTGTTGTTGTGTCTTCCGTGGCGGCGGCCGTTGTCGTCGTGTCGCCAGCGCTGTCATCGTCGCCACAAGCGGCAGCGATCAGAGCAAAGGCAAGAACAAGGCCAACCAGAATCCGGTACCGACTTCTCACAGGAAGTCCTCCTCCGTTATCCAATGGGGTTTGCGCGGGGCATCTCGAGTGAGTGCCTCCGTTGCCGGTAGTAAACCAGCAACCGTGAGTAAAGCACGTTGCTTGCAAGATTTCCAGCCGCTTTCTGCAAGTCTTGCAAGTTCTTGCAGTGTGCGGGATAGTAGGGGGATGCGTCCCAAGCTCCAGGAAGTCGCCGCGCTCACCGGCGTGAGTGAAGCCACCGTCAGTCGGGTGATGAATGCCCGGCCCGGCGTCGCCGAACCCACCCGCCGGTTGGTACTCGATGCGCTCAGCGATCTCGGGTATCGAGAGGTTCCCGCCAGCTCTGCTCGTTCGGGTGTGGTCGGGATCATCACGCCGGAGTTGGAGAACCCGATCTTCCCACTGCTCGCCCAGACGATTGAGTCGCGGCTCGCTCGCCACGGGATCATGTCGGTGGTCTGCCCCTCCACGTCGGAGACGATTCACGAGGACGACTACCTGGACCACCTCGTCGACATCGACGCCGCCGGGATTGTGGTGGTGAACGGACGCTATGCCCAGGCCGGCATCGGGTACGAGCCGTACGAGCGGATGCTCGACAAGGGCATTCCGACGGTGCTGGTCAACGGGATCTTCCCCGACTGCACCGTACCTGCTGTGTCGATCGACGTTGCCGCCGCGGCCCAATCCGGGGTGCAGCATCTCGCCCGTCTCGGCCATACCAAGATCGGCTGCCTGATCGGTCCCCGTCGCTACAGCACGTCGCAGCTCCTGGTCGAGGGCTACGAGAAGGCCGTCGCCGCAGCGGGGCTCAAGAACGGCAGCCATCTCATTTCCGAGACCCTCTTCACGCTCGAGGGCGGCCATGCCGGCATGGCCAAGCTGCTCGAGGCCGGCGCAACCGGCGTCATCGCCGGTGGCGATCTCATGGCGATCGGCGCCATCGGCGCAGTACACGCCTGGGGCGCCTCGGTGCCGGACGACGTCTCGATCATCGGCCTGGACGGCACCCCGATCGCCGCCCTCACCGACCCGGCGCTGACCACCATGCGCCAACCGGTCGACCGCATGTCCGCCGCGGTCGCATCGATGATCGTGGCCCAAACCACCGACGGAAGCCGTCCCCGTCCCCAACTGTTCCGCGCCGAACTGGTGGTAGGCGGCTCAGCCGCCCAGGCACCGAAGGCTCGATAGAAGCTTTCGCAGGTCGCTGGCGTCCGTCAGTCGCTGCGCTCGCCGTTGTTTGTCACGTTTATGGGACCGTGAAGGTAGGTGCGGACGGTTGGGTAAGCGAGGTCTACCTGGTTGGCGTTGTCGATTCCGTCGAGGATTGCCTCCCACACGGCCTGAGCGATGTCACGTTGCTGGCGGGCCCCCACCAGAAAGCGGCTGGTGAACACCACGCCGCTGTCCTCGACTGACAGATACACGATTGGGGTGAGCTTCCCAACCTTGATGTGGTAGTCGCGAGCCGTCTCTCGGATCCGGGTTCCGGCCGCCAACTCGACGTTGGGCGTGTTCTCCCTGACGGCTCGTTCGATGAGTTGTCGCGCCTCGGTGCGGTCGGACTCAAAGGTGACGAGGACGGGAATCTCGTACCAGATGTATTCAAAGCCCTCCGTGTAGTTCGCCACCTTCTTGGTGAACAGCAGGCCGTTGGGGATGTGAATGAGGCGCCCTGTCGACTGATCAGCGTCGACCCAATTCCCCACCTCCATCAAGGAGAAGCGGAAGAGGCGGACGTCTATGACGTCGCCTTTGGTCCCGTCGGTTTCGATGCGGTCTCCGAGCCGAAACGGTTTGCGGCTCAGGATGAAGAACCACCCGGCGAGGTTCTTGAGGACGTCTGAAAGTGCGATGGCGATACCGGCGGACAGCAGGCCGAGGAAGGTTGGCAGATTGTCAAAGGCATCGATCCAGATCCAGGCCAACGACATGAGTCCAATGATCGTGGCCGTGTAGGTGACCATCTTGCTGGCCCGATAGGCACTCCATAGATCGTCGGAAACCTTCGGTAGGGTGCGCAGGATGAGCCATCTGCCGACGAAGAGAGCGGCGACCACGACAAAGGAAGCGAGGAGCTTGCCCTGCGTGTCCGGCGAGATTCCGAGTTGTTCGGTGATCCACTCCACGTCACTCGTCTCCGAGGTTGAACAAGAGACGCCGCAACAGTTGAGCGAGCGCCGCTCGCTCGTCGGGATCGAGTGCGGCGAGCAAGTAGTCCTGCCTCTCGAGGTTTGATTCGAGGATCTGATCGACCAAATCGCGTCCCTCGTTGGTGAGGCGGATCACGAGGGCCCGTCGATCTGAGGGGTCGGCCAGGCGTTCCACCAGGGAGGCATCCTCGAGCCGATCGAGGCGGCTCGTCATGCCGCCTGTCGTGATGAGCGCTGCTTCGGCGAGTTGCGTGGGGGAGAGTTCGGGGCGAGGCGTTTGTCGGCGGAGTGCGGCCAGTGTGTCGAAGTCGCCTTTGGTGCTCAGCTCGGCCTCGGTGGCGCCCTGTTCCAACTCGGTCTGTAGGTAGCTGGCCAAACGGAGGATTCTGGCAACGACTTCGGTAGTTGAAGTATCGAGGTCGGGCCGCGCCGCTCCCCACTCCTCAATGACTCGATCCGTGAAGTCACGCTCCATTCGATACCTCTTACCGCAAGATTACTTGAGATATTACTATCATATGTCGAGGCGTCAACGTGGGACGACGAGCCTTCCACGAAACCGCCCCCACCGCCATCCGGCCGAGGTCTGGTCGACCCGCCACTCAACCGGCGTCTCGGGCGGCTCGGCGTTCTCGACTCGAGCTCTCGCCGCAGCTCCGACTTCGTCCATGAGATCGCTGGATCCTGCGAAGCGCATCGGAACCCTGCCGACTTCGAGCCCGCCGGTCAGAGCCGAGACGTCGTGGGTCAGGCCTTGCTCGGTGCCGTAGAAGATCGCCGGGACTCCGGGGAGCCGAAGGATGGCTTCGGTCGCCGCCACCAGCCGCCTGGTGTCGTTGCCCCAGCGGTGCATGCCGCGGCCCATGTCGTGGTTGTCGAAGAAGCGAACCCACGAGAAGTCTTCATGAGCGAGCACGGCGGCCGCCTCCTGCTCGACCTCGACCAGTCCGGCGGGATCGAGTTCGCCGGCGAGGAAGTCGCGCAGCGCATAGGCGAAGAGGAAGTCGGTCACCCCGTCGAGCACGCCGCCGTAGCGTCGACAGAATGCCGGGGTCGCGGTGGCCTCGCCAAACAGCCACGCCTCGGGATGGGTGCGGTTGAGTTTGGTGGACAGGTCGGCAAAGAACGACTCGCTCGGCCCGAGGACATGATCGATGCGATACCCGGCGATCCCGTACTCGTCGAGCCAATGCCGGGCGGCGGCGATCAGCGCGGCCCTCGTCTCGGGGTGGTTCACATTGACCTTGGGCATCCCGGGGTTCCCAAAGAAGGTGTCGTAGCTGCCGTCGTCGGCGATGTTGAACCAGTCCCGGGTATCACCACCTTGGCTGGCTTCGATGAACCACGGGTGCTCATCCGAGACATGATTCGGCACGAAGTCGAGCATCACCCGTATGCCGGAGTTGCCTGCCGCGGTCACCAGGTCGTGGAGGGCGGCGTTTCCCCCAAAGCGCGGATCGACTTGGCCAAAGTCCTTGGTGTCGTACCCGTGGTAGCTGGTGCAGGTGAAGATCGGGGTGAGCCAGATCGTGTTGATCCCGAGGTCTGCGAGGTAAGGGACCCGGGCGGTGATTCCGGCGAGATCACCTCCGGCCCACGCTTTGGGGTGCTCTGGTTGGGGAACTGGACCGCTTGCCGTGGCGAACCGGTCGACGAAGATCTGATACACGACCGCATCGTGGGTCCAGGCCGGTGGACGCCGCGAGGTGACCCGGTGGGTGAAGACGGTGGCCGCCCGCTGTGGCCTGCGGCCGTCGGCGTACCAGGCGCGTTCGGTTCCGTCGAGGCTGCGGATCACATAGTTGACGATGGTGCCGTCGGGCATTCCCGGGAGCACCGCCTCCCAGTGGGAACCGACCCGGCGAGCGGGATACTCGAGGCCTGAGGTCTCGATCGCCTCGGGGGTGACGGCAGCGGGGTCGGTGGCGGCAATCACGGTTACCCGGCGTGCCTCCGAAGTCGTGGTGACCCGCAACAGAACCGGTCGCCTGGGGCGGGGCACGCTGGGGGATCGGTCGTATTGATGATCGACGGCCAGGCCCTCCTGGAGGTCGAACATGCCGAAGAGGAATGCGGCTTGGGGTCGGCGGGGGAGCATCGGCGGAGCGTAGTCCGCGGGCGGCGTTGCGGGGTGCCAACATAGGGCCCGTGAAGGGTCGCCTCGTCTTTGTCATGCACGCCCACCTGCCCTATGTCCTGGGCCACGGTGAGTGGCCATACGGGGCGTCGTGGTTGTTCGAGGCCGCGGCCGACACCTACCTTCCACTGCTCGGATCGCTCGAGGCGCTCCAGACCAATGGGGTGCGGCCGGCGTTGACCCTCGAATTCACGCCGGTGCTCGGGGAGCAACTGGACGATGACCGCTTTCGCACCGGGTTGGTTGGTCACCTCACAGCGCTCATCGACGCCGCCATCCGCAACCGGGATGACGGTGCGGCGTCGGGCGATGCGGAGCGGGTCTTGACCGCCGGGGCGTGGCGGGATCGCTACCAAGCGACGCTGGACGATTTCGAACGACGCGATCGTGACATCCTGAGCGGGTTCGGCGCCCTCGACGCCGCCGGAGCGATCGAACTCTTCACCTGCGCCCGGACCCACGGTTTTCTTCCCCTGCTCGGCTCAGCGGAGCGGATCCGCCGCCAGATCGGCGACGGCGTGGAGTGGTTCCAGGCGAGGTTTGGCCGCAAGCCACGCGGGATGTGGATGCCGGAGTGTGCGTACCGCCCCGGTGGTCCGTGGCAGCCTGCAGCAGGCCTGCCACCCGACGGTGAGCGTCCCGGCGTCGAGGCGTTCCTGCAGGCGGCCGGGATCGATTGGACAATCATCGACGCTCACCTCGTGACCGCGGGTGCCCCCATCGGCAACTATCCGCCGTGGTCTGCGGCGGCCGGGGAGGGGTTGTCGCCCCATCAGATCTACGCCCTGGGAGATTCAATGGTTGCGGCGTTTCCCCGCGATCCGACGACAACGGTCCAGGTGTGGTCGGGCGACATCGGCTACCCGGCCAATCCGTGGTTCCTCGAGTTCCATCGGCGCCACCATGAAGGTGGGCTGCGGTACTGGCGGGTCACCGATCGTGAACTCGACATCGGCGAGAAGGCCCCGTACGAGCCGGGCCGGGCAGACGCCGCCGTTGCCGAGCAGGGCCATCACTTCGCCCGGCTCGTCGGCGAGACCATCGCCAACACGGTCGCGGCCGGGGTTGAGAATCCCGTAGTCCTGGCGCCGTACGATGCCGAACTCTTCGGTCATTGGTGGCGCGAAGGTGTGGAGTGGTTCGCCGCCGCCAGACGCGAACTCGACGCTGCCGGGATCACCGTCGCCACCGCCTCGGAGGCTCTCGACACGGTGGGCGCTGCCCAGGCGGTGCGGGTCCCGGCAGGTTCTTGGGGGGACGGCGGCGACTTCCGGGTATGGGATGTGCCGTCGACCGCCGACCTGTGGCGCGCCATCTACGCCGCCGAGGCTGGTCTCGAACAAGCCCAGGCGGAGGATTCGGGACCGGAACGAACGCTGCGGACGGTGCTCGACCAGTTGCGCCGGACGGTGCTGCTCATCGAGAGCTCCGACTGGGCGTTCCTGATATCAACCGGCACCGCCGTCGAGTACGCCACCGAGAGGTGGCGAGGACACGCCGCCGACGCCGCGTTCCTCACCGGCCTCGCCGGACAATTGGCTGCGGGGTCGAGCCTCGACGCCGAACAGGAACGTGATCTTGCCGACCTCGTGGAGCGAGATAGGGTGTGGCTGCCGTGAGAATCCTGATGTCGGCCGCCGAGCTCGCCCCATTCGTCCGCACCGGAGGTCTGGGAAACGCCGTCGAGGGATTGGCCGGAGCGCTGGCCCGACTCGGCCATGAGGTGACGGTCACCGTTCCCGGCTATCGCGATCTCGAACCTGAAGGCACCCCGATCGGTGGGAGCTGGTATCGGATACCCGACCCCCTGCTCGACGTCCTTGCCTACCGGGACGCCTCGTTTGCCCGCCCCGGGGTTTACGGACCCGAGCCCGGCACCGGCTACGACGACAACTGGCTGCGCTTCGGCCGCTTTGCCCGGGCGACGGCGGACCTCGCCGACGGCTTCGATGTGCTCCATCTCCACGATGCTCACGTCGGCGCCGCGGCGCTGCTGGCGCCCGTTCCCACGGTGTTCACCGTCCACAACGCGGCTCATCCGATGTTGGGGCCGCTCGATGAAGCCGCGGCCCTGCTCGGGGTTGCGCCCGATGCTGCATTGCCTGGTGGAGCCCTCGAGTGGTTCGGGTCGGCCAACTATCTCAAAGCCGGCATGGTCGGCGCCGACCGGGTGACGACGGTGAGTCCCGGCCACGCGGCTGAACTCGCCGTGCCGGCCACTTCGTTTGGTCTTTCTGGCATCGTTGCCTCCCTGGCCCACCCGATCGTTGGGATCTTGAATGGGATCGACACCACATCGTGGGATCCAGCAGCCGACGCCGCGCTCGCGGCGCCGTTCAGCGCCGACGACCTGAAGGGCAAGAAAAAGTCGCGGGCCGCCTTGATGGCCGTGGCGGGCTTGAGCGACGGTGTGGTATTCGGCAACGTTGGGAGGATGGCGCGCCAGAAAGGCCTCGGCCTTCTGGAGCCCACCATCGACGAGTTGGTAGATGAAGGCTTCCGATTGGTATTGGTCGGCAACGGCGAACTCGATGCCATGGTCGATGAGTGGGTGCTGCGTCACCCGGGTGCGGTGGCTCACCTGCCCTACCAGGACTCTTTGTCGCGGCTGGTGTCGGCCGGCGCCGACGCCTACCTGATGCCATCGGAGTTCGAGCCCTGCGGCCTCGGACAGTTGTACGCGATGCGCTACGGGACGCCGCCGGTTGTTCGCCTCACCGGGGGTCTCGCCGACAGCGTGCGTGACATCGATGAGCACGACGAGCGCGGTACCGGACTTGGGTTTCGCACGTTTGAGCCGGAGTCGTTGGCCAAGACGATTCGCCGGGCCATGCGCTATCACCTTGGCTTGCCTCGGCTCTGGGATCGGATGCAGGTGAACGGGATGACGGTCGACTGGTCGTGGGAGGCGCGCGCCGTCGAGTACGAGGCGGTCTACGCCGGCGCCGGCTGAATCTCCTCAGGATGTGCCCCGGTTTGGTCGATATTTCCTGGGAACCATGACGTGCACTTCCCCATGCCTTGACTGTGGGATGACAGCGCGATGACCTGGCGCGGAGAACGATGGGAGGACCGTCGCTTCCGGGCCTGGCTGATTCGTGCCGTTGTCTTCATCGTGCCCGTTGTGGCTGCGATCGTGGTGGCAACGGTTGTGGCCAACTCACTGCCCGACCCCGACGGACTCTGGGGAAGCTTGGCGTGGTGGGCGCTGGTACTCGGATCGTCCTTCGGGACCATGTGGCTGGTCGACCGCATCGCCCGGCAGCTCCTGCCGCTGGCGGCCCTCCTGCGGATGTCGCTGGTGTTCCCGGACAAGGCACCATCGCGGTTCAGCGTTGCTTTGCGGTCGAACTCCTCGCGGCGGATGCAGTCCGAGGTTGAGCAGGCGCGCGCCGCCGGGGTCGATGACGATCCGACTCGGGCCGCCGAGTTTGTCCTCGCGATGGTCGCCTCGCTCGGCGACCACGACCGCCTCACTCGCGGTCACGCCGAGCGGACCCGGGCCTACACCGACCTGCTCGCCGAGGAGCTGAGCATCCCGCTCGACGACCGCGACCGGTTGCGATGGGTGGCGCTGCTCCACGACGTCGGCAAGCTCGGCGTTCCGGCTGAGGTTCTCAGCTCCGACCACAAGCTCACCGACGATGACTGGGCCCATGTCAGGAATCATCCCGCCGATGGGTACGAACTCACCCGGCCCATCCACGAGTTCTTGGGACCGTGGGCCGTCACCATCCTCCACCATCACGAGCAGTACGACGGCTCGGGCTATCCAGCCGGGCTCGTGGGCGAGGACATCGCCTACGGTGCCAGGGTCGTCGCCGTCGGCGATGCCTATGACGCCATGACGGCGTTTCGCACTTACCAGCCGGCCCTATCGACGGCGGCGGCTCGGAAGGAACTCGCCGCCGGCGCCGGGTCACAGTTCGACCCCCACGTGGTGCGGGCATTCCTGAGGCTCTCGATGGGAAGCTTGCGCCGGGTGGCCGGCCCGCTTGCCTTCCTCGGACAGCTGCCTTTCATCGGGGGCCTGCGGCGCCTCGGCGACACCGCGACTGCCGCCATCGCCACCACGGCGGCATTGGGCATCGCCCTCGTTGGCGGGTTGATCCCCGGACCGAACGCCGGGGTCAGCGTCGGCGACATCGTCCCTTCCTACGCCGACAAGGACGTCTCCGAGTACGAGGTGAGCTGGGACGGCAACGGGACGTTCGACCCGGACAACGTCGATCCCGACTCCGTGCTGATCGTTCAGGCCCCGACGACCGGCATTGTGGCGGCCGACAGCGATGGTGTACTCGTCTACCTGCCCGAGCCGGGATCGGTCACGGGCGACCGCTACGTGGTCGAATTGTGCGACTTGGATGGCGACTGTGTCGCGCTGCCGGTTGTCGTGCTCCCCGAAGACGACATCGTGGCGGCGCCGCCCGGTGGCGGCGACCGTGGTGAGCCGCCGTCGACCAATCCGCCGCCACCACCAACGACTGCCACGTCGAGTACCACTTCGTCGACGACCACGACCTTGGTGGCTACCACGACCACGGGGTTTCCGACACCGAGCACGCTGCCTCCGCAGACAACGACCACCGTCCCGCCGCCCACGACCACGACCACGGTTCCGCCGACGATCACGACCACGTCGACGGTTACGCCGACGACTACGACGACAACGACGGTTGCGCCGACCACCACAACGACGACAACAACCACGACCACGACGACGACCACGACGACGCTGCCACCGGCACCCCCCGATGCGGTGCCGGATTCAGTCGCTACCGACGAAGACGTCCCGATCGTGATCCCGGTACTGGCCAACGATTCCGACCCCGACGGCGACCTCGATCCGGCCACCCTGGCTGTGGCTTCGGCCGCAGGGCAGGGGACCGCCACCGTGGTCGGTTCGGAGATCGACTACATCCCGGCGGCCGATGTCTCCGGCGCAGATTCGTTCGACTACGAGATCTGTGATGTGGGTGGCCGGTGCGCCACCGCCGCGGTCACGGTGACGATCGCCCCGGTGAACGACCCGCCTGCTGCTGTTGATGACGCTGCCAGCGGGCAGCCGCGGACCGTGGTCGTGGTCGATGTACTGACCAACGACAGCGACATCGACGGCGGCCCGCTCACGATCTCCGGGTTCGATCCGATCTCGGCTTCGGGTGGCTCGGTCTCCTGTGGCACCCAGTGCACCTACGTGCCGCCCGACCCGT
>Ga0316197_10001558_pt1 | contig 16297 bp, 13 predicted proteins | sample OudBiesiAoxic_MG_FD_204939 | JGI IMG/M metagenome (GOLD analysis project Ga0316197, IMG submission 204939) | Coastal sediment microbial communities from Oude Bieten Haven, Netherlands - site A oxic | ecosystem: Environmental > Aquatic > Marine > Coastal > Sediment | place: Netherlands... | reverse complement strand
CAACGCAACTTTTACCGGTTCTACAGAAACAGACCCGTAAAGCGTTCGAGGGGAACTTCCGGTCACCGTGGACAAATGCCTCGTAATAAACCTCTTCGGACAGAAACCCGTGGATGAATTCGACTCGTTTAGGGGCGGTGGCCAGCACCTGATGAAGAAACGCCTAGGTATCATCGCCAAACTGCGCGAGGGCCTTGTCATCGACTTGAACCAACCATGGCTGATTTCACGCGCCAGGATCAAGAATGACCTGGAATATATGTTGAACCCGGGTTTGCGGCGGGTCGGCCCCAGGATGCCGAACACCGCGTGCAGGGCTTTCGCATCCGACAGGCATGGCCGCCCCGAGCGGCACAGGACCACCCGGGCGCCTTTGGGTCGCCCTGCTCAGTCTGTGCGGGGGCTGGACGCCCGGCGGACCGTTGCAAAGGAGCGCGCAAGCAGCTTGGAAATTTCCTGTGCGTCGTCAATGTTCCATTCGCCGTTCGGCGTACGCTTGCCTTCCAGAATAGCAATTTCTTTGAACATTGCATAAACGAGATCATCACTCATCGGGTTGGATCCTTTCTGGGTTCCTGACTCTGACTCTATGGTTTTCCCCGCTGTGACAATCGGGGAAGCGACGTCGTTGTCGCGGAAATCCGGGACGAAAGTGCTAGACCATAACTGGCTGCCCCATGCAACATGGTTCTAAGTGGATGGTGCGGACGGCAGGTGCCTGCTTGCGGTCGATCTGACGGGCCGCTAAACGCTGGGCGGCATCATACAGGCAGTACCATGTCCTCCCATGTCCTCGTCGTTCTTGCAGTCTACCGTCCGGACCCTGCGCATCTGCAGGCGCAGTTGCAGGCGCTGAGCGAACAGACCGGCTGCAGCCTGCGGGTCATCGCGGTGGTCGCAGATACTGTATCGGATGCGCTGGTGGATCGGCTGGCAGCGGATCTCGACCTCGATCTGGTCTGCATCGGCTCGGATCAGGAGCTGGATGCCGTGCGCGCCTTCGAGACGGGCCTCGCTGAAGCCGTGATCGAAATGGACGCGGGCCAGGGGCCCGAGCCGCTAATCGCCCTGTGCGACCAAGACGATATCTGGCATCCCGAGCGGCTGGCCAAGGGCATCGCGGCGCTTGAACACTCCGGCGCGCAGATGGTGCACAGCGACGCCCGGCTGGTGGCTGGGGACGGCACCACGGTGGTCCAGCCGTCGATGTTCGCCTTCGAGCGCCGGCAGCGGCATCCCGGCTTGCGCGGACTGCTCTACCGCAACAACATCACCGGCATGACGCTGATGATGCGCGTGCAGGTGGCCCGCATCGCCCTGCCGTTTCCAGCCCAGAGCGGGGTACATTTCTATCATGATCTCTGGTTGGGCCTGATTGCAGAGGCAACAGGCGGCGTAGACCTGATCAATACGCCGCTGGTCGATTACCGTCAGCACGACCAGAATGTCATGGGAGCGGTGGACCGCTCCGCAGGCTGGCTGCGCAGCCTGCGCGCGCGCGCACCCGATGCCATGTGGCTGCGCCGCGAGGCAGCGGGCTACGCTCTGGCGCGCTATCTCGCCCGGTCGCTGCAGGCGCGGCTACTGGACGCAAGCGTCGACGGGCGCCTGCCTGGCGACACCCCGCGACTGCGCCCGCTCAGGCCCTATCTGCGATCGATCGGGGGCGCCGGCCTGCATGGCTGGGACGCTCTACGGCTGACCGCAACCGGGCATCTCGGGCTGGCGCGCATCGCGATGGGTTTCTGCATCGTCAGCGCCGGGCGCACGGTCTGGAGCCTGCGCATGGCGCTTGGCGAAGGCTGGCGCACCGCGCGGGTTCGCTTCGATACGCGGCTTTATTCACTGTCGCCGGGCGTCGCACCGCCTCCCGCGCTGCTGGGCGATTCCGCCCCCGAAAAGCCGGAAACCTTCGCCGACCTGATCGACATTCGTAAGACCCCCCGCTGGACCCCCGCGTTCAGCGCCGGGCAGGGCGCACTGACAATTTTGGTGCCCACCCTCAACCCGTCGGAAATATTTGCTGGTATCGTCACCGCCTTCGACATCGGGCTGGGGCTGGCGGCGCGCGGCTTCCTGGTGCGGTTCATCGCGACCGACCTGCCAGTCTCCTCGCCGGCCGCCTCGCGCAGCTTCGTGCTGCGGCGCCTGTCGCCCCAGGCCGCCGCAAGCGGTGCGGCGGCGCGGGTGTCGCTGCATTGCGGGGTGCAGAACCCCACCCTGCCGGCCCATCGCGGCGACGTGTATCTGGCCACCGCCTGGTGGAGCGCCCACATTGCGCAGACCCTGATCCGGGACCACCAGCTGGATCAGCGCCGGTTTTTCTACCTGATTCAGGATTTCGAGCCAAACTTCTATCCATGGGGCTCCGAGTTTGCTGATGCCACGGCAAGCTATACCTTTGATTTTGAACCGATCTTCAACACCACACTGCTGCGCGATTATTTCGCAGCGCAAGGCTTCGGCTTCGCGGCACCCGAGGCACTGGCCTTTCACCCTTCGATCGACATCGCGCGCTATGCTGATGGTCCGCGACCGGCCCGCCTGTCCGGCCCCCGGCGGCTGGCGCTGTACGGTCGCCCCGAGGTCGCGCGCAACATGTATGCCACCGCGGTCGAGGCGCTTGCCGGTTTCGTCGAGGCCGAAGCGCTCGCCCCGGACGAGATCGAACTGGTCTCGATCGGGTTGACTCATGCACCTGTGGAACTGCCAGGCGGGCACCGGCTGGCCAGCCTCGGCAAGCTGCCGTGGGAAGACTATCCGGCCTATCTGCGCGGTGTGGATGTCGGCCTGTCGCTGATGTACTCACCCCATCCCAGCCATCCGCCGATCGAAATGGCCGCTGCCGGGGTGCGGGTGGTGACCAATAGCTTCGGCCCCAAGGATCTGTCCGTCCTCAGCCCCGCCATCACGTCGGTGCCCGCCCATGTGCCCGATCTGATCCGTGCTCTGCGCTCCGCTTGGGCTGCGGCCCCTGTCGCCCCCCCCGACCGCAGGATTGATCTGTCCCGGCTGGGGCTTGACCAGCAGGGCATTCTCGACCGGTTGGCACAGACCTTGGTGCGCAGCCTGCCCCAGCACAAGGACGCCTCATGAAGCGACGGATACTGCTGCATATCGGATCGCCCAAATGCGGCTCGACCTATCTGCAACGGGCGCTGCTGCAAAACCGCGACAGGCTGGCAGCCCACGGCATCCGCTACCCGCATGACGGCGGCGAACATCCGGGTAACGCGGCACAGCTTGCCGATATCGACCGCACCACGCTGGCGCGGTACTTCAGCGATGGCGCCCGTACGGTCGTGCTCAGCCACGAAGATCTCTATTCGATGGCGGCACGCGGCGATGCGCTGTCGGTCCTGATGCGCGAGATGGGCATCAGCGTCCAGATCCTCGCCTTTCTGCGTCCGTTCAGCGAATTCGTCTATGGTGATTATTCCCAGTTCATGAAGCAATATTTCGAAGCCTTCCTGGCGGAACGCATCCCCTACGGCGGACGTGACTTCGAGACATTCGCCGGACGCCGGATCAGCACGCTGAAACCGGCAAGCTATCTGCGTTCCTGGCAGCAACGCTTTCCTGATCGGCCGGTGATCGTCGCCGGGCATCTGCAAATCCGCAAGGTGATGGGCCAGTTGCTGGGCACGCTGTTGTCCGAAACTCTGGACTGGACGGTGCACGACCACCGGGCCAACCGTTCGCTGCGCATGGAGGACTGTGATCGGATCGCTGCCGCGATGCGTGATCCGGCGGTCGCGGACGACACCATCCGGGAGATGTTCGGCACAGCCTTTCACCATGTCGACGACCCCGACGCTGGCAGGACCCGCGCGCGCACGCTCTGGCTGGAAGCCCAGTTCGCAGCCCAGAACGAAGTGTTGCTGAAGCAATTCTATTTCGACAACAGGCATCCGGAATACCGCCGCCGGTAAGGGCAGGCAGCCCCGCGCACCAGCATCAGGACCCTAACCGGCGCGGCCCTGCTCCATCAGGCGCTCGTGAAGCGCGATGCCCTCTTCGACGTCATCGAAGAAATGCAGCTGCCCGTCCTGCAAAACACCGACATAATCGCACAATCGCCGCACCTGCCCCATCGCGTGGGTTACCATGATGGCGCCGCTTTCGTTCATGCGTTGGGTGAACAGCGCCTCGCTTTTCTTCTTGAACCGGGCATCGCCCACCGCCGTCACCTCGTCCACCAGGTAGGTGTCAAACTTGATGCCCATGGACACGCCAAAGGCCAGCCGCGATTTCATACCCGAAGAATAACTCCGCAACGGCAGGTTGAAATGCTGGCCCAGCTCGGCGAAATCCGCAACGAAATCGGCCAACTCATCGGTATCCACGCCGTACACCCGCGCAATGAAACGGGTGTTCTGGAGCCCGCTCAACTCGGGATGGAAGCTGCCGGCGAACCCCACCGGCCACGAGATATAGCCGGTCGAGCAGATCTCGCCTGAATCGGGGTCCATCGTGCCTGCCAGCATCTTCAGCAGGCTGGTCTTGCCGGCCCCGTTGCGCCCCAGGATGGCCACCGCACGTTGATCGGGAAAGACCGCGCTGATGTTGTCGGCAACCACTTGCCTGCGCCCATTGAGCACAAAGGTCTTGCAGATATTGCGCAGTTCGATCATCGCCTGCCCTGCCCGCTCAACGCCGGTCGCGCAACGAATAATAAATCATCGCCAGAATGGACCACGCGATGAAGGCAAAGGCCGCCAGAATCCCCAGGAGCACCGCCCGGCGCGGATATTCCGCAGTTTCGGCCAAGGTTGGCTCCACATGCATGGCCAAGTAGCGCGACTTGCGCTGTGCCTCGGCAAAAGCCACGTCTCGAGCGGCCTGAGCCGACAGATAGCTTGCCTGGGCAAATTCGAGATCGACCTGCAGGGCCTCAAATTCGGCCAGCAGATCGGAATAGACGTCGCCGGTGTCGTTCATCGGCCCGGTGCTGCCGAATGTGGCGCGTTCCTCGTCGACCAGCGTGTTGATCGCGTCGATCCTGCGGCGGGCCGTCCGGACCCGCGGATCGTTGCCGTCGATGTCCTGCACGATCAGTTCCTGCAACTCGATGCTGGCCTCGGCCAGCTGGCTCTGCAATGAGTTCAGCAGCACCATACGGCCCTCGATGTCCGCCGCCGGATCAACGATCTGGGTGCGATTCTGGAACGCCGTCTTGGCCTGACGAACCTCCTTGAGCCGCGCCACGGCCCGGTCCAGTTCTTCCTCCGCATAGCCCATGGCATCAGCCCGCGCGATGGCGGACAGTTCGTTGATCATCCGGCTGCTTTCCTCGAACAGCGCAGTGGTGATATTCTGGGCATTCTGGGGATCGAAGGCCAGCACCCGCACCTCGATCAGGCCGCTGGCGCTGTCATAGAATACCTTGACCATGCGGTTCCAGTAATCCGACAGGGCCTCGATCCGGGTGTCCTCGCCCAGGCCGAACACCGGATCGTCCGGGTTGCGGTAGATATTCACCAGATCCAACCGGTTGTCGACCAGCCGCACGATTTGCTGGCTTTGGATGAATTCATACAGGATGTCGGTGTCGGACGAACTGGAGCCGGACAGTTCGGTGATCCCGCCCAGCAGTTCAATCGCCGATCCGGTTTCCTCGGTGCGTACGGAAAAACCGACGTGGCTGGCATATTGCTCCTCAGCGACGGCGTACAGATACCAGCCCGCCACCGCCAGCGGCACCAGCACCGAGATCACGAAGCTTACCAGCAGCAATATGTGGCGCAGCCGCGGATGCGCGGCGCCTGCTGGGCCGCGCAGAGGTCGGGGCTGAGGCTTGGGCTGGGGGGGCGGAGTTTTTACCGCGGGTACCGTGGCCAGTGCCGCGCCTTTTGCCGCATCGGGTTTCTTGGAAACGTCGTTCAAGATAAACTCTTTCCTGCAAGGCCCGGACAACCGAGATTGTGGTTTCCTAACAAACATGGCGATGCTACGCCATACAGCAGTATGACACAATCAGCCCCGCCCCGGTACGCTCCCAGACCGCCCCGCCGGTCGAGCACGGTCCGCACCGTGATCGCGCTGTTGTTGAGGGAAATGTCCACCACCTACGGGCGGTCGGCACTGGGGTATGCCTGGGCCATTCTCGAACCCGTGGCCGGCATCGCGCTGATGAGTCTGATTTTCTCCTACGCCTTTCGTGCACCGGCCATCGGCACCAATTTCGCGCTGTTCTTCGCCTCGGGCATGTTGCCGTTCGTGGCCTACAACGACACCCAGCAGAAAGTCTCCGTGGCGCTGCGGTTCTCCAAGAACCTGCTGTTCTATCCCGGCGTCACCTTCGTGGATGCGCTGCTCGCCCGGTTCCTGATGAACATGCTGACCCAGGTAATGATCATATCGCTGGTGCTGGCCGGGATCATCCTTGCCTTCGACCTAAATGTCATCATCGAGATACCGGCGGTCACGCTGGCATTACTGATGGCCTTTTCCCTTGGCATGGGGGTCGGGACGCTGAATTGCTATCTGCTTTCGGTTTACCCGCTATGGGAACGCGCCTGGGCCATCCTCAACCGGCCCCTGTTTCTTGTATCGTGCGTCTTCTTTCTGTTCGATACCATCCCGCAGCCCTACCAGGACTGGCTGTGGTGGAACCCGCTGATCCATGTCGTGGGCCAGTTGCGCCATGGTATCTATCCCACCTATACCGCGAGCTATGTCTCGCCGCTATATGTCTTTGCGATCTCGCTTGTGACGTTTGCCACCGGCCTGCTGTTGTTGCGACGCTATCACCGCGACATCATGAACGAAGGCTGATCACAGCCCGCTACGCCGCCAGGGCCACCAGTGCCTCAGGCGAGGTATGGCGCGCGGCGCGTCTATTTTTGACGGCATCGATTTCGCAACGAAACATGCTGCCAGAATCTCAGCCGCTTCTTCGACCAGCGACGTCTGCGCGGCGCAATCCGGTTCAAGGGCCGTATCGAAAGCCGCGGCGCCGTCCAGGTATCGCTCGCTCAGCCGCGCGTTGGCCGAGGCATAACGTTCCAGCAATGCGCAACGCTGCTCGTAGGAAAGCAGAAACCGCCGTTGCGGCACCGTGACGTACCCCGGCGCCTCGGACAGGAAATACTTCAGGGGGCCGGGCGTGTCGCGCGGCAACACGCCCTCTGCCAGAAGAGCGGCCTTAAGAAAGCGCATCGGCTCGACCAGTCCAACGGCGGGGCTCACGTTCCGGCGCCCCGTTGCCAAACCATGTGCCAAGGTCGGGTCCATGTCCACAAAGGTCAAAAACCGCTCAATCGCATGGATGTCTCCTTGGCTTCGGCGGAGCGGCACCACGGTAATCTTGTCGCGCGCGACATAGCGTGCCCAGTTTTCCAGCAGCCAGCTGTAGTCCAGCACCCGGGCCGTGGCCCGGTGCGCGATCAGCGCTTCAATGTCACCACACCATTCGGAGCCGGCCTTGATATGCTGCTTGTAGTCGGATTCGATCCACTCATCCTGACGGCGCAAATAACAGATGATCCGTATGTCGAACCCTGCCGCGGTAGCGCGTGCCAGCAATATCTTTGTCCACGCTCCAAGGCCCAGACTGATAAACATCTCGCTGCTCAGGATCACGTCGCTGTCCCGGTCGAGAAAAAACGATAGCGCCTGTTCTACCTTCGCATCACACCCGTTGCGAAGATCTTCCAGCATGTCAGTGGCATTGCCGCGCCCCTCGCCTTTGGCGGTTGTGGCGAAGCCGTAGAACCTGCCGTGTGCGGCAAAAACCGCTGCATGCTGCTTCAGAGCGTCTTGAATGGTCGTAGAGGCACATTTTGGCATTCCGATGTGCAGATAAAGGGTCTTTGCCATGTGGTGCCTGCTGAATGGTCTGATGGGGAGGGGTCGATGCACGCGATCCCGGATCGGATCCACGCAATCGGGCGGACCGCCCTCTCTTAAAAATTAACAGGTGGGATCACAAGACCGGCCCTCGACCAAGGTAACCCGAAAGACATCAGAAAAACAGAAAGTCCTCTTCGTCCAGCGCCGATGCATCCGTCCCGACAAGCAGGATAGTGTGGCTACCGTATTTCACGATCAACCCGCTTTCTCCGTCCAAGCTGCCACCACCATACGCCAGCTTTTCCAGCGGTTTGCGCCCGAGGGGTGCCCCGACAAGCCGCAAGAGGTCGGTCCCGTCCTCGAAATCTTGCACCATCGTGGTGCCACCGCCTAGCAAAGTGTTAAACACAAAGGTATCCGCCCCTCCACCTCCAAAGACAGTGTCCAGACCATATCCTGGATTGATCGTGTCATTGCCACCCCCGCCAAATAACAAATCGTCAGCATCGCCCCCTCCGAGGAAGTCATTGCCATCTTCGCCCCGAACCGTATCATTGTGGATCCCTGCCCCGATGCTATCGCTGCCGGAGCCGCCGTCAATAGAATCGTCCCCATCCCCGCCTCCAATGACATCGTTGCCGCTGTCGCCAATCACAGTGTCATGGCCCCAACTTCCCGCAAGCCAGTCATCACCGGCACCGCCATGCAGATAGTCCCTGCCCGCCCCGGCACTGAACCAATCATTGCCCAGACCGCCATGAAGCGTGTCGCTGCCGGGACCACCCCCAGCACGATCATTGCCGATCCCGCCCCAGATCATGTCGTCACCGTAGCCGCCACCGATCTGATCGTTGCCGCCTTCGCCATAAATCATGTCGTGGCCGTCCTCTCCCGGCAAGTTGTCGTCGCCTTTACCGCCCCGCAGCAGGTCGTCGCCACTGCCTCCCTTGATCCCGTCGTCACCGCCCCCGCCGTGCAGAGTGTCATTGCCATCCCCTCCGTCGATGGAATCGTTGCCTGCGCCGCCTGACAGATTATCCGCGCCGGCCCCCCCGTTTAACCGCAGACCAGCGGGCAAGAAAGGTGGGGCCAGCGGAGTCGGATCGGGCGCCGGGCCGGTTGGCGGAACATAAGGATCATCACCCGGCAGCGGCTCGCTGAACTGCAGCGGTGCCAGCGTCACATCCATATGCGACAGGAATGCCGGGAGGACTGCCGCCAGATCGTCATCATCCAGCGGATTGCCGTGCAGGCTGCGTAGTTCCAGTTCTTCGTCGCCATGCTTCAGGACGGCCCCCCAGCTTGTGCTCTGCACGTCAAGCTGGGACAGACTGTAGAGCATCACCCAGGCCGACAGGTTGATAGTGTCACGGCCCGGATCCAGATCTTCAATCACGTCGCGCTGACCATCCGCTGTCAGTACGAAGATGTCCGCGCCCGCCCCCCCGTGCAGGCGGTCCCTACCGCTGCCGTCGCTCAGAATATCATCCCCCGCGCCGCCTTGCAGCAGGCCGTCGCCGTTGCGCAGCGAAAGTAGGTCATCGCCGTCGCCTCCGGACAGGTTTCCCGACGCGCGCACCACGACCCTGCCAGGATTGGCAAAATCGATCCAGAACCGGTTGAGGCCCGCCTCATTGGCCGATGTGCTCAGCACATCGATACCGCCAGCCCTGGCCATCGCACCGATTGCGGAAAGACCCTCCAATGACGACTCGAGGCTGTCCGCGACCGAATCGAGATGTACCAACCGCCCCTCGGCCGTTAGGCGGAACAGGCTCATTCCGTCATCGCGCCCCGAGGCGATTACGAAGACATGCCCGTCCAGAGCGACCGTCTCCAGTTGGGAGACGCCTTGGAACCGGGTTTTGCGGCTGTCGACCAGATGATCCGTGACCACAAGATCGCCGTTATCCGCGACCAACAGCACCGAAAGGCTTGAACTGCCCGCACCGGCGGCGATAAGAAAATTCCGGTCACCCACCTCAACCGCGTCAAGCGCGGACACTCGCTGCACCGGCAAACTTTCCTGCATGCCGACGACCTGCGGCGCGCTGAGCGCCCCATCTGCCGCGATACTGAAGCCGGTTATCCCATGTTCACTGGCCGAGCCCACGAAGAGAAACGCGGCGCTGCCGGTTTCGACCAAGGCCATATCGGATATCTTGTCGGTGTAGAGATCACTGTTCGCGCCATAGATCCGCCCCGGCCCGAGCTGGCCACCGCTGACCGAAAGGTAGCTTACCCCGCTACCGTCCTGCTGTGCCGCGAACACCATGTCCCGGCCATGGACTCGTGCGGCCAGTAAACTGACCGCCTGCCCCATATATGCGCCAGCCCCGAGGAACGAGATTTCGGCAGAGCGCGCGCCCGCATCCCATGCCGCAAAGGCATTCGAAATCGTATTGACCGGCAGGCTGCCGGCCACGCTACCCAGATCGATGCTGTCGCGCGCGCCCGGAGCATGCCAGTCCACGGATAGCGATTGCAGCGCACCGTCCCCTGCCACCGAGATCATTTCCGTGGTCATATAGCTGAAATCGCTGACCTCGAAGAATCCGACCGTCGCCGCGCTCAATCCTCGGATTGAAACCGTCGCCGACGGCAGATCGAAACTACCGCCAAACCATCGTCCTACATGCTGAAAACCACTCATACCCTTGTTCCACCCCCTGCATCCCCACGCAGCGAGAAAGATGTCAGGATGTGCTTTTTGCGAGCTTAACCGATTGTGTCAGGAGGAAGGCGATTGCGCCTGATTTTTAGTAAACCGTTCGCATCGCCGATGTTGCGGCGCCCCTAAATGTTTCGCGTGCGAAACATTTAGGGGCGCGCAGGGCCTTGTCAGAGACCCGTGCGCAGAAAAGCGGTCAGTGCACTGCGGAATTCCGGTGTCAGCCCCGGCCCCGTTAAGGTCAGATCGCCGTTGGAATGGGTGCGAAGCCAGACCCCTTCTGCCACCGCTCGGCCACGGGCATCCGGTTGGGAAGGCGTGATTTCAACAGGCTCTAAAATAGGGTTTAGAGCCTGTTTCTTTGCTGGCTTCAGAATCGCATCAAGACAGGCCTGTTCCGCCTCGGCATTGACAGGGCTGCAGCGCGCCAGCGCGCCGCGCAACCGCCCGCCAAGCGAGGCATCCGCGTCCAGCGCCTTGGACAACGCCAGCCCGCTGCGTTCGCTGAGCCGCTCGGGAAAGCGAAGCGCGCCCTCCAGCGCATGTACGATCCGCACGAAACTACCTACCTTGGAGCGCTTGGCGCGCGACGCCGTGGCGAAAAGCCCCTGCAGCGCTGATTTTTCGGTCTCGAACACTCCCCGTTCGACTGATTTCACTACGATCCGCGCACGCTCGTAGAAACTGAGGCCCACGCGGATCTCATTTTCCTCAACCATTGCTTGGTAGGCTTCGAGGGCCTCCGAGGGGCGCCGGAGCAAGGCCAGCACTGCGGTGAAGCGCGCATCGCCGGTCTCGCGCGCCAGCCGTGCAAGCGCCTGACAGCGTCGCCAGCCAGAGATCAGCCCATACCGGTCCGGCCCCAGATCCATCACCTCGATCGGCATCTGCTGGCCGCGCGCTTTCAGGCTCTGCATGAGGGCCTGCATCTCGGCCTCGTCCGTCACCACCCGGTCGCGCACCATGTGATCCAGCACCACTTGATCCAATGGCAGCGACAACACCATGCGCCCTTCACTGCGGGCGCGGCTCAGAGTCTGGCTGACCTCGTCCAGCGCCGCGCTGACCGACGCGTCGCGCGCTACATGGGCGATCGGAGCATCGCGGTCGGTTGAGGTCGAGAACGGCCCCCGCAACGACGACGCAGAAACGTTTTGGATTTGGGCGGGATCGGGCGGAGTCAGACGTTTGCGCTTGGCCAAGGGAGCTCTCCTTGCGGGTGAATGGGACGGACAGCAGTCTGCCACGAAAGCCTGAACAGCGCCCTGCCACAGCGTACGTCGGGCCGTCGCCACCCCGAAATGTTTCGCGTGCGAAACATTTGCGGCGCGAAAGCGGGATCGGCGACTGCGTTGACTGGCACGGGGCACATGATCATTCCGCCGCGTCCTGGCGGGCGATTTCGTCCCGCCGCCAACTACCAATCAGCAATTGCTTGAAGGCCGCATAGGTGGCATCGAACGTTTCGCGCCCCCGAACATAGGTTTCGCGGTTGAAATCGCGGTAATCCGCCTCGTAGATACCTTGCACCTGTTCCCCGGTCTGCCCAATGAGGGCGGTGAAATTCTGTCGGTGCGGGCTGAGTACGGGGCCAAGATAGGTCTGTATCAGAGCCGCAAGCTCCGCCTGCTGGGTGCCATCGTAGCGGGTGACCACAGCGCGTACCGCGTCCCATTCGAAATTGATCCCGTCACGGCCCAGGGCGCGGGCCGCGATATTCTCAGCTTCTTCGATGGAGCCAAAAGTGGAATGCAGCATGTCGAAGAAGCGGCCCGTGGAGTCGAATTCCAAGAACGAGGCCCCCAGCGGCACTAGCAGAATGTCGGCGGCCGCCAGCCCGTTGATCGTCAGATAGCCGAGGGCAGGGGGGGTATCGATGAAGATGATGTCGTAACGGTCCATTAGGCCATCGGCCGCTAGAGTGTCCGACAGCGCATCCCACAGCTTCCATCCCCGCCCCTGCATCCGCCACACCGGGATCTGGAATTCGGCCCAGTAGAGATTCAGCTGCGCGCCGATCAGATCGATATTGGGCCAGTGCGTGGGCTGGATCAGGCCGTCGGCCGTGATGTCGAGTGCATCCGACAGAGTATCGTCCAACGGGTGCGGCGCTTCTCCACGGTCGAGACGCCGCTGGTTGTTGGCGCGGAGGTATTGCGCATAATGCCGCGCGAGCAGGGGAAACACGGTCTGCCATTCGTCGGCTACTTTGCCGCCAAAAATTGACGTCATCGATCCTTGACTGTCGAGATCGATGACCAGCACCTTGTAGCCATCGAGCGCCGCTGACATCGCCAGATGCGCTGCCGTAGATGTCTTGCCGACGCCCCCCTTGAAATTGGCCACCGCCACCATTTTAGCGGGCTGGCCGGCAGGACGGTAGGGTAGGTACTCCTTGGCCTTCGACCCTTCCTGCCCGAAATGCGCACGCAGGCGCAGGACTTCATCAAGGGTGAACCATTTGGCACCGCCAACGGTGTCCGAATAGCCCTGAGGCAGATCGGGATTGGCTTTGAGGACGCGCCGAAAATGCCCGGTGGCGACAGGGATCAGGTAGTGGGTGATCTCCCAAGTGGAAAATCGGCGCAGGCCGCGCCGCCCATTCTCCTGCAATCCCCGACCTGCGAGATCGGTGCGGCCGGCGTCACAAGCGCGGGCGATTTGACCAAGACTGTGGGTGGTCGAAGGCGTCCCTAGCTGGGCCATGGCCGCATCGGGATCGATGTTGAAATAAGGTGGCAAGGGCCCGCGCGCTTCCGCTGTCATGTTCTGCTCGCTTGTTGTGGCGGCGCAGGCTTTCAGTGGATGTGCGCCTTTTTCCCGATAATAACATAAAAGATCGCACATGGAAGAAAAACACGCACATAAGCCGCGTTTCTTAGCAAATTAGGGAAGATATGGAAGGGCAGGCCGCCTGTCATTTTGCCTGAAGCCAAGTTATTTATAGTTATATAGATGTTAAAGAAAACTCTCTGGCGACTGAAAGCTTTAAAAACAGGGACTTGTGACGTCTTTTTAGATGCGAGGCGATTCTGAAACCCCGTTCAAGCGACTCCGATCCCACGTTCAAGCGACTCCGATCCCCCGATGATCTGGCAGCCGATTGTAGACGGGGCCTGTGGATAACTTTAGGGTGGTGTCACTGAAACCCCGATCACAGAATCGCACTGATTAACAGGTGCAAGGGGGGCAGGGCGTCTGTTACGCCGCTGAGGGTTGGCAGGAAAAGATACATGAGAGCAGGCAGGAACAGACGCATGACGCAGCCCATCAGCAGTGGTGCGAACCCACGTGCAGGCGGGCTTTTGCCGGATCGCCACCCGACGGCGGATTTTCTGGTTTGTGACGTGTTCGATGCCAGCCTCAAGGATGATCTGGGGACGATGGAGCATCCGATTTTTTCGCTCTCGACCCGGCCCGACCGGCGCATTCTGTCCTATGCCCACAACGGTACTACTGTCGACGTCACGCCTTCAGTGCGCGGCCGCGCGACGATCCATGACAAGGATATCGTGATCTATTGCATCAGCCAATTGATGGCGGCGCTGAATGCGGGCCGCGCGATCAGCAAGGTGCTGCATCTGCGGGCCCATGACCTGCTCGTCGCCACCAACCGTGAGACATCGGGCGATGCCTATGCCCGTCTGCGCGAGGCTTTCGAACGGCTCGCTGGCACCCGCATAACCACCAACCTGACGACTGGCGGCCTTGAGACGACCACGGGCTTCGGTCTGATCGAAAGCTGGGAGATCGTGCGCCGGTCGCGGGGGGGGCGGATGGTCAGCGTGACGGTGACTTTGTCGGACTGGCTCTATCGTGCGGTGGTCAGCAAATCAGTGCTGACGCTCAGCCGTGACTATTTTCGCCTGCGCAAACCGCTTGAGCGGCGGGTCTATGAGTTGGCGCGAAAACATTGCGGGCGGCAGGCAGAGTGGAAAGTGAGCGTGGCGACACTGCACAAGAAGGCTGGCAGCGCCGCCCCGCTGCGGGTGTTCCGGGCGGCGCTGCGCAAGATCATTGCCGATGGCAACCTGCCTGATTACGATATGCACGAAGGGCGGGGTGATGTGATGGTCTTTACCCGGCAGGATCAGGTGATTGCCCCCGCCGCGGCCCCGGCGCTGCATCCCGACACGCTGGAAGAGGCCCGCGCGCTGGCCCCTGGCCAGGATGTGTATGGTCTTCAGGCCCGGTGGCTTGGCTGGTGGGCCGAAACCGGGCGGCCGCGGATCGGCAATGCCGACCGCGCTTTTCTGGGATGGGTTGCCGTACAGGTTTCAGCGCCATCCAAAGGTTGAGGTGCGCCCTGCTTGGGTCACCCTGAGGCCGGAGGGATGTCTTGCGATGGCAGTTTGCGGGCCGCGGCGCGGGCCTTGCTGACGCCGAGCGGCACCGGCACGCCGGTTTCGGTCAGACGGGCAAGATACCAGTCGGTGTCCCTCAGGTAGGTGCGCGCATTGTCCCGTTCGGCGTGTTTCTGCGCGGCTGCGGTGATCTGCGTCCGAGAAAAATTGATCCGGCTCATGTGCAGGGAGCCGCCCGGTTGAAAGCGGGCAGGGCGACCGGGCCGTTGTCTGCAAGGCTGACCGGCTTCGCAAAGCGGCCTTCGTCGGGGGCATCCGCCCCGTGCGGCAGGATCATCGCCAGATGCAGCACGCCGTTTCTACGTGTCACGTCCGAGACCAGCCAAGTGCAGTCCACGGCGTCACGTGGCAGCGTGGCATGATCGGGTAGAGGTGTGAAGTCAAACACCTCGCCATTGACGATCAGCACGTCGCCCATGACGTTCCAGTGTCAGCGGTACGGGGCCGCGCTGGGGCGAGAAGATGATGTTCATCCGACCGGAGCCTCAGAACCAGCGCCCGATGGCATGCAGCCGGGTGGCATACTGGGTTGCCGAGTTACCTGTGCTGATCTGGCGGTAGATGCCGGTCGAGTTGCTGACCACGCGCACGGCGCACCAGCGCGTGACGACATCCGGAAACGCTGCCATGAAGATATTGTCGTCGACAAAGCTGGCCGGAAAAGTCCAGGTCTCATTGCCTGAGGAGAAATTCTGCCCCAGTGGCGAGATGGTGTCTAGGGCCACGCCCTGACTTTGCCAGCACAGCAGCGTGCCATCGGCATATTTCGTGTAGGAGCCGTTGGCATTGTTGCCCCGTTCGATCAGCGCCCCGGTGGGAGCGCCCGCGTTCTCGCTCACGCTGCCCAAGGCGTTGCCGGGCCCATAGCCGTAGTCGGCGCGCATCAGTCGGCCGGGGGTGGTATCTGTTGCGCTGGCCTGTACGGCATTGCCGGTCGCATGGCCGGTGGTCTTGTCTAGGCGCAGCGCCGTGGCCCATGACGCTCCGTCGGGGCTGACCTTGACCGAAAAGCTGTTGTCGCCCGCCAGCCCCATTTCCGCATGGCCGGAAAAGCCGCTCTGATAGAGCAGGCTTGCGGTGTCGGGCGCGGCGGCCTTGTTGATCTTCAGTTGATGCCCGGCCCCTTCATGGGTCAGCAGCGTTGCCTGTGCCGCCACGCTCAGACGGTTGATCGCATCCGCGGCGGCACCGATGCCGAGAGTGTCGAGTCCGTCCAGCAGTTTCTGCCAGCCGGCGTTGGTATAGATATGCAGGGCAGGGTCAGTCAGGGCGCTGGCCAGCCATCCCTCCTGCGGGTCGTGAAACGTCCAGATCGTATCGGTGTAGCTGGCCAGCCGACCATCCTGACCGGCCCAGACGCCGGTGGCTCCGGTGCCGAGCGCATAGACATTACCGTCCTGCGGGTCGGCAGGTGGCGTCACCGCGTCAAAGCCTGCGACGCGCAACTGCACCAGCAGATCCAGCTGCC
>Ga0316197_10001557_pt1 | contig 16300 bp, 15 predicted proteins | sample OudBiesiAoxic_MG_FD_204939 | JGI IMG/M metagenome (GOLD analysis project Ga0316197, IMG submission 204939) | Coastal sediment microbial communities from Oude Bieten Haven, Netherlands - site A oxic | ecosystem: Environmental > Aquatic > Marine > Coastal > Sediment | place: Netherlands... | reverse complement strand
ACCGCCCTGTTGGTCGTGGTTCCACGCCACCCCGAGCGCTTTAGCCGGGCGGCACAACTGGCGCGGACTGCAGGATTACGGGTCGCCGTGCGAAGCGAAAATACCGTCTGCCCACGGGATGCTCAGTGTTACATCATTGACCTGATGGGAGAGCTTCTCAGGTATTACGCCGCCTGTGACGCCGCGTTCGTCGGCGGTAGCCTGGAGTCTACCGGTGGTCAGAATGTGCTCGAACCGGCCGCCTTGTGCAAACCCGTTATTGTCGGTCCACATACCTTTAATTTCGAGGACATTACGAGGCAGTTGATCGATCAGCAGGCGGCTATCCGGGTCCACAATGCTGCGGACCTTGAGTCTGCAGTGAGGTTACTGTTTTCAGATCCCGAGCTTAGAGACACCATGGGAAGGCAGGGAGCCGTGCTGGTAAAAAGTGGACAGGGAGCACTGAAACGCACCCTGTCCTTGTTTGACAGGCTGCTTACTGAAGCAGCTGGTTGACGACGCGCAGGTCTTCAGCGCTCAACATACCGGCAACCGCTTTCAGCCGGAGATGATTGATAATGTAAGCGTGGCGTGCAACCGAGTTATCACGTTGTGCCTGGTATTTTCTCTGTTCGGCAATCAATACATCAACGATCGTCCGGGTTCCGACTTCGAATCCGGCCTGGGTTGCTTCCAGGGCGCTTTCGGCCGAAATACTCGCCTGGCGGAATGCCTGTACCTCCTGGATACCGGCAATGATGGCCCGGTAAGCATCCTGAGTCTGGCGAATGACGCCGCGCTGGACATCATCCAGATCCTGGCCCGTCGCATCCAGTAAATGCCTGGCCTGACGTGTGGAAGCAGAGACTCTTCCACCCTGGTAGATGGGAATATCAAGCACCAGGCCGATCCTGGCGTCATCTACTTTCAGGTTGGTCGATAATTCCAGGTCATTGATAATGTCGCGATAGACGTAATTGCTGTTTTTAAACTTGTCATAGGTAGCCACCAGGTCCAGCGTTGGATAGTGACCGGAACGCTGCAAGCGCATGTTGGCTTCGGCAACGTCTACTGCTGCCCGGCTGTTCAACACAGCAGGGTTACCCTGCAAGGCAATGTCAACCCACTCATTCGCGTCGATGGGGTCGGGCTCCACCAGCGGCAACACCTCCTGCAAGGCGTCGTATTGTTCAAAGTATTCCCCGGTCAGCTCCCTCAGTGCTTCTTTGGAGTCCGCCAGGTTGTTCCGGGCAACGATGGCTCTGGCACGGGCGTTATCGTAACTGGCACGGGCTTCATGCACGTCAGTCACAGCTGTCAGACCCACTTCAAAACGTTGTTCCGCCTGTTCGAACTGACGCTGAAAAGCCTTTTCCTCAGCCTCGGCGAAAATAACACCATCCGTAAAGGTCAAAACAATGAAATAGCTTTCCGAAACCCGAAGCAGGAAATCCTGGTACACGGCTTCGTAAATGGCATCGGCCTGTGAAATCTGGCCACGGGCGATATCCAGCTGTTCGTAATTGCCCTGGCGATACAGGCTTTGGCGCAAATCCACGCCATAATTACGATTCTGAATATCTGATGATGGAATATCCAGCCCAGGAATCTTGGTCTTGCTATTGCCCCAGTTCCAGTTAGCTCCGGCACCCAACTGCGGCAACAGGTTTGCACGGGCAATGTTCCGGTTTTCACCGGTGGCTTCACGGCGGGCCTGCGCTGCCTTCAGCCTCGGATCACTTTTCACCGCCAGGTCATGAACGCCGACAAGATCCACGGCCATGGCCGGGGAGGAAATGAGCAGGCAGGCACTGACCAGGCAATGCAGCTTGAATTTATTCAACATATAAAACTCCAAAAAATCAGAATTCGAATTCCGGTGGCGAATCTGCGTTAACCAATCTCGGTAAATCTGTTTCCAGCAGGCTCTCTTCTGCCCACTCCGTAACGGTCAATCGGGTTAACAGGCGTGCCTCCATGGCCGGAGAGTCTCCGGTAACGACAAACATCCTGCCGCCCGGGTTCACCCACCCTCGAAATTGTTCAGGAACCTCGGACACCGAACCGGTCACAACAAGGACATCATGCGCCTGTTCCGGTTGCCAGCCACCCATCACGTCTCCCACGAAGAGTTCCACGTTCGAGACCTTGTTATCCTGCAGCTTACGGGATGCCTCCTCGTGCAATTCCTGGAATAACTCAACGCTCACGACATGTTTTGACAGCGCAGCCAAACACGCCGTGGTAAATCCGCTACCGGTTCCTATTTCAAGTACGGTTTCATCTTCGCGAAGGTTAAGTGCCTGAAGCATGCGGGCTTCAATTTTTGGTCTCATCATGAATTGCCCGCACTCTAACGGAACGGCAATATCCGCAAACGCCAGCTTGCGGTAGCGCACAGGCACGAAGTCCTCACGGTGAACCGTTTCAAGGAGGGATAAAACCCGGCTATCAAGCACTTCCCAGGGGCGGATCTGTTGCTCGACCATGTTAAAACGCGCTTCGTCAAAATTCATACTCATGTTCAGGCTCCCAGCCTTTTGCTTTCTTTCAATAAACAGCCAAGGGTAAGCCTTCAGCCGCATTGCATCAAGAGAAAGAGTGCGCATTCATGACGCAGTAATTAAGTGCCATTAGTCACAGCCAACAGTTGCGTCGCCAGGCGGGCTCACGTTATGGTTCACCGCTCTTTCATCGGTTTAATTGATAGCAACGGTAAATAGCTTGCAAGAATCCTCCAACAATACCGGTCATGAATACTGAAGCCGGCCGCCAGGCGAAATTTAATCAGCTGGCTGAAAGTTATGGCACCGATCTGTATCGGTACGCCATGTGGATTTGTGGAAACGACGCGTTAGCCAAGGATCTGGTCCAGGAAACTTTCCTCAGAGCGTGGAAAGCAATGGACAGCTTGAAAGATTTCAAGGCTGCGAAAAGTTGGTTAATCACCATCCTGCGGCGCGAGTATGCGCGAACTTTTGAACGTAAGGTTCCGAAGTTTACCGATGTGGATACGGTGGTTATTCCCGAAGATAGCGAGTTGGAACCGGATGACCGAACCGAAATCAGGCAGCTGCGGCAGAGTATTCTTACCCTGGCACCCAAATATCGTGAGCCACTCATGATGCAGGTAGTGCTTGGCTATAGTTGTCAGGAAATCTCAGTAGCGCTGGATATCAGCAAGAGTGCCGTGATGACACAGTTGTTCCGTGCGAGGGAACAATTGAAAGTTAAGCTACAGAAAGATGGAGTGACCGGAAATGTCCATGAACTTTTCTGAGTTCATCCTTAAATTGGGCGCCGAGCCCCGAAACCGGGACCCGGAGTTTCTGAGTGCCCGTCAATCTTCACCTGAATTTGAGAACGCCGCTTTAGAAGCCGGGCTGTTCGAGGATAAACTCGAACGTGCCATCCTGATTTCTGCCCCTGACGGCCTGCTTGACGAGATCAAGGCAATTGGCCTGCGGCCCGAACCGCCGGCGCGCCGCACAAAGTGGTGGCCCATGGCAATGGCGGCCAGTGTACTGATCGCTGTTGGCGCCGTTGGTATCACCTGGAAGACCAGTAAAAGCTGGACCTCGGTTGAGGAATACGTGGTTAGCCACTACAGGCATGACGGCGAAAAGTTTACCGAACTGGCAGATGGGACGTCGGCAACCGATATCCAGACTGTATTGTCAGAACTGAATGTGGAAGCGGCCCCGGCCCTGGCGGATATAGTTGGCCTGATCAAATACTGCCCGACACCTGATGGCAAAGGCGTCCACATGATTCTGAATACGCAAACCGGCCCGGTTACCGTCATCTATATGCCGGAAACTGACGTTGTAGACCGGGAAATGCTGGCTTTTGATGGCCTCGAAGCTATCCTGGTTGATATGAAGAAAGGTTCAGCCGCCATTATTGGTCCAAACGAACAAAGGGTAACGAGCCTCTATGCCATCGTTCAGGACTCGATTTTGCCCTTACCCGGTAGCTCCTGAGCAAAGACGAGGCGAAAGCCCGCGCCTTCTGGTATGTTTGACAGATGATCAAGCAACTTTCATTGAGCGCACGCGCACTGTGGATCAGCATCCCTTCGGCATTGGCTGTTATCTGCCTCGTCATGATGTTTTTCCTGAATTATGAGCCACCACTTTTCAATCCCATAGCGACCGCCACGGTCCATGCCCAAAAGCACCATCACAAAGTAGTAACCGGCTACGCGACCACGGCCACGCTGATGGAAGCGGTGGATGTTCTGTTGAATAAACGCGGTGGTTACATGTCCAATGACATCATGCCGCCCTGGGTGTTTCTGGATAACGTCCCTAACTGGGAATTCGGCGTTCTTACGCAGGTTCGTGACCTCGGCCGGGCCATGAGAAACGATTTTAGCCGCTCGCAGACCCAGTCCACTGAAGATCTGGACCTGTCCGAAACGGACCAGCTTTTTCATTACGATAACGAGCGCTGGTTCCCACCGGATACCGAGGGGCGTTACAAGAAAGCCCTGACATCTCTGGAAAATTACCTGACGCGGCTGTCATCACCGAATCAACCGGAAGCTCAGTTTTACGCTCGCGCCGACAACCTGGCCGGATGGCTGGCTATCGTTGAAAAACGCCTGGGCTCACTTTCTCAGAGATTGTCGGCCAGCGTGGGGCAAACCCGGCTAAATACCGATCTTGCCGGAGACGCGGAAGCCAGGCAGTCCACCCAGACACCGGATATCGTGGAGGTCAAAACCCCCTGGACGAAAATTGACGACGTATTTTACGAATCCCGTGGTACCGCCTGGGCATTAGTACTGTTCCTGCACGCTATGGAAGTGGACTTTGAAGACGTATTACTGAAGAAAAACGCCACGATGAGTTTCAGGCAAATCATCCGTGAGTTGGAAGCCACGCAGGAACCATTACACAGCCCCATGGTACTCAACGGCAGTCAATTTGGTCTGTTTGCAAATCACTCACTGATCATGGCCAATTACATCTCTCGCGCGAATGCGGCGATCATCGACTTGAGAATGCTCTTGCAGGAAGGATAAACAGCTTGGCTAAAAGAATTTTCGCTGCAATTGCGATTTTGCTCGTATCGGCTTGCGCTTCCGAAACCATTGAAGACCGGCGCTATGGTCAGCAATTGGTTTGCCATGACGGTAAGAAAACCCTGACCGTCTCCAATGCCGATTACATGGTTCACCTGAATCATGGGGATTCAGCCGGTCCCTGTCCCGAGAGCGGGAATAGTGATAAGCCCTGAAAACCCCCTGCCCTATGTAACAAACCTGGAGCTGCGCACCCGCGACAGCATTGATCTGGTGGTGATCCACTGTACCGAGTTACCGGACCTGGCCACGGCCAGGCGTTATGGACTGCAGATTCACTACCCTGAATCGGGTACCGGAAACTCGGGGCATTTCTATATCGATCGAAACGGCGCGGTGGAGCAGTGGGTCCCGGTTAACCGGGTCGCTCATCACGTTCGTGGTCATAACGAGCGCAGTATTGGTATCGAGCTGGTCAATAGCGGACGCTATCCCAACTGGCTCGATTCCAGGCATCAACAGATGACCGAACCCTACCCTTCCGCCCAGATCAAGAGCCTGATCGGTCTGCTCGAGGATTTATGCAAAGACCTTCCGGGACTTGAATGGATAGACGGACACGAATCACTGGACATGTCACTGGTTCCCGCCAGTGACAATCCGGAAATTCAGGTAAACCGGAAAAAGGATCCCGGTCCGATGTTTTGCTGGAAAGAAATATTGACCGCCACTTCGCTGAAGCGCCCTGCCTGGCCAGGCTAGCCTTCGTAACGATACCCCAGGCCGTAAACGGACTTAATCATGTCATCGACACCGGAGGCCAGAGCCAGTTTCCGGCGCAGGTTTTTGACGTGTGTATCCACTGCCCGGTCACTCACCACCCGGTAGTCCGAGTACATCCCATTCATCAGCTGATCGCGTGAAAAGACCCGACCGGGACTGGACGACAGCATGATCAACAGTGAGAACTCCACCGGTGTCAGGCCCAGGTCGCTGCCATCGAACCGGGCCAGAAACTTTTCTTCGTCGATTTCTAGCCGGCCCTGCGGTTGATCACTTTCGGCACGACCGGTTCGGCGCAGAACGGCTTTAACCCGCGCAACAACCTCCCTGGGTGAAAATGGTTTGCAAATATAGTCGTCTGCACCCAGCTCAAGGCCTAAGAGGCGATCAATTTCCTCAACCCGGGCCGTAACCATGATGATCGGCACAGCACTCTCAGCCCGCAGCAACTTGCAGACTTCAATGCCGTCCAGGCCCGGCAACATCAGATCCAGCAGCACCAGGTCGGGCTGGCTGGCCCGGAACTCTTTTAATGCCTGGTCACCACGATCGATTATCGTGCTGCTGAAGCCACCCTGGGCCTGGAGGTAATCTGCCAGCAGTGCCGCTATTTTCGGCTCATCCTCGACGATAAGTATCCGTTTTTCCGGTAAGTCCATTCTTAGCTACCCCTAACCGGCAGTGTTATTTGCATTTTCAAGCCACCCATTTCCGAGTGGCCTGCCTGGATTGTGCCACCATGGGCTTCCACAATATTTTTGCAAATGGCCAGGCCCAGGCCACTCCCTCCGCTGGAGCGCGCCCGGCTGCCTTCCACCCGGTAAAAGCGATCGAAAAGGTGCTCAATTTGTTCATCGGCCAGGCCAGGACCGGAATCCTCCAGTACCAGTTCCGTTTCCGCCACATTCTCGGTGAGCGTAATCCTGACTTGCCCTTGCACATTGACATAACGACTGCTGTTTTCCAGGAGGTTGTGTAACAGTTGCCGCAAACGGGTCGGGTCTGCAGAAAGTGTGCTTTGATCAGGCAGGTATTTATCGACCGTGATTCCCCGGGTGGCCAGGCGATCACCGAATGCTTCCAGGCATTGATTGATGAGACTGGTGAAATCAACGGGCTCCTTCCTGATGTTCAAAGCACCCGCATCAGACATCGCCAGCGTCTGGAGGTCATCGATCAGGGCCGAAAGCTGATCCACCTCTTCGCGCAAAGAAGCCGACATGCGTCCATCGGCCGGTCGAACCCCGTCAGCCAGTGCTTCAATTTCACCCTTAAGGATGGACACCGGTGTACGCAACTCATGTGCAATATCCGCCATCCAGCGCTGGCGCGCCGTGCGGTTCTTTTCCAGCGAAGCAGCCAACTGATTCACATGTTCCGCCAAAACACCAATTTCGTCCTTTGTTTCAACCTGAGCCCTGGCGAAATACTCCCCCCGGCTCAGTTTTCCTACCGTTGTTCCCAATCGCCTGACCGGCCGGCTGACCGTCCCCGCCAGTAAAAACGCCAATGCCGCTGCCACGATCATCGCCATAGCCAATGATATGGCCGAGATCCGTATTTGCCCACTCATGAATCGCTCTGCGTCCGGAGGCAACTCTTTGCCCATCGGCGTAAACCCAATCCACCCAACGACCTGTCCATTAACCTCTATGGCTTCAAGCGAGATTCCTTCCAGGTCGCTGATCTTCGCGCCCGCAATTCGTGTGCGCTCTTCATCCAGAAGGAAAAGCCGTTCCCTGAGCATGCCGCGGTCGGGTGACCTCATCCAGCGCAGCATTTGTGTATCAACCGGGGGCTCCAATGGCACACCGGTGTCATCTCTGGGCCTTCCCCGCTTTTGCCCCGGCCCGCCGCGCGGTGGACCACCCTGCGGCCCACGTGTGTGTCGCCAGATGCGTTGCCAGTTGAGTGGGTTCTCGCTGAGAAACACCCAGCTCTCCCTTTCTTCGTAGAAATCTGCCAATGCGGGGGCCAAAGTTTGCAGAACACCCGTTTCCTGACGCCCCAGGAATTCCTTGAACCCCCGGTTCAGACTCGCCCGTGTAATCAGGGTGACAACCAGTAACGCCAGGACGACGGTGACAACTTGCGCCAGCAGTATTTTAGAAAAAAGTGTTCTCATCGACTTAATCCTGCACCCCGGGGGTTCGACTGTTCAAGCAAATTGGTGAAACTCCTTTTTTTCTTCACAATTTGTTTCATTTCAAGGCACAGAATTCATCATGAACACAACGCCTGAAGGGATACGTCAACGGACTGTTCCTACTTTACCAAAGGAGAAATACGATGAACCTGAGTCTTACCAAATTTATTGCAACCCTTGCCGTCGTTAGCTTATTGGCTTCAGGCAGCGCCCTGGCCCAGAACAAGCAAAGCGGCCGTGAATATGCGGACTGGAAAAAAGGTCCTCCCAGCGTTGAAGAGAAATTGGCGCGCATTAGTGCGGCCCTGGAGCTGGACGAAGAGCAATCACGGGAAATGCTGGTCGTTCTGCAGCAACAGCAAGCAGACAGAGTCGCTCTGCATGAGCAGACCATGGAGCTCATGGGTCCGGAAATTTGCGCCCAGAAAGCAGCCCATGAAGATGCGGTTCTGGCCATCCTGACGACGGAACAAGCCGAACTCTTCATCCAAATGAAAGAGGAACGTAAATCCAGGGGTGACCGTAAGCGCCGCGGTGGAAAAGGTCTGGATGACCTGGATTGTGAAAACTAGGTCTCGGCGATGATCACGGCTCGAACAGGCGCTGGCAGTCCTTCTACGGTTAACGACCGGTCTGATGGATCCAACGCCTGCTCGAGTGATTCGAACCGCATCCAGTCTGTCGTTCTTTGCTCCAAAACGGTGGTGGGTGTGATATCCACCGCCCTGGCGGCCTTAAAGCCGGCGTTTTTTACCCAATTCAGCAAATGTCCGATTCCCGGAATGCTCCATACATTACGCATACGCGCATAGCGGCTTTCGGGAATCAGCACCGTCTCCTCACCCCCCTTTGGCAGCACCAGGGTCTCCAAAACCAGGGTGCCGCCACTTTTTAACAGCGATCTGAGTCTCTGCAAATGATGATGCGGATCTTTACGATGATAAAGAACACCCATCGAAAACACCGTATCAAGCGCCGCCGGCTTTTCCGGCAATTCCTCCACACCTAACGGCAGGACGTAGTTGGGAACATTTCCCGAAAAATGCCGGCATGCCAGCCATTGCATGACAAAAACCACGGTTGGGTCAATACCGATTACACATTCGGCCCCAGCGCCCAGCATCCTTAGCCCGAAATAACCATTGCCTGAACCGATATCAAGCACCCGGTGCCCGGTCAGATCAATATGTGGCGCCACCCGGTCCCACTTCCAGTCAGATCGCCACTCAGTATCGATGTTCAGGCCGCCCAGGCGAAGCGGACCTTTACGCCAGGGATGAAACTCCATCAAACCACTGCGCAACCTCTCCTGGCCTGTCACCGGCAGACCAAGCTCAGGCGACGGGCAATCCAGTTTTGCATGGTGTGAAGCAGGTGCTAAACCTGCCAGGGCGTTTTTCCACCGCGGCAAATCGCCGTGAGAGTGATTTCGCCATTTGGAATCTGCGAGGGCACAGACCTCGGTGAGCCAGTCACTCCGTGGCCAGGTGTTCTTTAGTGCGTCATACAGTGGATCGCTCATTTCACTTAAACGCAATCATCGATATGAAATTGAATCCCTGAAACCACTGGCAGACGCTTTTCAGCCCGGCTTTCTCAAGGCGATCCCTGTGTTGTTGCATGGTATCGGGCTTCATTACGTTTTCCAGCGCATCGCGCTTACGTGCGATTTCCAGATCGGAATAGCCCTGCGCTCGCTTGAAGTCATGGTGCCAGTTTTCCTGGAACGTCTGTTCTTCCGGGTTTTCAAAACGGATCTTTTCAGACAGCACCAGCACGCCGCCGGGGTTAAGGCCATCTACAATGTCTCTCAACAAGCCGGTTCTTCTGGTCGGATCAATGAACTGCAGCGTGAAATTCATCGCAACGACCGAAGCATTTTCTACCCGGGTATCAAGGATGTCCTGTAGCACCGGTTCGACCGTTGGTGTTTCGCTGCCTGCGGGCGCCACAAGATTTTTTTTAAATTGACGCATCATATTCACTGAATTATCGACAGCGATAATTTTCGTACCGCTGGCCCGAACAGCTTCCCGCATGGCGAGGGAAACCGCACCAAGTGAACAACCCAGGTCGTACAGATTACTGTCCGGTTGGGCATACCGCCTGGCCAGCAATCCGATCATGGGAACCACAAGGCCATAGCCTGGAACCGAGCGATTGATCATGTCAGGAAAAACACTGACCACCCGGTCGTCGAAAACGAAATCGCCGGGGGCGTTGATTTCCGTGCTGAATATCCTGTCCTTTTTGCTCATCTGCCCCGTTTCACCTTTCTTGTCTTAATTCTGAGATAATTTTCTCATGCCATGACTTTTGGCGCATTACTGGTATAAAGGGTTTTGTTATCGTTTTGGTGGGAAAGATTTCCTGCAACCGCAAAGCATTAAAAGGGGGTTCAGGAAAATGATCAGCTCATTGCGGAGGTCGTCATGTTTGACAGCATACTAATCGTGGCGGTAGTAGCCGCTGCTCTCGGGGTCACCGTTGTCCGAAAAGCGGTCATTATCGTTCGCCAGGGTTACGAGTACACACTGGAACGCTTCGGCCGTTACAGAACGACCTTGAGACCAGGCTTTCATTTTGTGATTCCTTTCATGAACCGCGTGGGCCACAAGGTCAATATGATGGAACGTGTGCTCGACGTTCCTTCACAGGAAGTGATTTCCAAAGACAACGCGGTGCTGACTGTCGATGGCGTTGTCTTCTTCCAGGCCCTCGATGCGGCAAAGGCAGCCTATGAAGTTTTTCGACTTGAGCACGCGATCCTCAACCTGACCATGACAAATATCCGTACGGTGCTGGGTTCGATGGATCTTGATGAATCACTATCCCAACGCGACCAGATCAATGCCCGCCTTCTGCTGGTAGTGGATGAAGCAACTACGCCCTGGGGCATAAAAGTTACCCGCATAGAAATCAAGGATATCAGCCCGCCGATGGACCTGGTCGACTCCATGGCCCGCCAAATGAAGGCCGAGCGTGAAAAGCGCGCCACCATTCTTGAAGCGGAAGGTACAAGACAGGCCGAGATTCTGGAGGCACAAGGCCTCAAGCAGGCCGCCATATTGCAGGCGGAAGGTCGTAAAGAAGCGGCTTACCGCGATGCCGAAGCCCGGGAACGCCTGGCAGAGGCAGAAGCCAAGGCGACAACCATGGTTTCCGATGCAATCGCTTCGGGCAACATCCAGGCCGTTAACTATTTCGTGGCACAAAAATACGTTGAAGCGCTTAGTGATTTCGCTACCGGCACGAATACCAAGACACTCCTGCTGCCGATGGAGGCAACCGGCATACTCTCCAGCCTCGCGGGCATAACAGAGGTCGCGAAGGAAGCGTTTAACAACGACCGCAAAGATTCGTGAGGACAGCATCATGGAGTGGATGAACCATATTCTTTTCTGGCACTGGTGGATATTGGCCGGAATGTTACTGATCCTGGAGTTAACCTCGCCGGTTTTCTTCTTCCTCTGGCTCGGTTTTTCAGCAGCGGCCGTTGGTTTCCTGCTCCTGGTCTTTCCAACCATACCGGTGGAAGCACAGTTGGCCCTCTTTGGCGTCCTTTCGGTCGTGGCCGTGCTGGCCTGGCGAAAATACCGCGAAGTACATCCCCCTTTGTCGGATCAACCTCTTCTGAACCAACGAGGCCAACAATATACCGGGCGGATTTTCACGCTGGAAGAACCCATCATCAATGGAGTTGGCAAGGTTGAAGTCGACGACACGACCTGGCGAGTCAAGGGTCCGGAACTCCCCGCCGGCACCCATGTACGCGTTGTCGGTGTGGATGGTGTCGTTTTTATCGTGGAGAGTGCCCAGTCACCCTGACAAGCGGAAGCTTCTGTAGCCGGCAGTCTGCGTCTATACTAGGCGGTTAAAGTTTACGAACACGTGCAACACGCTCTTGTGACTGCGCGTTTGGTTCCCAGGTGGCTAAAAACAATGACTTTTCAGGAATTTATACAAAGACTGGAGGCTTACTGGTCCGAGCAAGGTTGCGTATTGGTGCAACCCCTGGACCTTGAAGTAGGTGCCGGCACCTTCCACCCCGCAACATTTTTGCGTTCCATCGGGCCGGAGCCCTGGAATGCGGCTTATGTCCAACCCAGCCGCCGACCCACTGACGGCCGTTTTGGCGAAAACCCCAATCGCCTGCAACATTACTATCAATACCAGGTCGTGATGAAGCCTTCTCCGGACAACTTCCAGGAGTTATATCTTGGGTCGCTGGAAGCTGTCGGTATCGACCCCCGGGTTCACGACATCCGTTTTGTTGAAGATAATTGGGAATCTCCGACCCTGGGTGCCTGGGGCCTGGGTTGGGAAGTCTGGTTGAACGGCATGGAGGTAACGCAGTTTACTTACTTTCAACAGGCCGGCGGCCTGGAATGCAAACCCGTCCTGGGAGAAATCACTTACGGTGCCGAGCGACTCGCCATGTATCTGCAAAAAGTCGACAGTGTTTATGACCTGGTCTGGACAAAAAGTGGCAGACGGACGGTCACTTACGGCGAGGTTTTTCATCAAAACGAAGTTGAACAGTCTCACTACAATTTTGAGCATGCCAATGTTGACGCCTTGTTCGGTTGGTTCGATACATGCGAAAGTGAAGCCCGTAAGTTGGTTGACCTGAACCTCCCCCTACCCGCCTATGAGCAGGTTCTGAAGGCTTCTCACACCTTCAATTTACTTGATGCCCGGCGCGCAATATCCGTTACAGAGCGGCAACGCTACATTCTTCGGGTCCGCGATCTCTCCAGAAGGGTGGCGGAAAGCTATTACGCCAGCCGTGAGGCACTGGGCTTTCCCGCCTTGGACTCAGCTGAAAAGGGAGGCCGGTACAATGACTGATTCAAGCGATATAGTCATGAATAGCAAAGACTTACTGGTAGAACTGGGTTGTGAAGAGCTGCCGCCAAAAGCCCTGGATGGAATCAGAGATGCGTTTTTCAATGGCGTAAAAGAGGACCTGGAAAAAAACAACATTGAGTTTGACCGGGAACGTAGTCGAGCCTATTCCACACCCAGACGACTGGCCTTGTACTTCAGTAGTGTCGCTTCCAGTCAACCTGATCAGGATCTGGAACGACGCGGGCCGGCCGTTAAGGCCGCCTTTGACCAGGACGGTAAGCCCACCGGTGCGGCCATTGGTTTTGCCCGGTCGGTCGGTAAAGAAGTTTCTGAGCTTGAAACCCTGGAAAATGATAAGGGCCAGTGGTTGTATGCCCGCGTCCACCAACCCGGCAGGGCGCTGGCTGACCTCATCTATCCCATTCTGGAGCAGGCCATCAACAAGCTGCCGGTTCCCAAACCCATGCGGTGGGGCGACCATGACTTCAGCTTTGTTCGACCGGTTCACTGGCTGGTAGTAATGCATGGCAGTGACGTCATTGACGGTCAATTGTTTGGGCTGGAAGCAGACAATCTCACCCGTGGCCACCGTGTCCACGCACCCGGGCCACATGTAATAACCAACACATCCGAATACTGTGGGCTCCTGATGGATGCTTTCGTGATGGCCGACCACGAAATCAGAAAATCGACCATCCAGAAGAAGCTCCTAAAAGCAGATCCGAATGTACACATCGACCCGTCACTGCTTAGCGAGGTCAATAATCTTGTTGAATGGCCGGTCGCGGTTAACTGTACTTTCGACAAAGAGTTTCTGGAAGTACCGCACGCAGCGCTCATTGCGAGCATGCAAGATCATCAAAAGTTTTTTCCTGTTTTGGAAAAACCAGGTTCACAGGAAGTCAGCAACCGGTTTGTTGCCATATCCAACATCGAAAGTACTCACGAATTATCTGTTAAGGAGGGATACGAAAGGGTCATTCGACCCAGACTGGCCGACGCCCGGTTTTTCCTGGAGCAAGACAGTAAACACCAGCTCGAATTCTTTTTACCCCTTCTTGATCGGGTTGTATTTCAAAACAAGATTGGAACAGTTGGCGACAAAACGGTTCGTATGTCTGCAATATCAGCTAATATCGCAGATTTAATTTCCGCAGATATCGCAATAAGTTCTCGCGCCGCCAGGCTTTCAAAATGTGACCTGATGAGCCAAATGGTTGGGGAGTTTCCCGAACTGCAAGGGTTAATGGGTCAATATTACGCCTTGAAATCCGGTGAGCCCGATACCGTTTCACAGGCTATTGGTGAGCACTACGCTCCCCGTTTTGCCGGCGATCAAATACCGGCATCCCTTCCCGGAAAAATCGTCAGCCTGTCTGACCGTATTGACACCATTGTAGGTATTTTCGCGGCCGGTTTACGTCCAACCGGAAACAAAGACCCATTTGCCCTGAGGCGATCAGCACTCGGCCTGGTCAGGATCCTTGTGGAAGCCAGGATGGAATTGCCTCTGATCCGTCTTTTGGCCTTTGCTGCCAATGAGTTGTCAGAGAAAATAGAAACCAGCGCCCCTCTTTTGAAAGATATCGAGGAATTTATCGTTGACCGTCTTAAAAATTATTACCGGGACAAAGGTCACGGGGCGGAATTGATCAGTGCCGCCCTCGCGTCAGAGTGGACCACCCTCCCCGACCTGGACCGGCGTCTCATTGCGCTATCGGCCTTTATGGGGCAGCAAGAAGCCTCTAGCCTCGCGGCAGCTAACAAGCGGATAGGTAATATTCTTCGTAAATCATCTGATGACGTATCGATGGATATGGATGAAACCCTTCTGCTGGCGGAAGAGGAACAACAACTCTTTGCAGAAATATCACGACTGGAAGCACAAATAGAACCGCTACTGGAACGAGGCGATTATGAAGAAAGCCTCAAAATGCTTGCCGCTCTCAAAAATCCAGTCGATTCTTTTTTCGATGCAGTGATGGTTATGGATGATGATATGGCGCTGCGCAATAACCGCTTAACCCTATTGGCGCGTCTTAAGTCCTTATTCGACCGAATCGCGGATCTTTCTGTTCTGGCCTGAACAAAAAAGCCGCTTGTTCTAATAAGAACAGGCGGCTTTTTCTTTACTATACATTCGCTGAACCTCAATCAAACATCGAGGTTTGTAGCATCCAGTGCATTCTTTTCAATGAAGTCTCTGCGTGGTTCAACCTCATCACCCATTAAGGTTGTGAAGATCTGATCAGCACCAACAGCATCCTCGATCGTAACCTGTAACAGACGCCGGGTTTCCGGGTTGACCGTGGTATCCCACAGTTGTTCCGGGTTCATTTCACCCAGGCCCTTGAAGCGTTGTATGCTCCTTCCCTTCCGGCTTTCTGCCATTAACCAATCATACGCTTCCCTGAATGACGAAATTTCTTTCTCCGCTTTCCCGCGGGTTACTTTTGCACCGTCCTGGATCAAACCATGTAGTGTGTCGGCAAGACCCCCAATCAAACGATACTCCGGCCCCCTGAAGAAATGTGCCTTGATGGGCTTTTTCTCGGTTACGCCATGCGTTGTTTTACCAAAAACAACCTCGTCTCCCTCTTCCCCCTCAACCACCTCGAGAGAATACTTAACACTGGGTGGGCTAATTTTAATCAGGCGAGCCTGCATCTCTTCACACCAGGAAGTCATTTCTTCCTTATTCCAATCCGTTGAAAAGCGTTTTACATCAATAAGTTGATCCAAAAAAAGCGGGTCATACCTACGCGCCAACCTTTCGTTCGTTAAATAGACCGCCAGGTAATCTCGCATCAATTTCTCCAGTGCCTCCCCGCGTAGTGGCGGCGCGTCCGGATCAAAGACCAGCGAAGCATCATCCAGGGCACGAGCCATCAAATAATCGTTCAGTTCGGCGTCGTCCTTCAGATAATGTTCCTGTTTGCCCTGTTTGATTTTATAAAGAGGTGGTTGACCAATGTAGATGTGACCACGATGAATTAACTCCGGCATCTGACGGTAGAAAAAGGTCAGAAGCAGTGTCCTGATGTGTGAGCCATCAACATCAGCATCCGTCATAATAATGATTCGGTGGTAACGCAGTTTGTCAGGATCAAATTCGTCGCGCCCTATTCCGCAACCTAATGCGGTAATCAGCGTTCCCACCTCAGCAGACTGAAGCATTTTGTCGAACCTGGCTTTTTCTACATTCAGTATCTTGCCTTTCAACGGTAATATTGCCTGGTATTTACGATTTCTACCCTGCTTGGCTGAACCGCCAGCAGAGTCGCCCTCCACTAGAAATATTTCCGATAGAGCCGGATCTTTTTCCTGGCAATCCGCTAACTTACCGGGTAAACCAGCAATGTCCAGAACACCTTTACGCCTGGTCATCTCCCTGGCTTTTCGTGCGGCCTCGCGAGCCCTTGCTGCATCAACGACCTTGGCTGTGATTGTTTTCGCTTCAACCGGGTTTTCGAGCAAGAAATCTCTTAAATTACCACTCACAAGCGATT
>Ga0316197_10001555_pt1 | contig 16307 bp, 17 predicted proteins | sample OudBiesiAoxic_MG_FD_204939 | JGI IMG/M metagenome (GOLD analysis project Ga0316197, IMG submission 204939) | Coastal sediment microbial communities from Oude Bieten Haven, Netherlands - site A oxic | ecosystem: Environmental > Aquatic > Marine > Coastal > Sediment | place: Netherlands... | reverse complement strand
AACATCTTTAGGGGCCAAGTAAAGATGCAAGGCACACTGCGTAAACTAAAATCGAGCTTAACCGAACCAGTACAATATCACTTACCTGTAGGTGAACACCTAGTAGACTTAAATGCATTTATAGGTAAAGAGCTTACCATTACATTTAGTGGCACCATTCTATGCTCTAACTGCGGTAAAAAAACTAAAAAAAGCTATTCTCAAGGTCACTGTTTTGTATGTATGCGCAAGCTCGCTAGTTGCGATATGTGTATTATGAAACCAGAAACCTGTCACTACGACCAAGGCACCTGTAGAGAGCCAGAATGGGGCGAAGCAAACTGCATGATCCCACACTATGTATATCTCGCTAATACCTCAGGGTTAAAAGTGGGCATTACTCGCCACACACAAATACCGACTCGTTGGGTTGATCAGGGAGCGACTCAAGCATTGCCTATTTTTAAAGTGCAAACTCGCCTGCAATCAGGTTTAGTGGAAGTTGCATTGGCTGAGTTTATTGCCGACAAAACTAACTGGCGCAATATGCTAAAAGGTCAAAACGAAGCAATTGACTTAAAAGCAGCTGCAGCCGAGCTTATTCCACAAATTAGTGAAAAGCTAAACGAATTAAGTGAGTTATTTGGTGCAACAGCAATAGAGCAACTTGATGAAGATGTGGTTGATTTAGATTTCCCAGTAACTGAGTATCCAACTAAAATCAGCTCGTTTAACTTTGATAAAGACCCTGTTGTAAGTGGTGTTTTACAAGGTATTAAAGGCCAATACTTAATTTTTGAAAAAGGCGTTATTAATATTCGTAAATTTACGTCTTACGAAGTAACAGTAGGCTAGCGGGCTATGTTAAACAGCTACCCACAGTTATTGGTTATTTATAATGAGCTTGAAATAGCCCATAACCAACAAGAGCAACAAGAGCACTTACACAGCGTTATGCAAAGTGAACTAAGTGATGTGCGAGTACTTAATAAGCAAGGTGACTACCTTAATTTACAAGGTATTGCTTGCCCTGCTTTGAGTGGCGAGCAGCTAGCACAGTTGGTTACAGCTTACTTATTAAATGAAGGACAATGTTGCCTTGGTAAAATTAAAACCCTAAGCACAACCCAGGCGTTTGATTTACTAGGGTTATAAAACCCTCTTTAAAGCTCAGTAAGCACTTTTATATGCGCTACAGCACTGCGACCCAACGCTGATAGCGCATAGCCACCTTCTAAATACGAGATAACACCTTTGCAACCCCCCTCTTTAGCAACACCACATAGTTGCTCGGTAAGCCAAATGTAGTCATCCTCTACAAACTTTAAGCTTGCCATGTCATCCTCTAGGTGGGCATCAAACCCTGCGCTTATAAATAATAACTCAGGCTTAAACGCTTTTAATTTTGGTAACCATTGCCCAGTAAACACCTCTTTTAGATCATCGCCATTACTGGCAATTGGCAAAGGAGAATTAACGATATGGCTATTATTTTTAACGGCTGTATTTGGATAAAACGGATACTGAAATAACGAACAAAGCAGTACATTTTCGTCATCAATAAAAATGTCTTGTGTGCCATTCCCATGGTGTACATCAAAGTCAGCAATCGCAATCCGCTTAATCCCTTTACTTTGAGCGTACTTAACGGCAATAGCTAAGTTATTAAACACACAAAACCCAGATGATGAATCTTTATTAGCATGATGCCCTGGCGGGCGTACTGAGCAAAAAGCAGCATCGAGTTTATCGGCAAGTATTTCATCAACCGCTAGCAACCCGGCACCTACTGCCCGCTCAATCGCTTTAAACGAATCGGGGCACAACCACGTATCGCCGTCTAAATTAGCGAGCCCTTCGGTTGGTAGCGTGTTTTCTACGTGTTTAATGAGTGCTTCATCATGGGCTAATAAATAATGCTCACGCTCAGCCTTAGGCGCTTGTAGGTGTGTTAAGCCAACATCTACACCACTTGCAAGTAATCGGTCGGTAATTGCATCTAGGCGCTCTGGGCACTCGGGATGGTCATCTATCATTTTATGTTTACGGCAATGAGGATGAGAAATAACAGCGGTACGCATAAAAAGTCCCTTACAAGGTGTAAAAACTTAATATAACAAAGCCACCGACTGGTGGCTTTGCGACTTTGGTTTATATCGATATTTAAAGTATCGATACTTTAAATATCAAAGCTATTAGCTACTTTGCTTTTAAATGCAGGTTTCTAAAATCAAAGCTAAAGTCGGTTACTTGTGTTGATACTGCGCGCATTTTAGCGCTGTTCACTCTATTTTTAGTACTCATATCAAAAGTAATGAACGCATCCGCTTCAAGTAGCTTTTCGTCCCACTTAACAATAAATGTATTACCGGTGTAATGCTCAAGTGTGCCTTTTAAGCGCTTGGTATGCGTAAAATCAATATGCAATTTACTATCAAGCTGCTCAATAATTACATCGCCATACCAATCATCATGTAATGTACCGGTATAATTAATGTTTGGTAATTGTGGTTGGTAGTCAGCCGGAGCTTCTGGTTTTGCATTAGCGTATGCTTGCTGTTTGCCTTCAAAATGACTTTTAGCTAAATCCTCTACCCAGTCTTTATCTTCAAGCTCAAGCGCATCTTCAAGTACTTCATGGGTTACTGCCGAAAGTGCACCAAAAGCTTGTTGGTTAGATAAAATAACAATACCGATCTTTTTCTCAGGCAATAAAGTAACTTGCGATACCATTCCTAAAATACCACCACCGTGACCTAACTTTTTAAAGCCGTGGTAGTCTTCAATACTCCAACCTAATCCATAACCTCTAAACTGTTGATGATACGACTCAAACGCGCTTTTAGACGCCATAGACGTAATATGTGGGTGCCACATTTGCGCTTGTTGCTTTTCGCTAAACAGTTGCTCACCACTTGGCATTTTACCGCCCGCTAATTGCGTACGAAGCCACTGGCTCATATCGCTTACACTTGAAGCAATGGCACCTGCGCCTCTAAAGTCTTCGAGGTAGTTCACAAAAAATGGATGAAGCGTGCCATCCATAGGAATATGACCTGTAGCCCAGTTTTTATTACTTTTAGGAATACGTGAAAAGCCCGCACGTGAATTATCCATGTGCAGCGGCTGTAATATGTTTTTTTCGATATAATCGTTCCAACTCATACCTGATACACGAGCAACCACTTCGCCAGCGGTAACAAACATTAAATTGTTATAAGCGTACTTGCTGCGAAAACTGCTAGCCGGTTTTAAATACTGTAATCCCGCTAAAATTTCATCAACTGACTTGTCGGTACTTGGCCAAATCATTAAATCGCCCTGCCCAAGCCCGAGCCCACTACGGTGACTTAATAAATCACGAATACGCATTTCGCGTGTTACGTATGAGTCGTATAACCTAAACTCTGGTAAATGATCAATTACGCGGTCATCCCAGCTTAATTTTCCTTCATCAACCAGCTTAGCCAGTGCCGCTGTCGTAAACGCTTTAGTATTTGAGGCGATACCAAACAAAGTATCTTTGTTTACTTTTTTGTTGGTATCGAGATTAGTTACACCAAAACCTTTAGCAAATATCACCTTATCGTTTTCAACAATGGCGACTGCCATACCGGGTACGTCAAAACGGGCCATTGACGCTTTAATAACGTCGTCAATTTTGTTGGTATCGACTTGTGCCCAGCTACTAAACGTAGTGCCAGCTAATAATGCAATTGCGGCAAGTTTGGTTAATTTCATATCAATCCTATTTTATTATTTTTGATGAACTGCAAACTCAATGGCTGCGCGTTCTTGATTGGTATCGCTTTTTTGTGCGCGATTTAATATGGCATCACTGTATTCTTTTGGTACGCCCGCTTCAAGTGATCCGCGATGAACGTGTTTTATGTACCAATCGTATGGGAGTACATCGCTATCGTGCGTATTAGCTATATAACAATGTGCAGTTAGAATCTCACCGCTTAAAAGCGTTGGGGTTATATCTACGCAATCGTAACCCACGCCTTCTATACCATCTAAAATAGCTTTTTCATCTTCATTGAGCTCATAAATAACGCCGTAAACCAGCGCGTCTTCTTTATCGCTTGGGCAAATACTGCATTTACCTGAGCCATCTTTAAATAGCATATCAAAAGTAAGTTCGTAGCCTTTAAGTACCGCAGTTCCTACACGCTTTACATTGGGTAAGCGCGCTAGCAAACGATTAGATGACATATTAGAGCCAAACGAAAAATTATATAACGGCATGTTATCTCCTACTCTCTAATTAAAAATATAACTTAAATAACAACGCGAATAGCCAAAGCAATTAAAATTACACCTATACCTCTATCAAACCAGTAACCACTTTTTCGAAAAAAGCCGCGCACACTCGGTTTACAAAGCACTAACGATAACATTGAAAACCACGCCCACGTAGCTAATGCCATATAAACACCATAAACAACCTGAATGCTAGTAGGTGTTGTTGGGCTAATCACGAGTGTAAATAACGACATAAAAAACAATGTGGCTTTTGGGTTTAATGCATTGGTGAAAAAGCCGCGTCTAAAGGCCAGCCAAACAGATTCTTCGGCTACCGTTTTTGTTTCTATATTATCTTGATTACTTGCTGGAGGTTTTGCAGCTCTGAGTGCTTGTACGCCTAAATAAGCTAAATATGCACCGGCAAGATACTTAAGCGCCATAAATAAACTAGGCGATTGCGTTAAAATAAGCGCCACACCTAAAACGCAATAGGCAACGTGCAGTAAAATAGCAGCGCCAACACCGGCGCTTGTCCACAGTGCATTGCGTCTACCTTGTTGCACACTTTGCTTAAGTACTACGGCAAAGTCAGGCCCTGGGCTTGCTACTGCAAAAAAATGAGCAATAACAATCAGTAAAAATTCATCTAAGTATTCCACGCATGTCCTTGCTAGTTTGGCGAATAAGCTAATAACAGCGGGTTAGCCGAATTACTTACCAATGCTTTAATTTCTTTTTGTGCTTTTTTAAACTGACCACGCAAATGCGGCTTTAAGTGCTTTTTAGAGTCTTTATCGTTTTTAAAGTAACTAATAAGAGCATGCATAAATACCGTGTGCGTTTCACTTAACTTAGCTTCACGATTAGCGTATGGGTTATAACAAGAGCCACAACCGCCTTTGAACTGATACACAGTGTTGCTCATCATTACACCAAACCCTAAAAAGCAGGCAAGCGCGTCAGCAGCTTGTGGTAAATAATCTTTACCTCCAGGTGGTAATACTCCAACATGATGAATAAGTATGGTGGCCAGTGTACCCGCATAACTTGCTACCAAATCTTGTGGCTGATTTATCTGATTTGGATTAAAAGAAATATTAATCGTATGGCTTGGCGGCACAATTAAATGACTACCTTCGCCACGTATTTGTTCACTAAATTCAAAATGCGGAAAAACCTGCGGTTGTAATTGCTGAGGTGCAACTAACTGAATAGGCCATCCATTCATACCTGCGTAATTAGTAACGCGGGTAAAAACGTTGGTCGCCATCTCTTCAATGCTCGACACTGAATCAGGAAAAAACGTGGCTGTTGGCAGTATTATTTGGGTGTGCTTAGTAAAAAAATCAGCCTCAAAATTTTCTACGGCCCAAATAAATGTATCAATAAGCCATTGCTGTTCTTGCTGCTCTAATAATGGCTTTGATTTAAATAAAGCTAACATAGTGTGCTCTTTTAGGTTTCAGTTTAAGTGCTAGTTTAGGTGCTATTTTAGGTGCTGCTTTAGTCTTTTTGTGTAAGTGCCCAGTCCCACGCTTGAGTATTATATAGCGGCACTGTTGATAGCGCATGGTGGTGGCTACCACTAGATTCTTTAGTTGAATACGATAAGTACAATAAGGTACGATTTTTAGCATCGTAAATACGGCGCACTTTTAGTGATTTAAATAATATACTTTTAGATGATTTAAATATCACCTCGCCCGACTTGCTACGGTCTATTTTTTGTAGCTGCTGCGCTGTAATAGGCCCCGTTTGACGACATGCAATAGACATATCAGAGGGATCTGAAAAGTCCAAATTAGCCTCTATATGACTAATATGACAAGTAACGCCTTCGAGGATTGGATCTTGCTGCGAATTAACCACAACATCTTTAGTTGTAAATAACCCAAGGCTTACCGACGCAACATCATCAGAGCAAGCACTTAACGTAACAATTGCACCTGCAAGTAACGCTAAACGTTTAAATTTTTGTGGTAATTTCATACTTATCCTTAATCAATATATAGGTAACTTAGTAGCTAAGTTACTAAGCGAAGGTTCACCTCTTTGTTTTTATACTAACATCAAAAATAAATACGACTAAATTAGTTTAAAGTAAACATTTTAATGTCGTGAGGGGTTAGCGAGTATCGGCGTATTTGGTACAATAAGGCTCTCGTCGCAAGTAGTAACTCATAATAGGAAACGCTGTAATGCCGCATATTATTATTGAACACTCAGAAGATCTCCCTGTATTACCACAAGTTCTCGTAGAAAAAATTCACAACACCGCCTTCCAAAGTAACTTATTTGAATTAGAAACCATAAAAACGCGCGCTATTGCTTATCAGCAATATCAACTTGGCGCAGGAAAATCAGGGTTTATACATATTGCGGTACATATATTGGCTGGGCGCTCAATTGAGCAAAAGCAAATGCTAAGCGAACTGCTACTTTCGTGCTTAAAAACGTATTGTCGCGATTCAGATAGCTTAAGTGTAAACATTTACGATATTGAGCATGAGATATACCGTAAAAATTAGTTAACTCTTGTTGTTTTGAGCAATAAAAGTAAACACTAATAACATAAAGCCCCGATTGGGGCTTTTTTGTATTCTTAAATTAGATGCTGCTCACTGTCATTTATAGCGCGGAGCATACATAGCATCTGATCTAACGCTGAAATTTAATAATGTATTTGCACTCTTTCTAATTTAAGAAAGCTTAGCTTAATCTATGGATTAACTTTATTTAGATTACTTTTTATTATTAGGGGTAACTAAAGAATAATAAATAACACGAAATTAAATTCATGTAGCTTTGAATAATTTGATTAGGTATTACTTGGGAAGTTTGTAAAAGTGGTGGCCCCTCCCAGACTCGAACTGGGGACCTAACGATTATGAGTCGTGTGCTCTAACCAACTGAGCTAAGGGGCCAACTTTTATATAACTGCATAACAGTTAATTTTTGAAGCGTTCAGTCACAGAGCGACTAAAGCGGGTTGCAGTATAAAAACTTTTTAGGTGCTTGTCACTACCAAACACCTTTATTTTAACAATCAGTAAGCTAACTGCTTAAATAGTAATCTTTTATGCGGATATAAACATAAAATGTAAGATATTTTCTATGATATTCGCTGCATTAAATTATAAAAACCTCCTTCCCACATCAGTCTTTTATATTTAACGCTCTACTTTTTAAGTAAAGCTAACATATATGTGTAGGCATACAAGGCTGTAAAAAATATGCTTGGGGCTACTGTAAGTGCCAAATTAGGTGTCTGATTAATTACATTCACCAGAATTACTAAGCTCGATTGAACAGTAATCGGAATTACAGGCGCAAAAAGTACTCCAGCTATTTTTTTGTTGTTTAAATATGAGGCGCTGGAGTTAATTGCATTATTAAAGCTTTGTCGTATTGCTACGTTTTGTGGTGTTTTAGAATGAAACATACAAATAATCGGAGTTACAAATGCAAGCGCTACATAACTCGACTTATACTTGTTGACGACCTTTTCTAAAATAAAAGTAAAAAACAGCGTTACAAATCCACTATACAAGCCTTGCACTAATGCAGCTTGAAGCGTGACCGATTTTGCAATGTCTACCGCATTATTTGCCCAGTAGGCCCAACTAAAATAAAAAACGAATGACACAATACCTGACATTATAAGTCGAATATTCAATTAACTACCTCAATATGTGTAAAAACTTGGTTTAGAAGTGATGGTAATATTGTCACTAAATAATAGAGTAATTAATCGCGTATTGTAGATATATAAACAAACTAATGTTAAATATTTCCTAAATGGCATCAATACAGAATCAGAACACTGCTGTTAGTTAGAAAGCTTAATTGAAGTAAATAATAGCTGGGGGAATGTTGGGAGCGAGTTACAAGAAATAAATCACTTAGTTTGAGTAAATTAAAAAATGTTTACTTTAAAAACTAATATTGTGAGCCGATCGGTACTGAAGTATTTAGCTAAACCTCAGCAGTCGGCTTACACAATATATAATGTGTCATTATTTTTTCGCAATAATGTAGATTGCATGTATTAACCCTGGGAAATAACCTAGCAGTGTTAATAAAATATTTAACCAAAAATGCATACCTAAGCCAACTTGCAAAAATACACCCACTGGCGGTAATAAAACTGAAAATATTATACGGATAATATCCATGACCAAACTCCATTTAAATTAAGCATTAGAAAGGGGTAAAGCCCAGCTTTACTGGGCCTTAACTATAACTGTGTTATTCAGCAACAATAGTTAACTTATCAACTACGTCACGAACATCTTCAGCATTTTTAGCAATTTTAACTGCTAACTGCTTTTCAGCTTCAGACTCTACTGAGCCATTAAGAGTCACTACACCGTTATCGGTATCAACATCGATGTCTGTACCACCAACTTCCGAGTCAAACAGGAAGCGAGTTGTAATTACAGTGGTGATTTTAGCGTCCGTTAGGTCGTTATCATCATCGTCCATCATGTCTTTGCTTCTATCTTTTGTGTCCATGCTTTTAACAACGGTAAGGCTGTTTTCAACATCAGATACGCCATCTAGGCTAAGTACAAGTTCTTCTGCTAGCTCTTTATCAAGCTCGCTATTAACTTTACCTGTAAGTACTACCTTGCCATTTTTTACATCAGTGTTAATGTCAAAGTTGTTTAGATTAGTGTTCATAAGAAGAACTGTTTCTGCCTTACCATCAATCCAAGCATCTTTACTTTCGTTTTCCCAGCTGTTCGCTTGGGCACCCATAGCCGTAGTACCAAGAACTAAAGCTGCGATAATAGATTTGTTAAATGTTTTCATAATCTTTCTCCTTTTGATTAAAGACACTTTTACTTATGCGAGCTTTAGGCCAAGTTTACTTACTCTTAAAATTCAATTGCTTAGGTTGTTTTGCGATAAAGCTTTAACTATAGCTGTGTAACTATTTACAGGCTACTCGGTAAAACTTTCTCAAATAGTGAAAATAGCTAGATAATTGCTCTTTTGGTTAATCTATCGTTAATATAACAAAGAAAAAAACACCATTAAAAAATAACCAATTGATAATTAAAGTAATTATATTTGGTACGCGGTTTGCAATTAAACATTAAGATAAGTATCAATAGTAAATATAATAAGGAATATCTCATGTCTGTAAAAGTTGAAGACCGTCCAATAGAGCAAGTACGCGAACAGGTGATTGATCAATTAATTTATAATTACAGTCATGGGGTTATTTCAGTTGATGCATTTGAGAGACGTTTAGATGACGCGATGGATGCATCTAACAACGAAGCTCTTTTAGCCTTAGTAGAGGATTTAACACTTAATACAGACCAGCAATATAAAGCAGAAAAACAGTCGCAATTTTCTCCACACTATAGTGCACAACAAAACAGTGATGATGACTTTACACTACGCAGTATTTTAGGCTCTAACGAGCGAAGCGGCCAGTGGGTAGTACCAAAAAACATTTACCTCAGTAATTTTATGGGATCGGTGGTGCTCGATTTTACCGATGCCATTTTTGCGCATCAAAATGTAACTATTCACGTTAACTGTATTTTTGGTAGCGATGAAATATATGTACCAGAGCATGTAAACGTAGTCTCCAAAATGTTTTGTATATTAAGCAGCCTTGAAAATAAATCGGTATCACTTAACAAGCGCCAAGGCCCGACTATTCATATTGAAGGTAAAGCGGTAATGGGCTCTGTCGAAATAAAAATAAAACGGACTATTAAAGAAAAGTTTATGAGTTTTGCTAATGAGCTAAAAACACAATTAGGCGCTGGAAATAATCGTTCATAAAGCTTGCTTAAGCACCGCTCTTTGCGGTGCTTAACCTGTTATAAATCGTTATTTCGCTCGCTTGGTATATCACTTAAATACTCTACAAATTCCACCTCAAACCCGGCGGGATCAATAAAGTAAACATTTTTTCTAAACGGGTTCTCACTACCTTGCTTACTTATCCGAAAACCCGCTTTATTTAAGCGTATCACTACCTCATTTAAGTTATTAGTCACATAAGCAAAGTGTGCAAAACCAACTTGATGGCCCGATAAGTTTCTGTTTTCACCTTCACCATGGTCGCTTATCGCAATGTAATGCGTGTCATCTCCAAAGTGTACCCAGCGTCTTGGTTTTCCGTGCCAATCACCTCTACCCTCACTTCTGACTGACCAATGCGGAAATACAGCTTGGTAAAATTTAAGCATACTATCTATATCACTCGCGACTAAGTTTACGTGCTCTAAATACATAATGTTGTCCTATCAATTAAGTAAACAGCACGATAAAACCTCAAGCTAGCTTTAGGTAAAGTGTTATTTAAAATTAATTCGATTTAATTAGGGCCTGTGACTTAATTATTATCTTGAAAAAATATATACACTTTTTAATCTTGTATAAAAAACAAACATAAGTATTTAGGGTTTATTGTTTACTTTATGTCAAAAGTCGCTAAAATATGCCGGCTGAAATATATAAACGTTCTTTTACAACCCAAAGGTAATACCATGCATCCAATGTTAAACATTGCGGTTCGCGCTGCGCGCAACGCAGGCAAAATTTTACTTCGCGCAAGTGAAGATTTATCAAAAGTTGAAGTGCAACAAAAAGGCGCTAACGACTTAGTAACTAACATTGATAAAGAAGCCGAAGCCGTAATTCGTGACACTATTTTACAGTCTTACCCTACTCACTCTATTGTTGGTGAAGAACTAGGTGAGCATAAAGGCAAGGATGATGATTACCAATGGATTGTAGATCCTATCGATGGAACAACTAACTTCATCAAAGGCATCCCTCATTACGCGGTTTCTATCGCACTTAAAGTTAAAGGTCGTTTAGACCAAGCTGTTATTTATGATCCAATTCGTGGTGAGCTTTTCACTGCTTCTCGCGGTCAAGGCACTCAGTTAAACAGCAAACGTCTACGTGTTAGCAAAACTACAGTTCTTGCAGGCACTGTACTTGCTACAGGTTTTCCTTTCAAAAACAAAAACCACATGGATGCATACACAGAAGCGTTTAAAGCACTGTTTGTACACACTGCAGACATTCGCCGTGCAGGTTGTTCTGCTTTAGATATGGCATACGTTGCCGCTGGCCGTGTTGATGGATTTTTTGAAATCGGCTTAAAACCTTGGAACTCTGCTGCAGGCGAACTTATGGTTAAAGAAGCTGGCGGTATGGTTGTAGATTTCGCTGGTGGTAATAACTATAGCCACAGCGGCAATATCATCTGTGGCTCACCAAAACTGACTCAAGCAATTGTTCGCGAAATTCGTCCAGTATTACCTGAGTCGTTACTTCGCTAATAAATAGCATGATGAAAAAAAGGAGCCTAGGCTCCTTTTTTTGTGCCTAAAAATAAGGGTTATCGAGCTTAATTTCAACCGTTTTGCCTTTTGTATAAGGTAGGGTATTTAAACCCTTTGCGAAGTATTCATTAAATAATGCGTCAAACTCACCGTTTTCTTGCATTTTTATCAAGCCCTCTTCAACAGCCTTCGCCAATTTAGGTTTACTCTTTGTCACAAAGTAATAAATACCGGTTGGATAACTTATATATAAATTAGGCACGATTACTAAATTACTTTGTTTGTTTTCAATAAGCTCAGAGTTAACCTCAATAAACGAGCGAGGAAAGTAATCTATTCGCCCACGGCTCGTTAAAGTAAACATGGCTTGGTAGTTAGTAAGCGGCCTTACATGTAATCCGTTATACGACATGATTCTTGTATCTGGCCAGTTATGGCCTTGTACTGCTGAAAACTCTCCTAGCTGCTCAAGAGTTTTTACGTTTTTAAAACGTGCTACATTTTGTTTATTAGTGAGTAAAGCCCGCTTTCCTATGTAACCTTTAAATAGCGGTATTTTAATAGCTAAGGCAAGCGCCTCTCGCTCTGGACTGCTCATACTCCAATACATATCTAATTCGTTATCATCTAGGTTTATTAACTTACGCTTTTGCAGATCTGATATGGGGATCATTCGGATAACACCGGGGTAGTTTACGCTTTCCAGTGCACGTACCAGTAACTCATTGAGGTACTCTTCTCGGGCATTTTGGGTATCTTGCTTTTGAGCTACATTAATTATTTGCTCTTGCGCCATAAGTGCAAAACTTATAAACAGACTTAACACACTAATAGAAAGTTTTATTGGCAACATAATAATTACCTACTTTATTTAAATTACCTATTTATTGGCTGAAAGGATAAGCGCTTCAAGAGCCCCCTTTGAGCATATAAATAAATAGATAACTTTAGCGATAACGCTTGGTTTATTTTAGCTTCAGTGGCCTGTGCCTTAACCTGCAGCGATTTTTACATTATTGCAAAAAGGCCCTACCAATTCATACTACAAAGTTAGCACTGTTTTCGTAAGCTTGCACTGTTATACCCGCTAATGAAAACTTAGACGCCTGAAAAATTCGTAAATTGCAGATATAAAAAAACCGCTCATAAGAGCTAATGCCGTTCACTTAAGGTGAGCGGCTTTTTTATTTCTAGCGTACCGCTGCGGTCTTGGCTTGACTGAGCGAGGAAAACTTCGCTCCCTTCGAGGCTCTAGAATGAGGCTTTCTGCCATCGTATAAAAGTATTTTAACTGACGTGGTATGGCCCCTGGGGTTGAATAAGGTAATCCAACAAGCAACCTCATTATTTGAGCTAAACTACCATTGAAACTCAGTTGGTACGGTAAATAATCACCTTTTAATGTGTGGCACATTTTTACCATCTGATATCGCACCATATTATAAGTAAGCAACACTCCCCACAGCTCTTGCTTTACAAGCGCTGGTAAGCGACTTCTTAATGTTAATCGATTACCCAGCATATATTGCTTTTGTTCGCGATAACCAAGCTCTATCTCCCAGCGGTGACTGTATATATCGCCTATATCGGCTGATGGATATCGCATCGGATCTGTCATCGATGTCATCACACTGTATGATTTCCCCTTTATTTTTCGAGTCACTAACCTCGCTATTAAGGTGTCAGGCAGCGTTGGCCACATTTTTCTTGCTCTTGGGTTACTGCTAAGTTGGACTAATTTATCATTACGCCCTAATGTTTGAATAACGTCATATTGCACATTTTTTTTCAGGGGGATTAGCCAATGGCGTTCACTGCCAGTCGTTTGCCATTTATGTAAAAGCCCTAAAGAATAGAAGCCTTTGTCGAATAAAGTGAGACTGTTATCGGGTGTGGTTTCTATAAGCTTTTCAGCCAGCACCATTTCATTGACCTTGTAATCATCAAAAGCGCTCCCCGTTATTAAATGGCTGCTCAGCTCCATTTGACACACCATTCTGACCTGAGGGTATTGTGTATTGGCCGGTTTTGTAAAGGCCTCATTATTTTGGGGGGAGTCATCCGTACGCCAAACAACACCATCGACACCAAGTAAAGTAAGCCCATTCCAATGAGGGTGATTAGCGTCATCATTCCAATGTCTTTGGGTGCATTCAAATAAGGCTTTCATGGCGGCTTCACCTAGGTTTTTACGACGCTGAGTTAAAGCACTTGGCGCAACAAATGGCTTTCCTTCTCGGTCAACAATATCGAGCATATTAACGACATCGGCCATCGATTTGTCATTATAAATAACCATACCGATCAACAACCAAGCCATCGATTCTAGGGTTAGTTTTCTTTTTCGTAGTGTAACGGTTTCGGTCAGCGCATAGGCCTCTTCGATAAGGGATAAAGGGAGTAAATCTGCGAGTGTTTCAACTTCATTAGGTTTGATGTTGTTGATAATATCGAGAGCATTAGAAAGTTGCATAAAAAAATCCGAATTCTACAAAAGAATTCGGATTCTTACATACCTAGAAGATCGTTCAAGTGCTATTAACTATTTCTTAAATGATCGGCATTAGCTCATAAGAGCGGTTTTTATTAAGTACAAACCCAATTACGGCATAGCGTCTTGGTCAGCACCTTCTTTTTCTATTACTTCTGGTATTAAATCTTCTTTGCTTACGCCCATTGCTATGGCAACAGAGCTGGCAACATAAATAGAAGAATAAGTACCAATAAACACACCAAATAGCAATGCAGTTGCAAAGCCATGAATGGTTTGTCCGCCCCATGCAAACAAAGCAATCAATACTAAAATAGTCGTGATTGAAGTTACAAGTGTACGGTTAAGTGTTTGCGTAAGTGAAATATCGATTATTTCGATAGTGTCGTCAATGCGTACCTTACGGAAATTTTCACGAATACGGTCAGATACAACAATCGTATCGTTGAGCGAGTAACCTATTACCGCAAGAATTGCCGCTAATATTGTTAAATCAAACTCCAAACCTAATACCGAAAACAAGCCCACAGTAATAATAACGTCGTGTATTAATGCACCTACCGCGCCCACAGCAAAACGCCACTCAAAACGAAATGCTACATAGATTAAGATACAAATAAGTGCAGTTAACATGGCAAGGCCACCCTGCTCTTTTAAGTCTTCACCTACACTTGGGCCTACAAACTCAATACGGCGCATTACTACGCTGTCGTCTGCTTTTTTAAGTGCGTCGATTACTTGGTTACCAATCACTTCAGCTTTAACATCACTACCGCGTGGTGCTAAACGAACTAAAATCTCTTGGCTAGAACCAAATAGTTGTACCGATGCATCAGCAAAACCATTATCAGCTAGCGCAGCACGTACTTTTTTAAGGTCTGCTGGCTGTGAAAAACCAACTTCAACCGCAGTACCGCCGGTAAAATCTAAACCAAAATTTAGACCTTTAACGAAAACTGATGCAAACGACGCTAAAATTAATAACGTCGAAAAACCCATAGCCACTTTACGAAGAGACATGAAACGAAGGGTTCTACTACCCAAACTTAAAATTTGCATGTCAGCTCCTTAAATCGAAAGTTTATCAATACGTTTACCACCAACGAACAAGTTGATTACCGCACGGGTACCAACAATGGCTGTAAACATTGAAGTTAAAATACCAATCGCAAGTGTTACTGCAAAGCCAGCTATTGGGCCGGTACCTACTGCAAACAGTATAATGGCCGCAATTAGCGTGGTGATGTTGGCATCAAATATGGTGCTAAATGCGCTATCGTAACCAAAGTGAATGGCTTGTTGAGGGCTGCGGCCGTCGGCCAGCTCTTCACGAATACGCTCAAAAATAAGTACGTTAGCATCAACCGCCATACCTACCGTTAATACAATACCGGCAATACCTGGCAGAGTAAGTGTAGCGCCCGGAATTAAAGACATAACACCTACAATTAGTACTAAGTTAGCCGCAAGCGCGAGGTTTGCAACCATACCAAAGCCTTTGTAGTACACAAGCATGAACACAAGTACAAACGCAAAACCAAGTGCAACCGCTGTCATACCCGCTTCAATGTTTTCTTGACCTAAGCTTGGACCTACTGTGCGTTCTTCAACAATTTGAATTGGCGCTACTAGTGCACCTGCACGAAGAAGTAAGCTTAAATTATGTGCTTCAGCTGGGTTGTCGATGCCTGTAATACGGAACGAACGATCAAGACGTGCTTGAATCGTTGCTACGTTAATTACTTCTTCTACCTTAATAGGTGGAAGCGCTTTACCGTCTGCATCTTTTTTACCTGATGGCTTGTACTCAATAAATACCGTTGCCATACGTTTGCCAATAGCACGTTTGGTAAAGGCATTCATTTTTGCCCCACCTTTGCTATCAAGCGTAATACTTACTTGCGGGCGTTGGTATTCATCTGCACCAGATTGCGCGCCAGTAATATGGCTACCTTCTAGGATGATGCGTTTTTTAAGTACAACAGGGTAACCGTCGCGGCTCATGATCATTTCAGTACCCGCTGGGATACGACCTTGAGCAGCAGCACTTGCATCAGCATTTTCGTCTACTTCACGAAATTCAAGCGTTGCTGTAGCGCCTAAAATCTCTTTAGCACGAGCTGTGTCTTGAATACCTGGTAGTTGAACAATAATACGCTCAGCGCCTTGGCGTTGTACGTTAGGTTCTGCAACACCAATTTGGTTGATACGGTTACGAATAATCGTTTCATTTTGCTTGATAGCGTAGTCACGAATTTCTTTGA
>Ga0316197_10001554_pt1 | contig 16310 bp, 13 predicted proteins | sample OudBiesiAoxic_MG_FD_204939 | JGI IMG/M metagenome (GOLD analysis project Ga0316197, IMG submission 204939) | Coastal sediment microbial communities from Oude Bieten Haven, Netherlands - site A oxic | ecosystem: Environmental > Aquatic > Marine > Coastal > Sediment | place: Netherlands... | reverse complement strand
TTTCCTTCAGCAGTGCGCCGGCTTCGCGAATGGTGCCCGTGACCAGTTCAAGATCAAAGTTTTCTGACTGGCTGGCCAGTGCGGCCACCCGGCCGAGTATCGGCATGGGTGTATTGTCCGGCATGGCAACAACAGCCTGCATGCCGGCGGCATTTGCATATTCACACATTGAGTCACCGGCATTGCCCTGGGTTGGTACAGCGAGCTTTCTGATACCGGCCTTGTGGGCCATGGAGATGGTCATGGCCATGCCGCGGTCTTTAAAACTTTGTGTCGGGTTAGCGCCATATCCCGGATGCGCCTTGCCCTCATCTTTAACGAGCAGCGTGAAACCTGCTTTTTGTGCAAGCGGATGATCGCTGTAATCGAGCAGGGGCGTATTGCCCTCACCGAGATTAAATATATGAGGCAGGTCTTCCGGGTTGTTGATATCCAGCGGTAGCAGGCCACCGAAGCGCCACATATCATTGCGTTCGGGCTGGTACCAGGACAGGTCCGGTTGTTCAGCTGCCAGGCGTTTCAAATCCATGACGATTTCTACCGGGCTGTCGTCCAGTGGGCACAGGTTCATGACGGTACCGGCAGGGTACTCGGTGGCACAGCGGATACATTTCAGGTGTGATATGAAACTCATGTATGAACTGCCCGGAATGAACTTCAGGTAGTTTAAGTGGTTCGCACCAACCACGCCATGTACTTTAAGTAGTCATCCATGACAGTTTCGGGCTTGGGGGACAAGCAAGGTACTCGCGGCTGGTACGAGAGTAAAGATTAACAACACCGGGACAAAAATAATACATAAAATTTAAATTAAATTTCATACATTAATAATGTCGGTATTGGCCGGTTCGCAAGCGACTCATGTTCCTTAGCGCTTTCCCCTGCCATGAGCTTTAAGAAGATCCAAATCCGGACCGACTGGTACGATGCCGGACGGGTTAATGCTCGTATGGCTAACATAGTAGTGGTGTTTGATATGAAACATATTGATGGTCTGCGCCACACCATCAAACTGGTAAAGCTCGCGGGTGTAAGCCCAGAGATTCGGGTAGTCCGCCAGACGGCGTATATTGCACTTGAAGTGACCTACATATACAGGGTCGAAACGGACCAGTGTTGTGAATAAACGCCAGTCGGCCTCGGTGAGGCTATCACCCAGGAGATAGCGTTGCTGTGACAATCGCTCTTCCAGCCAATCCAGTGTTTCGAACAGTGGGATGACGGCTTCTTCATATGCTGCCTGGGTGGTGGCAAAACCGGCTTTATACACACCATTATTCACCGTGGAATAAATACGATCATTGATATCGTCTATCTCCGACCTTAAGGCTTCCGGGTAAAAGTCACCCGGCTTTGCACCTGCTCCATCAAAAGCGCTATTGAACATACGGATGATCTCGGAAGACTCATTGGAGACGATGGTGTTTGTCTTTTTGTCCCATAGAACGGGAACAGTGACCCTTCCTGAATAGCCCGGATCTGCTCTTGTATACACTTCGTGAAGAAGGTCTGCTTCACTTATCGGATCAGGGATGACGCCATCGGCCGGTTCAAAAGTCCAGCCATTCTCCGCCATATACCAATGTACGACGGAGACAGATATGTGGTCCTCCAGTCCCTTAAGCGCACGGAATATCATTGCTCGATTTGCCCACGGGCAGGCCAGCGACACATACAGATGATAACGGCCCGGTTCGGCCTTGAAACCACCTGTTCCGGAAATACCGGCGCTACCGTCAGGGGTGACCCAGTTGCGAAACTGGGAGTCACCGCGTATGAAGCGTCCGCCTGACTTGCCGGTGTCATACCAGCGATCCTGCCACTTACCATCTACTAAAAGTCCCATATTGCTAATCCTTTACTGTTGCGTTTGACTAAAACTGACCGTTTTGAAAATCTCTGAATGCCTGCTGAATCTCTTCCTTTGTGTTCATGACAAAGGGGCCGCCACGGGCGATGGGCTCATTTATTGGCTGCCCCGATACAAGCAGAAAACGTGTTTGCTCATTTGCCGCAGTGACAGTCACCCGGCCCCCCTCACTCAGAATTCCGAGAGTCCGGTAACCCAGCGGTTTGTGTGTGTCACCCACGTGCAACTCACCCTTGATTACAAATATGAATGTATTGTCGCCGCTTCCCACGGATTGCTCGAAGCTTTGACCGGCCGGCAGAGTGACATCCATATAGGTCGGGTGAACATGGCTGTTTTCGACAGGCCCGCGGGTGCCTTCGCTGGTGGTCCCTGAAATCACCCGGATCAAAGTACCGTTATCCCGTTTTTCCAGGGGCACACCCGCCGGAGGGAACTCCTGGTATGCCGGCATGGACATCTTTTCCGAGGCAGGCAGGTTGACCCATAACTGGAACCCCATGAGAAGTCCATCTTCCTGCTCCGGCATCTCCGAATGTACGATACCCTTACCAGCGGTCATCCATTGAACGCCACCCGGCTCGATAACACCTTCGTTGCCGGCACTGTCCTTGTGTCGCATACGACCGGCCAACAGGTAGGTGACGGTCTCGAAACCACGATGCGGGTGGTTTGGGAAACCGCCGATGTAATCATCCGGCTGATCTGACTCAAACGCGTCCAGCAGCAGGAAAGGGTCCAGTACATTGAGCTCATGTGTACCGATGATACGGGTCATTTTGACCCCGGCGCCATCGGTGGCCGGCAAGCCGGCTGTCAAGGTTAGAAGTTCCCGGGTCGTCTTATTGGTAGTGCTCACTTTCAGCTCCTTTTCTTCAGGCGGTTATCGAGTGCATAAGCACCGCCGCCCAGGGCCACGATCATCAGAAAACCACCCGCAATGGATACGTTTTTCATAAACATGATCATTTGCATTTGATCACCGAAGTTGGCATGGAACAAAAGTGCTGATAGCAGGCTGAATCCTGCCAACAGAAAAGCAGCGATTCGAGTGTGCCAGCCGAGCATCACGGCCAGGCCACCGAGCAGTTCCACTGCGATCACCAGTGGCAGAAGTGCACCCGGCACGCCCGTGGCTTCCATGTAGCCCTGGGTGCCTGCATAGCCGGAAATTTTGCCTATTCCTGATGTAACAAAAATCAGTGAGATCATAATACGTGCCACCGGAGCGGCGAGTGCTTGTAGTGTGTTCATTGCTTTCTCGATATCTCTATTGGTCTTTAATGTGCAAATGTTAACTGTTGCCATAAAATATATAAACAGCAATAATTGCAAATAACTGTTCACTAAAACGGAACAATAGAATGGGTCAGCTGGAAGACATGCGTATATTTGTGCGTATCGTGGAGGCCGGGGGTATTGGCAAGGCTGCTGATCAGCTGGGATTGGCCAAATCGGGAATCTCCCGAAGCCTGGCCGCGTTGGAAAACCGGCTGGGTGTGCAACTGATCAACCGCACCACGCGCCGCATCAGTCTGACGGGTGTAGGTCATGAATACTACGAGGCCGCGGTTAAACTGATTGGTGATGTGTCCGAGCTGGACGCATTGACCGCAAACGCAGAGACTTCCCTGCAAGGACACCTGAGGCTGGCGGTGCCATTATCTTTTGGTCTTTGCCATCTGTCCGCTGCCATCGATGATTTCGTGGTTGAGCATCCCGGTTTGACGTTTCACATCGATTTTTCAGACCGTCATGTGGATCTTGTTGAGCAAGGCGTGGATCTTGCTATTCGCATTACCGACCTTAAGGACTCCAGCCTTAAGGCGCGTCGCATTTGCCCGGTCCGGCTGAGGTTGTGTGCCAGCCCGGATTACCTCGAAACGCATGGCACTCCGGGGCACCCGGATGATCTAAAAAACCACAGTATCCTCAGTTATGACATCGGTGGCGGTACGGCTTTGAAACTGGATGACGGGAAAGGCAATGTGCAACTCGTTCAAATTTCTTCACGCATGGTGGCCAATAACGGTGATTTCCTGCGTGATATGGCACTTGCCGGCCATGGCATTGTTTTACTGCCCACCTTTATTTCCTGGAAGTCGCTGGCAGACGGCGGACTGGTTTCCGTGCTGGAGCCCTATATCCCCGCGACGCTTAGCGCCTGGGCGGTCTACCCGCAGACACGTTACCTTTCTCAACGCGCCCGTCTGTTTATTGATTTTCTGACTCAACGGTTTGGCGACAGACCTTATTGGGATAATGATTAACAAAGGTGCTACGATTCTGATTCCGCTTAATTTGATGGTTTAAAGATGAAAGTCAACAACGTTCCGTACCGCTCAATCTGGTTGAATAACAACGGCTGGGCGGCAGACATCATTGATCAGACCCGCCTGCCGCATGAGTTCATTATCAAGACGCTTTTCACCATGCAAGATGCCGCCGAGGCTATCAGTGTCATGCGTGTCCGGGGTGCGCCGCTGATTGGAGCAACCGCCGCGTACGGACTAGCACTTGCCATGCGGGAAGACGCGTCTGATGACAATCTGAAAGCAGCGTATGCAACCTTGCTCGCCACACGGCCCACAGCAGTTAATCTGCGTTGGGCACTGGCCCGGATGCAGCAGGTACTGACCGGCATGCCGGCCGGCGAGAGGTTGGCCAAGGCCTATACCCTGGCTGCTGAAATCTGTGATGAGGATGTTGCCATCAATCAGGCGATTGGCCACCACGCGCTCGGCGTTATTCGCAGGGTTTGGCGGGAAAAACCTGCCGGGGCGAAGGCTTTTCATATTCTCACCCACTGCAACGCAGGCTGGTTAGCCACGGTTGATTGGGGCACGGCACTGTCTGCCATTTACCAGGCCTATGAGGACGGAATTCCGGTGCATGTGTGGGTGGATGAAACCCGCCCGCGCAACCAGGGTGCGGCCTTGACCGCGTGGGAGTTGCAGTCACATGGTATTCCACATGATGTCATCGTTGATAACGCCGGTGGCCACCTGATGCAACATGGACAGGTGGATATGTGCATCGTCGGCACCGATCGCACTGCCCGCAACGGTGATGTTTGTAACAAGATTGGTACTTACCTCAAAGCACTTGCAGCATTTGATAACAAGGTTCCGTTTTATGTGGCCTTACCGGGACCAACCATTGATTGGCAAATGAGTGACGGGGTGAATGGCATACCCATTGAGCAAAGGGATGGGTATGAGGTAACCCATATATCGGGTAAGAATACAGCCGGCCAGGTCGAGTCAGTTCAGCTTACCCCCGATGGTGTTACCGCCTGTAATTATGCCTTTGATGTCACGCCGGCACGGTTGGTGACGGGTCTGTTCACAGAACGGGGTGTGTGTGACGCCAGTGAAGACGGTTTACTGGGTCTTTATCCGGAACAAAGAGGCTCGTTCTGATGACCCGGGTACTGCGACAACAATTGATTGATACCGCTTTGGCCATGAATGCCAGTGGTCTGAATCAGGGTGCCTCTGGCAACCTGAGTGCCCGATACGGGGATGGCTTCCTGATAACACCATCGGGTATGGATTACGCTGGATTATCAACAAATGACATCGTCTGGATGGATTTTGACGGGAAGACCCAAGGCAAGCGCAAACCCTCTAGTGAGTGGCGCTTCCACGCGGCAATTTATAAGCACCGTGCCGAAGCCAATGCCGTATTACATGCCCATCCGGTCAGTTGCTCGACCCTGGCTTGCCTGGGCAAGGGCATTCCCGCGTTTCACTACATGGTTGCAATGGCCGGAGGCAGAGATATCCGGTGTGCAGGCTACGCCACCTTCGGCACGCCCCAACTGTCAGATAAAGTCATCGAGGCATTGGAAGACCGTAAAGCCTGCCTGATGGCTCACCACGGCCTGACCTGTTTTGAAAAAGATCTGCCGCGTACACTGGCTTTGGCGATTGAAGTGGAACACCTGGCGACCGTTTACAGCCGCATACTGGCGATCGGCGAAGCGGATATTCTGACAGATGGTGAAATGGAAAAAGTACTGAAGAAGTTCAGTAGCTATGGCCTGCAGGATGTTTGATATTTCGGTCAGATACTAATACCCAATGATGTTTTTTTGGGTTTAGAGCAGAAAATTGTCCTGTCAGCGCGTATACTGAATATGTGTTCACTGAACACCATCATTTCGCTGGTCTATTTAAAAGTATCTAAAATAATAAATTGATATACCCACGAACCGATTGCTGTTCAGTTTGTTCGTGGAGAAGTCATATGCACAAACCAAGTCCTCACAAGGAAATGTACGATCCGTATTATCACTACACCCGTGGTGTGCTTTATTTTGATGAAGATCACTTCACATTCACCGCGTACCGAATGCCTTACCAGGAACTCGACAGCAAGTCGTGGGAGACGGAACAGGCGTTTAAGGCCGACTACCGGCGTGTGGTCAATAAGAGGTATGCAGCCTGACATCTGCCCCGCCTCCTACTTTTTGCAGGACCATTTTCAGTTTTCGCAATAACAAATCTGCGTTTGCTTTGGAAAACACCATGGGCGGGCGGATTTTCAGGATATTGTCATATTGGCCGGTGGAGCCAATCAGAACACCCTGCTGCCGAAGCAGGTTTACGGCCCTTTCTGTTTCGATGGTGGCCGGCTTGCAGTTCTCCCGGTCACGAACCAGTTCAATGCCAATAAACAGCCCACTGCCGCGAATGTCCCCGATCATTATCTGATCTGAGGCCAACTCCTTCAAACCTTCAATTAGATAAGAGCCGGTTTCGAGTGCTTTGACCTGCAGATTCCCACTCTCGATGACTTCGAGTACGGCGAGTGCCGCAGCACAGGCAACGGGTGTGCCACCGAAGGTATTGAAATAGTGAGAGTCCTGTTGAAAAGCTTCAACCACATCCGCTGAGGTCACCACTGCAGATATCGGGTATCCATTACCCATGGGTTTGCCCATTGTGGCGATGTCGGGTACAACACCATGGCTCTCAAAACCCCAGAAGTGGCTACCAAGACGTCCAAAACCGGGCTGTACTTCGTCGGCAACAAACAAGCCTCCGGCCTGGCGGACAGTTTCTACGGCCTTTGCAAGGTAGCCGGGCGGGACGGTGGGTAATCCCTCGTTTGCAAAAATGGTGTCTACAATAAATGCGGCAGGCCGGTGGCCTCTCCGGGCCAGTGTGTCAATGGCTGTTTGCAAGTGACCGGCGTACTTGTCAGCGGCTTGCGCGTCACCGGCATATAAACCACGGTAACTGCAAGGTGTTGGTACTGTAACAATGTTGTCACCACGCTTTTCACTGGTTTGATAGCAGCTTGTGATCTGGGCGATAGCCCAGGAGGTTCCATGGTAGGCATGATCGGTGACGATCATACCGCTCGCACCGGTTTTTGCGCGTGCGAGCCTTAATGCCAGTTCATTCGCCTCCGTGCCAGTACAGGCAAACATCGCGATATCGAGGCCCTCGGGAAACCTGCCTGTTAATTTTTCAGCATATTCGAGCACCAGTTCATGCAGGTAACGGGTGTGGGTGTTGAGTTTCTGTGCCTGTTTGCAGATGGCTTCGACAACGTGTGGGTGGCAATGGCCGACATGCGGCACATTGTTGTAGACATCCAGGTATTTGTTGCCATCTGAGTCGTTCAACCACACACCCTCTCCTGAGACGATGTGAACCGGTTGGTCATAAAACAAACGATAGGCCTTGCCCAAGAGACGCTGCCGTCTGTTCAGCATTTCTTGCAGGTGGGGTGAAACCGTCTGTTTTACATCATTCATGGCGGGGTCGACTCAGGCGGAGTGACAAGCTTTACGAACTCGAGCCAGCGCTTCACCCGCTGACAGGCTCTTGAGATTGATTAGCGAGTTTTTTACTGACTGCTGGCTGATCAACAGGTATTCACGATTTTCCGGGAACAGGGTGGCCCGGTAAGAGCCAATCAACAGGCTGGTGATCAAACGCGTCCGGATCAGGGCGGTGAGCAATTCCATTTCCGTATCCAGCAATGGTTCCACGGCGTGATAACCCGCGATCATTGGTAGTGCACCCGCCAATGGGTCATCTCCCTCACTGAGTTGATAGGCTGCAGCCACCGCCAGTTCGATGATCAGGGGTGACCGGGTCATGTCTCCAAAATCGATGAGTCCGGTTATTTGACTTGGTCGTGCTTTGTCCAGCAGTACGTTTCCGGGGTTCAGGTCATTGTGAATCACCTGGGCTCGCAATGGTTCAAGCACCGGTTTCACCTCAACAATGAACTTGTCCAGGGTTCGACTGATCAACCGTCTCAGGCCCGGTTCTTCGATATGAACGATCAGGTCAGCCAGGCTTTCCGCACGTTTCATATCCCATAGCGATGGTGGGTTTGAAGCTGGATGATCATATCCCCTGAGGGCCACATCCAATCGTGCCAGCAATTGGCCCATTTGCCTGGCAAGCTCCGGCTCAACTGTCGCATCGTGTATAACCGAACCTTCAAGCCAGCTCAGTACACGGACAAAATGTGTATTCCCGGCTCGCTCAACACGGCCATGTAGTTGCCCTTCAATGGTAGGTATAACCCGTGGCAGGGGAAAAGAGGCATCCTTGATTGCAACATGTTGCAAAGCCTGATTCTGGAAGTCAATAACACCCAGTTGCTCCGCCTGATTGGAAATCTTGAGTGTATAGCGCAGGCCATCTTGTGCTGTCAGTTGAAAGTTCTGATCCCTCTCGCTGACCAACGGCCGGACGTTTCCGCTTATTCCATACAGATCGTTGGCGATGGCCGATGCACGGGCATCGGAAAATGCTGGGGGCATGGTTGTCAGCATCTGTTGAATGATGGTCTGAGATTGTCCGGTCTTCATTGGGGTAGATTAAATGATTTGAGCTACCTGGCAAGCAATATTCGTTTAGAATTGTATCCATAAAATCCATGTATGTTTGGAGGAATGATCCCATGAAAAAACTATTTAAGTGGATACTGGCACTTGTCGGTATTGTTGTCGTTCTGTTAGTTGTTGCAACCGTTGTTTTGCCCATGGTGGTTGATCCAAACGACTACAAGGATGAAATAAGTGCGGCCGTTTCGAAAAAAACAGGCAGGGACCTGACCATCGGTGGCGAAATAAAGTGGAGCGTATTTCCTTCACTCGGACTTGAGTTTAGTGATGTCAAATTAGGTAACCCGGAAGAATTTGGTGAGCAGCCAATGCTGGATATTGGCGAAGCCGGAATATCGGTTAAGTTGTTGCCTCTACTCAAGCGGCAGGTTGAAGTGGGTGAAGTAAGCTTGAATGATGTGTCGATCAATTTGAGCCGGAAAGCTGACGGAAAAAACAACTGGGATGATCTCAGCGGCGCCCGTGCAACTGACAGCGCCACATCATCTGAATCGGGACGCGGCATGAGCTCTTTTGTCGTGTCGGGGATCGAGATCAGCAATGCAAAAGTCACCCTCGATGACGTGGATCAAACCACGGAGTTAAAGCAATTTGATTTAAAGGCATCGAATATTGAGTTAGGTAAGCCATTTAACCTGAAAGGCAGGTTTTCGGTGAGCCTGCCCGAACAACAATTGAGCGGTGATGTTGATTTTGGTGGTCTGGTCCGGTCCGCGGCGAGTGGGAAGCGGTTCGGTGTTGATGGGCTTGAGCTTTCATTCAAAGGCAATAAAGGGTCTGCAGCGGAGGCGGTATCCCTGGATGTAACTGTCAATACCAACGCAGACATTGATTTATCAAAGGACGAGGCGGTTCTTTCTGATTTTGCTCTGCGCCTGTACGACCTGGCGGTCAGTGGTGATCTCACCGTGTCATCGCTCACAAATGACGCGAAATTTGCTGGTCAGCTTAATGTGGCCGAGTTTAATCCAAAGTCCTTCATGAAGGACCTGGGTCTGGAGGTGCCATCAACGAAGGATGATAAGGCACTGACACGCCTGCAGGCTGAAATGAAATTCACCGGTTCAAGCAATAGTGCCGATATGCAAAACCTGACGGTCAGGTTTGATGAATCGACGTTTGGTGGCAACCTCAGGGTTGTCAATTTTGATCTCCCGAGTCTGGATTTTGACTTCCAGGTAGATCATATAAACCTTGATGATTATTCAGCACCGGACGCGTCAGGTTCGGGTTCGGGAACTGCTGAGTCAGACCTTTCGGTTGATGCCTTTCGTGGGTTCACGGGTGGTGGTAACTTCAGGATCGGGCAGTTGGTTGTGAACGGTCTCACGGCCACGGATGTGAGCATGAAGATGACTGCTGATGGTAATTCCGTGTTGTTTTCGCCGATCAATGCGAAGTTCTATGGCGGGCAGCACGAAGGTGAAGTCAAGATTGACGCCAGTGGCAACCGGCCCCTGTTGACTGCGAACCACGGTTTGAGCGGTGTGCAGGCTCAGGGATTGTTAAACGACCTGATGGGCTCAGCCCGTCTTGAAGGAACGGGTGATTTTTTCCTTCAGATCAGCACTGATTTGAGTAATTCCAGTACGGTTCTCCAGGCATTGTCAGGTGATATTGGTATGAGCGTGATCGATGGTGCATTCGTGGGTATCGATATCGTTGATACCATCGGTACCGTCAAGGCGGTATTGGGTAAGCAGGATGAGGTGGTCAGTGCATCCGGGCAGGACCAGAAAACGGAATTTGCCGAGCTCACCATGAGTGGGGTTTTCGATCGGGGCATATTGAGTAGTGATGACTTGTTGATGCTGTCACCACTGATTCGTGCAACGGGTGAAGGCACCATCAACTATGTTACTGAGTCCATAGATTACACCTTAAAGCCTGTTCTGTTGGGCGATCTTGGGCAAAGCCTTGGTGATCTGAGTGGTAAACCGATCCCGGTAAGGTTGAGTGGAAACATGTATGAACCCGACATCAGGGTGGACATCGTTGCTGCTCTTGCCGAGTCGCAAAAGGAAATGATCAACCAGAAGGCAAATGAATACATCGGTAAACTGATTGGTGGGGATGAAGAAACCGGGGTCGACAATAAAGAAGGGGACGGCGAGGCCACGTCTGATGTCGCCAGTTCTCTGCTCAAAGGGCTGCTGGGAGGGAAAAAGGATTCCGGCAAGAAAAAAGATGATGACGGGGGAGTAGATTGATTGACTTCGGGCTACTTATGTTTCAAATAGGTGGAGCCATTGCGGTCGATGCCTGTTAAACTTGTTACGGCACTTCAACTCTATTCTAGCGCCTGATAAAAATGTCAAAATTCAGCGGTTCGTTTGCTTTTATTTTCTTGTCGGTATTTCTGACCGCCCCCGTCGCACTGTCGGCATCTTTGCCGGAGGGTTCTGCTGACTCTCCCGGGCAGACCAGCGTGGAATCGAAAGCTGATTCTGCTGGCGCGGATGAGGCGAAGGCGGAACAAGAAGTTACTGAAAGCCAGGGTGAAAATAGCACCCCGGAAAACAGTCTGGACAAACACAAGAATTATGTAGACAGCCAGGTATTGCGCGCGGGCCAGTGGGTCGATGGTTTCTTTGATGACCCCAATAGTGTGGCAGAGTCGACTTCAACACAGTTTCGTCTCCGGCCGGAGTTCTACTACCGCAATGAGCAGGGTGCCAAGTTCAAATTCAAGGCGTCGGTGAAGATCCGGATTCCGGGTCTGGGTAATAAGGTGAGCTTTATTGCCGGGAGCGACGATAGTGGGGATGGCTCAGGTGTTGCCGAAGATGATGGAGAAGATGATTCCATTGTTGGCCTGCAGTTTTTTCTATCCGACTCAGTCAAATGGAATACCAGTATTACCGCGGGTGTAAAATTCAACGAATTCGCCGGTCTTGTCGGTCCGCGATTTCGCTACCGGACAGCCATGAGTGAGAAATCGTCCCTGCGTTTCACCCAGACGTTTCGGTGGCAGACCAATAACTATTGGGATATCGGCACGCGTGTCGATTTGAATTTCGTGTTGAATCAGAGCTTCTTCTTTCGCCAGACCGTTTACGGTCGTTGGCGCGGTGAAGAAAGTGATGAAAAGGGTTATCGCACCCGGGTCAGTAGCATATTGTCTCAAAAGCTCAACTACACAACAGGGCTTCAATATGATTTCTCCACTATCTTTCATACTGAACCGGATAACCATGTAGACAAGTACACCCTGGCCCTGCGGTTTCGTCAAAGAACCAAACGCGAATGGCTGTACTACGAAATTGTTCCCCAGATATCTTTCGAAGATCAATTTGACTACAAGGCAAACCCCGGTATTCGTCTGAGACTTGAAGTATTCTACGGTGGCACCAAGACCAGCCAGTTCTGGAAGCGTACCGCGGAGGATGATGACGACTTCCGTTGGTAGAACGACCGATCAGATCTACGGGAAGTGAGTGTCAGGGTAGCTCGTATGTACACTTTGCACTGCCACCGGTCCCTCGGTTTATTAAGTCCCCTAAACGCCTCACAACGTTTACGTCTCCAATTATTTTCCTGTTTCTGTACTTTTTAATGTAGTCTTGCCGATTGCAATGCGGGGTGGTCTGTGGGCTTCATTGAAGAATTAAAACGTCGAAAAGTTTTCAAGGTGGCCGTGGCATATGTCGTGGTGACGTGGTTACTTATCCAGGTAGCCGATACCTTGTTTCCGACTTTCGGTGCGCCTGAATGGGTATTAAGGATATTCTCAATCGTTCTGTTTTTGGGTTTCCCGGTCGCATTAATTTTCGCGTGGATATTTGACGTAACACCGGAGGGTGTCAAACGTACCCCTGACTCTGACAAAACCGATGTCACTGCTACTACCAAAAGTGGGAAGCTCCCTACCTACATCACTGGCGGGGTTTTGGTTTTGTTTGTGGCATTGGTGCTCAACTACTATCTAAACCCGACTACCGAGCCTGATAGTGTAACTCCGCCGCCGGTTGTTGAAAGTCAGCTATCAATCGCCGTATTGCCGTTGATCAATATGAGCGCGATTAGCGATAACGCTTTTTTTGCCAACGGTGTGCATGAAGAAATTCTCACCTATCTTTCCTATATAGACGGCCTGGAAGTAACCTCGCGAACCTCATCAATGCAGTACCTGGGTTCATTGCTATCCATCGGTGAGATTGGCCAGGAACTGAAAGTCCGCTATGTCGTGGAAGGTTCAGTGCGACGAGTCGACAATCATGTGCGCGTCACGGTGCAGTTAATAGATGCCGCGACCGACAGGCATTTATGGGCAAGTAATTACGACCGTGATCTCATCGACGTTTTTGCAGTACAAAGCTCCATTGCCAAGGAAATCACTGATTCCATACACCTGGAGATTCAGCCGGAGACAGTCGGTGTTCTGAGTGATATGCCGACACAAAGTGTAAAAGCTTACGACTTGTATATGAAAGCCAAGAGCATTGACAGAACCGAACGTGATACCGAAGACAGCCTGGCCCGGTCACGTGAATTGCTTGAACAAGCGGTAAAAGAAGACCCGAATTTTGTTGAGGCCTGGGGTTTTCTAAATGAAATTTACGACCACATCATACGTAACATGCTGACGAATGGTTGGTATGCCGGCGATGCCAATGACGCAATGATGCAAGAGCTGACCATTGCGTCGAAACACGCCCTGAATAAAGCAGTCTCATTGGATCCTGACAATCTTGAAACGCTCCTGGCACAGGCCAGCGACTATGTAGCAGAGCAGGATGGCGGTTTTTTTCGGGCCCAGCGTAAATTAACCCTTGATAGAGCCATTGAGCTTTACCCGGATGAAGCGTTGGTCCATTACACACTGGCATGGTGGTATCAGCTTGGCGGTGATTTGCCAAACGCAGATATAGCCTTTCGTAAAGCGATCGAACTGGACCCGTTTAATGCAAGAATACTTTTTGGAGCGATTACCCACTATAGCAACAATGTCAAAGATGTTGCCCTGACCACGCAGCTTCTTGAACGATTGGACAATAGTCTTGGCGGGTCAGGCAAATGGGAAAGGTCCCGCGTGTTGGTACAGCAAATTCTAGCTACTGCGAATAAAGATATCATTGATGATTATATTCAGCATGAAGGATTCGATCTAAGCCAGGTAAGTGTTTTCGGCGCTGCTACTTTGATTGCAGTATCCGGGATGGACATTGAAAAAGTGCTGGAGATCGAAGACAAGATCTACATCGAAAATACCAATGAATACCTGGTCATGAACTATGTGGAGATCAATTTAATATTGCTCGACTTTTACCTGCAGGAAAACAATGTCGAGAAGACCAAAAAAATTGCTGAGCGAATATTGAAAATAAATGAGGTCTTTGGCAGAGATTTTCTCTGGATTCAGCCCAACTTGGATGAGGCAAGGGTGGCGGCCTATCTCGCGATTGATGATCAGATAAGCGCGAAGCAAACTGTTGATATGATAATAAACAGCAGAAGTGACACCTATGACCCGTATGGTGCTTTTGGTGTTTTAGCTCTGGCAGAAATAGACCCTGATCGAGCTGTTCAGCTTATTTTGGCTGACAGGGCTAGTGAAAATTTGTGGAATGGCACCGATTGGATTGCAATGTTATATCGTTACCATATGAATCTTGTGCAACACCCGGATATGAAAGCCTTCTATATAGAAGAAGGTAAATGGGTGGACTATTTGGCGAAGCGGATACCAGGTTACCTGGATTAACAACCTGGAATTTTTACGTTATATGTGAAAAAGCCCTGCTCAAGCAGGGCTTCTTCTTTGTAGGCCTCTTCTATACGCTACAGCTAATAAATTTAAGCTGCCCGGCGCGAACGTTGACCCTGTCCTCTGCCCCGACCGGCCGGTGCCGATGCGTTCCGGCCTCTTCCATTACGGGACTGGGACGAGTTGTTACGCCCCCGGTTGTTGGGTCGTGAGTTACGACCCGAGTTTCTATTACCACCGTTTTTAATGGGTTCCGCCTTGATGCTTTCATCGGGCTCGTAACCTGGAAGGATGATTTTCTCGATACTGCATCTTTGCAGTTTTTCGATATCTGCCAGCAGTTTTTTCTCATCGACACAGACCAGTGAAATGGCCTCGCCTTCCAGGCCTGCGCGGCCGGTCCGACCGATACGATGAATATAATCTTCCGCTACGTTGGGTAATTCGAAGTTGACCACGTGTGGCAGTTGTTCGATGTCGAGCCCCCGGGCTGCAATATCAGTTGCAACCAGGACACGGACACCGCCTTTTTTGAAGTCCGCCAATGCACGGGTGCGGGCACCCTGTGATTTATTACCATGGATCGCGGCGGATGTGATTCCATCCCGCTCCAGTTGCTGACTAAGCCGGTTTGCCAGGTGCTTTGTACGGGTAAATACCAGCACTTGCTGCCAGTTGCCCTCACCGATCATGTGTGACAGCAACTCGCGTTTGCGGTTGCGGTCAACCGGGTAAACCACCTGGGAGATTTGTTCTGCGGTGGTGTTTTGCCGTGCAACCTGAATTTCCATCGGCGCGTTCAGCAATTCGTTGGCCAGTTGCTTGATGTCTTTTGAGAACGTGGCCGAGAACAGCAGGTTCTGCCGGTTCTTCGGTATCGCGTTCAATACTTTGCGGATGTCGCGAATAAAACCCATGTCGAGCATGCGGTCGGCTTCATCGAGCACCAGTGTCTCAACACCATCGAGACGGATCGTTCCGCGCTCCATGTGATCGAGCAAACGGCCCGGTGTTGCGATGACGATATCGACGCCTCGGCGCAATTTCGTGATTTGCGGGTTAATGCTGACACCGCCGAATATCACGGATGATGTGAACGGCAGGTAACGGCCGTAGTTCTCGACACTCTCGGCAACCTGTGCCGCAAGTTCCCGTGTTGGAACCAGGATCAGTGCACGTACACGCTTGTTTCCCTGTGGCACAGAGTTCTGCAGCCTTTGTAACAGGGGTAGGGTGAAGCCCGCGGTCTTGCCGGTACCGGTTTGTGCACCGGCCAGAAGATCATGGCCTTCAAGAATAAGGGGGATAGCTTGCTGCTGAATCGGGGTTGCTTCTAAGTAACCCTGTTTTTCTGTCGCGCGCAGCAATTCGGCCGAAAGGCCAAGTTCTGAAAATAACATGTTTTATTTTTACTCCGAATTCGCCCTGCCCAATTGCTGTGACTTATCACTGCATGGGTCGGTCCGGGCTGATTCTTTATTGGTTCTCCGCATCCGGCGTTGTGCCGGAAGGGAGTAGTTGGCACAGACCGAAGTGTGCCAAGACGGAGCGCACTATAACAGAAGTACAGTCATAAACAAGCGGTGTGAACTTAACCCGGGTCGTGATTTATGGCTTTGCCCGCACAAGACCACGGAAATCGCTGCCACTCGGGTTCTGGTAAACACGCAGGTCAAACTCCGGAACCACAGCGAGTATATGATCAAAAATATCTGACTGGATCGCCTCGTAATTGGCCCAGACCTGGTCTTTGCTGAAAACGTAAATCTCGATCGGAAGGCCATATTCCGTCGGCGCCAATTGCCGGACCAGAAAAGTCATCTCCTTGCTGATCATAGGGTGGTTCATCAAATAGG
>Ga0316197_10001553_pt1 | contig 16324 bp, 15 predicted proteins | sample OudBiesiAoxic_MG_FD_204939 | JGI IMG/M metagenome (GOLD analysis project Ga0316197, IMG submission 204939) | Coastal sediment microbial communities from Oude Bieten Haven, Netherlands - site A oxic | ecosystem: Environmental > Aquatic > Marine > Coastal > Sediment | place: Netherlands... | reverse complement strand
CGTGTGCGTCGGCATCGGCGCCTGGAACTACCCGATCCAGATCGCAATGTGGAAGTCGGCGCTGGCGTTGGCGTGTGGCAACGCGATGATCTTCAAGCCGGCTGAAATGACCCCGTTGTCGGCCGGCGTGCTGGCCGAGATCTACACCGAAGCGGGCGTACCCGACGGCGTTTTCAACGTTGTGCAGGGCGATGCTCGCATCGGCCAGGCACTCGTCCGTCACTCGGGCGTCGCAAAGGTGTCGTTGACCGGCGAGGTCTCGACGGGCAAAGCCGTCATGGCCGACGCCGCTGGGACGCTCAAGGCAGTCACGCTCGAACTCGGCGGCAAGTCACCGATCGTGGTGTTCGACGACGCCGACATCGAGAGTGCGGTCAATGCCGCGCTGACGAACAACTTCTACTCGACGGGGCAGGTGTGCTCGAACGGCACCAGGGTGTTCGTGCAGCGCGGCGTCTACGAGCGGTTTCTCGAACCGATCGCCGAGCGCGTCCGTGCGCTGAAGGTCGGCGACCCGTTCGATCCCGACACGATGATCGGACCGCTCGTGAGCGCCGAGCACCGCGACAAGGTGATGCGATACATGAAGATCGCTGAGGACTCGGGAGCGCGGCGGATCGTTGGCGGCGATGTCGAGGATCCCGCCCTCGCCGTTGGCAACTACGTGCTGCCAGCGGTCTACGCCGACTGCACCGATGACATGGAGTTCGTCACCGACGAGGTCTTTGGGCCGCTGATGTCGGTGCTCCCGTTCGACACCGAGGACGAGGTCGTGGAACGGGCCAACGCCACCCCCTACGGGCTGTCGGCGGCGGTCTTCTCGTCGGATTTCGCGCGAGCCAATCGGGTTGCCAACGCGCTCGAGGCCGGCTCGGTGTGGATCAACGACTACGGCACCCTTCCCGCATCGGTTCCCTTCGGTGGATACAAGCAATCGGGGATCGGCCGGGAGAACGGTGCGAACGCGATCGAGCACTACACACAAGTCAAGATGATCTACAGCTCGCTGGTCCCGGTCGAGAAGTACATGTGAGACGCGGTAGCCGGCCGCCTCGGGCAAGCCAGGCCAGAGTTCTCGCTTCGTTCACCGGGTTCGCGATCAGCTGGCTCAGCCGGCGCCGTACGATCGCATCGTGCGTCGATCCGCTGCCGTCATCTGTGCGCTGACCACCACCCTTCTGTTCAGTCTGCTCGGTCCGGGCATCGCTGCTGCAGCACCGATCGACTCGGCCGGGTCGGCGAGCGTTCGGGCCGCCCGGCTCGGCAACCAGGCGTCGACCAAGCCGTTGCCCCCGTCGCCGACGGCGCGCTACCGGATCACGGTCGTCTCGGAATGGACGCCGTCGAGCCACCCGACCACCCGTCCATCGAACTCCCACTTCTCGCCGACCGTCCTGATCAACCACGGAACACCTGGCGATCTGTTCGCCGTCGGAGCCCGCGCCTCGTCAGGCGTCGAGCAGATGGCCGAAACCGGTGCGACTGGCGCCCTCCGGGCCGAACTGGCGGGCGACGGCACGGTGTCCGACGTTCGCACAGGGTCCAGCATCTTCGGCATCGGCCAGAACTCGTTCGACGTGACCGTTGCGCGCGGCGACGAACTGGTGTCGCTCGTGACGATGCTCGCCCCAAGTCCGGACTGGTTCGTCGGTGTGCGCGATGTCGACCTGCTGCGTGGCGATGGTTGGGTCGACCGCCTCGAACTCGACCTCGGCAACTACGACGCCGGTACCGACAGCGGCACGGGCTTCCGTTCGCCAAACGCCGACACCAAACCGGCAGAGACGATCAGTGGCCCCCGCGATCCGGCGTTCGCTCAGGCCGCTGCAGAGAACCGGTTCGGTCGTGTCGTCATCGAACGAATCTTCTGATCTGCAAGCGAGTCGAAGGAGACGCCTCGGTCGAGTGCTCGCCCCCTTCGGGTCCAGCGCGCGGTCCGCCTCAGTCGGTGACGAGCTCTCGGACGCGAGCCAGTAAGACGTCGAGTGCCGGGCGATTGAGCCCGCCCTCAGGGATGATCACGTCGGCGTGACGCTTGCTCGGTTCGATGAACCGCTCGTGGGCGGGCTTGACCGTGGTCAGGTACTGGTCGATCACCGAGTCGGGTGTGCGGCCTCGCTCGGCCACGTCGCGTTGCAGGCGGCGAATCAATCGGATGTCGGCGGCGGTGTCGACGAAGATCTTCAGATCGAACCGCTCGCGCAGTGCACGGTCGTAGAGCACGAGGATTCCGTCGACCACCACAATGCGATTCGGGGTGACCTCGCGGGTCTTGCCCGAACGGTTGTGCTGCGCGTAGTCGTAGACGGGAACCGGGACGTGCGCGCCGTTGGCCAGCGCGGCGAGGTGGTCGTTGAGCAGCGGCCAGTCGAACGCGTCAGGATGATCGTAATTTGCCTGGCTGCGTTGTTCAAGGGTCTGGTCGCTTCGGTCGAGGTAGTAGGAATCGAGTTCGATCCGTGACAGGTGGTGCTCGCCGGTCATGTCGACCAGCCGTTCCGAGATCGTCGTCTTCCCCGAGCTACTGCCTCCGGCGACGCCGATCATGAAGGGTCGTGACACGGCCCGCAGCATAGACGGTCACCGAAATCGTGGTGATGGTCGGCCCGCGGCGGGGGATCGAGGAATGCCGTGCCGGGCCGCAATTCGCGACCAATTTGCTTCGATGCTTGTAATTTGCATCCGCGACCAGCCAACCTGTCAGGTGATGCTGTCCGAACGCCACGCCGCCATGCTCGATTTCGAACGCTCGTGGTGGAACAACGACGAACCTCGTGACCAAGTGATCCGCGCGCGCTTCCAGTGCTCGCCGGACGAATATCATGCGGAATTGACCACGGTGCTCGACGACCCGGCAGCGATGGACCACGACCCGCTCGTGGTGCGTCGACTCAAGCGGCTGCGTCTGCGAGCACGCAAGCTGCGTCATGATGGTGCCGATCTGGCATCGTCAGGCGGCGGAGAAGGACATCACGCATGACGAACGAAGAGTCAGGACTCGGCGCTAGCCGCCGCACCGCACGCCAGGGAGTTGGCGGATCGCCTGTGGGGTCGTGGCTCACGATCGCCCTCGCAGTGATCGCCGTCATCATCGGCTTCCTCATCCTCAACAACATCACCGACGACGGTGGGTCCGCGGCGAATACGAGCTCGGTCACCGGCGGCGACAGCGAAGCGAGCACGCCGGCGACGGGTCCCGCTGTGTCGGTCGAGGTGCCGGTGACCGAGGCGGCCCCGACCACCACGACGATCCCGCGGGTCACCACAGGCGCATCGGTGATCGTCGCCAACGCGAACACCGTGGGTGGTTCGGCCGGCAACATGACCAAGACGCTCGAACTGGCCGGGTACACCATGATCGATCCGGTGAACGCGAGTGGGCCGAACATCACCGACACGATCGTCTACTACGACGAAGCGCAGGCCGCCGCACAGGACGTCGCGAACTCGGTCGCTCGCGATCTCGGTGGCGTCGAGGTGCTGGTCTTGCCGACGCCCGCTCCGACGGAGAGTGGCGACCTCGGCGACGCTGGCGTGCTGGTGCTGCTCGGTGACACCGAAGCCGGCAAGACACTCGAGGAGCTGTCCGGCTCGTCGGCCGACGCGGGCGAGGACGTGGCTGCGGCTCCCGATCCGTCCGACGGAGATGTACCCGCAACGGCTCCGGCTGATGCCGACCTCGGCACCCCCGACGAGACCGACACCACCGACGAGACCGACACCACCGAGGGCTGAGCGCTGACCGGCGCGCCGGTTTCAGGTCATTCCAGGCAAGCCCGAACGAGGATGGCCGTGGCCCGCTCGATGCACTGCTTCGGCTCGGCGAGCGCCGACTCGAGGCCGAACAGATCGGCGAGCACCGCCGCATCGCTGAGCCCGGTCGAGGGTCCGAGGACATCGGCATCCGCTTCGCCGACCACGGCCATGACCGGGATGCCGGCGTCGCGACCCAACTCGACGATGCCGCCCACGACCTTGCCGTCGAAGCTCGTCGCGTCCAGGCGCCCTTCGCCCGTGATGATCACGTCGACCCGGTCGGGGTTGTCGACGTCGAGGTGATCGAAGAGGTCGAGCTCGTCGGCAACGAGTTCGAAACCAGGAACCAATCGCCCGCCGAGCGCGGCCAGTGCCCCGCCGAGTCCACCTGCCGCCCCGCCGCCCTCCACCGCAGTGACGTCGAAGTCGAAGTCCTCGTCGAACATTTGAACCAGCCGGTCGAGGCGTCGTTCCAGCAGTTTGACCTGAGCGGGTGAGGCCCCCTTCTGGGGGCCGAAGACCGAGGCGGCATCGGTGAATCGGGTCGACACATCGCACGCGACGAGCAGCTCGACCTGCTTCAGCCGAGCGATGGCGGAGATTGCTCGGATCGCGCCGAATCCACCGTCGGTTGTGGCCGATCCGCCGAGCCCCACGATGATCCGTTTCGCCCCGGCGTCGAGCGCGTGATCGATCAACTCGCCCGTTCCGGTCGTCGTCGCGTCGAGGGCTTCGTTGCCATTGGCGCCGCCCGCGAGGACGAGGCCGCTCGCGCGTGCCATCTCGATCACGGCCGTGTCGCCAGAGAAGCGCCAGCCAGCGCGCACCGGGTCGCCCAGCGGGCCGGTCACGGAGGACTCGCGATTTGCGCCACCCAGCACGTCGAGGAGGCCGTCCCCGCCGTCGGCCATCGGGATCTCGACACAGTCGACGCCGAGTTCCCAGCAGGCGTGTCCGATCGCTGCGGCGACTTCCTGAGCTGTTGCCGACCCCTTGAATTTGTCGGGCGCCGCGAGGACTCGCATCGCCGTCAACCTACTGCCCGCCGCTCGCGTGGAGGCGGCCGTCGAGCATGCGGCCGGCCAATCCCGACCGATCAGGTAAGGATTGCCGGTAGAATTCCCTGTATGGCTGCAACCGTACGAATCCCGACCACGATGCGCCCACTCACCGGTGGCGAGAAACAGATCGCCGTTGACCCCGGTTCACTCGGCGACGTGATCTCGGCGCTGGAGGCCGCACATCCCGGGATGGGGGAGCGCCTGCTCGACGAGGACGGTGCATTGCGCAAGTTCGTCAATGTGTTCGTCGACGATGACGACGTGCGATACCTCGAAGGTCTCGAGACCCCCGTCGGCGACAACATCACGGTGTCCATCATCCCCGCCGTCGCCGGCGGCTGAGATCGTCCACTGCTCCGTCTCACGGTCACTCGCCGATTCTCCGACGAACCGTGATCCCGAATCAGCGTCGGTGACTTCAGTCGGTCGCTGGTGACGAGGTTCTGTGCGTCGTCGACCGCGGGCCACACGAACACCGCAGTGAATCGAATGCAGCGACCAGCTCGGTCATGGGCACAACCGGACATCTCCCCTCCCACCGCCTCCGGCGACGAGTCGGTGCGCGGTCGTAGGCTGAGCCGATGATCGGACTCGTCACAGCGGACGTCGCCGCACCGCTCGATCCGGATCTGCTCCCACTCGACGCGGCGATGCGGGCTCGGCTCGGCGGCGATGCGGTGTCGATCGTCTCGTGGGACGACGCGTCGGTCGACTGGGAAGCCTTCTCCGCAGTGATCATTCGATCGCCCTGGGACTACACCGACCGACTCGACGAGTTCGTCGGCTGGGTCGACCACGTCGATGCGGCGACCACGCTCGTGAACGCGGCAGACGTCGTACGATGGAGCACCGACAAGCGCTACCTCGCCGACCTCGCAGGTGAAGGGATCCCGATCACCCCGACGGTTTTCGTCGCGCCAGGCGACGCGACTCCGGCGGTCGAGGGGTTGCACGTCGTCAAGCCGACGGTCGGGGCCGGCTCGAGCGGTGCGCGGCGTTGCGAGCCCGGCGAGGTGGCTGACCACGTCGCCCTGCTCCACAGCGAAGGGCGGACCGCGATGGTGCAGCCGTACCTCGACCTGCTCGACGAGCGGGGCGAGACGGCGCACTGTTTCATCGCCGGTGGTCGTGGCGGTCTCGAGCTCAGCCACACGTTTCGCAAAGGGGCGCTCCTCACCTCCGTCGAGGTCGAACAGGAGGGTGACCTCTTCGCCAAGGAGGACATCTCGGCGCGAGTTCCGTCGAACGCCGAGCGAGCCCTCGCCGAGCGCGCGTTGTCGACCGAGGTGGTGCGCTCGCTTGGCGACATCGTGTTCGCCCGTGTCGACGTTGCTCCGTTCCGCGATGCCAGCGGCAACGAGTCGCACGTCGTCATGGAACTCGAACTGATCGAGCCGTCGTTCTACTTTTCGATCGATCCGCCGAAGGTCGATCTGTTCGCCGATCGCTTCACCGCCTGGCTGCGACGTCGCGATCTCGTCGCCGGTACGAGGGGCGCGCGCTGACATGGTCCGCCGGCCGAGCCAGCGGATCGACGTGACGCGGGTGACCGGCCGTGGCAGTGATCGTGCCGTTCAACGCCGCCCCGATGATCTGATCGTCGAGGAGCCGCTGTCGATTCAGCTCGACGGCACACGCGTTTCCACGACGATGCGCACCCCGGGGAACGACCACGAACTTGCTGTCGGGTTCTGTTTCACCGAAGGGCTGTTGGGCGACGCGGCGGTTCTCGGCGTGCGGCACTGCTCCGACGAGAACACCCCGGCTTCGGCCTCCAACGTCGTCACGATCGACACGGGCGCACTTGCTCCGGCGCCCACTCCACGCCTCGGGAACGTCTCGTCGAGCTGCGGATGGTGTGGGAGCGAACATCTGGACGAGCTGTGCGCTCGGCTCGATCCGCTCCCCGACGGTGGCCCGATCGACCTCGACGTGATCGGCTCGATCGTCGAGGTGGTGCTCGATGGGCAGGGCCTGTTCGCATCAACCGGATCAGTCCACGCAGCGGCAGCGTTCGACGCGTCGGGGGAGGTGCTGCTCACACGCGAGGACGTTGGTCGCCACAACGCCGTCGACAAGGTGGTGGGGGCGCTGGTGCTGGGTGGGCACGGGCTCCCCGTGATCCCGGCGACCGGTCATGGCGTGTTCGTGAGTGGTCGGGCGAGCATCGAGATGGTGCAGAAGGCCTGGGCAGCCGGTTTCTCGACCCTGGTGGCGGTGAGTGCGCCGACGGCCCTGGCGGTCGACGCGGCGCGCCGAGCCAACCTCGTGCTCGCCGGGTTCGTCCGCGGCGACGCCTTCAACGTGTACGCGCCCGAACACCTCCTCTGACCCAGCGGGAACAGGCGTCGGTAGTGTGGCCGTATGTTGATGGAAGACGGTCTCAGCGTTGTCCACCTGTTCGCCAAGCCGACACCGGGGACCGATCGTGAAGCGGTGATCGCGGCAGTCAAGGCGGCCGAGGCCGACGACTGCCAGCTCGTTACCGCAGCCATGCTCGGTCACAAGGCCGACATCTGCGTGATGGCGCTCTCCCCCGACTGGGCGGTGCTGCGCACGTTGCAGACCGCACTGCAGCGCGCCGGGCTCGACATCGTCGACAGTTATGTGTCGATCACCGAGGTCAGCGAATACGCGAAGGGCATGCCGGAGCACATGTTGCAGGCCCGGCTCTACCCGAACCTGCCGCCCGACGACCTCAATGCGTTCTGCTTCTACCCGATGAGCAAGAAGCGCGAGGGGCACGCGAACTGGTTCGCCACTCCCTATGAGCGGCGCGAATCGATGATGATGGAGCACGGCAAGAGTGGACGCACGTTCGCCGGCCAGGTCGTGCAACTCGTGACCGGCTCGACCGGACTCGACGACTACGAGTGGGGCGTCACGCTCTTCGCGAAGAACCCCGAGGTCATCAAGAACGTCGTCTACACGATGCGTTTCGACGAGGGCTCAGCGCTGTACGGGGAATTCGGCGCGTTCTACGTCGGCTATCTCGAGTTCGTCGAGAACATCATCTGACGCGCTGCCGTCTGGTCAGGCGAGGACAGCGATCGGACGCTCGAAGATGTCCGAACCGTCGGCCGCGAACCGGAACAGGTCGAAGAACGCACGTGACGGGTCACCGTTCCGACCGAGGTCGGTGATCCCCGTCGGACCGTCGTAGTCGATCTCCTGGTCGTCGGCCAGCCGGAGTGCACACGTCGCGAAATCGCGACAGACGTTGCCGCCGTCAGACACCGACGACATCTGGCCCGCGATGACCTCCGGCAAGTCCGAGGCGCCCTGAATCGCCGAAAGCGCAAGCAGGTTCACGCAGTCGGTGACCTGAGGGGCGAACGGAACGTTGTCCTCCAGCGCGGCGCCCTCGCGGAGCACGATCTGGGGAGCAATCACGACGACCCGGTTGCGGATTCTCGACGGAAGGCCGGCGATCACCGGTCGACTCGCCGCGCTCCGGGCAGCATCGTTGACGATGATCGTCGGCACGCTGACGTCGTCATGCTCACCCATTGCCTGCAACAGGCTTGCCGAGTCCTCGCCGCTGCCGACCGAGACGACGACTTGGGGATCGATGTCGACGAGGAGGTCGAGTTCGTCGGTGAGGTCGTCGTCATCCACCGGGATGGCGATCGTTTCGACGGCGATGTCGTCGCCGAGTGCGTTTGCGACCGCTTCGGCATACGGGCGGCCGTATGCGTCGTCGACGTGGACGATCGCCACGCTGCCGGCACCGGTGGCCTGCGCCTCTCGTGCGATTGCAGTGGCCTGGAGCGAGTCGGTCGCGATGCTGCGGAAGAACAGTCCGTCGTCGGGAAAGCCGTCGAGCGCGATGGCCGTCGCCGTCGGCGAGCAGCTCACAATGCCGTTTGCGACTGCTACGTCGAGTGCACCGAGTGCGGTGTTCGAAGAGGTGGGGCCCATGATCGCGTCGACGCCGGCTGCGACCAGGTCCTCGATTGCCTGCGAGGCAGTCGCTGCGTTCTGCCCCTCGTCCAGGATCAGGATCTCGACGTCGTTGCCGAGTACACCGCCCACCTCATTGATGGTCTCGATGGCGCTCTCGAACGAGGAGCGGAGCGCGGTGTCGACCCCCGTTTCGCCGGATGGGATGAGCGCGCCGATCGTCAACACGCCATCGTCGACGCGAGGAGGGACGACCTCAGTCGTTGTGGTGGCGACGGTCACGGACGGTTCGGACCCGCCGCCGCCGGTACACGCGGCCACAAGAGCGGACGTCGCAACGACCGTGAGAAGCGGTCGACGAAGGCGGAGCTGGTCGCCTCGTCGCCGCATGGGATGAAGAGTACCGTCTGCGGTTGCGTCGAGTGGGTGCAACACGCCCGCCCCCGGAGATGGAGTCGTCCGCGCCGGACGATCCCACGCAAAACTCTCAAGAAAGCGTCAATTGCTCCCGATAGACAAGCGACGATTTCGTCCGCGTTGTCTTCGGCGATGACGATCGACGTCGCGTCATCATGAACGGCACCCCGACTCTCCCCAGCGATCGCCAACTGGTCGATGCGGCACGATCCGGCCACGACGCGGCCTGGCAGGAGCTGATGGAACGGCATGAGCCGTCGATTCGAAGCGTCCTGCCCCAGCGTGGACGCAGCGGGCGGCGGTTCGTCACCCAGGCGCTCGACGAGTTCCGCGCGACGCTGAACGAGCAGACCCCTGCGGAAGGTGAGGAGGCGATTCGCGCGTTCCGGCCACGCGCGATGGCAGCGGTCACTGGCGGTTCCTACGGCCCCGCTTCGGTCGATCCCGCAGTCGATGTCATCGCCGACGACCGCCGGTTGCTCGCCACCGCGTTCGGTCGGCTCCCCGAGCCGTGGCAGACCGTGCTCTGGCACACCCATGTCGAGCGGCTCACCGCTGCCGAGGTGTCGCCCCTCGTGGGCCGAACGGTCAATGAGGTCACCGAGTTGCTGTCGACGGCCGAACGCGGCCTCGTCGATGCCTACCTGCTCGAGTATCTGGAGGCCGGCGACTTCGACGACAAGTCCGCCGCGTTGATTCCGCTGCTCAGCGGTTCGGTCCGAGCGTCGCTCCCGGCCCACGAGCAGCGCCTCGTCGAGGCCCACTTGGACGATGACACCGCAGGACACGTCGACCCTGCGACGGGGGTCCGTCATCACGGTGCCGACGACAGCCGGCGCTTGATCAGCATCGCCTCGTCGTTGCCGGATGCACTGGCACCCGCGATCGCTCCGGGCATCACGGGGATGAGCGTCGAGGCGCATCGGGACGCACTGGGCACCGCGACTCGCTCGTTCGGGACTGCGGTCATGAGCGCGGAGCGATCTGATCGCGTCCGGCGGGCCGTCGTCGTGGGTTCGGCAATCGCCGTGGTACTCGTCCTCGTCGGCGTTGCCTATCTCGTCCGCCAACCGTTCGACAACGACGATTCCACGTCGACCACTGGCGTTGCCACAACCGAGCCGGACCCGTCGACGTCGACCGGGACCACCGTTCCCCAAACCAACCCCGGCGCCGACTCCACCGTGCCGTCGACGACGGTGCTCGATCTGCGTCCTCCACCATCCGGACCGAACAACGAGATCGAACTGGTGGTCGACGAGTCGCTGGTCGTGGGGTTCGCTCCGACCCCCAGCGTGGTCACCGCCACGATCTCGAGCCCGGCTCCGATCCTTGCGAGCGGTACCGGAACCCTCGACATCACGCTGACCAACGGAGGTTCGACGCCGTTCGACGGCGGTATCTCGATGGTGCTGCCCCGCGGTATGTCCTTCGACGCCGTTGCTGCCGGTCCGGCAACCTGTATCGCCGTCGAGGGCGAATTGCTGCAGTGCGGTGTTGCTGTTGCGCCCGACGCGTCAACCACGTTCTCGGTGCGGCTGGGTCTCCAGAGTTCGGTTGTCGGGCGTCTGTCCGTTGTCGGTGAGTCGCTGGCGGAACCGTTCGAAGTGTCGATCGACGCAACCGGCGACGTCGTTCACAACTCGGTCGGACGCGGCGGCATCGACATCATCGGTAACACGGTGATGACGTGCGACGAGTCGAAGGCCGCCGAATTCGAGATCAACTGCACAGACGTGCTGGACGGCGTCGGGCCGACGGTGAACCGGTGGGAGGTTCCGATGGAGTTCACGGGTGCCGCTCCCGCCTTCGGATTCTCCAACGGCTCGAGTGCGGTGCTCGACATCGCCGACGATGCCCGCATCATCCATGCCGAGCTGTTCTGGTCCGGCGACCTGGAGGAGGCCGGCCGCTCGGCGTCGGGGGGCAATCGGGACGTGGCGTCGTTCGTGTCGCCGACGGGCGAGGTCGTCACCGTCGAAGCCGAGGACATCGTGCTCGGCGAGGAGGATGCAACGCAGTACGTTGGGCGAGCGGATGTCACCAACCTCGTCGCAGCGGGCGGCGCCGGCGAGTACCTGATCGGCAACATCGCGTCGGTTGAGGTTCAGGGCTCGTACGGCGCGTGGGCCTTGGTCGTGGTGACCGATGACGACACGTCACCACGCCGGTACCGCGTCGTCACCGACCCGTTCGAGTGGGTCGCGCCCGAAGCATCGTTCTCCTATGCCGTCGACATGCCGGTTCCGATCGTTTCTGATGGCCCCGCTCGACTGAGCGTCGTGGGCTACGAGGGTGAACTCGGGTTCCTCCCCGAGTCGCTGCTCGTCGGTGGAAGCGAAGTCGGCGGGACGAACCCGTTCGACAGCTCGGTCGAGGGATCCCGCGATCCGACGTTCGTGAACAACCTGGGTGTCGACATCGGGGCGTATGATCTGATGATCGACTCACCGGCCGGCACCCTCCGCATCGACGCCACCTCGGCCGAAGATGGCATCCGCCTCGCCGTGCTCGGACTGTCCGTCGATCTCGCCGAGTGACGCCCGACGATCGTCGGGCACACCTCGCCCGCGCGGCTGAGTCGTTCCCCGACGGGGCACGACGGGGGCGTGAGTACTGCGTCGCACTCGCCAGGATCACCGATGCCTGGGTGGTGGAGTTGTTCGAAGCCGCCCTCGCTGCGCACCCCACGAAGCACCGCATCGCACTCCTCGCGGTCGGCGGGTACGGACGCGGCGAGCTCGCCCCGTACAGCGACCTCGATCTCCTGCTCGTACACAACTGCAAGCCGCGCAAGGTCTCGGCCGAGATCGAACCGATCGCAAGTGCCCTCTGGTACCCGCTCTGGGATGCCGGCGTGAAGCTCGGTCATGCGGTGCGTCGTGTCGATGAGCAACTCGACCTCGTCGATGGTGACCTCGACTCGGCAACCGCGTTGCTGTCGGCACGCTTCCTCGCCGGCGACGAGGAGATCGCTGCCGAGGTCACCGAGCGCGGCCGCCGGTCGTGGGAGTCGCAGCGCACGACCTACCTGACTGCCCTGCGCGCTCGAATGATGGCACGTCAGGCCGAGTCCGCCGACGTCGCATACCGGCTCGAACCCGATCTCAAGAACGGGCACGGAGGCTTGCGTGACGTCCAGACGGTGTGGTGGGCGATGGCGAGTGGGCTCGAGGTGATCGAGCAGGACCTCGACGATCTGGACACGTGCTACGACACGCTGCTCCGTGCGCGCGTTGCGCTCCACCTCACCACAGACCGCGCCGGCGAAGTGATGCGACTCGAGGATCAGGACGCGATTGCGGCCACCGGCGGCTGGGGCGACGCCGACGTCATGATGGCCGATGTCGCCGCTGCGGGCAGGACTACCGCCTGGTTGTGCGACGAGAACTGGAACCGCACGATCGAACGCGACCCGCAAGCCGATCGAGCGATCGCTCCCGGTGTGGTGTTGCGCAACGGCGAGGTCGAGCTGACCGAAGGCGCTGACCCCCGCCGCGATCCGACACTTGCACTCCAGGCGGCCGTCGCCGCCGCCCGATTCGACTGCCGGATCGGTCGCGTGACACTCAGCCGCCTCCGCGACGAAGTCGAGCCGTGGCGAGGCGACTGGCCGGTCGGGGCGCGGACCGAACTCGTGGCGTTGCTGCTCGAAGGTCACCGCGCGATCCGCGTGCTCGAGGCGCTCGATCAGCACGATCTGATCGCACGCTTCCTGCCCGAGTGGGAGCCAGTCCGTTCCAAGCCCCAGCGCAACGCGTACCACCGGTTCACGGTCGACCGTCATCTCTGGGAGGCGGCGGCGAACGCAGCCGAACTCGCGGGCCAGGTGTCACGGCCCGATCTGCTCGTCATCGGGGCGCTGTTCCACGATCTGGGCAAGGGCTACCCAGGCGATCACACCGAGGTCGGCATGGACCTGGTGCGAGAGATCGCACCGCGGCTCGGCTACGACCGCCGTGACGTCGAGACGCTCGTGGCAATGGTCGAATGGCATCTGTTGCTACCCGACGTGGCGATGCGCCGAGATCTGTCCGATCCGGCGACGATCGACCTCGTCGCCGGGTTGCTGAACTCGGTCGAACGGCTGGAGCTCCTGCATGCGCTCACCGAAGCCGATTCGCAGGCGACCGGTCCGTCGGCGTGGGGCAACTGGAAGAAGGAACTCGTCGATGAACTGGCGGCGCGGACGAGCGTCGTGCTCGGCGGCGGCGATGTGTCCGAGGGCAACTGGCAGTTGTTCCCCGATGCCGAGACGCTGACGCTCATGGCGGCCGGCGAGATCGATATCGCCCGCGACGGCGATCGGGTCACCATCGTCTACCCGGACCAGCCCGGCACGTTCGGCCAGATCGCTGGCGTGTTGTCGTTGCACGGGCTCGACGTGTTGAGCGCCCGCGCCCACTCCGACGAGGGCGGCATGGCAGCGTCCCAGTTCCGCGTCGGCTCCTCCAGCGGCGAGATCAACTGGCGGTCGTTGAAGAGTGATCTGCGCAAAGGCCTCGCGCACGAGCTTGCGATCGAAGCCCGCCTCGCCGAGCGGGCAAAGACCTATCGCCGCCGCCGACGCCTGCAGGCGGACGCACCAGGGCCACCCAAGGTGAAGTTCATCGAGGGGGGTTCCAGTAACGCCACGGTGGTCGAGGTCCGGGCCGTGAGCAAGATCGGCATCCTGCATCGGATCGCGAAGGCGTTGAGCGAGCTCGGGCTCGACATCCGCCATGCGACCGTGCAGACGATTGGCATCGAGGTGGTCGACACGTTCTACGTGCGGACGCGTGCGGGCGATCTGGTGACCAGTTCGCCGCACCGCAAGGAGATCCAGAAGGCGCTCCTGCACGCCGTCTCCTGATCGTTCTGTTTGCAGAGCTGCGAACCACCCGCCGACCGGTGTTGGCACGCCGCGCTGTCGTAGGTTGTCTCCCGTGACCGCGACTGCTCGAGACCTGGCGCGATGGAGTGAGACGCTTGCGGCGATCGCCCGCACTGGGATGGCCTTCACGGAGAACCTCTACGAGCGCGAGCGCTACGAGGAGGTGCTCCACGTGGCGGGTGACATCAAAGCGGCCGCTCGTGAGCTCGAGGCCGAGTCCGATGCCGATGTCGCTGCGGTGCAACGTGAGATCGACCACTTCGTCGGCGAGTGGATGGACTCGATCGGCGAGGGCGTTCCCGGATACGTCACCCCGAAGACGGCGGTCGGCGCCATCGTGGGGAACGACAATGGCGAGATCTTGCTCGTGCAACGCAAGGACTCCGGCATCTGGCTCTATCCGACCGGTTGGGCGGACGTCGGCTACTCGCCAGCCGAAGTCGCCGTGAAAGAGGTCAGCGAGGAGACGGGGATCGAGTGCGATGCCCAGCGCCTCCTCGGTGTGGTCGACGGGCAACGGATGGGCTTCAGCCGGTTTGGCATGTATATGCTGCTGTTCCACTGCATCGCGACTGGCGGTGAGCTGAGCCCGCATCCGTTGGAGACCGCTGACGTCGGCTGGTTCTCCCGCGATGCGCTCCCCGAAGCGACGGCCGGAGCCCAATGGTGGGGCCCGATGGCGTTCGCCGCGATCGACGGCCACACCACCGACGCCACGTTCGACCCCGTCCGCCCCGACGTCTGGCGCCAGTAGTCAGGACAGGCTTGCAGGGATTCTCCGACTGACCAACGTCAGTCCTGGTCGCGGAGGAACTGCTCGACCTCGTTCATGAGTTCGTCGGGGTCGATCGGTGGCGCCGAGCTCAGGTCGTCCTCGTCGGTTGCGTCGTTCTCGTCGGCCAACTGTTCGAGCCGTGACAGGTACTCGGCCATGTCGTCATCGTCGCCGATCAGTGCGGCCACGCGGGCGTCGTACTCGGCGGCGCCCGACGCGAGGAGGGACAGCGGGGGAGGGGTGCCGATCATCGAGCAGGCCCGGTCGACGAGCGCCATCGCGGCCTTCGGTGACGGAACCTGTGAGGCGTACCCGGGTACGGCGGCCCACAGCGATGCGGTCGGCAGACCCGCCCGGTGCAGCGCATCGTGGAGCACCCCGACGATCCCGGTCGGGCCCTCGTACTGCGAGCGTTGGAGGTCGAACCGCTCGATCAACGAGTCGTCAGAGGCGGTTCCGATCAGCGGGACCGCTCGGGAGTGCGGAACGTCGGCGAGTAGCGCGCCGAGCGAGATCGCCATCGTGGCGCCGAATCGATCGGCAATCCCGGTGATCTGTTCGGAGAACAGCCGCCATCGGAGTGCGGGCTCGGGTCCGAGGATGAGAATCACGTCGGTGCCGGGGAGCGAGGCCGACCAGACGCCGACGGTGGGCCAGATGATGGAGCGGTTGCGATCCTGGTCGAGGCGAACCTGCGGGCGCACCGTGGCGAAGTCGGTGAACGCTTCGGGGTCGATCTCGGCGAGGACATCGGCGTTCCATGACTCGACCATCGTGGTCAGGGCCGTCGACGCTGCATCGCCCGCATCATTCCATCCGGTGAACCCCGCGATCACGACGGGCCGATCGAGTGTCGGCTCTGCCAGCCATCGAACATGCTCGGTTCCCACGGACGTCACGCTATCGGTGCGTATCGTGGGGCCGATGCAGCAGGATGACTCCTCCGTTTCTGAACGAGCCGCCGGGTCGGCCACCATCGAGATCGCCGCAGCCGTCGACGACGAGCTCGTCGCAGCGTTCGAGCACCTGATGCCGCAGTTGTCGTCGTCGTCGCCGCCGCCGAGCAGAGAGGTGCTGACCGACCTCGTCGATGGCGCCGACACGGTGCTGTTCCTCGCCCGCGTCGACGGAGCGATCGTTGGGAGCCTGACGCTGGCGTTCTACCGGATCCCGACCGGGATGAAGGCCTGGATCGAGGATGTGGTCGTCGATGACGCCGCACGAGGTCACGGGGTGGGTCGCCTGTTGAACGACGCTGCGCTGGACGAGGCCCGCCGACGAGGCGCGAAGAACGTGAGCCTCACGAGCCGTCCGTCCCGCGAGGCTGCGAACCGGCTGTATCAGCGCATCGGCTTCAAGGTCCGTGAGACCAACCTCTACCGCTACGACCTTTGACGACCCCGCTCGATTCGGAACGGAACTGGTCCGGACCCGGACCGTCTGCAAATCCCGGGAGATCGTGACGCTGACCGTCACGATGCGCCGGAAATTCGGGGAAGCGCCTGGGGAGCGGGCTGGGGGAGGGTGGCGGCTGTGGTC
>Ga0316197_10001552_pt1 | contig 16327 bp, 13 predicted proteins | sample OudBiesiAoxic_MG_FD_204939 | JGI IMG/M metagenome (GOLD analysis project Ga0316197, IMG submission 204939) | Coastal sediment microbial communities from Oude Bieten Haven, Netherlands - site A oxic | ecosystem: Environmental > Aquatic > Marine > Coastal > Sediment | place: Netherlands... | reverse complement strand
TCGATTCGAACTGACTCTCGTGGGCCTCGAGCGCAGACAGTTTGCGATCCACGACCCCACTGACGTCCTCGATGTGGTCGGGCTCGTCGGCCTCCCAGAGCAGCAGCGCATCGGGCCGGTGGTGCGGTACTCCGTGGTCCTTGTAGAAGTGCGGGTCGCGCGCGGCGACGATGCCCTCGCAGGCCAAGAGTCCGGCATGGCGATGATCAGGGTGCAGGCGGTAGCGCTTCCAGGGGTCGTGTCCGAGTACCACGCTCGGTCGGAGCTCGCGGATGGCGAGTGCCACGGCACTGCGCGCCTCCAGGTCGCTGTCGAGTTCGCCGTCGACGTAGCCGAGGAATCGCACCTCGCCCGCAAGGTCGCCGGCGAGCCGATGCGCGGCCTCACGTTGCTCGTCTCGTCGACGCTCCGCCAGTTCGGCCACGTCGACATCGGGGTCCCACGTGCCCTTCGACCCGTCGGTGCACACCAGGTGATGCACGGTGCACCCATCGGCGGCCCACTTGGCGAGCAGACCGCCACAGCCGAACTCGACATCATCGGGGTGTGCCCCGATCGCCAGCGCCGAGTCGGGTGTGGCGAGGTTGCGGGACCATTCGGCTACCGACGCCGATGGGTGTAGCGGTTGACCGGGATCGTTGGCAGCCATGGGGGAAGCACCTCTCGAAGCAGTGGGTGAGTGAGATCGGATGGGGTGTCGAGATCGATCGACAGATGATGATCCACGCGGACCTCGACCGTCGCCGTTGCGGCGGATGTTCGATGCCGACGGAACGAGCCAGGACCGTACTGCGCGGGCACGGGGGAGGCCGTCGGAAACGCCATCACGTTGGTCCCGTCGCGACGTCGATCCGGCACGAACGTCGATGTCTCGGCGCGGGCGGTGCCCACCAACCCGTTCGGGATGGGGAGGTCGGCATGGGTGACCACGACGTGGTCGAATCCGGCAGCGGCGACGGCGGCGACACCGTCGTCCACGGCACGATTCAAACCGAGTTGTGCCGTCCAGAGCGCCGTGGCGCCCGAGTCCTCCGCCCACCTTCGGACGTCGGGATCGTCGCACACCACGAACACCGGCGTGGACCCGAGCGACTGCACGACACCGTCGGCCAGCCAACGTGCCAGTCGCACGCGCTCGGAGTCGGAGAGCACGGTTGCGAGTCGCTGCTTCGCCTCGGTGAATGCCTTCACGGGCACGAGCACGGCGACATCCACCCGGCGAGTGTAGGAAGTGTGTGCGAGCCGGATCGCACTACGGTGAACATCGGCACGCCGACCGGCTGACGTGTGCCAGACGGGGGCCGACATGGCAGGGGCGAACACACCGACGATCACCGTCGGAGTGATCGGGGCCGGATCGTGGGGGACCACGGTTGCTGCGATGACCAGCGCGAATACCACCACCCGGTTGTGGGCGCGGCGCGACGACCTCGCGACGGAGATCAACACCGCACACACGAACGCTCGCTATCTGCCGAACTTCACCCTGCCCGAGCGACTCGCCGCGACGAGTTCGCTCGCCGACATCGTGAGCACCTCCGATGTGATCGTGATGGCGGTCCCGTCGCACGGCTACCGCGAGGTGGCTCACGAGGTGGCGTCACACCTTCGTCCGTGGGTTCCGATCGTGACGTTGTCGAAGGGCCTCGAGCGCGAGTCCCAGCAGCGGATGAGCGAGGTCACCGCGGAGGAGATGCCCGGTCATCCCGTCGCCGTGCTCACGGGTCCGAACCTCGCCAAGGAGATCATGCACGGGCAGCCTGCGGCGAGCGTCGTGGCGATCGACGACGAGCGGATCGCAGCACAGTTGCAGCGTCTGTTCTCGAGGCCGTCGTTGCGCGTCTACACCAATCCTGACGTGGTCGGATGTGAGGTGGCGGGCGTCGTCAAGAACGTGATCGCCATCGCGTCCGGCATGGCCCAGGGCATGGGCTTCGGCGACAACACCCGGGCGACGCTGATCACCCGTGGTCTGGCGGAGATGACTCGCCTCGGGCTCGAGCTGGGCGGCGACCCCGGAACGTTCGCCGGACTGGCGGGGATGGGCGACCTGATCGCAACGTGTGCGTCCACCCAGAGCCGCAACAACACCGTGGGCCGCCGGCTCGGCCGAGGTGAGACCATCGACGAAATCGTCGAGAGCATGAACATGGTGGCCGAAGGCGTGAAGTCGTGCCCGAGCGTGCTCGACCTGGCCGGTGCGGCCGGCGTGGAGATGCCGATCACCGAGCAGGTGGTGGCGGTCTGCCACGAGAGTCGCTCGGCCAAGGACGCGCTTGTGGCGCTGATGGACCGCGATGCCAAGAGCGAACTGCACTGACGCGACCCGGTGGAGGGAATCGCTGCTTGACTGGCGGCCATGACGATGGCGTCGCAAGTCGACCTGGCATCGGGTACCACCCTCGGTTCGACGGGTCAGCAGGCCCGGTGGACGGTGAGCCCCTGGGGTGCGGTCACTCCCTGGGGGCAGCGCGACCCAGAGACGTTGGACTGGTATGTCGCCGCCGACGATCGATGGCACGTGCCCGCACAGGAACCGACGGTCCGACAGGAGCGCGTCGACGGTGCGCCGGTCGTCGAGACGAGGATCCGCATCCCCGACGGCGACGCCGTCCAACGGGTGTGGGGTGTGTCGGACGTCGACGGGACCGTCGTCGTCGAATTCGAGAACGAATCGCCCATGCCGGTCGCCGTTGCGTTGACCGGCCCGCAGGTGGTGACCGAACGTCCGCCGGCCGACGTCCCGATCCAGGGCATCGAGCTCGACGGTGAGGTCATCGTGCTGCCGGTCGGGCATCGCTCGACCGTGCGCGTCGCCCTGCCGTTCCCGGGCGGGCACTTCCCGGCGGCAGGTCTGTTCCGGGTTCCACCGGCGATGGCAGTCGTGCGCGGGTGGACCCGGGTCGTCGAGCAGGCCAGCCGGCTGGTGCTCCCCGATGAGCGGCTCGTCCACGCCGTCGCCGCTGCCCGTTGCGACCTGCTGCTCGAGGGGCCGGTCGATCCAGCGGAAGATCTCGTCGGATTCCTGCTCGATGTCGCCGAGCTCGTCCGATGTGGCGACGCCGCCGAACCATGGCTCGTCGAGGTCGTCGAGCCGGCCGAGCGGATTGCGAGACTGGCGGCGAAGCGATCGAGCCCGGGGGACACGGTCGCGGAGGCCAGCGAAGCACTCCGGGCCGTCCGCCTGATCGCGCACCGGGCCGGTGACCGACGTGCCGCGGGCGACATCGATCGCTTGCGCTCGCGAGTGCAGCAGACGCGCTCCGACGTGTCGCGCGGTCACGGGGTGATCACGTCGTTCGCCGATCTCCGGCGTGGTCGGTCGGTCGGTCGGTTCGTCCGGTCGATCGAGCGGCGGATCGTCGACGGAGGGCGGTTCCTCACCGGGGGTATTCCCACCGGTTGGCTCGGCGAGAACTTCGAGGTGCACGGGCTTCCGACATCAGCATCGACGACGGCATCGTTCGCGATCCGGTGGCACGGCGAGCGCCCCGCCGTGCTCTGGGAGCAGCAGGGCGACGAGCCCGTCGAGTTGACCGCTCCCGACATCGATCCCGGGTGGTCGACCAGCGAGCGTTCCGGCGAGACCCTCTGGTCGGTGCCCGACGGTGTGTCGCCGCGCCGCGCCGGGCTCCAGCTGAGCGTGGATGCCGCCGGGAGGCAGGCCGAGGCAGGCCCGGCGCCGAGCGCGCACCCGACCGAGCAGCCGGCGACCGCCCACGATCCCGACCCAGACGGGCCCGGCGCGGGCCCGAGTTTCACCTGACCCGACGCCGTGGTGTCGAAGAAGCGTGCACCCACTCGAGAGATCGAAAAGTCGCTCTGGGCCCAGGGGCACGAGGTGGTCGTCGGTATCGACGAGGTGGGCAGGGGAGCGTGGGCCGGACCGTTGATGGTCGGTGCAGCAATCCTGCCCAGAGCGACGCGCGTCAACGGAGTGCGCGACTCGAAGCTGCTCACCGAAGCACGTCGAGAGTTCCTGTTCGACCGGATCGCCAACTGGTGTGTGGCCTGGTCCGTCGGAGCAGCCAGTCAGGAGGAATGCGACCACCTCGGCATGTCCGCGGCGCAGAAGCTGGCGGCGTCGCGCGCCGTTGGCGGACTCGGATTGTCGCCCGACGCCGCCGTCACCGACGGGACGTGGGACTTCGTGTCGCCTGCCGTCCCCCGGGTCGAACTGGCCGTCAAGGCCGATCTCCGCTGCCTCAGTGTCGCCGCGGCGAGCATCTTGGCAAAGGTCGTCCGTGACCGGGAGATGCGCATCGCCGCCGAGCACTTCCCTCACTGGTCGTTCGAGACGAACAAGGGATATCCGTGCCCGGTGCACAAGGCCGCGTTGCTCGGCTACGGACCGTCGGCGATCCATCGGCGGAGCTGGGTTTTCATGGAGAACTACAACCCGTGGACCGCGATCAGGCGACGCCCACCGGCAGGCCAGGCGCGGCTCTTCTAGAGAAACGTCCCGCACATCCACCTCGATCCGCGACGCGCCTGCGATGATCCCGGGATGGGGAACATGGTCGCTGGGGGCGTGGGATCCCCCGAAGTGTGCTCGCGGAGCGGTGCGCGAGCGGACTCGGTGGGGGTGCGATGACCTGGAACGTCTGGATGCTCGTCCTGGGTGGCGTACTCGTCGTCGGGTTGGTGGTGTCGTCGTCGACTCGGTTCGTGCTGGCGAAGATCGGGGCGATGCAAGCCGTCCGTGTCGAGCCCCATTCGTTCGGCCCGGCCGCTCGGCCGGCACACCGTCTCGTCGATGTGGAAGGGGACGTTGCCCGGCTGCTGGCGCCGGGACCGTGCAGGGTGCGGGTCGTCCGATGCGATGACGGAGTCATCCACTGCTCGGTCGTCGCACCACTCGATGAGTTGATGCGGGTCATCGAGAAGCTGTCCGACGTCGTCGACGACGCCTTCGCTGCACAGAACGGTTGGCCGGGCCCGCACGTCGTGATCACGACCGAAGCGGCCTGATCGACCGCGCACGATCGCTTCGGACATCGAGACATCCGTCGCGGTCGCACGATCTGGCGGTCCAGCCGATGTCCGTGACACCTGTTCAGGTTCTCGACACACACGTCACACGCTGGGATGCATCACGCTGAGCAGCGGCGGGCCACGATGAGCGTTCCCACTTTCACCCAGGGTGCGATTCTGTCCACATGTTTGACGAAAAGCGTCTTGCAGAGATGTCCAGATGGTGCCATCGTGCTGTGCGGCGGGACGAGCCGTTGACGTTGTCGACACTGTTGAAACGCACGGAAAGGACGGGAGAAGACCGATGCAGGCGGCAGAGGCGGACATTGTCGAGAGGTGTGGCGATCCGAGCACAGAGCGCCAGCCGGCGACCGAAACGGTCGACGTCGGGAGTCCTGGACGACGCAAGGTCGCCCTGATGGTCGCTGATGCGGTGGCGCTCGGCGCCGGCATCGCATTCGCGTTTGCGGTCCAGGCAATGCTGCGTCCGGATCTCGTCTTCGATACGACTGGTCACGCCGTGCTGGCCCTGACGGCGCTTCCCGGTTTCGCCCTCGGGGCAGGATGGCGGCGCCTGTATCAGTCGAGGGCGAACGAGCGACCGCTGCAGGAGGCTCGGAACATCTGCGCTGCGGTCGGCGTCGGGATGGCGACCCTCGTGCTCGTCGCCTTCCTGACTCAGTTCAAGGAATTGTCACGCCTGTGGGTTGTCGTGATGGCCGGATCGTTGATTGGCGCGCTTCTGATCGAGCGAGCCGCAGCCCGTCGTGTCTTCGACCGGCTCCGCGCGAGCGGGCGCTCGGCTCGTCACATCGTGATCGTGGGCACGGATGCGCACGCCATCGGGCTGATCAACACCTACGAGCGCAACCCCCAGTTGGGATACCGGGTGATCGGACTCGTCGGTCCCGACCCGAATGCTCAGCGCGCTGGTGTCCGGCTGCTGGGATCGATCGACGAGCTCGACGAGGTCCTCGTCCGGGAGGGAGCGAACGGGGTCGTGGTGTCGTTGTCGTCCCTGCATGGTGAGGTCGTGAACTCGCTGACTCGTCGGCTCACCGACGCCGGGTACCACGTCGCGCTGTCCTCCATGCTGCAGGACATCGACGTGACGAGGCTCCGCCCGCAGGAGCTCGACGGCCGGACCATGCTGTACGTGGAGCCGGTGATCCGGGGCGGCTGGAGGCTGGTCGCGAAGCGGATCTTCGACGTCGTTCTCGCCTCCACCATCTTGTTCCTGACCGCGCCCGTCATGCTGGCGGCGATCGTTGCGATCAAGCTCGAGGACCGGGGCCCGGCGTTCTTCCGTCAGGAGCGAGTGGGCCGTAATGGCGAACACTTCGGGCTGGTCAAGTTGCGGTCGATGGGGGTCGATGCCGAAGCGAAGAAGGAGGCGTTGGTCTCCCTCAACGAGGCCGACGGCCCGCTGTTCAAGATCGAGCGCGATCCGCGGATCACCCGAGTTGGTCGGGTGATCCGCAAGTTCTCCATCGACGAGCTACCGCAACTCTTCTGTGTGCTCCAGGGCACGATGAGCATGGTGGGCCCCCGGCCCGCACTCCCCGAAGAGGCAGCGGTGTGGGACGACGGGACTCGTGAACGGTTGCGCGTCCATCCCGGATTGACCGGTCTCTGGCAGGTCTCCGGCCGTTCCGACAGCTCGTTCGAGCAGTATCGGCGCCTCGACCTGATGTACGTCGACAACTGGTCGCTGCTTCACGATCTGAAGATCTGCACACGAACGATGTTCGTCGTGTTGAGTGGTCGCGGAGCGTCCTGACGGCGGGGGGAGGGACGAACGTGTCGAAGGTGCTCGTGACCGGAGGAGCCGGCTACATCGGCAGTCACGCCGTTCGAGAGCTCCGAACCCAGGGGCACGATGTCGTGGTCCTCGACAACCTGGTCTACGGGCACCGCGAGATCGTCGACGACGTACTCGGCGTCGAGTTGGTGGTGGGAGACATCGCCGACCGTGATCTGTTGGATCGGACGTTGGCGACGTACGAATTCGATGCGGTGATGCACTTCGCCGCCGACGCATACGTCGGCGAGAGCGTGAGCGACCCGGGCCGGTACTACCGCAACAACGTCGCCGGTACCCTGACGTTGCTCGAGGCGATGGTGGCCCACGGCGTCCTCGCGCTTGTCTTCTCCTCGACGTGTGCGACCTACGGAGTGCCCGATTCGGTTGAGTCGACCGCAAGAGGTCGGATGACGATCAGGTGTCGGGGGTCGTTGCACCAGTTCGTTCGGCGATCGCCTCGAGCATCGCCCGCACCGCCTCGGGCCCTGGCAGGCGGTGCGACGCGATCGTCGGGCTGCTGCCGATCTTGACGCCGACATCGCCCGGACCCAACTGCGCGAAGGCGTCCTCGTCCGGGACGTCGTCGCCGAGGTACACCGTGGTGCGGGGCTGCGCCTCGTTGCGAAGCGTGGTCAGTCCGGTCCCTTTGTCCATCGGGCGAGCCATGAGTTCGATGACGCCGCTGCCCTCGTGCACGTCAGCCGCTTCGATGCGATCGAGCAGCCAACGCACGGCTGCCGCACCGCGTTCTGGATCGGCCTGGCGAACGTGCAAGACGACGCTCCCGGGCTTCCGCTCGACCCATGCGCCGTCGCCCGCTCGTTCCGCAGCGAATGCTGCCCGCTCACCGATGCGGCACAACAGGTCGGCCTCCTCGTCGCTGAGCTCGTCGGCGTCGACGCCGCGCCGCTCGGCGCCGTAGCTGCCGGCGACGGCGATGGAGGTGTCGAAGCCGAACTGCTCGAGCCCGTCGAGCGAACGCCCGGAGAGCACCGCGACCTTGATGTCCGTGGCGCCGGCGATTGCGGCGAGCAGCGCTCCGGTTCGAGGAAGCAGCTCGGCGTCGTCGGCATGATCGACGATCGGGGCCAGCACGCCGTCGCAATCGAACACGAGCAGTAGCGGTCGATCGAGACCGCAGATCAGATCTGCGATGTCCGCAGGCGACGAGAACTCCTCACCGGTCATGAGACGGTGCGATCGAGCGCTGCGAGGAATCGAGAGGCCCATCCTTGGACGTCGCTCTTGCGAATCTGGTCACGGAGGCCGGCCATGCGGCCTCGCCGTTCGTGCCGGTGCATGTCCACTGCTTCGACGATGGCGTCCTGCAGCGCTCGGTCGTCATGGGGGTTGACGAGCACTGCGTCGGTCAGCTCGTCGGCCGCGCCGGCGAACTCGGAGAGCACCAGCACACCGTCACCATCGATGTGGGCGGCGGCGTACTCCTTGGCCACCAGATTCATGCCGTCGCGGAACGGTGTGACGAGCATGACGTCGCCAGCTCGGTAGAGGGCGACCAGGTCGTCGTAGGTCAGGGTCTGGTACAGGTAGTGGACGACCGGGAGCCCGATCGAGCTGAACCGGCCGTTGATCTCACCGACGAGTCGCTCGATCTCGGCCCGCTCGTCCTGGTAGTGCTCGACGGCTTCGCGCGTCGGGGTGGCGACCTGCACCATCACGTGGCGAGCGGGATCGAGTCGTTCGTCCTCGAGCAACTGCGCAAAGGCCTTCAATCGCAGTCCGATTCCCTTCGTGTAGTCCAGCCGGTCGACGCCGAGCATGATCACCTCGGGATCGCCGAGGCGGGCCCGGATCTGACTCGCTCGCTGACGGGTGGCGCGCCCTGCGGCGATCTCCTCGACCTCGGCGAAGTCGATCGAGATGGGGAACACCCCGGCGGTGACGCGACGGCCGTCGTACAGGACCACGTCGTCGTCGTACCCGGCGTCGAGGAGCTGGTGAGCAGCCGCGATGAAGTTGGCGGCGCCGGTCGGGCGCTGGAAGCCGACGAGATCACATCCCAGCAGCCCCTCGATGATCTCGGACCGCCACGGGAGGCGCGTGAACAACTCGACCGGTGGGAACGGGATGTGGAGGAAGAAGCCGATCGTGAGATCGGGCCGCTGCTCACGCAAGATGCCGGGGACGAGCTGCAACTGGTAGTCGTGGATCCAGACGACGGACCGCTCGGGAGCGATGTTCGCGAGCGTGAGGGCGAAGCGTTTGTTGACGGCCCGATAGGCGTCCCACTGTTCGATGCTGTACGTCGACTCGCGAAGCGCGTCATGGTAGAGCGGCCACAGCGCGTCGTTGGAGAAGCCTTCGTAGTAGAGCTCGACTTCCTCGGCGGTGATCGCAACCGGGTGAAGCTCGACTCCCTCGACAATGAACGGGTCGGCGGCGTCGTCGGGTTCGCCGGTCCACCCGACCCACGTTCCACCGCTCTCGCGCAGCATCGGATACAAGGCCCGGACGAGGCCTCCGGGTGAGGGCGTCCATCCGCCGTCGTCGGTACGCATCACCGGCAGACGGTTGGCGGCGATGACGATCGGGCGGTCGATGGGAGGGCCGGCGGGAAGCGGATCATCCATGCCTCCAGCGTGCCACGCCGGACGCCGTTGAACACCCGCGCAGCGAAAAGGCGCAACCGTGAATGCCGGGCGTCAGCCGGTGACGAGCGCGATGATGCTGACGCCGGCGGACTCGGCGAAATCGATGCGGTCGGTCGATGCGATGCCGGCGCAGTCGGTGTCGGCGCGGTCGGTGTCGGATGCGCGTGAGTCGAAGCGTGTGTCGACGTGTCGGATCGGCCGGTCGGTGAGGAAGCCCATCGGGATCGATCGTCGCTCGCCGGGTGCCCTCCGGAGGTCGACCAGCACGGTGCGTTCGGCCAGTTCGCGCACGAACGTGATCGCATCGCTCGAAGCGTCGATCCAACGCAACGCTCCCCTCTGCAGCGCGGGCTCGTCGTGACGGATCCGGATCAGTTGGGTCGTTGCGTCGAACAGGTCCCGATCCCACTGCGACTCGTCCCACGGGAACGGGACCCGGCAGGTGTCCATCGAGTCGCCGACGACACCGACCTCGGACCCGGCGAAGATGGTCGGTACACCGGGCATCGACAGCAGCGCTGCCAGGCCGACGATGTGTCGCATCCGGTTCCCGCCGACGGCGGTCCGGAATCGTGCGCTGTCGTGCGAGTCGAGCATCGTCATCGACGCGAGGCGCGCCGCCCACGTCACGTTGGCGCCGAGCTCGCGCATCGACTGCACGACCTGGTCACCGCCGAGGCTCGGCAATTCGATCTGCGACATCAGCGTGAACGGTCGCTCGCCGCGCAGCCAGGACCAGATCGGCCGGGTGAACCACTGGTACGCCATCGATCCGTGCCAGCCGTCGCCATCGAGGTCGTTGCCCGCGTCGTAGCAGTGCTCCGCGACCAACCACCGTGCGCGGCCGTCGACGGCACCACGGCGGTCGATGGTGCGTCGAGCTGCGGTCGCGACGTCGCGGTTGCGATCGACGTCGCCATGGCGGCCCGTCGTGTTGGCGCAATCGACGCGCCATCCGTCGAGCCCGAAGGGAACGTCGAGAAACCGGGCGATGGTCGAGCGATCACCCGAATAGAGCCGACCGGCCAGCTCGGTGCTGCGATGATCGAGTTTCGGCAACGTCGGAACGTCGTGCCAGGCGACGTAGTCGTCGGCGGACTCGCCGAACATGTAGAACGACCCCTCCGGCGACGCGAGGTCACGTTGAGCCGCACGGAACCAGCTGTGCTGTTCGCCCGTGTGGTTGAGGGTGATGTCACCGATGACACGAATTCCCCGCTCGTGGGCGGCCGCCACGAGCGACGCCAACGCAGTGTCGCCGCCGAGGAGCGGATCGACGTGATCGAACGTGGTGGCGTCGTAGCGATGCGCGGACTCGGCCGGGAAGAACGGCGTCAGGTAGATGAGGTCGATACCGAGGCGCTCGAGATGGTCGAGGTGCTTCTCCACCCCGGAGAGGTCGCCGCCGTACAACTGGTGCGTGCTGGTGGGGGAGTCCTGGGCGACCGGTGTGTCCCACGTTGCTCGGATCGCCCACTCCGGGGTCGGGCCGTGCTCACCGGATGATGCGAAGCGGTCGAGAAAGACCTGGTAGCCGACGGTCTGGTCGAGCCACGTCGGCGGTTCGGGGTACGTGGAGATCCGGAAATCGTGCGCATCGGGGACATCGTGACGGTGGATGCCGGATCCGTTCAACCATCCGTAGCCGATCGTTGCGCCTTCCAGCAGAAAGCGATAGTTCGTCACCGGGTTGTGCAGCGGAAGGTCGGCAACCCACCACACGATGTCGTCGCTCACCGTGCGCTCGGTGTCGATCGCGGCGTCGACGAGCAGTGGCTCGGCGTCGGGCACGGCGCGGACCCGCACGCGCGACGCCGCCGATGCGGCGGGAACGCGTACCCACACGCGTGCGATGGGCATGTCGCCGCTGGTGGTGCGCTGCGTGTAGCGGTCCGATCCGTCGTGGTGCGGTTGTTCGGCGAGCATCCGTCACTCCTTGACGGCTCCGGACGTCAGCCCGGAGACGATGTACCGCTGCAGGAAGAGGAACAGCAGGACCACCGGGATCGCGCCGATGAGCGAGCCTGCGGCGAACGGCCCCCAGCGGCTGTCGAAGCCCGCCAAGACGTACTGCGACAACCCGACTGCCATCGTCTTGGAGTCCTCGTCGCCGCCGAGCATCACGCTCGCGATCAGGAACTCTGCTTGCGTCGCGATGAACGACAGCAACGCGATCACGGCGAGTACGGGCGCCGCCAACGGCAGGATGATCTTGAAGAACGTCTGGGCGTGGGTGCAACCGTCGATCTTCGCGGCTTCGTCGAGCGAATGGGGGATCGTGTCGAAGAAGCCCTTGATGAGATAGGTGTTCACGCCCAGCGCGCCACCGAGGTAGATGAAGATCAACCCCCAGGACGACCCGAGACCGATCGCCGGGTAGAGGCCCTTGATGCGGGTCATGAACAGGAACAGCGCCACCACTGCGAGCAAGTTCGGGAACATCTGCACGAGGAGGAGCGCGAGCATCCCGCCGCGGCGACCGCGGAAGCGCAGACGGCTGAACGCGAATGCGCCGAGTGCGCAGAAGAACACGGTCCACACCGCAGTCATGATGCCGATGAACATCGAGTTGTAGAACCATCGCCAGAACGGCGGGTGGCCTTCGTCGCTCATCAATGCGCGGAAGTTGTCGAGCGTGGGATCTTCCGGGATGACCTGCTGGGAGTTGAGGTTGCCGGTGCTGAACGCCGCGGAGATCACCCAGATGATCGGGAAGAGTGCGAATGCCAGCGCGACGAAGGCGAAGATGTGGCGCCAACCGGTCTGGCGGAACCATGCCCGCATCGAGCGGCGGTTGGGTCGAAATACTGGTTCGGCGTGTCCCGCCACCTGGTCGACGGCGGTCATCGCATCTCCTCGAACGACTTGGTGAACCGGAAGCTGAACGCCGAGATCCCGGCCACGATCATGAACACGACGAACGACAGCGCTGCGGCGAAGCCGTAGTCGGCACCGCGTCCGCCTGCGAAGGCCAGCTTGTAGACGTACGAGATCAAGATGTCGGTGCGACCGGCGGTCTCACCCTGGATCGGTGGGCGACCCTCCGTGAGCAGGAAGATCAGGTTGAAGTTGTTGAAGTTGAACGCGAAGCTCGCCACGAGCAGCGGCGCCACAGCGACCAGCAGCAGCGGCAGCGTGATCAATCGGAACCGCTTGAAACCGCCTGCCCCGTCGACCGCCGCCGCCTCGGTCAGGTCCTCGGGAATGCTCTGGAGTGCACCGCTGCAGACCAGGAACATGTACGGGTAGCCGAGCCAGGTGTTGACGAGCAGGATCGAGAGGTACGGCAGCCAATCCCCGTCGAGCCACGGGAGGTTCGTGCCGAGCCATCGGTTGATCACGCCGAACTGCTGGTTGAGCATCCCCTTCCACACGAGTGCGGTCATGAAGCTCGGGATGGCGTAGGGGATGATGATCAAGCTGCGGTAGAGCTTGCGGCCGCGCATACGTGGGTCGTTGAACACGAGCGCCAGCATCAGCCCGAGCGCGAACGAGAGCAGGACGGAGCCGAGTGAGAACACGACCGTCCACACGAACACGCGGATGAAGGACTCGCGGGTTCGTGAGTCGGTGAACAGTCGTTCGTAGTTGTCCGTACCCACACCCGTGCGCCAGCCCGGCAGGAGTTGGTCACCGTCGGGCGAGGTGAAGTAGCCGCCCTCGGTGGAGTAGACGATGCCAGACGACGAGTCGGTGATCGTGTCGGTCACCGGGTCGTAGACGCGGGTTTGGACCTGGGCGAACGCCGTCCCGAAGCCGTCGTTCTCGATCGACCCGCTCGGGCCTTCGACCCGGATCTGTGAGATCTCGGCGGCGCGGTCGTTGGCGGCACCGGTGTTCAACGCAACGTAACCGTCGATGGTGAGCCGGCGACCGTCCTCGACGAGTTCATCGGCAGCGACCGGAGTGAACTCCTCCGGCGTGCCGAGGAAGACGTTGCCGTCGGTGTCGGTGAGGAGGAACGCCAACTCGCCACCGGGGTCACCCTCGGCGAGGATCTGCAGGTCGTAGCGGATCGCGTCCTCGGTGGCACCGATCGAGTTCTCCTCGATGCGTTCGATCACCTGGTCCTTCGTGAGGTTGTTGCCGGTGCCGTAGTTCGTCGTCGAGATCCACACGGTGTACAGGATCGGATAGAGCGCGAAGACGAGGAGGAAGAGCGTGCCGGGCAGGAGGTACTTGGCGGGAATCGACCAGCGTCGGCGGCTGAGGTAGACGATGTCGATGGTGACCAGCGCGACGATCGAAGCGACGCCGATCGGGTAGTCCGGCTTCGCGAAGATCCGGGGGAGCGCGGCGATCACGGCCGCGTTGAGCAGTCCGAGCAGGGTGATCTTGGCGATCAGTCCGGTCGAGGCCCCGTAGCGGGCGCCGCCGGGCTTGAACACGGGTTCGCTCGGTGCGGGTGGTGTGGAGTCGGGCGGTTCGGGGGGTTCACCGCCCCGGGGGGAGGGATCGTCGAGGTGACGATCCGTCTCCCCCCGGGTCACGGTGGGGGGCATCAGCTGGCGGCGATCGCTTCGTTGATCGCGGTCGCGGCGCCGGTGAAGGCTTCGGTCGGGTCCGTCCCGGTGAAGATCAAGCTGTAGGCATCGGTCCAGTTGTCCCAGACCGCCGACATCTCGGGGATGGCGGGCTGCGGGATGCCCTGCTGGCCGGAGAGGCCGAATCCTGCGATGACCGGGTCGCTCGCGACCTGGTCGAACGCCGAGGTCATCGCCGGGGGGCGGCCGCCGGCTTCGTACAGGTCGAGCTGCAGCTCCTCGCTGTTCAGGTAGTCGAGGAGGAAGGTCTTGGCCAGGTCCTCGGCTTCGGTGAACGAGGAGATCATGAAGCCCTGGACCCCGACGAACACCTGCGGGGTGCCGCCGTCGATCGGCGGGATCGGCTCGACGGCGAAGTTGAGGCCCTCGGCATCGGCGAACGCCTGAGCAACGGCCCACGGGCCGGTGATGGCGAACGGAGCGTCACCGGTCGAGAACGAGTCGATCATGACGTCGTAGCTGACGTCTTTGTTGATCAGCCCCGACTCGCTCCAGGCGGCGAAGTTCGCAGCGGCGGCGAGGCCGCCGTCGGAGTCGATGCCGACATCGGCGGGGTTGTAACTGCCGTCCTCGTTGATGCCGAACACGTAGCCACCCGAGCCCGAGAAGAGCGGGTAGTTGTGGTACGGGTCGCCCGGATCCTGCTGGATTGCGAGCGGCACGCTGACCGTGCCGTCGGCCTGCAGTGCGAGTGCGGCCGTTTCGAGCTCCTCGAACGTTGCCGGTGCCTCGGGGACGAGGTCGGTGTTGCGGAGCAAGGCGATGTTCTCGATCGCGTACGGCAGGCCGTACTGCTGGCCCTCGTAACTGAACGCGTTCACGGCGACGTCGGCGTACAGGTCGGCGTCGGGGCCGAGGTCGACCGGCAAGACGACGCCGTTGGAGACGAGTTCGCCGAGCCAGTCGTGCGCTCCGACGATGATGTCGGGGCCCTCGCCGGCGGGACCCTGTACGGAGAGGTTGTCACGGATCTCGTCGAACGGAACTTCGAGCACGGCGACGTCGACGCCTTCGTCTGCCGAGAAGGCCTCGGCGATCGGCGTGAGGACCGGGGCGCGGGTGTCGTCGGCCCAGATCACCAGGTCGGCGTCGCCGCGAGCCGGGGGCTCGAACGGGGGCTCGGTGTCGACGGGCGCTTCGGTCTCGGCGGGTGCTTCGGTGTCCGCCGGAGCTTCGGTGTCGGTGGGTGCTTCGGTGTCGGTGGTCTCACCACCGGTGTCGGCCGGGGCCCCGGTGGTGGGTGCGTCGGCCGTGTCGGTCGATTCGCTCGAGTCGCTGCCACACGCTGCTGTGGTCAACACAGCAACGGCAGCGGCAGCACCGAGCAGGCGGCGTGATGCTCGCATGTGGTCTCCCCCTCAGGAGTTGGTTCGAGCCTCCCTGATGGCGACTCGAGACGTGGACGTTGTCAACCACGGTAAAGCATCTTGCGCACAACTGCAAGAAATTTGCAGACGGATCAAAATTCCTTGCATTGGACCCCGGATGAGGGTCTACAGTCACGGTGGTGCGGATCAGGTTGAAGGACGTGGCGGCGCTTGCGGGCGTCAGCGAGGCAACGGTCAGCCGCGTGATGAACCGGAAGGACGGCGTGGCGCCGGCCACCAAGTCCGAAGTCCTGCGGGTGCTGGCCGAACTGGGCTACGAGCCGCCTGGATTGCACGATGCACCGCGTGCGGGCTCGGTCGGACTGATCGTCCCCGAACTCGGCAACCCCGTATTTCCCGCGCTCGCTCAGGCGCTGGAGGCGCGGCTGCTCGCGAGCGGATACCTGTCGATCCTGTGCTGCGCCAGTCGGGCGACGGCGACCGAGGATGACTACGTCGACACCCTCGTCCGGCAATCCGCGGCAGGGATCATCATCGTCTCGGGACGTCACGCCGATGTCGGGGGCGACCACGCGATCTATCGCGACCTGGTCGAGCGGGGGATGCCGCTGGTGTTGGTGAACGGGCAGGTTGCCGGCTCGAGTATCCCGACCGTGTCCACCGACGATCGCACGGCGACGATCGCTGCCTACGACCACCTGTCAGCGCTCGGCCACGAGCGCATCGGACTGCTGATCGGGCCGCTGTGCTACGTCCCCGTGGTCCGCAAGGTCGATGGCTTCCGCGCCGCTGCGGCCGCAGCCGGCGTGGGTGCCGACGTCACCGAGCAGCGAATCTCGGAGTCGATGTACTCCGTCGAGGGTGGCTACGCCGGAGCCAAGGAACTCCTCGACTCGGGCGTGACGGCGATCGTGGCCGCGAGCGACATGATGGCGCTCGGTGCCATTCGAGCAGTCCGCGAGCGAGGGCTCGAGGTGCCCGGTGACGTCTCCGTCGTCGGCTACGACGACACGGACCTGATGCGGTTCACCGATCCGCCGCTCACCACCGTACGTCAGCCCGTGC
>Ga0316197_10001551_pt1 | contig 16328 bp, 13 predicted proteins | sample OudBiesiAoxic_MG_FD_204939 | JGI IMG/M metagenome (GOLD analysis project Ga0316197, IMG submission 204939) | Coastal sediment microbial communities from Oude Bieten Haven, Netherlands - site A oxic | ecosystem: Environmental > Aquatic > Marine > Coastal > Sediment | place: Netherlands... | reverse complement strand
CCGGCGCCGAGAGGTCCCTCGGCGACGTGCTGCGCGACCTGCTGACCTCCGCCATCGCCCGCTGAGAGCGTCCGCGGCGGCTCAGCTGGGCAGCAGCGCCGAGACGATGCGGTCGAAGTCCTCGGTCGAGGCGAACTCGATCGTCAGGCGGCCCTTGGTGCGACCCATCCCCACGCTCACCCGCGTGTCGAGACGGTCGGCAAGCCTGCTCGCCGCGTCGGCAACCCGCTCGGGTACCTCGACGGGTGTCGAGGGCCGGCGCTTGCGTGGCCGCTCGACTACCCCTGACACCAGTTCTTCGACCATGCGCACCGACAGACCCTCGGCCACCACCCGCTGGGCCAACGTCTCCTGCTCGAGCGGGTCGGTGAGTGCGAGCAGAGCCCGTGCATGCCCCGCAGACAGGACGCCGGCGGCCACTCGGCGCTGAACGATCGGGGGGAGGCGCAGCAGTCGGATCGTGTTGGAGATCTGCGGCCGTGACCTACCGATCCGCTCGGCCAGCTCGTCCTGGGTGCAGCCGAACTCCTCGAGCAACTGGGCGTAGGCGGCGGCCTCTTCCAGCGGGTTGAGCTGGGCTCGGTGCAGGTTCTCCAGCAGGGCGTCGCGCAGCATCGCCTCGTCGGAGGTCTCGCGTACCAGGGCCGGGATGCGGTCCAGGCCGGCCTCGCGCGCCGCTCGCCAGCGCCGCTCACCGACGACGAGCTCGAAGGCGTCGGGCTGCTGCGGCATCGGGCGCACGACGACCGGTTGCAGCACACCCACCTCGCGCAGCGAGAACGCCAGCTCAGCCAGGTCGTCGGGGTCGAACACCTGCCGCGGCTGGCGGGCGTTCGGGTGGATGGCGTCGAGCGGCAGGTCGTGAAGCGTCAGCCCCGCCACGGCACGCAGCGCCGGGTCGGCTGCAGCGGCGGCCTGACCGGTCGCCGGGGTGAAGTAGACGTCGTGGGCGCCTGAGCGTCGCTGCGACGCGGCCGGCGGGATGAGCGCCCCCAGGCCTCGTCCCAGCCCGCGGCGTCGCTCCACCGCACTGTCGCCAATCGTCATGCCGACTCCCTCTCTGCCTCGTTCTGTCGGGCGATGTCCCTCGCTGCCTCGAGGTAGGACAACGCCCCGGACGACCCCGGGGCGTAGGTGAGTGCTGTCTGGGCGAAGCCGGGCGCCTCACTCAGCCGCACCGAGCGGGGGACGGCCGTCGGGAGAACCGACGTGCCGAAGTGGGCGCGCACCTCGGTGGCGACCTCGCCAGCGAGCCGGGTGCGGCCGTCGTACATGGTGAGCAGAACGTTGGACACCGACAACGCGGGGTTCAGGCCCGACCGCACCATGTCGATCGTGGTCAGCAGCTGCGACAGCCCCTCGAGAGCGTAGTACTCGCACTGGATCGGGATGAGCACCTCGAGACCCGCCGCGAGGGCGTTGACCGTCAGAAGGCCGAGAGTCGGTGGGCAGTCGATGATCACGTACTCGACATCGGCTGCCTGCAGGTAGGCGGCCAGTGACTCGCGCAGCAAGAGCTCACGGCCTGGCCGGCTGAACAGCTCGACGTCGGCCCCGGCGAGATCGATCGTCGACGGCACGCCCAGCAGTCCCGGTACGTCCGGGCACTCCTGGACCGCGTCGGCCAGCGCCAGCCCATCGACCAGCACGTCGTATGTGCTCGGAGTGTCCCCGTGATGAACGAGTCCGAGAGCCGTCGATGCGTTGCCCTGCGGGTCCATGTCGACGAGCAGCACCCGAGAGCGGTGCAGAGCCAGCGCGGCCGCGATGTTGACCGCGGACGTCGTCTTGCCGACACCGCCCTTCTGGTTGGCGACGACGATGACGCGCGTGCGCTCGGGTCGCGGCAACGGCTGGCGCAGCAGTCGCGCGGACCGCACCGCGGCGGCCGCCTCACGTCCTATCGGCAGGGAGTCGTCGGAGTCGTCGCGCAGGTCACGACCGGCGAGGAACGACGACGCGCTCGGGGCGGAGCTCAGATCACCGAGCCGATGCCACGGCGACGCGGGCGTTTCACGTGAAACATCGGCTGAGGGGTCCTCGTCGGCATCCTCACCGATGCCAGCCGACGCCGTGTCGGGCCGAGGCTCGGCGTCGGTCTCCCCCGGCCATCCCAGACCTGAGGCGGCCGGGGTGCTCGGGGCCGTAGCCGGCCATCCGAGACCGGTCGGGCGTCCGTCCTGGTCGTTCACCTGCTCACCTCCGAGTCGAGGTGCCATTGTCACCGGTGTCGGCGGGACTCCCCGGCAACCACGACCACCGCGCGCGTCGCCGCCAGACCACCCGGCAGTGCCAGGTCACGAACCTCCGACGAGGCGGCGCCCAGCCGCGCCAACGTAGTGTGCGCGGCTGCGAGCTCCTGCTCGGCGGAACGTCCCTTCAACGCCACCAGACGCCCCCCCGGTCGCAGCAGCGGAAGGGTCCAGCGCACCAGTCGGTCCAGCGGGGCAACCGCGCGAGCCACGACCACCTGCGCCTCGGCAGGAGGAAGGTCTTCGGCTCGCGCCCGCACGACGTTCACGCTGGTCAGCCCAAGCGAGGCCACGGCCTCGGTGAGAAAGGTGGCTCGTCGCAGCAGCGGCTCGACCAGGCGTAGACGCAGGTCGGGACGGGCGAGAGCCAACGGGATGCCTGGAAGGCCCGCACCCGAGCCGACGTCGACGACGTCGGCGGCATCCGGTACGGCCATCGAGATCGTCGCCGAGTTGAGCAGGTGCCGCTCCCATAGGCGTGCGACCTCCCGCGGACCGATGAGGCCCCGCTCGACGCCAGCGTCGGCGAGCATGGTTGCGTACTGAACGACCGTAGGCAGCGCTGTGCCGAACACCTCAGCAGCAACGGCTGGTGGCTCTGGCACCTCGCCCGGTGAGTGTTTCACGTGAAACGCCTCGTCCCCGGATGCGGGCCTGGACGTGCGCGGCTGCTCAGGCGGGGTGGATGACGACGTGCCTGTTCGGCTCCTCGCCGTCGGAGTCACTAACCAGTCCGGCAGCCGCAACTGTGTCGTGCACCACCTTGCGCTCGAACGGCGTCATCGACTCCAGGTGGGCCGGCTCACCCGAGACCTTCACCTGCTCGACGACCGATCGGGTCATCTCGGCCAGCTCGGCACGGCGGTTGGCCCGGAACTTCGCGATATCGAGCATGAGGCGGCTGCGTTCGCCGGTCTGCGCGGCCACGGCGAGCCGTGCCAGGTCCTGCAGGGCGTCGAGCACCTCGCCGTCGGGCCCGACCAGCGCGTCGAGGGCGGTGGGGTCGTCGGGATCGGGCACCACAGACACCGTGGCTCGGCGACCCTCGATGTCCATGTCGATGTCGCCGGCGATGTCCAGGACGTCGAGCAGCCCCTCGACGTAGTCCGCAGCGATATCGGACTCGCGCTCGAGCTCGCCGGCGTCAGCGGCGGACGTCGCCGACTTCTCGGAAGGCTCGGAAGGCTCGGAAGGCTCGACGATGTCGACGTCGGCCTCAGGGGTCTGGTCGGTCACAAGATCTCCAGTTCTACAGTTCTACAGTTCGCCTGACGCGCTACTTCTTGCCGCTCTTCTTGCGTTGGCTGCGAGACTGCTTCTTCGGTTGCTGGCGCTTGGGGGTCGGGTCGACCGGGCTCGGTTCGGCGATCATCACGTTCGTACCGGAGTCGACGGGCGGCAGCGGCTGGCCCTTGCGTCCTGCCTTGGCCTCCTGCCGCTTGCGCATGGCTTCCTCGGCCGGGGTCCCGGGCGCCGGCATACGCCGGATGACGTAGAACTGCTGCCCCATCGTCCAGATATTGGTGGTCAGCCAGTACAGCACGACACCCAGCGGGAAGTAGTAGCCGGAGAACAGGAACATCAGCGGCAGGATGTAGAGCAGGATCTTCTGCTGCTGGGCGAACGGGCCCTCCAGCGCCGCCTTCGGCATGTTCTGGCGCATGAGCTGGCGCTGGGTGAAGAAGGTCGTCGCCGTCATGAGCACGACCATCACCGCCGCGATGATGCGAGTGGTGGTGGCGTTGGGGTAGTCGTAGGCCGAGGCGAACGAGGCCGCAAGGGGCGCACCGAAGACGGTCGACTCCGACAACGACGTGAACAGGGCGGGGTAGTCGGCGAACGCTCCGCGGGGGACGTCTTCGGCGATCCCGTTCAGCACCCGGAAAAGGGCGAAGAAGAACGGGGCCTGCGCCAGGACGGGAAGGCACGAGGAGAACGGGTTGCTGCCCGTCTCCTTGTACAGCTTCATCATCTCCTGGCTGAGCTTCTCCTTGTCGTGGCCGTACTTGGCCTGAAGCTCGCGCATCTGCGGCTGAATGAGCTGCATGTTGCGCATCGACTTGATCTGGCGGACGAAGAGCGGGATCAGCAGGATCCGCATGACGATGACCAGGCCGATGATCGACAGCGCCCAGGTTCCACCGGCGTCGGCGTCCATGAAGAGGCTGAAGAACTCATGCCAGCCGATCATGATCCACGACACGACCCAGTAGAGCGGGGCGAGAACGGTGTCCACGGGTGGGTCAGGCTCCTTCGGCCGCTGCGCGCTGCTGCGGGGTCTCGTGGTGAACGGACGGTGACGAGATGTCAGGGTCGTGTCCGGCGCACCGTCCCCACCAACGGTAGTCCTCCGGCTCGGGGACCAGGTCGACGCCGCCGGGGGTCCAGGGGTGGCAGCGGCCGATTCGCCGCGCGGCCAGCCACGAGCCACGCAGTGCCCCGTGTCGCTCGACAGCGGTCAGCGCGTAGCCCGAGCACGTCGGGTAGTAGCGACACGACGGGCCCAGCAGCGGGCTGATCGTGACCTGGTACAGGCGCAGCAAGCGGGTCAGCAGCCAGGTCATGACGTGCTGCCAGCGGTCGGTGACGCAGCCCCGCGGCGGCGCAGGGCGCCCAGGCAGGCCTGCAGGTCGTCGCCGAGACTCTCGGACGACGCGGCAGCGGCCCGAGGCGTGGCACGCACGACGAGGTGGCTGCCCGGTTCGAGCTCGGCGATATGGCCGCCCACCAGGTGCCGAAGCCGACGAGCCACCCGGTTGCGCACGACAGCCGGCCCGACCCCGCGGCTGACGACGAAACCGACCTTGGCCGGCTCGGCAGTCGAACCAGTCGACCCGGCGTCGTGCTCGGGCGGCAGCATGTGCACAACGATCGTGGATCGCGACGAGCGGGACCCCCGACGAACCGTGCGGCGAAAGTCGTCGGAGCGACGCAGCCGGTGAGGAGCCGCCAGCACGAGGGTCAGGCCGTCAGCCGGACGCGGCCCTTGGAACGGCGGGACTTGACGACGGAACGCCCGGCGCGCGTACGCATCCGGACTCGGAAGCCATGCGTCTTGGCCCGCTTACGGTTGTTCGGCTGGAAGGTGCGCTTCACGTCAGGGCTCCAGTGGGTCAGCAGTTGTTCGCCTGCCAGGGCAGACCACCATTCACCGACGGGTGCCGATCCGTACTGATCAGCGCCGATGAACGTGGACAGGTCTGTCAGGGCCTGGGTGAGGCAGGACGTACAGGATCATTGAGCGTACGTCACCGCAGATCAGCGGGTCAAACTCAGCCTCGAAGCGAAGGAGGTCGGGTGTGGGCGATCCCGCCAGGTCGAGGGCGAGCTGGCCGTTGCCAGGAGCGGTACTGCGCGGTAGCGTCACCCGCCTGCTCGGCTGATTCAACGTCCGGGCACTGACAGAACGAGACATCGAACACGGCAACGACGACGCCGTCTGGCCCTTGAGCACGCTACTCGAGACTGCTGCGACGAACGCCGTCCCCAGCCTGTGGATAACGGTGTGGACAGGGGACTCGTGACGCTTCATCCCGCCGATCAGGCCGAGGACCAGCCCAGCAGCACGAGCGCTCAGCCGGACGAGGGACAGGTGGGGTTGGCCGCCGAGGATGCTCGGCGAGGCAGTGAGCACGCCGCAGCGAACGGGGAGGGTCCCCCACTGTCCGGGCCTGACCTGACCAGGCATTGGGACGGCGCGGTGTCCACGATCGGCCCCGAGGTGGGGCCGGCAGTCGCCGCCTTTCTCGCTCAGGCCCGACCGGTCGCGATGGTGCAGAGCACGGTGGTGGCAGTCGCCCCCAGCGAGTACGCAAGAAACCAGCTCGAGCGCCGGGCACAGGGCTTGCTGGTCTCGGCACTGTCGCAGCGGCTGAACCGCACGGTAGGCGTCGTGATCGAGGTGGTGACCGGGGGGAGCGCCGCGGCAGCACCCGAGAGTAGCGGGGGGACGCCCACGGCAACGCCGCCTGGGGAGCCCGAGCCCTCGACGAGTGCGGCGGCGACCACGGGTGGCGGTGAACCAGACCCTCCGGCTGCCAGTACCACCAGTGGCGATGGTGGCGGGCCGCTGTCGTCGCCTCGACCGACGCTGCGCCGTGACGCGATGGCGCTCAACCCGAAGTACACCTTCGACCGGTTCGTGATCGGCGCCGGCAACAGGTTCGCCCACGCCGCTGCGGTCGCGGTGGCCGAAGCACCCGGCAAGGCATATAACCCGCTCCTCGTCTACGGCGACTCAGGGCTGGGCAAGACCCACCTGCTGCACGCCATCGGCCACTACGCCACCGAGTTCTTCGCCGGCACCCGCGTGCGCTACGTGTCGAGCGAGGAGTTCACCAACGACTTCATCAACTCGATCCGCGACGACCGGGCTTCGGCGTTCCACCGCCGCTACCGCGACGTCGACGTTCTCCTCATCGACGACATCCAGTTCCTGGAAGGCAAGATCCAGACGCAGGAGGAGTTCTTCCACACCTTCAACGCGCTGCACAACGCCAACAAGCAGATCGTCATCACCTCCGACCGGCCGCCGAAGGAGTTCGCCGAACTCGAGGACCGGCTGCGCAACCGCTTCACCTGGGGCCTGATCACCGACGTCCAGCCACCCGACCTCGAGACGCGGATCGCGATCTTGTCGAAGAAGGCCGCCGCTGACCGCCTGGCCGTACCGCAGGACGTACTGACGTTCATCGCCAGCCGTATCGACACCAACATCCGTGAGCTCGAGGGCTCGCTCGTGCGCGTCACCGCCTTCGCCAGCCTCAACCGGCAGCCCGTCGACCTCGCCCTGGCCGAAGTCGTGCTCAAGGACCTCATGCCGACCGACGCGGCCCCCGACATCAGCGCCGCCACGATCATCGCGCAGACGGCGGGCTACTTCGACCTGAGCATCGACGACGTCATCGGGGCGAGCCGAAGCCGAACGCTCGTCACGGCACGTCAGATCGCCATGTACCTGTGTCGCGAGCTCACCGACCTGTCGCTGCCCAAGATCGGGCAGGAGTTCGGCGGCCGCGACCACACGACGGTGATGCATGCCGACCGCAAGATCCGAACCCTGATGGCCGAACGCCGCTCGGTGTTCAACCAGGTGACGGAGCTGACCAACCGCATCCGGCAGAGCTCGCGGGGCGCGTGAGTCCGCTCATGGCCGACCGCGGCCGCTCGGCGGCCGGTTGTGGACGACCGACTCGGGACCGGGGACAACCCTGTGGACGAGCTGTGGCCGGCCGACACATGATGGTGGCGCCGGTGCCGTCGTCCCCACCGCACCGCCCGGCATCCACGCCGACGGCTGGCGTCGTCCACATGATGTCCCCCGCCCGCACTGGCTTCGACCAGCCCATGGGCGCGTTGTCCACAGAATCCACCGCGCCTACGACGACGACGGGACAGACATCGCAGAAGGACATGTGTGCTTCATGGGTGTGGGCGCGGTGTGTGGAAGTATCGCCACGACCACCCTGTCGCAGGCGCCGGCAGGTCAGAAGGGGACTGCAGTGAAATTCCGAATCGAACGCGACGTCCTGGCCGAGGGAGTCGCGTGGGCGGCACGCACGTTGCCCAGCCGGCCGACGCTTCCCGTGCTCGCCGCGCTACGCATCGAGGCAGACGCCGACTCCGTGCGAGTCGCCGGGTACGACCATGAGGTGTTCGGTCAGGTCGCGTTCGACGCCGACGTGGCCGACTCCGGTGTCGCCCTGGTGTCGGGCCGCCTGCTCGCCGACATCACCCGTGCCCTGCCGTCGCGTCCGGTGGATCTCGTGGCCGAGGCCGGAAAGGTGACGCTGACCTGCGGGTCGTCCCGGTTCACGCTGCAGTCCCTACCTGTCGAGGACTACCCGACGCTGCCGGACGTGCCTGAGACCGTCGGCGCCATCCCCGGCCCGGTGCTGGCCGAGGCGGTCGCGCAGGTCGCCGTCGCCTCAGGCCGCGACGACATGCTCCCGGTGCTGACCGGGATCCGCATCGAGATCGAGGACGACCGGCTGACGTTGGCCGCCACCGACCGTTATCGACTGGCCGTTCGCGAGCTGGCCTGGACTCCGGTGCGCCCAGGCACGTCAGCCGTTGCCCTGGTGCCCGCCCGGTCGCTGGCCGACTCCGCCAAGTCGTTCGGGTCGGGCGACGTCGAGATCGGTCTCGGCAGCAGTGGCTTGCTCGGTCTTTCCACGACCGACCGTCGAAGCACGGCCCGACTCATCGACGGGGAGTTTCCCAAGTACCGCACCCTGTTTCCCAGCGAGTCGGCCACCGTGGCTCGGCTGAGCACCGCGTCCCTCGTGGAGTCGGTCAAGCGCGTGGCGTTGGTGGCCGACCGCAGCTCGCCGGTGCGCCTGACCTTCGGTGATGACGACGTCACGCTCGAGGCGTCCAGCGGTGAGGACGCCCAGGCCTCGGAGTCGCTGCCGGCCGATGTCGTCGGCGAGGGCCTGACCATCGGGTTCAACCCGGGATACCTGCTCGACGGCTTGGGGGCGATCGACGCCCCGGTGGCCGTCCTGAGCTTCACCCAGGCTGGCCGTCCTGCTGTGCTGCAGGGCGCGGACGACATGGATTCGCCGACCCATCCGGACTACCGCTACCTGCTGATGCCGGTACGTCTGGCCGGCTGACGCGGTCGGCCCGCCGACCCGAGCGCGCACTCGCCAAGCAGGCCAAGCAGGAGGAGACACATGCAGCTGGCAATGATCGGCCTGGGCCGGATGGGCGCCAACATGCGAGATCGCCTGGTCGACGCGGGTCACGAGGTGATCGGGTACGACCGAGACGCCGCACTCAGCGATGTCGCCGACCTCGCTGATCTGGTGTCGAGCATGCAGCGACCTCGGCATCTCTGGGTGATGGTGCCGGCCGGCGCGGCCACGCGATTCACGATCGAGCAGCTGGCCGGCTTGCTCGACCCCGACGACCTGGTGGTCGACGGAGGCAACAGCAAATGGGTCGACGACCGCACGCACGCCGAGCTGCTCGCGGCCAGCGGTGTGCGTTACCTCGACTGCGGAGTCTCCGGTGGCGTCTGGGGTCGGGACAACGGATACGGCCTCATGTGCGGCGGGGACGAGGCCGACGTCGCGGCCATGATGGAGGTGTTTGACGCGCTGCGCCCGCAGGGCCCACGCGAGCTGGGCTTCGTGCACGCTGGGGAGGTCGGGGCGGGTCACTACGCGAAGATGGTGCACAACGGCATCGAGTACGGCCTGATGCAGGCCTACGCGGAGGGGTACGAGTTGCTGGCCACCTCGGACGTCGTCTCCGACGTCCCCGGTGTCTTCCGGGCCTGGTCGCGCGGCACCGTGGTGCGGTCCTGGCTGCTGGACCTGATGGTGCGCGCGCTGGATGAGGACCCGGGCCTGGACGACCTGCGCGGAGTGGTCGCCGACTCGGGTGAGGGACGCTGGACGGTCGACGAGGCCGTCGCTAACGCAGTGCCGATGCCGGTCATCACGGCAGCGCTGTTCGCGCGCTTCGCCTCCCGGCAGGACGACTCTCCGGCGATGCGGGCCGTTGCCGCCCTGCGCAACCAGTTCGGCGGCCACGCCGTCGAACCGCGCGCCGACGGGTGAGCCGCACGCGTGCACGTCTCGTCGCTCTCACTGCGTGACTTCCGCTCCTACGAGGCGGTCGACCTGCAGTGGGAGCCCGGGGTGACCGTACTGGTCGGGTCAAACGGCCAGGGCAAGACGAACGTCGTGGAGGCTCTTCACTACCTGGCCACGCTCGAGAGCCACCGCGTCGCCACCGACGCACCCCTCGTACGTGCCGGAGCGGGCAAGGCCCAGGTGGCGGCCCGGCTGCACGCTGGTGACCGGTCCCTGGCCGTCGACCTGGAGATCCACGCCGGAGGCGCCAACAAGGCTCGAGTAAACCGCTCACCGGTTCGCACGACCCGCGAGGTCGTGGGCCTTCTCCGGGTCGTGCTGTTCGCCCCGGAAGACCTTGCCGTCGTCAAGGGTGACCCGGGCGAGCGTCGCCGGTTCCTCGATCGGCTGCTCGTCGCTCGGCGTCCGCGTCTGGCCGGGGTGAAGGCCGACTACGACCGAGTGCTCAAGCAGCGGACGGCCCTGCTGAAGTCTGCGGCCGCCCTGCGCCGACAGCGCGGGTCGAGCGCGGTCGACCTCTCGACGCTCGAGGTGTGGGACGGACACCTCGCCCGTACCGGGGGCGAGCTCGTGGCAGGCCGAGTGGCGCTCCTCGACGAGCTCGGTCAGCGGCTCTCGTCGGTCTACGCCGAGCTGGCACCCGGCGGCGCCATCGCACGGGCCGACTACGCCTCGAGCGTGGCGGGGTTCGGGGTGAGCCCCGAGGCGGTCCGGGCGGCCGGCGCCGATGGGGTGTCGTGGGCCGGGCTGCTCCTTGCATCCCTCGCGGAGGCCCGGGCCGGCGAGCTCGAGCGGGCGCAGTGCCTCGTCGGCCCGCACCGCGACGATGTCGTGCTCTCGCTGGGAGACCTACCGACGCGCGGCTATGCCAGCCAGGGCGAGTCGTGGTCGATGGCGCTGGCGCTTCGTCTGTCGAGCTTCGACATGCTCACAGACGAGTCCGACAGCCCGCCGGTGCTCATGCTGGACGACGTCTTCGCCGAGCTCGACGCCCGGCGCCGTGACCATCTCGCCGAGCGTGTCGGTGACGCCGACCAGGTGATCGTCACCGCCGCCGTCGCCGCGGACGTCCCTGCTCGGCTTGCCGGCACCCGCTACGACGTGGCCGCAGGGCGGGTCGACCGTGTCGACTGAGCACACCCGGCTTCGTCCGTCGGGTGAGTGGTCTCCGGACGGGGTGGAGCTGGCGTGCGCCTTCGTGCGTGCCCGCACCGGCGTGGAGGGCGAGGTCGCCCTGGTCAACCGGTCGGCGTCGCGCCGGCGACGTCGTCCGCGCACGGCTGAGGAGTCCCAGTGGAGCGGCGCCGGCCCCGGTGCCCGTGACCCGATCTCGGCCGGTTCCGTGCTCGACGGGCTCGTGTCCTCAGGCGGCTGGGGACCGCAGCTGTCCGCGCACGCGGTGACCGGGCGATGGGAAGAGATCGCTGGGCCGGCCGTGGCGCAGCACAGCCACGTCGAGTCGTTCATCGACGGCGTGCTGACGGTGCGGTGCGACTCGACGGCGTGGGCGACGCAGCTGCGGATGCTCGTGCCGACGCTCATGTCGCGACTGGCCGAGGAGGCCGGCGAGGGGGTCGTGCGCTCGGTTCAGGTGAAGGGACCGGATGCCCCCTCGTGGGTGCGCGGACCCCGTCGGGTGAAGGGTCGCGGGCCCCGGGACACATACGGCTGATCTGCACGTCAGTGCCGTAGACTGGGAGTCTTCTCGCCCACTCCCCGGAGGTCTGTTGCCCGTGACGCACGCCCCGCTCGAGGCCGCATCCCAGCCGGGCTACGACGCCAGCGACATCACCGTCCTCGAGGGCCTGGAGGCGGTGCGCAAACGTCCGGGGATGTACATCGGCTCGACCGGCGAGCGCGGACTGCACCACCTCGTCTACGAAGTCGTCGACAACGCCGTGGACGAGGCCCTCGCCGGATACTGCACCGCCATCGAGATCGACCTGTTGGACGGCGGTGGTGTGCGGGTTCGTGACGACGGACGCGGCATCCCCGTCGACATGCACCCGATCGAGAAGCGGCCCGCCGTTGAGGTGGTGCTCACCGTGCTGCACGCCGGCGGCAAGTTCGGGGGCGGCGGCTACAAGGTCTCCGGCGGTCTGCACGGTGTGGGTGTCTCGGTCGTCAACGCCCTCTCGGAGCGACTCGAGGTCGAGGTGCGCCGCGACGGCTACGTCTGGTGGCAGGCGTTCCATCTCGGCGAGCCCATCGGGACGCTCGAGCGGCGCGAGCCCACCGATGAGACCGGCACAACCATCACATTCTGGGCGAGTCCCGACATCTTCGAGACGACCGACTTCTCCTTTGAGACGCTGCAGACCCGCCTGCGCGAGATGGCCTTTCTCAACCGGGGCCTTGAGATCGTGCTTCGGGACTGGCGCCCGCTGGCCGTCGACGCCGAGGGGTCCGTCGACGAGGTGACCGTGCTACCTGAGGTCACGCAGCCCGGGTCGGCGGCCGACGGCCAGAGCGGGCAGTCCGATGCCGCGCTCGACACCCCCGACGACGAACTGCCACGCGAGAAGCGCTACCGCTACGACGGTGGCCTGGTCGACTTCGTCTTGCACCTCAACCGGGGCCGCGACCCTGCGCACCGCAGCGTGATCGCGTTCGAGGCCGATGAGGGCACCGTCGGGGGCATGAGCCTCGAGGTCGCCATGCAGTGGAACACCGGCTTCTCCGAGCGGGTGCACACGTTTGCCAACACGATCAACACCCACGAGGGCGGCACGCACGAGGAGGGCTTCCGCGCCGCGCTGACCACGCTGGTCAACAAGTTCGCCCGCGACTGGGGTGTGCTGCGCGAGAAGGACGCCAAGCTCACCGGTGACGACGTGCGCGAGGGCCTCACCGCCATCGTGAGTCTCAAGATCTCCGAACCCCAGTTCGAGGGCCAGACCAAGACGAAGCTGGGCAACACCGACGCGAAGTCGTTCGTCCAGACTCTGGTCAATGACCAGCTCGGTGCCTGGTTCGAGCAGAACCCCACCGAGGGCAAGGACATCGCCCGCAAGGCTCAGCAGGCCTCGTCCGCGCGCATCGCCGCCCGCAAGGCCCGCGACATCGCCCGCTCACGCAAGGGCCTGCTCGGCGGCGCGGGCTTTGGCAAGCTGGCCGACTGCCAGTCCACCGACCCCGAGGCCAGCGAGGTCTTCATCGTCGAGGGCGACTCCGCCGGTGGGTCGGCCAAGGGCGGGCGTGAGCCCAAGTTCCAGGCGATCCTGCCCATCCGAGGCAAGATCATCAACGTCGAGAAGGCGCGCATCGACCGGATCCTGGCCAACACCGAGGTGCAGTCGATCATCACGACCCTCGGTACCGGCATCCACGACGACTTCGACATCGCGCGGCTTCGTTACCACAAGATCATCCTCATGGCCGATGCCGACGTGGACGGCCAGCACATTCGCACGCTGCTGCTCACGCTGCTCTTCCGGTTCATGCGCCCGATCATCGAGGCGGGCCACGTCTACCTGGCCCAGCCTCCGCTGTTCAAGATCAAGTGGAGCCACGGTGACCACGAGCTGGCCTACAGCGACGCCGAGCGAGACGCGCTGCTGGCCGCGGGTCGCGAGGTTGGGCGCAAGCTGCCGGCGACCGCCCCCATCCAGCGGTACAAGGGGCTTGGCGAGATGAATGCCGACGAGCTGTGGGAGACCACCATGGACCCGGAGCAGCGCATCCTGTTGCAGGTCACCATGGACGACGCTGCCGCGGCCGACGAGGCGTTCTCGGTGCTGATGGGCGAGGACGTCGAGAGCCGTCGCGCGTTCATCCAGCGCAACGCCCGCGACGTGCGCTTCCTGGACATCTGAGAGGTACCGAGAAGTGACCGACCCCACGAACCCACCCGTCGGAGTCCCCGAGGCCGACGACTCCGACGGAGGTGGTGAGAACCTGCGCGTACGCGGGATCGACCTGCAGACCGAGATGGAGCGCTCCTACCTCGACTACGCCATGAGCGTGATCGTCGGGCGCGCCCTGCCCGAGGTGCGCGACGGGCTCAAGCCGGTGCATCGCCGCGTGCTGTACGCGATGTTCGACGGTGGCTACCGGCCCGACCGCGCGCACTCGAAGTGCTCGCGCGTCGTCGGTGACGTGATGGGCCAGTACCACCCGCACGGCGACAGCGCGATCTACGACACCTTGGTGCGTCTCGCCCAGTCGTGGTCGCTGCGCTACCCGCTGGTCGACGGGCAGGGCAACTTCGGGTCGCCGGGCAACGACCCGCCGGCCGCCATGCGCTACACCGAGTGCCGCATGGCGCCGCTGGCGATGGAGATGGTGCGCGACATCGACCAGGAGACGGTCGACTTTCAGCCCAACTACGACGGGCGCGCGTCCGAGCCGGTGATCCTGCCCAGCCGCTTTCCGAACCTCCTGGTCAACGGCAGTGCGGGTATTGCGGTGGGGATGGCGACGAACATCCCCCCGCACAACCTGCGCGAGGTCGCGGCGGGTGTCGGGTGGGCGCTGGACAACCCCGAGGCGAGTCGGCCGGAGCTGCTCGCCGCCCTCATGGAGCGCATCTCTGGCCCCGACTTTCCCACCGGCGCCCTCATCGTCGGGCGCAGTGGTATCGAGGAGGCCTACCGGACCGGGCGCGGCTCGGTCACCATGCGCTCGGTCGTGGAGGTGGAGGAGGACAGTCGCGGTCGCACCAACCTGGTCGTGACCGAGCTTCCGTACCAGGTCAACCCGGACAACCTCGCGGTGAAGATCGCCGAGCTCGTCGACAGCGGCAAGATCGGCGGTATCGCCGACATCCGCGACGACACGTCCTCGCGCACCGGTCGGCGCCTGGTGATCGTGCTCAAGCGCGACGCCGTCCCCATGGTCGTGCGCAACAACCTGTTCAAGCACACCCAGCTGCAGGACACGTTCGGCTGCAACATGGTGGCGCTGGTCGACGGAGTGCCTCGGACTCTGTCGTTGGACGGGTTCGTGCGGCACTGGATCGCCCACCAGCTCGAGGTGATCACCCGGCGCACCGAGTACCGACTCCGGCAGCGGCGCGAGCGCGTGCACATCGTGCGGGCCCTGCTCAAGGCCATCGACGTCATCGACGAGGTGATCGCGCTGATCCGCGGCAGCGCCTCGGCCTCGGCCGCCCAAGCGGCGCTTCAGGACTTCCTGGAGATCGACGAGCTGCAGGCCCGAGCCATCCTCGATCTTCAGCTGCGCAAGCTGGCTGCTCTTGAGCGCCAGGAGCTTCAGGACGAGTACGACCGGCTGATGAGTGAGATCATCGACCTGGAAGACATCCTGGCGCGCGACGAGCGTAAGCGCGAGATCGTCCAGCTCGAGCTCGACGAGATCGTGGAGCGCTACGGCGACGAGCGACGCACCCGATTCGTTCCTGGTGAGGGCGGTCTGCGCGACGAAGACCTCATTCCGGTCGAGGACGTCGTGGTGACCCTGACCCACGGCGGCTACGTCAAGCGCACCCGCTCCGACCTGTACCGCTCCCAGCGGCGCGGTGGCAAAGGCGTGCGTGGGGCGGCCCTGCGCGGCGACGACGTCGTCGCCCACCTGCTGAGCACCACCACCCACCACACGCTGCTGTTCTTCACCGACCGCGGCCGAGTGTTCCGGGTCAAGGCCTACGAGGCTCCCGAAGCCGCGCGCGACGGCCGCGGCATGCACGTGGCCAATATGCTCTCGCTGCCGGCCGACGAGCACGTCGCCCAGGTCATGGCGATCGAGAACTTCGAGCAGATGCCCTATCTGGTTCTGGCGACGCGCTCGGGACTGGTCAAGAAGACCCGACTCACTGCCTACGACACCAGGTTGTCCGGGGGCATCAAAGCGATCTCGCTCACCGACGACGACGTCGTGATCGGGGCACACCTGCTCACGTCGGACGACGACGTCCTGCTGGTCTCGCGCAAGGGAATGGCGATCCGGTTCCAGGCCGACGACGAGGCGTTGCGACCGATGGGGCGCGACACCCGGGGCGTGCGCGGCATGCGCTTCCGGCGCGACGACGACCTGCTGTCCATGACGGTGATCCCCTCCGGTCTCGACGAGGACCAGACATTCGTGTTCACGGTCACCGACGCTGGCTACGCCAAGCGCACCCCGCTGTCGGACTACCGGTCACAGGGACGTGGTGGCCTGGGGCTGAAGGCGGCCCGCCTGCCCGAGGCGCGTGGCGGCCTCGTCGGGGCGCTGGCGGTGGCCGAAGGAGACGAGGTGCTCAGCATCCGCGCAGCCGGTGGCGTGACACGGAGCCCTGTGGCTGACGTCCGGACCACCGGTCGTGACACCATGGGCGTCACCTTCGTGGACGTTGCCGGTGACGATGCCGTCGTTGCGATCACTCGGGTGGTCGAGGACGATCTCGACGGTACGGAACCGAGCAGCGACGACGCAGACGAGGGTGCACCCAGCACAAGCGTCGGGGAGGATGCAGAGCTGTGACGAGTAGTCGCCAGCCGTCCACCGGCATCGGAGACGATGACGTGACGCA
>Ga0316197_10001549_pt1 | contig 16330 bp, 13 predicted proteins | sample OudBiesiAoxic_MG_FD_204939 | JGI IMG/M metagenome (GOLD analysis project Ga0316197, IMG submission 204939) | Coastal sediment microbial communities from Oude Bieten Haven, Netherlands - site A oxic | ecosystem: Environmental > Aquatic > Marine > Coastal > Sediment | place: Netherlands... | reverse complement strand
CGCCAGGGCCGCCTGGTCGAGGCCACTCGCACCGAGGGCGTGCGCCATCGCGAAGGACGGTTCATGCCGGACGGCGAAGAGTTGCTCACGTTCTCGGACCAGTCGGGCGAAGTCGAGCTGTGGAGCATCCCGGCGAACGGCGTGGGGGAAGGTACCCGGCTGACCGACGATGGCGAGGTCCTGCGCTGGGAAGCACTGCCCTCTCCGAACGGCAAGCTGATCGCGCACCACGACAAGAATCAACGTCTGTACGTCTACGACGTCGAGAGCGAGAAGAACCGACTCGTCGAGGAAAACCCGATCGGCGGATTCGGTGACCTGGCCTGGTCTCCCGACGGTCAGTGGCTGGCCTTCGTGGCCCCGGCCGACAACCTGTTCTCCCGGATCAAGCTGTACGACGTGAAGTCGGGAGAGACCGCCGCGGTCACCAGCGATCGGTTCGACAACTACAGTCCCGCCTGGAGCACCGACGGTGACTGGCTTTACTTCCTCTCCGACCGCAACCTGGTCTCGATCGTGGGAGGGCCGTGGGGCAGCTACCAGCCCGAACCGTATCTGGACAAGACGACACGGATCTACCACGTCCCACTGCAGACGGGATTGCGCTCGCCGTTTGCTCCGAACGACGAACTCCAGGACCCGGCGGAAGATTCCGAGAAGAAGCCGAAGGACGGCGACGAGGAAGAGGACGACGGCGTATCCGTGGAAATCGAGATGGAAGGCATCGCCGAACGGCTCGAGGTCGTGCCGGTACCACCGGGGAACTACGGCTCGCTCCAGGTCAACGACAAGGGACTGTTCTGGCTCTCGAACCGCGCGGGTGAACGCGAACGGGCCCTCGTCGGCGCGGCGTTCGCTCGAGATGAGGTCAAGGTCGAGACGATCTCCGAGGGTGTGACATTCTTCGAGCAGTCCGCCGACGGCAAGAAGATGTTGCTGCGACAGGGAACCAAGCTCTACATCATCGATGCGGCGCCGAAGAAGGCCGACCTCGACAAGAAAGACGTCAAGCTCGACGGTTGGCGCCTGTCCGTGGTCCCCCGAGAAGAGTGGCGACAGGTCTTCATCGAAGCCTGGCGCCTCGAACGGGATTATTTCTACGCTCCCAACATGCACGGTGTCGACTGGCCCGGCATGCTGGACAAGTACCTGCCGCTCGTCGACCGCGTCACGACCCGGGCCGAGCTGTCCGACGTCATCGCCCAGATGGTGGGCGAACTCAGCGCTCTGCACATCTTCGTGCGCGGCGGGGATGAACGCGACGGACCCGAGGAGATTCAACCCGCCTCGCTCGGTGCCGTGCTGAGGCGGGCCGACAAGCTAGGGGGGTATGTCGTCGAGCACGTCTATCGCGCCGACCCGGACGAGGCCGATCGTCTCAGTCCCCTCTCCCGCCCGGGTGTCGCCGTCGAGGCCGGCGACATCATCGAGTCCATCAACGGGACACCGACGCTGTCGGTTCCGGATGTCGGTGTGCTGCTGCGGAATCAGGCCGGCCGCCAGGTCCTGCTGAGAACCAACTCTCCGCGAGCCAAAGAGGCGCGCGACGTCATCGTCGAACCGATGACCCTTCGCGCCGCCGACAACCTGCGGTACGACGAATGGGAATACACCCGGCGGCTCGAGGTCGAGAGCAAGGGGGCGGGTGACCTGGGCTACGTGCACCTGCGAGCCATGGGAGGCAACAACTACACCGAATGGGCCAAGGGCTACTTTCCGGTGTTCGACCGGAAGGGATTGATCATCGACGTGCGCCATAACCGCGGCGGCAACATCGACAGCTGGATCCTCAACCGACTGCTGCGAAAGGTCTGGTTCCACTGGAGCCAACGGGTCGGCCAGGGTCCCGTCTGGAACATGCAGTACGCGTTCAGGGGACACATCGTGGTGCTCTGCAACGAACGCACCGCCTCGGACGGTGAGGCTTTCACCGAAGGTATCCGCCGCCTCGATCTCGGCACGATCATCGGGACTCGAACCTGGGGAGGTGAGATCTGGCTCACAGGAACAAACTTCCTCGTCGATCGAGGCGTGGCGACCTCGGCGGAGTTCGGGGTCTTCGGTCCCCAGGGAGACTGGCTGATCGAGGGCCACGGGGTGGACCCCGACATCGTGGTGGACAATCTCCCTCATGCGACCTTCGAGGGAGAAGACGCGCAACTCGACGCGGCGATCGAGTTCCTGCAAGAAAAGATCAGGCAAGAGCCGGTCGAAGACTGGATCATGCCGCCCCACCCGGACAAGGCGCCCAGGTAGGCCCTGCCGGGTTAAACTACCTCTGAAGGAGACGGAATCATGAACCGTTGGACACATTCCCTTGCATCGCGGCTCGCGATCGGCACGGCACTCGCGCTGGGCTTGACCATCGGCTTCGTCGCGGCCCAGGAAAGCCCACTGTCCATCGACGACTACGGCGTGGGAACGGACGTCGTCGATCGACAGCTGAAGGGCGAGGGCGACCGGTTCGAAGAAGGATCGAAGGTCGTTTTCCTCACCCGTGTGATCGGTGGAGCGGACGGGGACCGGATCCGCCACGTCTGGCTTTTCGAGAAGAAAGAAATCGTCTCGATCGGCCTGACACTGGGAGGAAGCCACTGGCGCACGTTCAGCCGGAAGACGCTGCCGCCCGGTTCTACCGGCGCCTGGGCGGTAGAGGCGAGAGACCCGGAGGATCGGGTCCTGGCCCGCGCAGAATTCACCTGCGTGGCCGCCGGATCGGGGGCCTCGACGAAGCCGTCGAACCCCTGAGCCGCACGGACGGGCGGCGCCGGCCCGCGGACCTATAATGAACCCCGTGGGGTCTCGCCCTTCGGCGGGTTGGATTGTCCCCTTGGAATCTGGATGTCCAGCTTCGGTGAACAGCTAAAGCGCGAACGCGAACTCCGCAAAATCTCCCTGGAGGAGATCGCGGAGGCGACGAAGATCAGCGTCCGTTTTCTCCGCGCCCTCGAGATCAATGACTTCTCCCAGCTTCCCGGAGGCGTCTTCGACCGTGGTTTCGTCCGCGCCTACGCCCAGTTCGTGGGGCTGGACGAGGAAGCGACGGTCGAGGCCTACCTGGCAGAGCGAGGCCCGGACCAGGTCGTACAGCTCGACGATGGGCTCGACGCGTTGCGCAACGCCGTGGAAGTTCAACCGGATAGCGGTGGTTCGACCGCCGGCACTGCAGGAAGTCGTCGACTGCTCCGTTGGGTCGCCGTGGGCGTCGTCGCTGTCGGTCTCGTTTCGGTCACGGCCTGGGCCCTGTCGCGCTACTTCCAGGCCGACGGGCCATCGCCCGAGCCACCCCGGCAAGCAGCGCGGGTCACGGAGCAGGAGACCGACCAGCCGCTCGCTCAGTCCCCGACCGAGACCACGGTCGACGAGCAAGCCCCGGCGGCAGCCGCCGCCTCTGCCCCCGCGGTCGCAGAGCAGCGTCCGCCCGAGCCCGAGCCCGTAACCATCACGGAGCCCGAGGTTGCTGCTCGCTTCGAAACGCCCAAGGAGCCGGTCGCGCAACAGGCCGATCCAACTCCGACCGCTCCGGTCGCGTCGACGGACGATTCGCAGAGAGCGCGGCCAAGGATCGACGCACGAATCCTGGTCGATCGTCCCGCCACGGGGCGCGTCAACTGCGACAACCGGCGGGTGGAAATGCTCGACGGGCTTCGACCGGGAACGGTGTTGAAGCTCGAGTGCCAGCGGTTCCTCTTGCTCAACGTGAGAGACGGCGGAGCGGTCAGAGTGGGCCTGAACGGCAAGACCCCGATGCAGTTGACCGCCGACGGGCAGCCGCTCGACAACTACGGCATCTACCCCTGAGCGACGCGATCCGGCCCGATCAACTCGTGGCCACCGCCAGTGCGAGCCGACAACCGTCGAGATACTCTTCGACTTCCACGTATTCGTCGACCGTGTGGGGACTGTGCTGTCCAGCGCCCAGCGTCACCGTCGGAACCCCGCGTGCGGTCAGGTGATTCGCATCGAGCCCGCCGTCGGCCACCGACAAACGCGGTCGAAGGCCGATTGATCGAGCACACTTCAATGCGGCACGCACGACAGGCTCGTCACGCTCGAGGCGAAACGGGACGTAGTCCGTCCGCGCCCGAAAGTCGATCCGGCCGCACTCGCGCCGGTGATTCTTGACCTTGCGCGCCGCGCGTTCGAACGCCTTGCGATAGGTCTCGGTGATCTTCGTGACGAACCTCGGATCGTGACTACGTGACTCGCCCTTCAGGTAGACGTGATCGGTGACCTGGTTGGTGGTCTCTCCGCCGCGGAGGATTCCGACGTTCGACGTGCCGCGTTTTCCGGCGAGGCGGATCTTGCCGAAGTACCCTCGGGCCGCTACGTCCGAGACGGCCATGCTGGCGATCAGGGCCGCCGACACGCCGTGGTCGGGATGCGCGCCCGCGTGCGACGCGCGGCCGATCACATCGACCTCCCAGCGGTCCGCGCCGAGCGCGCCGATGGTCACCTCGGCGGGATTGCCGCCGTCGATGTTGAAGCCCAGCTTCGGCCGCCCGAGGTCGGAGAGCTTGACGGTTCGCGCGCCCCACAGTCCCGTCTCTTCCCCGACGGTGAAGAGAAAGGTCAGCGGCGGGTGGTCCAGTTTCGACTGGAGGACCGTCTCCAGCGTCGTGACCAGCGCTGCGACGGCCGTGCGGTTGTCTCCCCCGAGTCCGGTCGCGCCCTTCGACACGATGCGTCCCCCGCGCCTCACTGGGATTGCGCCACGGCAAAGCGGCACCGTGTCGAGGTGACCACTCATCAGACGGCGAGGCCCTCTCACCGTGCCCGGCAATTGGATGATCAGGTTACCAGTCTCGAAATCCCCGGGAATTCGGCGGTTCGCATCGTCGTATGCGATCCAGGACGGCTTGCATCCGGCAGCGCGCGCTTTGCGTCGGACGGTCTCGGCGACCTTCTTTTCCCGGCCGCTGAGACCCTCCACGGAAAGCAGATCCATCAGATGGCTCAGAGCCCGACGGGGATCCATGGGCTGTAAGTTGTTCATTTTAAACGCCCTCGGGTGTCGGAGTTTTCCGCCTTGCCTAAAATTGGTGATCGGCGTAAGAAGAGGGTGATTTGCCGCATCAAGTACCGCGCTGCGACGCGGAGGAGGCTACCACGACCATGCGCCGACAGAGATTGCTTTTTCTCATTCTGATTGCCGGAATCGCGTTGCTGACCGCAGCGTGTTCCGGCGACGACGGAATGGTCAGTTCCAACAAGGGTCAGGTCCGAATCACAATGACGTCCACTGCCGATCCTCTGGCAGCCGGACACACGGGTCCCGCATCGACGTCGATCGAGTCGGGTTCGACGGTCACTCCGATCGAGGGCGGCCTACACGACCACGGCGGGGACGATCGAGATGACGGGTGCGCCTGCGACAGGCTGACAGCGGCCAACGTCACCTTCTCCAGTGTCCTGGCCCGGAATCTGGACGGCGAGTTGCTCGACACTTCGATGAACTTGCCGAGAACGCTCAACATGCTTGGCTTCGGCGAAGGACGCAGGGTCGAGTTGCCGATCGGATTCCTGCCTCCCGGCATGTACGACATGATCCTGGTCAACATCACCAAGGTCGAGTTCGTGCTGCTGAACGGCACGAAAGTCTCGATCGAGCCGCCCCTCGGTGGCTGGATTTCGCGACTCAGTGTCCTTCCGCGCCCCTTCGAGGTGATCGAAGGCGAGACCACGACGATCGGAATCAAGTTCTTCCCGCACCGCCTCTTCAAGATCAAGAAGGGCAAGTTCGAGTTCAAGCTCGATGGCGGGTTCGAGTTCGACGACTGATCTCGTGAGCCATGAGGTTCAATGGGGCCGGGTCGCAAGACCCGGCCCTTTTATTTTGGTGAGCTAAGGCAACGTCTCCGTCGTCAACAGCTCGGGATTCTGTTCTAGCAGTGTCCAAGTCTCGCTGATGTCCTCGCGAACCGCGCGATACAGCGCCCAGCGAGCCGCCGCCGACACGTCGCCACCGAGCACACTCTCCAGCAGGCCCTTCTTTTCCGGATAGTGTGCCAGCGTCACCTGCTCGTCCGCAGGAATCTCCGCCAACTCCTTGGCGATCTCGACGGCCCGGTTCAGGTCGCCCACCTCGTCGATCAGGCCGTTGGCCACGGCCTGTGTGCCGGTCCACACGCGACCGTGCGCCAGCTTCTCGGCCTCTTCGAAGGGCATCCCACGGTGCTCGGCGACGTCATGAAGCCAGTGGGTGAACCCTCTCCAGTGATCCTCCTCGAAACGGGCACGCTGCTCTGGTGTGTAGTCTTGCAAGTCCGAGTTGAACAGCGCGTTGGGACCGATGGTCACCGAGTCGAAGGTGACCCCCAGCTTTTCGTACATGCCGGACATGTTGAACTTTCCGCTGATCGACCCGATCGAGCCGGTGATCGTCATCGGGTCGGCGACGATCTTGCTGGCCCGGTAAGCGATGTGATAGCCGCCCGATGCGGCGACGTCGACCATCGAAACGACGACGGGCTTGACCTGGTTCGTGATCTCCACGGCATGCCCCATCAGGTCGCTTCCGAGCGCATCGCCTCCCCCGCTGTCCACCCGGAAGACGATGGCGGCCACGTCCTCGTCCCTGCGAGCGCGATCGAATTCGGCGACGACCGTCTCGTGCCCCATCGTCACGCCCAGCAACGGATTCACGCCACTCGTGCGGCCGGCGATCGTGCCCTGAGCGTGAATCACCGCGATCGTCTTCTTGCCTTCGAGGCCGAGCTTGCCCGGATCGATCTCGGCATAACTCGATTGCGAGACCGTGAGAAGCTCGTCTTCGTCTTCGGCCTTGAGCATCTGCTCGACCTCGTCCCAGTACTTGATACCGTCGATGAGGCCGGCCTCCAGGGCCTCGTCGGCCGTGAAGAGAGCGTGTTCCATGATCGCGTTGATCTGGTCCTCGGTCAGACCACGATCCGCCGCTAGCATTTCCGTGAACCGACTCCAGAAGTCCTCCAGTATCCATTCCTTGTTTTCACGCGCCGCCTCGGACGAGTGCTCTCGAGCTACCAGTTCGGCCGCCGACTTGTAGTCCTTGATCTTGTGGATGTCGGGTTTGATGCCGATCTTGTCCAGTGCACGCTTGACGTGCATCGAGCCCGCCGAGAAGCCGACGAAGCTGGCGTAGCCCGTGACCGGGAAGTAGATCTCGTCGCAGGCCGCGAGCAGGTAGTAGTCTGCCTGGTCGAACGAATCGACCCAGGCGTAGACCTTCTTGCCACTCTCCGACAGCCGCTTGATGGCGTCACGGATCTCGTCCCTCGAAGCACCTCCGATCGACGCCGAGGCCGAGAGCTTGAGCACGACACCCTTGACCCTCTCGTCCACCCCCGCCTTCTGCAGGTTGGACAGGATGCGTTGCAGGGTTTCGGTGTCACCACCGCCCAGTTGGCTCATCACTCCGCCAGGAGGATCGTACTCGGGCAGACCGGCGTACAACTCGATGACGAGGTAGGAGTCCGCTTCGATCTTGGGTTGCTTGCCCGAGACGCAGGCGGCGTAGCCACCACCAATCAACACCAGGAGGACGATCGCGGTCAGCGCGCCCAGGAAGGAATGCAGGAAGGACTTCACGTCATATCTCCGCGTCGAGGACCAGGGTGATCCCCTGTCCACCGCCGATACACATGGTCACGATGCCGTAACGCTTCTTGGTCCGTCGAAGGCCGTAGGCACAGGTCAGGGTCAGGATCGCTCCCGTGGCACCCAGCGGATGACCCAGCGCGATGGCGTTACCGACCGGGTTGACCTTTTCCGGATCGATTCCCATTTCCTCGAAGTCGCGGATGACTGCCAGGGCCTGCGGCGCGAACGCTTCGTTCAGTTCGACGATGTCGATGTCACTGCCCTTCAGTCCGGTCTTCTCCAGGGCGTTACGCGTGGAGGGAACGGGCCCCCAACCCATGATCCTCGGGTCACAGGCCGCGACACCGACACCGGCGACCCGGACCAGCGGCTTCAGCCCGAACTTGGCCGCGTCCGATTCCTTGCCGATGACCATCGCTGCCGCGCCATCGACGACCGCGCTGGCGTTTCCCGCGGTGATGATTCCTCCCGGTTCGAAGGCCGCCCGCAGGCGGGCCATCTTGCTCAGGCTGGCGTCTTCGAGGATATGAGTGTCGTAGCGCACCTCGACGGGAGGACCTGCCCCGTCCAGCGTCACCGTGACGGGCGTGATCTCCTCGTCGAACCAACCCTCGTCGCGGGCGTGCTTGGCGTTCTTGTGCGAGCGGTAACCGAACTCGTCCGCTTGCTCGCGGGTGATGCCGTAGCGTCGACCCAGCTCCTCGGCCGTGTTGGCCATCGCCATGCGGGCTCCCGGGTCGTACAGACCCATCAGCATCGCGTCTTGCAGATGGGTCCCCGGCGGCAGGGCGCGAGCCTCGATCGGCCCGTACTTCTGCGTGGCCTCGCCGACCTTGCGACCGCGATAGTTGAACAGGCAGAACGGGTATTGCATGCTCTCGCCGCCGCCGACGACCATGAAGGGCCGTGCTTCGTCGTGCCGCATGCCGGCCAGGATGATCTCCGAGCCGACGGCCACCGCCTCGGCCCCGCTACCGCAGATTCGGGCCACGGTCAACGCCGGGACGTCCTTGCCCAGGCCACCGCGCCAGCGCATTCCCTGCGCGCCGTAGATCGAATCGCGATTCGCGTGCTGCGCCATGCCCATCACGACGTGCCCGATCAGTCCCGGGTCGATCGGGGTCGCGTCGAGCGTGGCCTTGATGGCCATGCCGCCCAGCTGCGTCGCGGTGAACTGCGAGAACAGTCCCGGTTCCTTGTTGTTGATCAACATGTCCGCCCGCGGAGTCCGCCGGGCGCCATCGAGGATGACGATCGCTTCTTTGCTTCCCATGATCTTCTCCGTTACTCGTTCATGAAGACGGCCGGCACGCGCGGACCGTTCTGAATGAAGTTGGTCATCCCGATGTCGTAATCGACGAACTTTTTGCAGGCGGCGAACCCATCGGCCTCGGCGTCGAGCCCCTCCCGTAGCGTCCGACTCAGGCCGCGGCGAATCACCGCCACCAGTGCCCTGTCGATGGCCAGCGAGTGGTGCCCCAGTTCGACGTCGGGGAGCGAGTCCGGCACCGCTAGCGGCGCGGGATCGACGGGCTTCAACTCGACCTTGCCTTCGAGATGCTGGCGAACCAGCGCCTTGGCCACCTCGACGACGTCCCCTGCGGGCTCGCCGTGCGCCCAGCCCCAGGCGCAGGCCTGCTTGGCGCGCACGGGCCGTCCCGTGCGCAGCAGCTCCTGGCCACGCTCGACGCCGATCAGGCGCGGAAGTCGCTGAGTTCCGCCGTATCCCGGGATGATTCCCAGGTTGACCTCCGGCTGCCCCAGCATCAGTTGACGCCCGACCACGCGCGCGTGGCAGGACATCGACAGTTCCGCCCCACCGCCGAGCACGGGCCCGTCCACGGCCGCGACGACAGGTTTGCTCGTCGCCGCGATGCCGTCGAGCACGGCCTGCCCGCGCAGACACTTGTCTCGAGCCTCCTCGGGCGTCTTCAGCGCCGCCAGTTCCATGATGTCGGCGCCGGCCAGCGAACCATCCGCGCTGGTCAACACGATGCCGGCCACACTGTCGTCGGCCGACAGCGACTTGAAGGCCTCGGCCAGTTCGCCCATCGTCCGCTCGTTCAAGGCGTTCTTGACCTCGGGCCGGTAGATGGTCACGACGGCGATCTCCTCGTCCGTCTCGACCTTTAGATTCCCGTAGAACTTCGCAAACTTCTTGTCGGCGATGCTCGCGGGCACCTCGAAGCCGGGGTGCTTCTCGGCGTACGAGGTGACAATCTCGTGGACCCGGTCCTCACCGAGTTCGGCGACCAGATCGAGCAGGCCCGCCCGGAAACCGAGCGCCGTGCGGGTCAGCCAGTTCAACTCCGTCGGATCACAAATGCCGTTGTCCACGACGAAGTAGGTCCTGCCGATCAAGACGGCGAGGATCCGGTCCAGCACCTCCTTGGCCAGGGCAGCATCGTGGGTCGGGTCGCCGGGGTTATTGCGGTCGTGCCACGGTGTGTTTGCCTGTTCGGTGAAGATCGGTGGCGGCACGAACCAATCGCTGCCGGTCGGTGCTTCTTGCATCAGTTCCATGCAGTGCACGTTGAGCAGGTTGCCCTTGGTCAGGTCCATCACGTTGAACGGCCCGCCTCCGCCGATCGCCTTGTTCACGATCTCGTCGACCTGGGCCGGAGTCGCCGTGCCCTCCGCGAAGATGCGAGCAGCCTCGGCGCAGTAGTTGACGAAGATGTCGTCGGCTGCGAAGCACGGCACGTCGGTGGTGACCACGGGGATCTTGCCCAGCATCAACAGCGTGTCGATCATGCGTCGGCTGAACGCCTCGTCTCCGGAAAGCACGACCTCGATCGGCAACGCTCGCCACGCCGGGAAGAACGGATGGTTGACGAAACACCGTTCTGGATGCTTCGTCTCGGCGGCAATAAGGGCGCGCGGAATACCGGAAGTCGCGAAACCGATCAGGCAGTCCTTGCTGACGACCGCTTCGAGGTTCCTCAGGATGACTCGCTTGGTGGCGAGATCCTCGGTGGCCGCCTCGAGTACATAATCACAGTCGGCCAGATCCTTCGGTTCCAGAGTGGGTACCAGAGCCGCCTCGATCGCCTTCGCGACCTTGGGGTCCAGCTTGCCACGCGACAAACCCTTGGCCATGTAACCGCGGATGCGAGCGACGCCCGCGTCCAGTGCCTCCTGCTTGATGTCGTGGAGGTAGACCTTGCCTCCTTCGCCCTTGGCCAGAGCGGAGACGAAGCCGTAGGCCAGGTCCGGGCCGATCGATCCCGAGCCGATCACGCCGATGTTCATCGTCGGTTCTCCTTGCGTAGTCCGGACGACGGACGAAGCGTTGGCGGCACGCCGCGTTCTGCCGTCCCGTGGTGAATTCCGGTTTCGGTCGAGAGAAGGAAATTAAACCAAAAACTCGGCATCTTGGAAATGGGAATTCATGTAGCATGAGCAGAACCACCCAGGCATGAGGCGTGCCATGTCCGAATACGTCCTGTACCACGGCAACAAGAACTACTCCTCCTGGTCCATGAGAGCCTGGCTGGCGCTGAGGGCGTCCGGCGTCGAATTCGACGAAGTGGCCTTTCACCTGGGCGAATCGGGGGTCCGAGACCGTATTCGCCGACACTCCCCCACCGGGCGGGTCCCGGCGTTGCGCCACCACGACCTGACGATCTGGGACTCTCTGGCCATCGGTGAGTACCTGGCGGAACGCGCGCCCGGCGCAGGCCTGTGGCCCGCGCGTCGCGAGTCACGAGCCGTTGCGAGATCGGTCTGTGCGGAAATGCACTCGGGCTTTCAGGCCCTGCGCCGACACATGCCCTTCAACGTCCGCCGCTCTAGCCCCGGCAAGGGCCGCGCCGAAGGCGTGCTGGACGACATCGAGCGGATCTGTCAGATCTGGGACGATTGCCGCAGGACGTACGGCGACGGGGGTCCGTTCCTGTTCGGGCAGTACGGCCTCCCGGACATCTTCTTCGCACCCGTGGTCGCGAGATTCAACACCTACGAGGTCGAACTCCACGACCTTTCGAGGTCCTACGCGTCGACGATCCTGCAGCACCCGGACATCACGGAGTGGTTCGAGGCGGCTAGCGCGGAAGAGTGGGTCGAGCCCGAGTACGACCTCTGAGTACCGGCGCGCTTCAACCCACCGTGGGCTCGACACCGAACCCGGTGACTGCGCTGTGGTCGTCGGCAAACAGTTCGAAGACCCGGTTGAGGTGGGCGGCAGAGAAGAACTCTCCGATCCGGCTCGGCTCTTCCAGTACGATGCGCACGCGTCCGCCTCTCTCCCGCGCCATCTTGTGACAGGCGATGATCTCTCCGAGACCGGCGCTGTCCAGCGTGAACAGTTCCCGCAGATCGAAGACGAAGAACCGAATTCCGGCGCCCGACAGTTCTTCGAACCTCTCGCGGAGCAGCACGTCCCCGACATCAATGGTCATCTTTCCCGAGAATCTCAGGATGCTAACGTTGTCCTGGGTCGTGACTTCGATCTCCATTGCCACCTCCCCGAGAAGAACCGGTACCCGGCTGTTTGGCCGAATATTACAACGGTTCGACCGGAAGCTGTGCCCGATGATCGGACCTGGGGCAAAAGTCGAGCGTAAGTCGACTCAACGCAAGGCGTCAGGACGAAGGGTTCGATCGGTTTCGATTCCCACGCGAGTCACGATCTCGGGTAGTAGTCGTACGTCCCCCGAAGTGGTCCGGAAGTTCACGATGCAGGTGCGCAACAGGAACGTACCGTCGATGACGGCGTTCGACACGAAGGCCTCACCACCGGTCTTCAAACCGACCAGCAACTTCTCGTTCAGTTCGTCGAGATAGGTTTCGACGTCTTTCGTGCCGGGCTCGAGGTCCCGCGGCACGAAACGAAAGGTGGCGATGCTCAACTCGCAGGTGCGCGCTTCCAGTTCCGGCTCCTGTTCGACCAGACGGTAGAGTTCGCGTGTCAGGCGAATGTCGTCGCCGATCATGCGCTCGTACCCCCGGCGACCGACTTGACGTAGGGCCAGCCACACTTTCAAGGCGCGAAACCCCCTCGAATTTTGCATCCCCTGCTCGTAGTAGTTGATGCCGGCGTCGTCTTCTTCGGGGAAGTGATAGTACGGCGGCGTGTAGCTGAAGGTATCGCGTAACGCGTTCCGGTCGCGCACCAGCACGCAGCCCGCCTCGAGAGGCGCGTATAACCATTTGTGCGGATCGACTGCCACCGAATCCGCCTGTCCCAACGCATCGAGTGCAGTTGGATGGCCATCGACGACCGCCGCGAAGGCACCGTACGCACCGTCGGCGTGGAACCACATGTCGTGCCGACGAGCGATCTCGGCCAGTTCCGGGAGTGGATCGACGGCACCGGTACTGACGCTTCCCGCGGTCCCTACGAGCAGGAAGGGACGGTGCCCGGCGGCAAGATCGTCGTCGATCCGACTCTGCAGTGCGTCGAGATCGATGCGTTGCTTCCGGTCCACCGGGATCCACCTGATGCTCTCCGTTCCGTGCCCGAAAAGGTCGGCCGCCTTCTGGATCCAGGTGTGGGTCTCGGAAGACACGTACGCGAGAAGTCGCTGTCCCTGGATGCCTTCCTTCCGGATCTCCTCACCGCCCTTGGCGCGTCGCGCCGTCAGGAAGCCGACGAAGTTGGCCATGTTTCCGCCGCTGACCAGCATGCCCGCGCCGTCGACGGGATAACCCAACATCTCGGCGATCCAGGTCACGCACTGCCGCTCGATCTCGCTCGCGATCGGCGAGAGTTGCCAGCCGCCCAGGTTCGGGTTGATCGACGAGGCCAGCAGATCAGCCAGCGCTCCGATCGGCGCCGCCGACGAGGTGATGTAACCGAAGAACCTGGGGTGGCCGTTGAACAGGGAGTGGTCGGCCAGCAACGAGACCGCTTCACGAAGAAGCAGGCCGGGATCACGACCCTCGTCGGGAAGGCCTCCGCCAGGAAGCAACTCCCGCAGTTCTGTCGGCGACTCGTCGCGGTTGACGGGCCGCCCGGGCAGAGAACCCAGCCAGGCAGCAATCTGGTCGACCAGGTCATGCCCGAGCCGCCGAAACTCCTCCGGTGACATCTCCAGAGGCGCATCGCGCCGAAACTCTCGCTCTTTCCGATCTTCGGACGACATCGGCTCCTCCCGGTCCGGGCCGATCCCGGCACCCGCTTTTCTCGAATGGGGAATTCTAACGGAACTTCCCGGCGACGGCGGTGTCTGTCCGGTCACGGGGCACGAAAAGGAGACACCATGGTTTCTCGCCAATACAATCGGTTCGTCCGGATCTCGCTCATCCTCGGCCTGCTGGCCATCGCGGCGGCCGCACTCCCCCTGGCTGCGATCGAACGAGGACCGTACTCGCTCGAAATCCTCGTCGACGGGGTCCCCCTCGACGAGTTCACGGCGCGCGGCAAGACCTATATTGAGGCAACCGAAGGGCACGAATACTCGATTCGCGTGACCAATCGTACCGCCCGACGGATCGCCGTGGCCTTGTCGGTCGACGGACTCAACACCATCGACGCAAAGACCACGACAGCAGGGACGGCGTCGAAGTGGATTCTCGCCCCCTTCGAGACGATCACCCTCGACGGCTGGCAGACCAGTTCTGCGAAGGCCCGCCGCTTCTTCTTTACGACCGAGGAGGAATCGTACGGTGCCTGGCTCGGTCGGACGACCAATCTCGGCATCATCTCCGCCGCGGTCTTTCGTGAGCGAGTCCCCGATCCGCCTGCCCCGATCGTGAAGCCACACTCGCGGGAAGGGGGACGTGATCAGGACAGCAAGAGGGCCCGACGAAAGGAATCGGCCCCGTCGGCTGGGTCGGCCGCACCGGAATCGGAGCTATCCGACGAGATGGCGGCCACGGGTATCGGTCGCGAACTCGACCACCGCGTGCGCCGCGTTCGTTTCGAATCAGAAGATTCGCCGGCGGCCGTGGTCGAGCTGCGCTACGAGTACCACGACACCCTCGTCCGCCTCGGCGTTCTGCCGCGCCCCTTCGCGCGCGATCGGCGCGGACTGGATCGCCGCGAGCGTGCGCGCGGGTTCGAAGGGCTCGAGTTCGCCCCGGATCCTTTTCGTTGATCGTCGGAGCGCCTGACGTGTCGGCTCGGGAGGCATTGCGAGTTCCCAGACCTCGTTCGGTCTTTCGGAAAAGACCGAACCCTCGTCGGGTTCGACGACGTGCCAGTCGCCTCGGGCCAGCTCGCTGTCGAGTTGGCCCGGGGCCCAACCGGAGTAGCCCGCGATCACGCGGAAGTCGGTCGGCTCGTCCGAATCGACGAGATCGCGCAGCACGTCGGCGCTGCGCGTGACGTTCACCCGCCCGAAGACGCGCTCGGAATTTTCGGGTGCGTCGTCGGCAATGAAAAGTACGAACAGGCTCGCGGCGGGAACCGGACCGCCGACGTAGATCGGATCGCTAGTCGCCGCCAGGCCTTCGATCTCCGCCGAGAGGGTGGACAGTTCGACGTGGCTCGGACGGTTGATCACGACACCCACTGCCCCGTCGGCACCGTAGTCGAGTAACAGCACGACCGTCTCTGCAAAGTTCGGGTCCAACATCGCGCGGTGAGCGACGAGGAACTTCCCGGCCGCCGGGGCGCCACCTCGTGCCACAACTCGGTCGGTGACGGGCACGGGACCTCGCGTCGCGATCGCGCCCGGCGCAAAAATTCCGAGCCCGGCCAAACAGACGGGCAACAGGAAACTCCAGGCTGAAACTGAACGCATCGGGTCCTTACTGGTTGAGCTTCTTGTTCTTCCAGTACTTGGTGCCGGAGATGTCGGCCTGGGCGACCAGGCCCTTGTTGGTCAGCTGGAAGACGGCCAGGCCGTTGCTGAAGGTTGCCGGGAGGTTCTTGCCGCTGGTCCCGGCAGCAGCATTGGCCGAGGCGTCAGCTTGCCAGCCCTTGTTGACGAACTTCTCGAAACGATCCAGATCCTCGAACAAGAGGACGATCTGGTACGACTGACCACCGAGCCCGACACCGACGCCGCCACTTCCCATTTTCATGTAAGTGCGCTGCCCCGAGGCCTTGTCCACCGCGACGCCGACACCGCCACCGCCGGAAAGAAGGAAGGTGAACTTGAAGTTGTCGAAGACCGCGAAGGCTGCGGCCTCGTCGTAAAGAGCCCTGGCTCGATCACTATCGGATACGAGGTCGGTCAGCGCCTCACTGGCCATCTCGTCGATCGCGTCTCGCTTGGCTTCTTTCTTGTCAAACACCGGCTCTTCTGTAGAGAAGACCGCGGTCGTGCCGATCGCCAGCAAGAGCGCCAATCCAGTTCCGAGATATTTTTTCATCGTGACACTCCTCTCAGGGTCGCACTGCGTCTCCTGAACCTCGAAGATAGTCTCGCTCGAGCAACCGCGCAAAGTCAGGAGGCAGAACTCGGTCCGGTCGGCTGACGGTGAATCCAGTGGTTGTAGACGCCGAGGGCCGCGGCGGTGACGCCGCCCATGACCGCAAAGCTGACCCACATGATGTCGGGCCGGTCGATGCCCTTGGGCCCGAAATGCTGGTACATCACGCCCGAAAGCAATCCGCCGAACAGATTGCCCAGGGCGACGCACCAGTAGAAATACCCCATGTACATCCCGACTTTGTCCGGTGGAGCGATGCGCCCGGCATATTCCTTCGATTTCGGCGAGGCCAGCATCTCGCCCACCGAGAAGACCAGCACGGCGCCGACGATGATCCAACCGCTGTAGCCGATCAGGTAGATCAGAAAGCTGACGACGGTGATCAGCACTCCGCTGATGATCGTGGTGAAAGGCTTGAGGTTGCGTG
>Ga0316197_10001548_pt1 | contig 16336 bp, 14 predicted proteins | sample OudBiesiAoxic_MG_FD_204939 | JGI IMG/M metagenome (GOLD analysis project Ga0316197, IMG submission 204939) | Coastal sediment microbial communities from Oude Bieten Haven, Netherlands - site A oxic | ecosystem: Environmental > Aquatic > Marine > Coastal > Sediment | place: Netherlands... | reverse complement strand
CCTCCGCTCGATCACGTTGCGCCCGGTAAGGCTCCTGCTCGATCACGAAGAGCAGTTCGCCCTTGCGTACGAAGGAACTTGCCTCAAAGGTTATCTTTTCCAGATAGCCCTGGACCCTCGCCCGGATCTCCACCGATTCCCGCGCCTGGGTCGTGCCAACGAACTCGTGCACGATGGTCACATCGCGTTGGGTCGGCGTCGCCACCGTCACCTCCGGCGGCTGCGGTGCAACCGTTTCCGTCTGGCCTCCGCATCCGAGCATGAATCCCACCACAACAACGGCGGCGGCGGTTTGCAGACCGATTACCAACACAGATCGAGATTCTTTAGTTTTCATGATGGGGCAGTATACGGGAACTCGATGCTCGATGCTCGATGCTCGATCCTCGTTGCCGACCGTTGCGCTATCATTGGTAACGCGCACGGCGCGCGTTCATTTTCTTTTCCCGGCAGCGTCCAACGCGACCCTGACGAGCCAATGGCCGCAGTGCTATTCTAGGCACAGGCGAGGGGTGTAACTGAGGCGAAATGGCGAATTCGAAGAAAGAAATCGTTTACGACGAAAAGACCATCCAGACCCTGGATGCACTCGAGCACATACGGCTCCGCACCGGGATGTACATCGGCCGCATCGGCGACGGATCGAACCCGGCGGATGGCATCTACGTGATGCTCAAAGAGGTCATCGACAACGCGGTCGACGAGTTCATCATGGGCCACGGCAAGCGGGTCCTCATCAGGCGCCACGGGCCCGAGGTGTCGGTGCGCGACTACGGCCGCGGCATCCCGCTTGGTAAGGTGATCGATTGCGTCTCCAAGATCAACACCGGCGGCAAGTACAACGACGACGTCTTCCAGTTCTCGGTCGGGCTCAATGGGGTCGGCAACAAGGCGGTCAACGCCCTGTCGTCCGAGTTCGAGGTCATCAGCTATCGCGACGGCAAGTTCAAACGCGGGCTCTTCAGCCAGGGCAAAAAGAAAGAGGAGAAGGGCGGCAAGGCGGGCAAGGATCGAAACGGCACCCTCATCCGCTTTATCCCCGACCCCGAGATCTTCGACGATTATGGGTGGCAGGAGGAGTATCTCGAGCACCGGCTTCGCTATTACGCCTTCCTCAACAGCGGTCTAGTTCTCGACTACAACGGCGAGAAATACGTCTCTAAGAACGGCCTCGCCGACTTGCTCGCCTACGAGCTGGGCGGCGAACCGGCAATCTACGACGCTTTCCACTGCAAACTCGACCGGCTCGAGTTCGCCTTCACTCACACTCACGCCTATGGCGAAACATATTTCAGCTTCGTCAACGGCCAGTACACCAACGATGGAGGTACCCACCAGAGTGCCTTCCGAGAGGGTGTGCTCAAGGGTGTCAACGAATTCGCAAAGAATGGTTTTTCCGGCGAAGACGTGCGCGACGGTCTGGTCGGGTCGGTGGCGGTCAAGGTCCAGGATCCGGTCTTCGAGTCGCAGACAAAGAACAAGCTCGGTTCGACCGAGGTCCGCTCGTGGATCGTCAACTCGGTCAAGGATCAGGTGGTCCTGTGGCTCCACAAGGAGCCCAGGGAAGCGGAGAAACTGCTCGAAAAGGTCAAAAACAACCAGCGGGTACGCAAGGAACTGTCGGCGATCAAGAAGGAGGCGAAGGAGCGGGCCAAAAAGGTCGCCATCCGCATCCCCAAGTTGATCGACTGCAAGGTCCACCTGTCGGACGCCAAGGGCAAAAGGCGCGAGGAAACGACGATTTTCCTGACCGAGGGCGACTCGGCCGGCGGTGCCATGATCCAGTCCCGCGACGTCCAGACCCAGGCCATCTACTCATTGAAGGGCAAGCCGCTCAACACCCACGGGCTCGGCCGTGAGGCGGTCTACAAGAACGAAGAGCTCTACAACATCATGCGTGCGCTCGGCGTTGAAGAGGATCTCGAAGGTCTGCGCTACAACCGGGTGGTCATTGCCACCGACGCCGATGTCGACGGCATGCACATCCGCAACCTGTTGCTGACCTACTTCCTGCGCTTCTTCGAGGAGTTGGTCTTCACCGGCCACGTCTTCATCCTTGAAACCCCGATTTTCCGGGTGCGAAACAAAAAAGAAACCATCTACTGCTACTCGGAGGCCGAGCGCGATGAGGCAGCCGAACGCCTGCGCAACAATGAAATGACGCGCTTCAAGGGCCTCGGCGAGATCTCACCCGCCGAGTTCAAACAGTTCATCGCCGACGATGAGCACATGATGCCGGTCACCACAGGTTCGATGGGCGACGTCAAGCGGGCGCTCGACTTCTTCATGGGCAAAAACACTCCGGCCCGCAAGGAGTACATCATCGAGAACTTGATCGCTGATATTGCGTGAACGCAAAGAATTTTGAATTTTGAATTTTGAATTCCGAGTTATGAGTTTTGAGTTTTGAGTTATGAGTTTTGTGTTCCCCACCACCCACCTGGCAGCCGAGACGGCCTGGAATTCAGAATTCCTAATTCCTAATTCCGAATTCGTGTCCATCCAATCTAATCCTCAGTCGCCGGAGTCATCGGCGACGAATAATCCACCGCGCCTGCCGGAGACAAGATGACACGTATCGCCCCCCTGATGGGCCAGAATTTCATCGAGTACGCGAGCTACGTGATCATCGATCGCGCGATCCCCGAAGTACGCGACGGCCTCAAGCCCGTGCAACGCCGCATCCTCGCCACGCTGTCGAAAATGGACGACGGCAAGTTCCACAAGGTCGCCAATGTCATCGGCGACACCATGAAACTCCACCCACATGGCGATGCCTCGATCGGTGACGCTCTCGTGGTGCTTGCTAACAAGGACTATTTCATAGAGAAGCAGGGGAACTTCGGCAACCCGGTGACGGGGCACTCTTCGGCTGCGGCGCGCTACATCGAGTGCCGACTTACCGATCTCGCCAAGGAAACGCTGTTTCGCAAGGCGCTGACCGAGTTCCGACCGAGCTATGACGGGCGCAACGAAGAGCCTGTAGCATTGCCCGCGAAGCTGCCGGTGCTGCTGATGCTCGGCGCCGAAGGCATCGCGGTCGGCATGTCCACCCGCATCCTCCCCCACAACTTCTGTGAGTTGCTCGATGCCCAGATCAAGATCCTCAAGAACGAGCCGTTCGAGATCCACCCAGACTTCTCGACCGGCGGCATCATTGATGCCAGCGAGTACGCTGACGGCATCGGCAAGCTAAAAATTCGGGCGAGGTTGGAGAAACGAGACAAAAAGACAATCGTGATTCGTGAAATCGCTTTCGGCACCACCACCGAAAGCCTGATCGCCTCGATCGAAAGCGCAGCCCAAAAGGGCAAGGTGAAAATCGGCACGATCAACGACTTCACAACCGACGAGGTCGAGATCGAGGTCGAGCTGCCGCGCGGGGTCTACGTCGACGAGGTCATCCCGCAGCTCTATGCACACACCGATTGCGAGGTCTCGCTGACTTCCAACATGGTGATGATCAAGGACCGCCGCCCAGTCGAGATGGGTGTCTCCGAGGTTCTCTGTTTTCTGACCGATCAGCTGCGCGGCCTGATCAAGGCAGAGCTCCAGCACGAGCTGGGTCTCCTGACCGACCGCAAGCACTGGCTCGATCTCGAGCGCATATTCATCGAAAATCGGATCTACAAGCGGATAGAAAAGGCCAAGACCGCAAAAACCGTCGTTTCGGCCGTCCGCAAGGGCCTCGAACCGTTTTTGAAGGAGCTCGACCGCGAGGTCACCGACGAGGATATCGACGGCTTGCTCAAGATCCCGATCCGGCGCATTTCCCAGTACGACATCGACAAGAACCGAAAGGATCTGGAAACTACCCTCAAGGCCATCAAAGGGGTTCGAGGCAAGCTGCGCAAGCTCACCCCGACGACCATTGCCTATCTGGAACACCTGCTGAAGACCTATGGCGACGAACATCCGAGGCGTTCCGAGATCGACTCATTCGAAGCTGTCAACGTGCGCGCGGTGGCACGACAGAACATCAAGGTGTCCTACGATCCGGACACCGGCTTCTTCGGGTCGGACGTCAAGGGTACGAAATACCAGTTCACGGTCAGCGAGTACGACCGCATCCTGATCGTCAGCCGTGATGGCTCTTTCCGGATCATCGGGCCCGAGGAAAAGGTGCTGATTTCGGACAGGGCGATCCACGCCGAGATCTTCGACCAGGATCAGGGAGTGGAATTCACAGTCGTCTACCGCGACAAAGACAAGATCGCGTGGGGCAAGAAGATCCATATCAAGACCTTTATCCGCGGCCGCGAGTACGAACTCATCAAGGGCAGAACCGGGCGCGTCGACTACCTGATCCCGGGCCACTGCAACGACACCATCCACGTCGACTATGTGCCGATGAAACGCCAGCGGGTGCACGAGGCCGAGTTTGATCTGTCGATCCTCGAACCGACCGGGGTCACGGCACGAGGCCGGCGCTTGGCGCCCAAGCCGGCATCGAAAGTGCGGAGGATCAGGACTGACGACAATGGTGGCAATGGCGGTGACGGCGACAACGGCGACGACGAAAAGTCGTTCAACGACGGTGAGGATGTAGAGTTGCCGTTCGAGGACTAGCCGTTCGCGATTAGCTATTAGCTGTTAGCTCGGTACAGACCGGGTACATCCCTTACAGAAGAAACGGGCACATCCTTTACACCGCTGCAATGCATGCTTGCCTCTTGAGGAGGTGGGCAATGCCATGGAAGGAGACGAGCGCCATTGAGCAGCGGCAGGAGTTTGTTGAGAAGCCCACCCATATGAACCGCAAAGATCGCCAAGAGCGCAAAGATCATCACGAACCCAGGCAAGGAATCTTCTTTGCGGCGGCCTTCGCGGGCTTTGCGTTCTTAGCGGTTCAAGAAATCCGATAAAGCAGGCACTCTCCGCCACCGTTCGGTTCCGCAATACAAATTGAGGATTGTCCCTTAGCGTTTCGCTGTTTGCTTCCCCACCCACCCGAGAGATTCCTGGGTTCTCAGCATTCAGTCATTAACAATGAGAAACAGCACGATCTCCAATTCAGGAGACCTTGTGATGAGCTAATAGCTAACTGCTCATAGCTAACAGCTTCTTCCTTAGGGCTCGACCTGTTCCAAGAGGCCAAGGAAATCGTCGTAGCCCATTGCCTGCCAGCTTTCGGTCGAGACGGCGCCCTCGGCCTGGGTGATCACTGACACCTTGTGGGCGACGTCGGCCGACGGGGCGTCATAGATATCCATGAAGTCGTAAGGACCGAGGATGGCGTAGTGCGCGACCCACCGAACCTCAGGACAGACCGTCTGGACCTTTTTCAGCCATGCCCTACCCATGGCGCGGCGCACTTCGGCGTCTTTCAGGCTCTCCGGAGCGAGACGGGTCATGAGGACAAATCGCGGCATGGCGGACCTCCCTGTGGCGTTGTTTTCTTCAAGATAATGCCTCAGGCGGGGATGTGCACGTGTTGGGGACCTGGGGCTTGGGGCTCGGGGCTTGATGTAGATCACGAGTAGTTGGGTGCGCGGGGGCAAGCCTCAGGTCTCAAGCCTCAAGCCCAGCCAAGGTAGGATTCCCGAGGAGGCTTCATGCATCAACGGAAAACGAAGATTGTATGCACCCTGGGACCGGCGACGGAATCCGCGGAAGGGATTGCCTCGCTCATCGAAGCAGGGATGGATGTGGTTCGTTTGAATTTCTCTCATGGCGACCGGGAAGACCACCGCCAGAAGATCCACCGTATTCGTGAGGTTTCGAAATCGGTAGGTCGCCAGATCGGTATCCTCCAGGATCTCGGGGGCCCCAAGATTCGTCTTGGAGAACTCCCCGAAGAAGGAGTCCATCTCGAGGCGGGCTCGACCGTAGCGCTCGGGGTTGAAGGACAAAAAGAAGCCGGCGTCCTCCCCGTCAGCTACCAATACCTCCTCGAGGACGTCGGCGCCGGCGAGCGCATCCTCCTCGCTGACGGCCTCGCGGAACTCGAGGTGCAGGAGGTCAAAAAGGACCGTCTTCTCTGTCGGGTGGTCATTGGTGGGACCGTCACCTCTCGCAAAGGCGTCAATCTCCCTCAGGCCAACCTCAGGGTCGCAGCCTTTACGGAGAAAGACCGCGCGGACCTCGAAGTTGGGCTCGAGGAAGCGGTGGATTTCGTCGCTCTTTCTTTCGTCCGCCACGAGGACGATCTCTTGCCTGTCAGGGAGCGCATCTCGCAGCTCGACCGTCCGCCGATGCTGATCGCCAAGATCGAAAAACCGCAAGCGGTGGATCGCCTGCAACCGATCCTCGAGGCTGTCGACGGGGTGATGGTGGCGCGGGGCGATCTCGGGGTCGAGATGCCTCCGGAGAAGGTGCCGATGATCCAGAAGGACATCATCGCCGCGGCTCGGCGTGCCGGGAAGCCGGTCATCACCGCGACTCAGATGTTGCGGTCGATGGTCGACAGCCCGCGTCCGTTGCGAGCTGAGGCTTCAGACGTGGCGAACGCGGTTCTCGACGGTACCGACGCGGTGATGTTGTCCGAAGAAACCGCCATCGGGAATTATCCGGCCGAAGCGGTACGGGTGCTCCACCGGGTATCGCTGGAAGCCGAACCCAAGATCGATCACGCCGAGATGCTGACCGACTCCGTTTCCCCAGTGGTTCCGCACATAACCGGCGCCATCAGTCGCGCAGCCTGTGAGCTGGCGGCAAATATCGGCGCGGCTGCAATCGTGACGACAACGGCCTCGGGTGATACAGCCCGATTGGTGGCGAGGCTCCGGCCGGAAACTCCGGTTCTCGCCATGACGACATCCGTCGCGGCGGCCAGGCAACTCAACCTTTCCTGGGGCGTGGTTTCTGAAACCGCAGAGGCGACCGAGAGCACCGAAATTCTCGGCCGGGCGATTCTGGCAGCGCTCGAGAACTATGGACTCGGTGGAAATGGCGACCGTGTTGTGATCACCGCCGGGCTCCCCCTCGGATCCTCCGGTTCCACCAACGTCATCCGGGTCGAAGTGCTTGACTGAACCTTTTCTCCAGGCTTGCGTTGTCCCATGCAGGTAGGAGGATTGATGCAGTTCAAAGATCTTTTCAAGGTGTGTGTCGTGACAGTGGCAATCGCCTTTCTGGCCCTCGCGTGCGCGAGCTCTGAGCCGAAATCCGATTTCGAGTTCGATGTGAATGACGACGAGATCACGGTCGCGTTGTCGGAAGCTGTTGCCAGGGGCGTGATGGAAAACCTGGTCGGTGCCGATCTCGAGTGTGACGAAGGAGCCGAAGGCCAATTCCGGGCCTTCCTCGAAAAGCTCGACCAGGGCGGACCGAGGGCCAAAGCCGGCTACCGGGACGGCGAAAGCACAATCGACGGCCGGCGACGTGGCAGCAAGTTGGATCTCAAGATCCACGGTGCCGGATCTGGAAAGATCGAAGCAACGATGCCCTGGGCGATCGCCGAATGCATGCTCGGCAGAAGCACCTCGATCGACAAGTCCTTCACATCCATCAAGGTGAAGGTAACCAATGAAAACGGCCGCAACTTCTCGTTTCGGTTGCGTTGAGTAACTTTGTGACGACTTTTTTCGTTTATCTCTGAGAGAGGAAAAGGGAGGACTCTTCAATGCGCGTACGATTCGCCATCGCCGCCGTTGCGGCACTGTGTCTGATTGCCACCGGCGTTTCAGCCGAAATCGAGATCCACGAGAAACACCGCTTCGACGCTCGGCCAGGCGCCACCGTAGTGGTGGACGTTTCGTTCCACAAGGTCGAAGTCTCCGTCAATCCGGGAGACTCGGTCGATGTCACGGTTGACCTCGAGGTCAAAGGCAACGGCAAGAGCACCCAGAAATACATCGACGCCTACAAGCCGCAATTCCTCGAAGAGGGCGACAAACTCATCATCCGCTCAATCCGCAAGAAAAAGGGTTGGAGCTGGAAATCGGTTTCGATCAAGGGCCTGGTGACGGTGCAGATGCCGCCTGGCATGAACCTGACGATCGACTCGTCATCGGGCAGCGCCAGGATCGATGGCGACTTCGGCGATGCCGTGGTTGTTTTTGACGCGTCTTCGGGCAGCCTGACGGTCGATGGTGCGATGCGGGAACTGCACTCCGACCTTTCGTCAGGGTCCGTTCGCGCCACCGTGAGCCGGCCCCTGGATGTCTTCACCTCTGACGCGTCGTCGGGTTCCGCCCACCTCAGCGGAGGCGCACGCACGGCGAAGGTGGAATCGTCTTCAGGAAGCATCAACGTCTCCGGTCTCCTCGGTGAAGGAAAATTCAGTGCATCCTCCGGAAGCATCAAAGCGCAGTGGAATGCGATCCCTCCCCAGACGACGGTGCGGGCGAGCGCCTCGTCGGGCAGCGTCACCCTGTGGTTCCCAGAGGACACCCGGATCTCCGGCTCGCTCGACGTGAGCTCCGGAGGCCTGCACAGCGACTTCCCGGCGTTGGTGCGGGGCAAGGATAGACTCGAGCTCGACGGCGGGCCCGATGCGGTGAATGTCGAGGTCGACACCTCTTCTGGAAGCGTCAAACTGTTCGCAAATCAGGGTTGAGGAATTACCAGCGCGAAGGCTCCCCAACTCAGTTGGTGGTGGCGGTGTGAGTCAATCAGAATTTCGAAGACCGACATCCGATACGGCCGCGTCCAGGGCCCACGGTGGGACGATCGTTATCGGACGGTCGGCAATGTAGCTTTCAAGGGCAGGTGTCGGCTCGGCAACGGTGATGATCACCGCAGCGTCTCCTCGGAAATCGTCGACGGCAGCGACGAGCTCGCGTCCCACAGCAGCGGCAACTGGTTTCACGCCCGATTCGCAGCGCAGAAGGAGGCGCCGTTCCGCCCGCTCGACAACAAAGTCGAACCCCGTCTCCTCACGGTCGACCCTTGAAACAGGAGCCTCGAAAAGCCCGTCAAGGTCGGAGTTCAGCATCTCCAAAAATGCAGAATGGGAGACGTTGGACCAACCCTCGGGTGCGGTGATGGGGAAAACCCGGTTTTCGGTCGATCGGCGGTGCTCGGCGACGGCTCTCTGATATGCGAGACAGGCTCGCAATATGGGAACCCGGCGACAGAACCAACGCTCCTCTGCCCATTCTCCGGCACACAGAACCAGCATCAGGACCGGCAACAGGAGCACCGACCCCGCGGCCAAGGTCACGGCCGAAAAAAAGACTGCAGCCGGCATTGAACCACTCGAATGGAATATCGCGGCGAAGACCACCACCGCGGCAATGATGTAGGCGCCGACAAGCACTCCCGGTCGATGGTTTGAGAGAAAGAGTTTCGGGGCACGATCGAGATCGCCCTCGTTGATCCCGAAGTCCTCGATCCTGGGCCCGTCCGATGTCGCCCACATAGGCAGCTCCAGCTTCTTCTATATCTCAAGATACATCGCATCTTGAAGGCTTGCCAGCCTCGCCGCACGGTTTCACCGAGAATGGGCGCTACTGCAGCTGCTTCGGAGGCTTCGGCGCCGTCGGCATCGGTTTGCGCGGTAACATCTCGTCGCGGTTGGCGGCATGCCAGATGAACGAGGCCAAGATCACCGCCGACTGTTTGAGGTCGTCGGGGTCGAGGTGATCGTAGGTGTCAACGTTCGAGTGGTGGGTTCGCCCCATATAGTCCATGCTGTCCTGAACGAACTGGAATCCCGGGATGCCGACCCAATCGAACGGTTGGTGATCCGTTCCCGAGGTTGTTTCCATCGTGACATTGTCTGCACCGAGGTCGGCAAAAGGCCCCAGCCAGGCCTTGAAAATCGGTACGATCGCAGCATTCTCCTCGGCATAGATGCCGCGGATCCGGCCACCACCGTTGTCGATGTTGAAGTAGGCCGTGACCTTGGCATGGCCCGGTAGCGGTTGTATCGGCCAGGTCCGTTCCCGCGCAAATGTCGGCAACGCAAGCTGTTCCGGATCTGTCGGCTCGGGTCGGGTCGCGAGATGACGCTTGACGTAATCTCTCGAGCCCATGTATCCCTGTTCCTCGCCACTCCAGAAGGCGGCACGGATCGTCCGTCTGGGATTCAGCCCCGCGTCCTTGAGGATCCGCAGCGCCTCCATGACCACCGCACAGTTGCCTCCATTGTCGGTGGCGCCGGTGCCGGTGTGCCAAGAGTCAAGGTGGCCACCCACCATGACAATCTGGTCGGCCAGGTCTGAACCCGACATATCGGCCAGGGTGTTGTAGGCCTGACCATCCTCTTCGAACCAGCGCACGGCAACGTCGATCTCGAGCTCCGGTTCAATCTCTCTATCCGACATCCTCACCAGTCGGTTGTACTGCTCGGTCGTCATTGCGAGCGCCGGAACTCCAAGCGGCCTTTCACCTTCCCGATTGGCCCTGTTCCCCGTCACCCGGACCAAACCGTTATCCCGGGAACTCGGTTCGATCGTTGCCAGGACACCTTCCTCCTCAAGAAAGGCGGCCAGACGCTGCCAAAACTTGAAGCGCTTCAATCTCCGCTTCCGCCACTCACTCGGACGGTCGCTCGGAATGTCGTACTGCTCGAGTTCATCCAGTCGCACCTCGTCATATCGCCGAAAGAGCTTGGCATCAATCTGCGTGGTTTCCGCCTCCTCGGCAAGGAGAACGATCGCGCCATTGAGCTTGCCGTACCACTCCTCAAGATCTTCTACGGACTCGAGGGTCGCACGCACAACCCTTCCCCGAACTGGACCGTCGGTACCCGGCGACCAGGCTTCGGGAAGTGCCTCGAGCGGCTGGACGTAGGGTTCGAGCATCCGAACCTGAGCCCTTTCCACCATCCAGCTGCGGCCGAAATCGTAAGACTCGAGCCATGATTGGAGGCCCCACTCCTCAAACCTCGCCTCGGCCCACCTGTGCGCTTCAAGCTCCTGCGGTGAGCCTGTCAATCGCGGTCCTACCCCCTCCGTCAAGTGCCAGGCGAGGTCCATGACTTCCGAGTGGCGAAAGCCCTGGTCGCGAATCTTGGTCACCGCATCGAGATCAACGGGCTCCCCGGTGGAGGCAATCGGAGCATGTAGAAATAGAGAAAAAACAAAAACGATTGAACTGAACCGGCGCATCAGGACCCCCCACCCACGAGCTGCATAAGTGTAGCGTATTCAATGAAGGCATGAAGAAGTGAAATATCGGGCGGCGTGTGGGATGGAATTCCGAACTCCTAATTCCGAATTCCTAATTGGGCGGCCGACTAGCCCGCCTTGCCGTTCATCCTCTCGACCTTCTGTCCGACGAGAAGCGCCATTTCCAGCGACTGCTCGTAGTTGAGCCGTGGATCGACCCGCGATTCGTAGGCGCGCTTGAGATCGACCTCGGTCAGCCCACGGGCGCCGCCGATGCACTCGGTAACGTTGTCTCCCGAGAGCTCGAAGTGCACTCCGCCCTGGTAGGAGCCGAGTTCGGCGTGGACGTCGAAGCTCAGTTCGAGCTCAGACAGGATGTTGTCGAATTTTCTCGTCTTGTGGCCATCGGCTGTCGTTTCAGTGTTGCCGTGCATGGGATCGCAGCACCACAGCACCAGGCGGCCGGCGCGTTGCACCGCCTCGACCAGGGGCGGCAGTTTCTCGGTGACCCGATTGTGTCCCATACGGTGGATGATCGTGATTCGCCCCGGTTCGGCGTCGGGGTCGAGTATCTCGAGGAGTTCGAGCAGCCACTCCCGGTCCATGTCGGGACCGATCTTGATCCCGATCGGGTTGCGGATACCGCGAAAATAGTCGGCATGGGCGCCCTCGACCTCCGCTGTCCGCAAACCGATCCACGGAAAATGCGTGCCGAGGTTGTACCAACCCTCGCGCCGCGGTACCTGACGCGTCACCGCCTGTTCGTAAGGCAGGAGGAGAGCCTCGTGACTGGTGAAAAAGTCGACTCGGCTGATCTCGCCGGCCTGAACGCCGGCCAGGGTCTCCATAAAGCGGAGAGAGTCGGAAACGCTTTTCACCATCTCCTGGTATTCCCGCGCACGAGGCGAATGGGCGACAAACTCGAGGTCCCAGTATTCGGGATGGTGGAGGTCAGCAAACCCTCCGTCGACGAGAGAGCGAATGAAGTTAAGGGTCAAAGCGGCGTGCTCGTAGCCGCGCAACATCCGTTCCGGGTCGGGGATCCGTTCGGCAGCGGTGAACCCGGGTCCATTGATGATTTCACCGCGGTAACTCGGTAAGGTCACACCATCGCGCTCCTCTGTGTCCGAGCTCCGTGGTTTGGCGTACTGGCCGGCAAATCGGCCAACCCGGGTGATCCGACGTTTGAGGCCGAAGGTCAGCAACAGACTCATCTGCAGGAGGATCTTGAGCTTGTTGGTGATGATTTCTGCCGAGCACTGATCGAATCGCTCGGCGCAGGCACCGCCCTGGAGCAGAAAGCGTTTGCCTTCCGCAGCCTCCGCCAGCTGAAGGCGAAGCCGCTCGACCTCCCAGGAGGTGACCAGCGGTGGCAGGTGAGCCAGTTGCTCGACCGTCGACGTAAGCTGTTCCTGATCCGGGTAGGTCGGTTGCTGCCCGGCCGGCTTGCTCGTCCAAGAAGATGGGGACCACGTCGCCATGAAGCGGGCATGGTACACCAATGTCTCCGACGCTGTAACCGATTGAGAGAAAAGAGTTAAGAGTTAGGAGTGAATGGTAAACGCTGCGACCGGAACGGACCAAGGTCTCGAACCACAACCTTAACTCTTAACTCTTTAACCTTCAATATTTACGGTCGGGATTCAACGGCGTTTGGAGGTAGCCACACTCCGGTCTTGACAAATTAATATTTGTAGTATACAACTATCTTTGTGGCAATTATGAACGAAGTCGTTGATTTCCAGAACTCACAGGCTCAGCAGCTCCGCGAATCGATTCGCGCTCTGGTCCGTCGATTCTCGCTTGCGGAGAGGGCGGATATGAATTGCTGCGGAATAACTGTCGCGCAAGCCGCCACTCTCGAAGCGCTGGGCGACGGCGGTTTAAGGCTGAGCGATCTCGGCAAACGGCTCGGGATCGCCCCCAGCACACTGACCCGAAACCTCGCCCGCCTCGAGGAACGAGGATTGATCCAAAAAGAACCCGATCCGATCGACGGACGGGCACAACTGGTGGCGCTGACCGAACGCGGCTTCGAAGCGGCCGACGGAGTCATCCGTCAGGAAGAAGTCTTTGCCCGCTCGGTCCTCGACCGCCTGCCGCAAGGGTCGACGGCGGATGTCCTGGCAACCCTCGAAAACCTACTGACTGCGGTGCGAAGCGCTTCAGAGGCCTGCTGCCCCGGCGCCTACGACCATCTCGTCAGCTCATCCCAGATCAGTGTTACAGGAGGACAGCATGAGTGAGAAGATCCCCCAAACAGACAAGGTTTCCAGCGACGCCGAGTCGGTGGTGAAAAACGTTCGTGAACGTTATGGAGCTTTCGCATCCGCCGACACTTCGTGTTGCGGACCGCAAACGATGAGTTGCTGCGCCACAGGTGATGTCGCCACCAATCTCGGCTACAACTCTGTGGATCTCGACCTCCTGCCGGATGGAGCAAACCTCGGTCTCGGCTGCGGCGCACCGCTCGAACACCTCGAACTGCGAACGGGAGAGACTGTAGTCGACCTCGGGTCTGGAGCCGGTATCGACGCGCTGATCGCGGCTCGAAAGGTCGGTACTGACGGGAAGGTCATCGGTGTCGATATGACTCCAGAGATGCTGGTGGCGGCGCGCAGAAACGCCGAGGCCGCCGGCGCCGAACAGGTTGAATTCCGTGAGGGCAGGCTCGAGGCCCTGCCGGTGGATGATGCCTCCGTGGATGCACTGACGAGTAATTGCGTCATCAATCTTGTACCTGAAAAGGCGCTCGTGTTTTCGGAGATTGCCCGTGTCCTGCGATCTGGAGGCCGTCTCGTGGTCTCTGACATCGTTCTCGACGGCGACCTTCCGGAAGCCGTCCGAAAAAATGTCCTCGCCTATGTAGGATGCGTGGCGGGCGCCGAGCGCAGGGAACGGTACTTTGAAATGCTCTCAGAGGCCGGTTTGGGTGAGGTTGAGATCCTCAAGGACGTCGATTTCCTCGAGATGACCGAACAGGCTTCGCCGGCGGAAATCGCGTCACTCTTGGAGCAGACAGGGATTTCCAGGGATGAAGTTGAGGGCATCGTGAGGTCGGTGACATACCGTGCTCGCAAGGCTTGAGGCCTGAGGCTCGGGGCTTGACCAGACGACCCCCCCTGTGAACTCGTCAAGCCCCAGGTCCCAAGCCCCAAACCCATCGGATACTCGGCGGCGACACCGGTCACCGTGAAGGGTCGACTACAGTAGACTCCTTCCCGTGAACCTCGAACTCGAACTCGCTCTGCGCTTTCTGCGGCGGCGTACCGGCGTGCTGCTACGCGGCACCGCGTTGGCCGCTTTCGCTGGTGTTGCGCTTGCCGTTTCTGCTCTGGTGATTACGCTCGCCCTGATGAACGGCTACTCGACGGCCATCGCCACCGCTCTCCAACGGGGTAACGCTCATATGGTGGGCTTCGCCCTCGGGTCACTTCAACCAGGGGAAGCGGAGGAACTCGCGGGGCAGATTGCAGCAGTCGACCGAGTTCGTCGTGCGACACCGGTGACCTACCTGACGGGGCTTTTGGATGATCCGGCGGAGCCCACAAACCCCGTGCCCATCACCCTCAAGGCGGTCGCCGAACCGCCCTCCTATACCGGACTCGACGAATGGCCTTCCGGAGATGGGCTGGTCGGGGTCCTCGGCGAACGCTTGTCGATGAAAGTGGGTCTTGAAAGAGGAGACTTTGCCACCGTTCGCCTGCCGCCGGAGGGTGGCTCATGGATCCTGCCAGCGCTTCGACTCAAAGTCGTTGGCACCTTCCGTCTCGCCTTCGCGGAATTCGACGAGCAGTGGATTACGGTGCCGCTCGCCGAAACCCTGGACTTGTTGCCTGAAATGGGAATTGCAGGTATCGAGATCGAGATCGCCGATCCGATGGCGGTCGAGGAAGTGCGCCAGCACCTTACGGATCTGGATCCACGCCTCCTCTATACCGACTGGCGCGAAATGAACAGCTCTCTCTTCGCCGCTCTCCGCTGGCAGACGCTGTCACTCTTCGTCGTCCTTGCCCTGGTGGTTGCCGTAGCCTCGTTTCAGGTCAGCTCGGCGCTGGTGGTGCTGGCCATCGACAAGCAGAGATCATCGGGGATGCTCCAGGCGTTGGGCGCGACACCAGCGCGAATCCGCAGGGTGATGGTCTACTCCGGTTTTTTGCTCGGTGGATCCGGGGTCATCGGCGGAATTTTCTTCGGTTCCATCATCAGCTGGATCATGACCGCTACCAGAGCAGTTCGCTTCCCACCGGGTCTGGCCCGTGTCTACATGGTGGATTCGATTCCCCTGGTCCCTTCCCCGCTTCACCTCGTGGCAGTAGCCGGGATCTGTCTAGTGATCGTCTTTCTCGCCTCAGTATGGCCAGCTTGGAAAACCTCTCGCCAAGATCCGGTGACGTCCCTCCGAGCCGTCTAAGATTTCCGCCAACCTTTCGGGTTCTATGGAAATTTAAGAGATTGCGTCGCCGTTTCGATTCTTGACCTGTCGACCCGGCATCAGCGGGACTTCCGCGTGTTACGCTGATACCCGACGTCAATCCAGGGGCCGAGCGTGAGCACCGCCACAGCCGCCGCCTCCGAGTTGCGCCATCATTGGATACCTTTTATGTACGAGATTCAATTCCACCCCGCGGACATCCGTAAACAGGTCCGTTACTATTTTCTGGGCCGAAAAGGTTTCCGTCGCCTTGTCGCCGGAGGAGTGGTAGCCGCGCTGGTGTTGATCGCGGGCCTGGTCCTTGCCCCTCTCGGCATCCAATCCCTGCTCCTCGCCGGTCGGCTCCATACGCTCAGTCAACAGCATCAGTTGCACCACGAAGTGCTCGCACAGCGAACGTTGACCCTCAACCGGCTCGAACGAGATGTGGCATCGGCGCGAGCCCTGCAGCAACAAATGGGGCTCATCCTCGGCTCTCCACAGGGATCCGAAGGTCCGGGAGGTTATCCCGAACCCCCTCCCGACGACCTCCTCGTGCCCGAGGCGCAGCTCGCGGTCCGGCGCGGGCTCAAGTTGGATTCTGATACCAAGGCCCTCTTGACTCTGGCCGACGAGCTGGCGAGTTTTGCCCGCTCCAACAATGACCTCGCCCAGGCTGTGCCGTCAATCTGCCCGCTCCCGATCGGGTCCTTCGTTCTCACTTCACCATTCGGAAACCGAACCTCGCCATTTACCAACACGGTCGATTTTCATTCTGGCCTCGATCTCGCTGCCCACGAAGGAACACCGATTCTCGCCGCAGGTGGAGGCCGGGTGGTGTTTGCGGGTCGATATCCGCTGCGCCGCAATGTTCGCTGGTGGCGCTACGGGAACGTCGTCGTGCTGGCCCACGGCGAACGCTACC
>Ga0316197_10001547_pt1 | contig 16337 bp, 11 predicted proteins | sample OudBiesiAoxic_MG_FD_204939 | JGI IMG/M metagenome (GOLD analysis project Ga0316197, IMG submission 204939) | Coastal sediment microbial communities from Oude Bieten Haven, Netherlands - site A oxic | ecosystem: Environmental > Aquatic > Marine > Coastal > Sediment | place: Netherlands... | reverse complement strand
CGGCACAAGCAGAAAGTCACCAGGCACCGGTTTCCGCTGGCGAGTTGTCGCCAGTGCTGTTTGTCGTGTTCGATGAGTTCCCTTCAAATGTCCTACTGGATGCTGACGGGTTCATTGACGCCCGCAGATTTCCAAATTTCAGTGCGATTTCAAAGGATGCCTATTGGTTTCCCAACGCAACCACAGTGGCTACCAGTACTGTCCTCGCTATCCCGGCAATACTCACCGGTCGTTACCCGGACAGTTACCGTATGCCTAATTATGGGGAGTACCCGGACAACCTGTTCACATGGTTGGGTGGTGATTACGATCTCAATGCGCATGAAGCGGTATCTGCCATGTGTCCAACCAACCTGTGCAGCGCCGCGCGTCTGCCACTGGCCAGCCGCCGGTGGCAGTCAATGATTCAGGATGTATCGGCCGTCTACCTGAGCATGACGGCGAGCCGGTTACTTCCCGAACTGCCTGCGGTCAACCAATCCTGGGAAGGGTTCTGGGGCGGAGCCATCCAGGGCGGGGGGATGTACGAACATCGCCTGCAGCAGCTGGATGCTTTCTTGGACAAGGTACAACCCACGCAAAGGCCGGGCCTTGATTTTCTACACGTCAACTTCCCCCATATTCCATACGAATACCTGCCTTCAGGAAAGCGTTATAACGATGGCTGGTTGATGCCGGGTCTGGATTTCACCACCAACACCTGGGTCGGTGATGAATGGCAGTCGCGGCAAGCTTATCAACGTCTTGTTATGCAGGTGGGTGCGCTGGATAACTGGTTGGGTCAACTGGTAGAAAAAATGAGAACAGAAGGCTTGTATGAAGGCAGCCTGATTATTCTTACCGCGGACCATGGTGTTTCAGTTGAGCCGGGTTCAGGCCGAAGGGATGCACCATCACAGAACAGCCTTGACGCCAATATTCTGCCTGTTCCCCTGATTATAAAAGCGCCATTCCAGTCCCAGGGATACAGGGACCCACGTAACGCGGAGGTGATCGATATCCTGCCCACTGTCGCGCAGATGCTGGGGCGTGATTTGCCCTGGGAAGCAGACGGGGTTTCCTTGCTGGGTGAACCCAGGCAACCCGAAAAGCAGGCTGTTCGCGAAAACGATAAGGTTACACCTTATTCAAGTAGCCTGGACCGGGTGGAAAGAGCCCTTGATTCGGCATGGGTCCGTCAGAGTTGGAAGGCACCCGGTCATGCCCTGATTGGGGAGTCTTTAACAAAGTTCGTACCCGGTTATGATTCCAATTTACGAATTACATTGAACAACGTTGAATTTTTCCAGAATGTAGACCTCGATGATGATTTCCTGCCGGCCCATGCAAATGGGGACATAAGCTGGCCCGGACATTCAGCTGATGACCTTGCCATTGTCCTGAATGGAAGAATTGTTGCCATCAGTACGGCGTACGCTGACAAAGGTGCCTGGAAGTTTTCTGCGATGTTACCGGAATCAGGTTTTCGTACCGGGAACAACGTCGTTGAGGTTCTGGGCCTGGTCGGTAATGATGAGGGTTTTGACCTGGTTCGCGGATCTGCTTCAAACGACCGGTCGATCTACACATGGGATGCAGAAGTTTCTGCCGTGCAGGATTTCCAGGGAGTTTTAATACCCGATAGTGATGGAATAGAAGGCCTGGTAGATTATTTCAGCCAGGGTGAAGATACACTCGAGGTGTTTGGCTGGGGTATTGATACTGCGCAAAGCCGGCAGCTGGATACGGTTTTAATCTTCGAGGGAGGTAAGCTGATCTGGCAGGGGAAAACCCACATGTTGCGTGCAAAAACACATTCATTTGGGGTGGTGACTGAAATCGGATTTAATGCGGTAATACCACTTGGTAAATTAAAAGACCGCAATGGCAGCGGTCTTCGAATATTTGCTGTCAGTGATGACCGGAGGACCCTGGAACTGCGGTTAAAGCAAGAGTAAAAGTCCGCTCTTAAGGAAGCTTTTGCAGGTCAATACTAATCCAGGATAAGTCGCGAGTTTACGGGTTGAACCGGGCGGTTGGTGGCCGTACCAACACGGCTCTTGAAAGTCGCTATTTGCCCGGCTGATGCCTGGACGGGTGTTTTGAGAACGATCCATTTAACACCCTCGGTGCATGGTGGGGTTGTCAACGAACCACTATAGGCATAGTACTGACGTGTGGGTGGTAACAGGTCTGTCTCCTCAATACCGATCGGATCCTGCTTGGTTTCCCCCGGGTTTTCTGGCATAAACGCCCATAGTTGGCTTAAAACCGGGTGCTTTTCGCCTTCATCAACCAAAACACCAACCACAGCCAGTTTGCCCTCTTTGTCCGCATGTACAAAATGGATCTCCATTGCAAAGGACTTGCCATCAACCGTGTGTTCGCTGGGGCTATGAAAATGGAATTGTTTAAGTTCGAAGCTCTTATTTCGTTCCGGTATCTTCAGAAAGCTGCCCGGATTTATATTTTGCTGTATCGAATGCCCGTTATTGATCTCATCGACATTCGTACTGTAATACTCAAATTCCAGTTGTGGCAGGTCTGCATGCACCTCATCCACCAGGTTGATCGGCGACTGATTCCAGCCTTCAGAACACATCAGGTATTCAGGAGTAAGTTCACCCCAGTTTTCCGGTCCTTCTGCCCCTTCATACGACCAGTGTGGTGAATCGGACTCTGCAGCTACTAGCGGAGAGGCGAGGCACAGAATGAGTCCTGAGAGGATGGTTGAGTATTTGATTAAATCAGTTGTTTTCATCTGTTAGTTGTACCTTTTTTCGAGTTCCATATGCTAAAAAAACTGGCACTATGATGCTTGAATTTTGTCTGTTGATCCAGCTTGGCTGGCTCAAGTGGATCCCGGTTTAGTCAATCCTGTGAACTTGACGACTATGGTGTTGCTCTCATTTTTGTCTTTCATTACCATCAACATTCAGTGACAGGTTAAAAGAATCAAATACAAAATCAGGGTTAACATCTTTGCCCATGAATGTCGCACTGTCTATAATCCATGCATCGATCATTGTCGGCTATTGCAAAACGGCTTTCAGCGTTATTAATAAGAGTCCCGTTACCACATGACTATTTACGCACATGTTTTTGAAACATCGAAAATACATCTATGGGGCTTGGATGCCGGACAACGCCTGCATCGGCAACTCAATGAGTTGAGCAAGACACTAAAGGATAAAAAGGAGTCTTTTAGTTGGGTTGAGAATGTAAATGACATACCGAAAAGTGGCCGCGTACTGGTATTTAGTGGCAGGTTTGTTTTTGAAAATCGTACGATACAGGCGGTGATCGACAGGCCCGATTGTATTCTGCAATACGAAGGTGAAACTGCTGCGGCATTTGTCGAGGCAGAACAGGTCACACAAATTATCGCCAATATGCAGGACCCAAGCCGAAAAATCCCGCTTGATGTATCCGTTATCAGTACCAATGATCTGAAGGCATTTGACATTAATTTGCGCAGATCCACAAAGCCACTGCTGGAACCGGTATCCCGGGAGAGTAAAAACAATCTTGAGAATAAACTCTACGGTAACGCTTACCGGGGAATTACCGACCTGGTGACCAAGTTCGTCTGGCCCAGGCCGGCTAAACAGGTGGTAGGTATATGCGCCCGCTTAGGTGTCACCCCAAACATGGTCACCACTATCGGGTTGTTGCTGGTTATCGCCGCCTCTTTTCTGTTTGCTCACCAGTACTATGCCCTGGGCCTTCTGGCCGGTTGGATCATGACCTTTCTCGATACGGTGGATGGGAAGTTGGCACGAGTCACCATTAACTCCAGCAAGTTCGGCCATTTGTATGATCACCTGATTGATCTGATACACCCACCGTTCTGGTACATCATCTGGGGTGGGTCCCTGGTCGGTTTTAGCGGTAGCATGGGTTTGAGTCTCGATCAGATGAGCTGGGCAATTATCATCGCCTATATTTCCGGGCGGCTTGTTGAAGTATTTTTTCAGTTGTTGGGAAGTTGCGGCGTTTTTACATGGCGTCCGATTGATGCCTGGTTCAGGCTGGTCACGGCCCGGCGCAATCCAATGATGATAATTCTTACCTTAAGTGTGTTGGCAGGAAGGCCGGACTGGGGCTTTATTGCGGTCACATTCTGGACCGTATTAACTACGATCATCCTCAATATGCGACTGGCCTACGGCATGCTTATCAGGTTTCGACATGGGCCCTTGAGTTCGTGGTTGAGTGAAGAGGACGTCGCAACCGGGCCAAACGCAGGCTCGTACGCCATCTTCGGGGCGACGACAGTCTCCAATGAAAAGTCATGACCTAATGCGACTGCATTTTGTCTTGAGTGTTTCAGGCCAGACTGTCCACTAATGTCAAAAACAAACTCACAGCGAATATTTAAAAACTTTGGCGTGGTGCTGCGCGGTCGTGGTATTGCCGCTTTATTCAATATGGTTGCCCTGGCATTGATGGCAAATGCGCTGTCGCCGGTAGATTTCGGCCTGGTCGTTTTGCTTCATACCTATGTGCTGGCCATTCGTGGCTTCCTGAATTTCAGAACCTTTGAATCCATTGTCAAGTATGGCGTCCCCCTTCATGAAAGCGGAGACAACGATGGTCTTAGAAGGTTGCTGCGAATTACGACCTCTGTCGATGTATTATCCAGTATTGTGGCCACCCTTTTAGGGGTTTTCGCAGCCTCGATCACGGGTAAGTTTGTCCATTGGGATGCGCAAATGGTCACCATTGCAATGGTTTACAGCATGACCATGTTAACTACTGCTACCGGCACACCTAACGGAGTCCTGCGTTTGTATGATCGCTTCGATGTTCTGGGTATCTGGTATACCATCAGCCCCGCCATCCGGTTTTTCGGGGTTGTCATAGCCTGGTTTCTAGATGCGGAGATGCTGGTGTTTGTTTGCGTTTGGGCGGCAGCTTTTGTATTTGAAAATTGCTGGATTTACCTGCGTGGACACCGGGAAGTCCATCAGCATATGTCCGAATCGATCTGGCGGGGGTTTCGTCCGCGCGAGTTACTCGAGACGAGTCCCGAGTTCAGGCACTTTCTGGGAGTGACTTACTGGCAGACGAATGTAGATTTGCTTCCGAAACACATGGCTGTTCTGCTTGCGGGCAGTCTTTTGGGACCTGCCGGGGCCGGCATGTTTCGACTCGCCAATGATTTTTCCACCATTCTGAGCAAGCCCGGTCTGATGTTACGTGAGGTCCTGTTCCCGGATCTGAGTCGTATGCTTCACAATAAGGAAGCGGGTTTTCATGAACTGGGTCTGCGGGCGGTGAAAATCGCCGCCGCGGGTGGCCTGTTGCTGGTCGTTCTATCCATTCCCCTGGGTGCCCCGATTCTGGGAATCATCGGTTCCGATTACACACCTGCTGCGCCCTTGCTAACCCTGATGTTGCTGGCCGCTACGTTTGAATTGGCCGGTTCGCCATTGCGGGCGGCTGCATATGCCCTGGGTGGTGCCGGTAAAGTTCTTCGCATTTACGCCTTGAGTTCAGTTATTTACCTGGGCCTTTTTTATGTTTTTGCACTTTCATTCGGGCTTGTAGGCCCTGGTATTGCAGCCAGTATTGGTGGCGCATTGACACTGGGGCGTTTGCTGTTTCTCGTGAGACAGTATCGGCGGACTTGAGAATACATACCGCTCAATAGCGATAGTCATGAAATCGTTTAATCACTCCATATTTACCCGATTATCAAACAGTGGTTCAAGCGAGCCGTGGTCATGAGAGCCGAGATCCGTTTCACGATCAAGAATGGCAACCGTACGTCTGAACAGTTCATTAGCCTGCTCAGGTGAGTTGCCAATACAGGTCATACCGATTTTCCCGTATTGTGAGAGCGCACCGATCATGTAGAACAAAACACCCGTGCCACTGTCTGGTTGGTAATGAATTTTGTTCCGGATACTGATATCAAACAGGTCTTCAGGTAACAGGCCCCGGTAAGCAGGTGATTTCAGGTTGTCGGTCGCGCTGTAAAATTTTTCCTGGCCGGTGGGTGCGCAAAAAATACCGGTATCCGGATTTAATTCGCCGGAGATCAAAAATTCGAGAGCGTGATACGGCGGTGTGGTGCCACCCATACGCAGGTTGATTTCAAGCGCATCAGATTGCCATTGACCACCCTTCGTACGGGTTAACAGGAAATCAATTCCAAAGCGTCCGATGACACCTTTCTTACTAAGTACTTCACCGATACGCCGGGCCTGCTCCTGGATCATCAATCGGTACTCTTCACGCGCGGGAAACCGGCAACCAAGGTACACCTGCCCGGTATTGCCACCCAGCACCTGTTCGTGACTGGATACAAGAACGGCTTTTCCATCCGGATGAATCCGCATTTGTACGCTGGGGGACCGGACTTCTTCGGCGTCAATCATTTCTTCAACAATTCCGCCCATCTGCTTGTACTTGCGCAGGAAGGAGTGGATATTCTCACTCTCCGAAGACCACTCCAGTTGCAATAAAGCCTGGCGTACTGCCTGTGGGTCGGTTTTCGCATCCGGATAGTTGAAAACACCATTGCCCTCACCGGAAAAACCCTCGTTTATCTTGACAACGGCGCGTTTGATATCAGGACGCTGTTCGGCAAGACGGCATAATCCATTAACTATTTCGTCTTCGGTGTGAAGGTCCTCAAAGCCGGCAGGGTGTGGAACCTCGGCGGCAGAAAATGTTTGCCTGCTGCCGGACTTGGTACCGAGTTGCAGCAGAACCGGATCGACCCCGTTCAAGGGGATTCCAAGTTCAAGTGACAAACGCCTTTCCAGCATGGTTGTGTTGTAACAGGTCAGGTAACCGGGACCGTGTTCATTGAGCCAGCTACGCAAGCGGTCCAGTACCCTGGGTCGTTCCAGTACCTTTTCTGTCAGGGGGCGTGTACTGGCATCGTAAACACACAGCATTTTGAGCCGTCGTTTCGCATGAGCGGCAGGAACGCCGATCAGCAACTGGAGATAATAATCGATGACATCCGCATGTACCGGTTGGCTGGTCACGTATATCAGCCGGGCATTGGGGTTGCGCAAACGGATCAACGCAAACATCAGGCGTTCTTCGTAAAATGATGCCCCCTGGACTTTGCTGAGTTCCTCCTGGTCAACACTCAACGAAGGAATGATCAGAGAGGTATGTTCAAAATTGTCGTCAGCACGTATCGAGGCCCAGATCGGCAGCAGTTTTTTCTGTAGTTGTGTAAAGTCATCATTGATATCAGGCAGCATGTACTTTCACCGTTTCCCCAATTGTATTCATGATTTTCCGTAATGCATCGTAGTCAGGGTGCCTGACACGCATCCAGGCATTGGCCATGTAGCCGCCCTCCACGGGTTGAGTAGCTGAACCGGGCGGTGGCAAATGTGAGGCAACAATGCAGTCACCATATTGCTGCTGAATGGTCTCAAGACCCTCGTAACCTGTGATATGGCCATCACAGGAGGGTCGTAATGCGATCATTCCAGCGGCGTAGTTGCGTGATGGATTGCGATGTGGCCTGCCATGGGTCATTGCACTGGCCCACTCGAGATACAGGTCAAAATCATTGGCTGTATTATAGACATCCCATTGCCCGACACCTGGTGGCCGGCAACCGATTTCAGAAAATTTGAGTCCCTTGGGGCTGGCAAACCATTCCATGTGGGTAGCTGATGTACCAATCTCAAGGACTTTGATGACATCACGTGCCATCTGCCGGACTTCCTGATACCCGGGAGCATCGATACGATTGGTGGTCACCATCTGCGGTGATATCCAGCGCTCGCGCATGGCCGTTAATACGCCGGGATAATAATGGGTGATGAACTCATGCGTGACCTCACCATTGATGGTCAACGTGTCCAGGTATCCCTCGTGCCCCTCGATAAATTCCTCGATGGCTACTTCCGCGCCATCTACCACACCGGATTCAACCAGTACCTGTTCCAGTTCTTTTGCATCCCGGACTTTCCAGGTGCCTGCTGCACCTGCTCCGGCGGGCGGTTTGATAATTAGGGGATACCCCACCTGGCGGACAAAATCCCGCGCGCTTTTTGCATCATCAGCACGGGTCGACAGGGCACAGGCAATGCCGGCCTCGCGCAAAACCTCCTTCATGGCGGGTTTGTCGCGGCAAAGATAAGCCGTTTGGACCGATGTACCGGGAATGCCTGTTGCCTCACGTACCCTGGCTGCGGCCATGATATGCGCTTCGACAGTCGCTTCCATCCGGTCGACATACACAAGGCCCTGGATGTGCTGGACCGCACTCAGTAACGAGGGTTCGTGGACCACCGATTGAACCTGAACATAGTGGCTCAGCCATTGCTTGACGTCGTCGGCGAGGTATTCCTGTGGTCGCTCACCAATGCCTATGATGTTGGCGCCCGCTTCATGGAGTCCGCGTACGAACTCACGCTGGTTGTAAGGGAAGGAGGGTTCGATAAAAATTATGTTCATTCAACGCGCCTCGTTTTTCCAAGGGTTGGTGCTATTTACCTGAAAGGCGATAAAACAGATCGATATAGAATTGACCCTGTCGTTCCCAGGAGTAGTCCATGGCCATGCCATTGCGCATCAGTTTGCGCCAAACAGGTTTTTCCGGATATAGATCCAACGCATAATTGATCGCCCAGCCCAGTGCGGAGGCATTGTAATCGTTGAAGACAACGCCGGTTCCTTTACCACTGGAAGGGTCGAACTGTTGCACGGAGTCGCCCAAACCACCCGTTCGCCGGACAATAGGCACGGTTCCATAACGCAGGCTGTACATCTGGTTTAACCCGCAGGGTTCGAAACGCGATGGCATCAGGAACATATCGCTACCGGCTTCGATCTCATGGGCCAGTCTATTGTTGAATCCACGGTAAAAGCAAACCCGGTCACGATAGCGGTTTTGCAACCAGCCAAAAAAGTGTTCGTAGTGCGGCTCACCACTACCCAGTATGGCCATTGCAAAACGCCGTTGCATCATCATTTCCGGCACGACCTGTTCGACCAGGTCCAGACCTTTTTGTCCCGTCAGGCGTGTGACCATTCCGATCAATGGCATGTCGTCACTACAATCGAGTCCAAGCTCTTTCATCAACGCCAGCTTGTTTTTCTTTTTACCCGCGATGCGGCGACTGTTATAGCTGTGTGAAATCAAAGGATCAGCAGCTGGATTCCATTCTTTATAGTCCACGCCGTTAAGAATCCCGACCAGTGAATCGCGACGATGTTGCAGAATATCCTGTAAGCCCATGCCGTATTCCGGACCAAGAATTTCCTTCGCATAGCTTGGACTGACTGTCGTCAATACATCGGCGTAAATCACACCGGTTTTCAGGAAATTAATCATCCCGTTCTCGATGTCATCCTGGTGCAGCTTGTCAGATTCGTGCTCCAGTCCAAGCTCGGGCAGAATGTCAGCGCTGAATACACCCTGGTAACCAATGTTATGAATGGTCAGTACCGAGTGTGTATTCCGGAATAGCCCGTCCCAGGCGTATCGGGTTTTCAGATAGAGCGGCACCAATGACGTGTGCCAGTCATTGCAATGAAAAATGTCGGGGGCAAAACCCATGTGCTGACACATTTCAATTGCGGCCCGTGACAACAGAATGAAGCGTAGGTGCTCGTCTGCACCCGATGAGTAAATATCCGGACGGTCATATAACCAGGGACATCGCAACAGGTAAATAGCCAGTTCAGTTCCGGGCAACGTGACGGTATCGATGGAATAATGCAGCTGGTGTTCCCCCAGTTGCATGGGCAGATCCTGCAAATATTTAACCGGTGTTACGTCAAGGGCCGAAGTATCGATGGATGAATAAAACGGCATCAATACGCGGATGTCGTGTCCTTGCCCGTCGAGAAAACCGGATAAGGCTGAAGCAACATCGGCGAGACCGCCGGTTTTTGCCAATGGTGTCAACTCAGAGGACACCAGGCAGATTTTCAATGGTTCCTGTGGCATGATATTGTTTCGTCCTTTCTTATTTTCAGGACAATATGCCCCGGCGACTTATTCTACCGGTTTGCCGGTCAAAAAGTGCTCAAAATTATGATGAACGTATTATTACTTTCGCCCGGTTACCCGGCTGATATGCCGGAATTCACCCGTGGGCTGGCAGAGGCCGGGGCCCGTGTGTTCGGTGTTGGAGACTCACCGGTCGATGGTCTGCCACCGATGGTACGTCGTTCCCTCACAGATTACATACCGGTGCGATCACTTTGGGATGAAGACGCGGTGATCGCATCATTGCGTGAGCGACTGCGCGGACAACAACTCGACCGCATCGAATGCCTGTGGGAACCGGGTATATTATTGGCCGCACGCCTGCGTGAGCATTTTGGTGTTGCGGGTCTCAACGTGGAGCAGGCACAACGATTTCGGGACAAGGAACTGATGAAGCAGGCACTTGATGCCGCCGGTATCCGCACACCCCGTCACGTTGCGGCACAGACTGTGTCTGCCGTCTGGGACGCAGCGGAATTTATTGGTTTCCCGATCATTCTCAAGCCAATCGATGGGGCAGGTTCAGCTGATACCTACCGGGTAAATGATACAGACGAACTCAGGGCTGTTCTGCCACGTCTGAGGCATGTGCAATCGGTGAGCGTGGAAGAATTCATCGAGGGTGAGGAATATACCTTCGACACCATTACCGTCAATGGAAAAATCGCCTACTACAATATCGCGTGGTACCGGCCAAGACCACTGGTGGCACGCAGTAATGAATGGATCAGTCCACAGGTCATCGCACTTCGTGATATCGACCACCCGGATTTACAGGAAGGTGTAAAAATGGGCTTCGATGTTATCAAGGCGCTGCAATTTGACACCGGTTTCACCCACATGGAATGGTATAGAAAAGCGAACGGTGAAGTCATATTTGGCGAGATTGGGGCACGCCCTCCCGGGGCACACCAGGTTGACCAGATGAAGTATGTTTGCGATTTTGATGTGTTTCGCGAGTGGGCAAATGCGATTACCCTGGGCCGGATTAATGAAGGGATAAAGCCTAAATACAATGTTGCTAATATCTACAAACGTGCTCGCGGAGTCGGTCGGATAGTGGCGATTGAAGGTATGGAAAAACTGCAGGGTGAATTTGGCGAGCACGTGGTATGGAATACCCTGCAAGCAGTCGGTAACAGGCGCCGTGACTGGCGGAAAACCCTGGTATCCGATGGTTTTATCATGTTGCGCCACCCGGACCTTGAAGCGACCATGGAAATGGCAGACAGGGTCGGGTCAGAGCTTCACCTCTTTGCCGGCCAGGGTTGACACAACACTAGGCTTTCCCGTCGACAAACTCTTCCAGGTATTTTGGTAGCATCTCACGCCACGTAACCCAGTCATGGCGCCACTCCGTACCCCATGGGTCAACCCGGTTGGGTATTCCTTTGGCGCCCAGTACGCCGCCCATACGCCATGATTCCCCTACGTCTTCATAATCGCCCTCACCACTGGGTAACAGGATCAATCTTTTACGTAACTGCTCCAACAGTGGACCCTCGAGACCGGGTAAAAAGTGTAGTGGTGACGAGAAATAGAAATCCTGGATAGAACGTCCTTCGAGATATTTAGACAGGTCATAGGTACCACTCATGGCGATCGCGAGACGAAACACATCCGGATGCCGGCAGATCGTGGCGACTGCATTAAACGCACCAATTGATGCGCCTGCTGTGATGATTTCTATATCCGGCGTTTCACAGTCTTTACGAATAAGCGGAACAATCTCCTGGTAGACAAGTGTGTCGAACCTGTTCTGCAGTAATGAACAATACTCCGCTGAATGTTGTTTTGAGATCCAGGCTTTTCCAGCAATTGAATCGGTCGAATAGACCTTGATACGACCGCTTTCTATCAGTGGCATCAGAGCCCCGATAAGGTGAAATCGTTCTATTTCTTCTGCGTCACCACCGGCGGTTGGGAACAGCAATACCGGTACACCAAAAGTTCCCCAGCGGACCAGTTGCACCTCCTGCTCAACATGGGGTGAATACCACCTGTAAATGTGCTTCAAGCGCCTGAACCCTCCTGTAGACGCCATTTTTGCACCCGGTTCCAGAACAACTCGACAAAGTCATCGATTTCATGTTCCGGGTATAGTGCGGTGACCTTCTCCCTGATGGCGTCATGGACAGTATCGCTGGCAAAAAACTCATTGGCCACTTCGTCAAGCTCTGATAAATGTGTGTCGCAGAAACTTTCGAACTCGTCCACGCTGAAATGCTCACGTGCCAGGGCAACATAGCCAGCCATCTTTTCTTCAAATGGAATATCCTGGTCCGCGATTGCGAAGTATGACTGCCAATTGAGGTTTGTCTTCATGGAACGATCGGTGGCAGCACAGAAAATGGACCAACGCAGGTTGGCCTTGATCAGCCACGGGAAATGATAGTGCAGGGAGGTTACCTGTGAATCGGGGCAGGCGTTTGCGAAGTCAATCGGGTACCAGGTGTCTTCCTGTCGCAAAGCCTCGCAGGAATTAAAGTCCCAACCAAAAAAGGCATTGATGACCATGGTCATGTCGCCGAGTTGCCGTGTTTCGTCTGCCGACAGGAAATCATGATCCATTTGATAGCGGTCGTGTAGCGGGGCGCCCGGATCGTAGTTGACCATACGGAACTGGGGCCCGAGGCCGACGCAGCGCACGAACGCGTCATGGGGCTCTACACCTTTTTGCAGATTCATCACGCGGGTGCCGCTACTTTCGTAGGCATTGAGCAGCTCCTGGCGGTTCTTGATGCCGGTCACACCCACCCAGGCACCACCATCGTAAGGCTTCATGTACAAGGGGTAGCCAATCCGGTCACCGATAGCAGCCAGGTCAAACAGCTTGGCATAGCGACGCAAGGTCGGTGCCAGGTCGCCGGACTCCTGGTACCTTTTTGGGGGAATCATCCATGTATCAGGCACAGGGAATCCAAGTCGCATCATGGCGGCATAAGTGGTTTGCTTTTCCATCGCCTGCAACGACCAGGGGTTGTTGAATACATACAGGTCGTCGACGAGTATTTTTGTCTTAATCCACTCACGGGAGGTGTGGTACCAATGGGTCAGGCGATCAATCACCACGTCGTAGCTGCAGTCCATGCTCAGATCGAATGGTTCTATTTCGACCCGCGAGGACTCGATGCTGACCGAGTTTCCATCAATCGGCAGATTGAGGTCGAGTTTCTTGAGAAGCTCCTCGAAACAAATGGGCCAGCAGATGTCTGCGCCGAGTGATAAGCCAATATTTCTGGTGATGTTTGCCACTATGATTCCTCAGTCTGTGTTTCGATCATCATACGTCCTTGAAGTGGATTGAACCAGATGTTCACCATTTACGATGTTTGCCTATTCGTACACCATCCAGAGTGGGCCGGGGTAAAGCCACGAAAGACCATTGCGCAGGCGGTCGCGCCAGTTCTCCCAGTTATGGGCATCGCGGGCCTCCTCAAAATTGACCTGCATACCCTGTGCCTGTAACAGGGGTACCAGCGAACGGTTTTCATAAATCAGTGATTCGTAAACTCCGCAGCTCATATAGATTTTATCGGCCAGCGCAAATGGGTTCTTGCGGTATTCATTTACAAAACGCACGACCGGATCAAATATCGGACCCTTCTGATGTTGACCCAGGTCGCTGAACGCAAAGGAACCTGATTGAAGAAGCAACTGGCCGAACCGGTTTGGATACTGGCGTGCGGTGTGCAGGGTTGCCACGCCACCAAGGCTGGCACCCATGAGGCCTCTTGCCCTGTTACTGTCTATCAGGGGTAGTCTCGTATTCAATTCCTGCAGGAGTTCATCACCGATAAAACGGGCATGTCGCATGTCCCCCGTATATTCAACCAGTCGGTCGGGGGACTGGGTCATGGCAACAATCATGGCTGGGATTTCCAGCCTGTGTATGAGGTTGTTGAGAACTGTTTCGAAATCCGCATAGCGCAGATAATCCGCACCGTCATGCACGACCAGTAACGGATAACTGCGACTGCGTCTGAATCGTGCCGGCAGGTAGACCTGGATGTCACGCAGGCTCTCAAAGGCCTCACTATTTATCTGAAAACCGGTCAAGGTACCTTTACGCGCTTCAGGGTCGTGGAGAGTCCAGGCGGGTCGTGTATAGCCGTAGCCCTGGCATACCGAATTGGCACCGAACGGGTCATGTGCCTGCACGTCATTCAGTTTGTCGAGTACGAGATCACGTTGACCATCGCGGACGACCTCGAACTTGTATTCGAAGCGCGATTTATTGGGCAACTCCATTCGCAGAACCCACAGGTCAGTACCTTCCAATGCCGTCATGGATTGCGCCGTACTCAGGCCCGAAATCCATCGGCGCAGGTTTATTTCATCGGCCTGGCCCTGGAATACAAAGGTGACGTGGCCCGGTTCGGTCAATGGAAAGCGATTGGCTTGTATGAACTCCCCGATTTTCTCAGTTGACGGGGTGCCATCACCAAAAAGGTTTTCGATCTGTGGATTCATGCCTTGTTCAAAGCCCTTTTACGTCCGGTTCTCATTACGATGGAAGACTCCTTCGAGGCAATGAGCTGTCCATTATCGATATGGATCAACGAGCCGTTATCCAGGGTACAGCAGGTTGCGGGAGAAAACCGGCGGCTGAACAAAGCCATTCGTCTGCGATTACGCCAATCCAGACGGGTGGCTGCATGGGGTAGTAAAACCCGGCGACGGACAATGCCCAGACCGGCGTCCAGAAGTTCCGGGTCGTGTCTTCCCTGGGGTGCTGCATCGTGAAACAGAACAATACGTTCGGTCATTGCCATCGCACCGGCTGACCACGCGATCACGGGTTTTTCCGACAGCAATCGATAGAGACCGAAAAGCCGGATACGGTTCAGTAACACCGCCACATGACCGCCGGCGATCAAAACCAGTCCGGCTTTTTCTATCAACTGATGGACCTTGTCCCGTTGAACCAGTGCCTGCGGTACTTCCAACTCGGTCCGACGCTGGTTGAAATGACGGTGAATATCCTGAATTCGTCTTAAATGGTGTGAATCCAATGCGCGCAACTGGGAAATTGCCGCACGTTGTTCCTGATGCAACAGTTCAGGATCACCCCTGGTTTTCATCAGTTTGCGGGCGGCGGTGATGGTCGGGGTCAGGCGAATCCGGTAGAGCCGTTGCAGTTCAGTCAATTGCTCCTGCCTTTCACGATGCAATTCGTGCAGGGCCGGCTCTTTGGCAAAAACCTCCTCGGCCCGCTGGTAAAGCATCAGGTCTTCAATCGGACGTCCCGTTATTTCCTGCAACTCATCAACTTCACCTTCAGAGTCACGCCAACCCGCCGTTATAACCACGACCGGTCCATGAGCATTGGTTATTTCAATCGCCTGCCTGATGTTAGGGACCGGGTCTTGTGGGCCAAGCAGGATTTGCATGACCATTGTTCAGGCAAGCTCCACGCGGACCAGGTCGACGATCTGTTTCAGTGCCTCTTCAACGACATCCGAGTCAGGATCGCGAATGATCACATAGCCTTCGCCTTCATAACTGTCGGACGCGAACTGTCCTTGTGAAGGCAGTCGGGCTTCAACAACCAGGTGGCCAAAACGTTGCTGGGCTTCATCGAGACCGTGAATGGCACGTACACGTGTACCTCCGGAAGAGCTCCGTTGACCCCGGAAGTATGCAGCGCCTACGGCATAGCTTCGTGCTGGCGGTTCGAATTCGTCGAAGATCATCAGGCGCGGCCAGGCACGGTAGAAATCAAGGTCATGAGCCCATGACAGAAGACTGGTGATTTGAGCGCCCGGCGGACGTGCACCCACTTCAGATATGGCAACCCGTTCACCCTGTAAACGGAACCATTCCATGTGGCTCAGGCCGGTTTGCAGACCAAGCGCCTCCACTGCCTTGAATCCGGTTTCACGGATTGGCGCAAACTCTTCACCGCTGATGTCCCTGGGCAGAAAAACACACCATTGTATCCACGGGTTTTCCAATACCATAAGAGGCGCGGGCATGTAACGGGATATCGAATGCCAGACCGGTACGCCCTTGATCATGATGCTGTCGAACGAGTGTTCTGTGCCTGATACAAACTCTTCCAGCATCGTTGGTTCATGGACCGAAGGCGGATAACGGCTTAGAAGAGTGTCCAGGTCCGTTGGTGCATCGAGACGATAGGTTCCTTTCCCACCGGCACCTGCGGGTGGTTTGGCCACCAGTGGGAAACCTGTTTTCTCTGCAAAAACCCTGGCCTGTTGCGAATTTTCAGCAAGTATATGCCGGGCGCAGGGGAGGCCGGCTTCAGCCAAAACATCCTTCATTCGGGCCTTATCACGAAAATTTCTCGCAGATTCGACGTCGAGTCCGTCGACACCAAGAGTTTCACGGGCCTTGGCCAGCGGTACCTGTAGCTCTT